>Ga0114972_10001487_pt1 | contig 17630 bp, 16 predicted proteins | sample M_140807_EF_Meta_FD_87354 | JGI IMG/M metagenome (GOLD analysis project Ga0114972, IMG submission 87354) | Freshwater microbial communities from Lake Montjoie, Canada to study carbon cycling - M_140807_EF_MetaG | ecosystem: Environmental > Aquatic > Freshwater > Lake | place: Lake Montjoie... | reverse complement strand
GTTTTCTTGGCCCCAACCTGCAGGAGGAGATTCCCCCGGCGGCCATGCAGCGCAAATGGCAGGCCCTGCAGCAGCGCACCGGCAATGTGTTGAAAGTCGAAAAGGTGGCCCGTTCGGAGGACACCACCGACATGAAACTGGTGCTGGTGCTGACGAAGTTCACCCGACTCAGCGACAACATTTTTGTGATTCTCGACCGGCGCAACGCGATCATCGGCGTTGATTTCCCCACCGATCCGGCGGTACCCAGCGGCCGCTGAGGGTGCCGCAGAGACCCTAAGCTCCCGGCGCGCCCCATTGCCTAGCTGCCATGTCCGTAACCCGCCTTGAATGGATGGCTGAGGACGCGCAGCGTCTGGCGGACTGTCGCCACAATCACCCGGCGGCCATTCTGGGTCCCCAGCAACTCAACGACGGCCAATGGGTTGTGCGCTGCTGGATGCCCGAGGCGCAAAGCGTCGAGCTGTGGCTGGAGGGGGAGGCGACGGCGCGGCCCACCCAGTGTCCCCACCACCCCTGGATCTTTGAGGCGGCGGTGCCGGCCGATCCGGGCTGCCGTTATCGGTTGCGGGTGCATAGGGCCGGCATCGTGCATGAGCAGCACGACCCCTGGGCGTTTCGCCAGGAGTGGATGGGCGAATTGGATCGCCACCTGTTCGCCGAGGGCAACCATCACCACATCTGGCGTCGCATGGGCGCCCATGGGGGCGAACGGGAGGGGGTGGAGGGTGTGCAGTTCTGCCTGTGGGCCCCCAATGCCAGCTCGGTGGCGGTCTTGGCCGATCTCAATGGCTGGGATGGGCGCCATCACCCGATGCAGCAGCGCCTGGGAGGGACGTGGGAGCTATTCATCCCCGGCATGAAAGTGGGTGATCTCTATAAATATGAGATCCGCAATCAGTCCGGCCATTGCTATCAAAAATCCGATCCCTACGGGTTCCGCCATGAGGTGCGCCCCAATACCGGCTCGATTGTGGCGGAACTGGGTCATTACAACTGGAATGATGACGAATGGCTGGATCAGCGCGACGGTCGCAATCCGATTGAGCAGCCGATCTCGGTCTACGAAATGCATCTGGGCAGCTGGATGCATGGCTCCAGCGATGCCCCCTACATCGAAGCGGACGGGACGGCGCGGCCTCCGGTGGCGGCGGCGGACCTCAAGCCCGGGGCCCGGTTTCTCACCTATCCCGAGCTGGCGGAACGGCTGATTCCCTATGTGAAGGCCCGGGGCTTCACCCATATCGAGTTGATGCCCATTTCCGAGCACCCCTTTGATGGCTCCTGGGGCTACCAGGTAACCGGCTGGTATGCGCCCACCAGCCGCTATGGCAGCCCCGATGAATTCCGGGCCTTTGTCGATCGCTGCCATGGCGAGGGCCTGGGGGTGATTCTGGACTGGGTGCCGGGCCATTTCCCCAAGGATGGCCACGGCCTGGCGTTCTTTGATGGGGCGCATCTGTATGAGCATGCCGATCCCCGCATCGGTGAGCACAAGGAATGGGGCACACTTATATTTAATTATAGCCGCAATGAGGTGCGCAATTTTCTCGTCGCGAATCTGGTCTATTGGTTCGAAGAATTCCACATCGATGGCATCCGGGTCGATGCGGTGGCCTCCATGCTCTACCGGGATTATCTGCGGCCCGATGGCGAATGGTTGGCCAACGACCACGGCGGCCGCGAAAACACTGAGGCGGTGCATTTTCTACAGCAGGCCAACCAGGTGCTGTTCCAGCATTTCCCCGGGGCCCTATCGATCGCTGAGGAATCCACCACCTGGCCGATGGTCACCCAACCGACGGACATCGGCGGACTGGGTTTCAATTTGAAGTGGAATATGGGTTGGATGCACGACATGCTCGATTATTTCGAGCTCGATCCGTGGTTCCGCCAGTTCCATCAAAACAATGTCACCTTCTCGATCTGGTATGCCTTCACCGAAAATTTCATGCTGGCGTTGAGCCACGATGAAGTGGTGCATGGCAAGAGCAATCTGCTCCAGAAAATGCCAGGCGATGATTGGCAGAAGTTCGCCAACGTCAGGGCCCTGTTGGCCTACATGTGGACCCATCCCGGCAAAAAAACGATCTTCATGGGCATGGAATTTGCCCAGCGGGCCGAATGGAATGTCTGGGGGGATCTGCAGTGGGATCTGTTGCAATACGAGCCCCATCAAGGCCTGCAACACATGGTTGATGACCTGAATGAATTCTATAAAAACGAGCCCGCCCTCTGGCGCGATGATTTCAATCAATACGGCTTCCAGTGGATCGATTGCAACGACAATCGCCATTCCGTGATCAGTTTCATGCGCCGCGAAAGCACCACGGGACGCTGGTTGGTGGTGGTGGCCAACTTCACCCCCCAACCCCATTCCCATTACCGCGTCGGCGTTCCGTTGGAGGGGTTCTATGCCGAGGCCTTCAACAGCGACAGTGGCCGCTACGGCGGCAGCAACCTGGGCAACCTCGGCGGCAAGTTCAGCGACACCGCCCCCATGCACGGCTACGAGCACTCCCTGGATCTCTGCCTGCCCCCCCTGAGCGTGGTGGTGTTGCGCCGCGATGAGGTCCGCAGTGTGCTGACGGGGAGAGGGGCCGGCGGGAGCTGAAATGGACTGACCTGTTACGGCAACAGGGGCAGCTCCAGTTCCTCAAGGAAGCCATTGTGTTGATCCCGAGCTGCACGAATGTCTTGCTCAAGCGATAGCAGCTGGCCGTGGATGGCCCCTAGGTTGATCTCTTCTTCGGCCAAGGCTGTGCTGATGTAGCGGGAGATGTTGAGGTTGAAATCGTTCTTCTCGATCTCCGCCATCTCCACCCGGCGGGAGTAGCGGGGTTCGGCCTGGCGCTGCTGATAGGTGCTGATGATTTTATTGATGTGCTCTTGATTCAATTGGTTCTGGCGTTTGCCTTTAACGAAGTGCTCTGCGGCGTTGATGAAGAGCACGTCGTCGTCTTTTTTACAGCGCTTGAGCACAAGAATGCAGACCGGAATGCCCGTAGAATAGAAGAGATTGGCCGGCAGGCCGATCACGGTGTCGATGTGGCCGTCCTTGAGCAGTTTGGTGCGGATGCGTTCTTCGGCACCACCCCGGAACAGCACCCCATGGGGCAGGATGATCGCCATCACACCTTCGTCCTTGAGGTAGTGAAAACCGTGCAGCAAAAAGGCAAAATCGGCAGCGGATTTGGGCGCCAGGCCGTGGCTTTTGAAGCGCACATCATCGGCCAGGGCCTCGCTGGGCTCCCAGCGGTAGCTGAAGGGCGGATTGGCGACGATGGCATCAAAGCTGGGTTTATGGGCGGGGTTTTGCTCGCGCATCAGGTCCCATTCGTTGAGCAGGGTGTCGCCGTGGAAGATCTCGAATTCGGTGTCCTTGACCCCGTGCAGCAGCATGTTCATGCGGGCGAGGTTGTAGGTGGTGATGTTCTTTTCCTGGCCCAAGATCTTGCCGATGGTGCCACCGGCTTGGGTCACTTGCTTGCGCACGTTGAGCAGCAACGAGCCGGAGCCGCAGGCGAAGTCCAACACGCACTCCAGCCGTTGTTTCGTTCCGGTTTTGGGGTCCTGGCTGTCGAGGGACACAATGCCGGAGAGGATGGCGGAGATCTGCTGGGGGGTGTAGAACTCGCCCGCCTTTTTACCCGAATCCGCCGCAAATTGACCGATCAGGTATTCATAGGCATCACCCAGGGCATCGATGTCGGTGGAGAATTCCGCCAACCCAGCGGCAATTTTCTGGATGATGGTGCAGAGCTTGGCGTTGCGTTCTGCATAGGTGCGCCCCAGCTTGTCGGAGGCCAGGTTGATTTCGGAGAAGAGGCCCTGAAAGGTGCTTTCAAAGGAATCGGTTTCAATGTATTTGAAGCCATCCTGCAGAGTCTGGAGCAGGTCGCTGTTCTGGGTGCGGGCCAGGTGGGCAATGCTTTTCCAAAGGTATTGCGGCTTGATCACATAATGGATCTTGCGCCGCATCTGCTTTTCAAAGGCGTCAATATCATCACGATTCAATTCATACCAGAGATTCAGCGGCACCAGATGGCTGTCGGCTTCTAGCGGTGGGTAATCCCTGCCGAGCTCCCTTTGGGCGGCCAGCTCATAGTTGTCGGACAGGTAGCGCAGGAACAGGAACGACAGCATGTAGTCGCGGAAGTCGTCCGCATTCATCGCCCCCCGCAGCTGGTCGGCGATGGCCCAGAGGATGGTGCCGAGTTGTTTTTGGTTGGGGTCGGTCATGGCTTGGGGCGGCGTTTGATTTGGGCTTCGATGGCTTTGAGTTCGGCCTCGTCTTGTTGGTCGGCTTCCAGGGCGTCCTGTTGCTTGCGCCGCTTGTCATAGTCCAGATAGAGGGCGTTCGTGCGGCGCTTCATTTGCTCACGGCTGACGGAGCCGGCGTTGCTGAGCAGCGCAAAGCCGTTGGAGGTGATGATCTGATCGACGCTCTCCTTCCAGAAGGCCATGCGGGTCTCCTGCTTGCTCTTGGCCCGTAGTTCGGCAGTTTCCAGGAAGATGACCACCAGGCGGTTCAAGGTGTCGATCTCATCCTCGGTTAAATAATTTTTGGCGACGATGATGTCCTTCTTACTCACCTTGTCATGCTCCCAGGTGAGTAGGCCGAAATGGGGATCGACGGGGTTGGCACGGGCGGTGATCAGTTCAGCGGCTGTTTTTTGGGATACGGCATAAATCAGTAGGTTCTGCACCGTGGCGAAGAAGAGCTGGGTAGCTGTATCGGACTTGTCATAGTCACTGGAGAGAGCAAATAGGTCACACACTTTCTGGTAAAAGCGCTTCTCTGAGGCCCAGATATCCCGGATGCGGGCCAACATCTCGTCGAAGTAATCCGGGCGGCCATCCGGGTTCTTCAGTCGCTCGTCATCGAGCACAAACCCTTTGATCAGGTAGTCCTTCAAGATGGTGGATGCCCAACGGCGGAACTGCACCCCACGCGGTGAACGCACCCGATAGCCCACGGCCAGGATGGCGTCGAGGTTATAGAGCTTGGTGAGGTAGTTCTTGCCGTCAGCGGCAGTTACCGAGGATTCCTCGGTAACTGATTCCTGCTCCAATTCTCCATCCGCAAAGAGGTTCTTGAGGTGCAGTCCCACATTGTCGGTGCTCACGTCAAAGAACTGGGCCATCTCCCGCTGCGTCAGCCAGACGGTTTGGTCCTTGCGTCGGAGTTTGATCTGGCTGCGGCCGTCTTCTGTGGTGTAGAGAATTAAGTCGCTCATTGCTCTGCTTCCTCAGGAGATGGGAAAAGCTGCTGCATCAGGCCTTTCTTGTGGGTTTTGAGGGTTTCGAGTTTTTGATTTTCGGTGGTGATTTGGGTGTCGAGGTTGGTGAGGCACGAGGCGATGCGATGTTGTTCGGTTCGCTTGGGATGGTACATGTGGATGTTTCGCAAGGCTTCCAACGAGATTTCTTGAAATGTACTTCCTTTTGCGACGGCAAGGATTCGACTATGAACAGATGGACTCTGAAGCCCGTAGAAATAGAATTCAGGCTGTTCTTTGGTTCTGATTCTCGCAGTACCTTGTGTCAAATTTGCCACCGGAATGCTTTTAGGTACGATCCGAGCGATCCCAATATTTCCCCTGAGAGAAAATACAATATCACCTAGAACTACTTCTGATCTTCTATATTTTTGTGCGATGGCCTCCGATGTGCGTGACAACTTGTCAAGGCAAAGCTCTGAGTTCAAGTCTGTGCTCTTTATGTACGGCATTCCATTTTGTACATGGGGGCCTGCTTGAACGATGCCATAGGAGATTTTTGCTGTACACAGATTTTCGAGTGTTGTGGGCTCCCACCCCCCAGCCTCTCGAAACTCCGGAAACCGAAGCCTCGGCTGAGTTTCCCCTTCGAGGGGAAAAAGCTGCTGCATCAACCCTTTTTTATGGGTCTTGAGCGCGTCCACTTTCCGTACTTGTGCGGTGATCAGGTCGTCTAGTGAACTCAGACAGTTGGCGATTTTTTGTTGTTCGGATTCCAACGGAGCAATCGTTAGAGCAACATTTTCGAGTACATCGATAGACAAACCGGGCTGAGCTTGGCCCGTAGCAAACCGGTTCAGATTCAGCAAGTCGAGCGCATAATTTAGCCAGCCTATATGAATCTCCTCTTTCGGTGTGGCGACAACGGCGTGTTCCGTGGCATGGAATTGCCCGCTCACGAGTCGAACATTTCCACATAGTGCGCCTTGTCTTCCGATTAGCGGATAGCTTCCATCGTGAGTGTGTGTGGTTGTGTAACCACGAAGCCCGTTACCACCGTAACAAGGAAACAACCCGGATTGATTGCGCTCCGAAATTTTGGTAGCGGAAACGAACTTGCCGGCTTGCATGTCGCAAGCATCCGCTAAGACCGATGGCTTCCACCCCTCAGCCCCCCGAAACTCCGGAAACCGCAGCTTCGGCATCAGCTCAATTGCTGCATCTTTTTGCGCGGACAGGGTCGGGGACTGACTGCTCATTCGCCTTCCAAGGTATCTGGATTCTTCAATGCCTTCTTTTCGTCAGAGGTTAGACGACGTTCCACTTTCTTAATATCCTCGGCGGCAGGCAGGCTTTCCGGGCGGATGCCTCGGCTGAGGAGGGTTTCACGAACAGCCTGGTTGTTGGTGACATGCTCCCGTGAGATCTGAGGCTCGCTGGACATGCCGTGGGTGCGGGCATCGTCGATCTCACGCTCTGTCCCGGAGCCGATTCGGACCATTTTCCTGACGTCAGGAAAATGGTTCCCCACCGAGTGACCCGACACCTCACAGGCGGTTTTGGCCTTGGCGATGACAGCCTGAAAGTTCTCCCATTTTGAGTAGCCGAGAAGCTGCTGAAGATCGCGGGCGAGCCAGTATTCGACTCCGGTTTCGGTCTGCTGCCCATGGCCTTCGAAGGTCTCGGTGAGTTGATGAATGAGAGTGGTTTCCATGGCCATCCTCAAGATTGGGTTTCGTAGGCGGAGAGCCCCGAAATAACGCGCCCCCCCGCCCGCTTGATAAGCAGGGGGTGCAGTTCGGCCATGAGGGCCAGCTCAGCCTGGGTGCGGGCTTTCCAGCCGAGATCGAGCGGCGCCAGAAGTTCGCTGAGCTGTTCGCCATCGAAGATCATGCGGTTGAGGATGGCGTCCACAAAGCGTTGCAGGGCGGCGGCGGCGAGGCCGTGGCGGCTGGCAATGGCGGCGAGTTGACGGGTGTTTTGCTTCTCCTTGAAGCGAATGTAGCCGTCGCGGATGGCGGCCAGAGAGAGGCCTGCGCCGGCCTTGAGGGTGCCGATGTATTCGGCAAGGCTATCGCGCTCATCCATGAACTTGGGGTCGGCGCTGATGATGGCGATTAGTTCCTCGCGGGTCATGTTCGTCTGGCCCGGTCCCTTGGCGGAGTAGCGGGCGATCAGGCCCATGATGTAGTCGTAATCAATCACGGCGGAGGCAAAGATCACGAACTCGAAATCAATTTGGTCGGCCGGATCGGCACTATTGCTTTGGTTGTTGCCCTTGGTTTTCTGGCTTCTGAGCTGCTTGGCGGTTTCCAGATACTGGCCTTTGAAACCGCGTAGATGGTCCTCCGGCAGCACCTGCGCGATGCTGGCTTTGTTGTCTTCCGTGAGGTCGGTGTAACGGTCGAGGTTGGTTTTGAGCCGCTGCACCTCTTTGAAGTGGCTGATGAAAACTGCCTTGGCTGCTTTGCCCTTCAGGTTGGCCACGGCGGAGGGGGTGCAATCCAGGCCCTGGGATTGCATGAAACTGTCGAGCTTCTCCACGGCTTCTTCCAGCTGTTCGATCACCACGGGGGCCTTCTCCACCAACCAGATTTGCCGTGCCTGCTCACCGCTTTTCTCGCCGGAAAACAGGGCGATGGCAGCATCGACGGCGTCCTGCTGCTGGCGGAAATCGAGGATGTTGCCAAAGGGTTTGCTGCCGTTGAGCACCCGGTTGGTGCGGGAAAAAGCCTGGATCAGGCCGTGGTGTTTGAGGTTCTTGTCCACATAGAGCGTATTCAAGAACTTGGAATCGAAGCCGGTAAGCAGCATGTCCACCACGATGGTGATGTCAATCTTGTGGTGCTCAACGTTGGGGTAGGCCTGGCGTAGATCCGCCTCGGGCCACTGTTGGTCTTTGATGCGCTTCTGCACATCCTGGTAATAGAGGTCAAACTCGCTGAGGCGGTGATTGGTGCCGTAGCGAGCGTTGTAATCGGCGAGGATGGCCTTGAGTGCCGCCTTTTTGCCCTCCGGGTCCTCTGCGTTGTCGGCCTGCTCCTGGGGCAGGTCTTCTTGGATTTGTTTCACATCGGCATTGCCCTCGGCGGGAGGGGAGAAAACGCAGGCGATGTTCAATGGCTTGAAGTCTGGATCCTCGGCCTGTTGCTGCGCCTGCAGTGTCTTGAAGAGGGCGTAGTAGTCGATGGCGTCATTGATCGACGCGGTGGCCAGGATGGCATTGAAGCGGCGTCCGCCGGTGGAGGCATCGTGCTTGGCCAGGATCTGGTCGATGACGGCCTTTTTGGCCAGGGCTTCACCGGGCTTGGGCAGTGTTTTGCCCGTTTCTTCCTTGGGCTTGAAGTAATCAACGTGGAAGCGCAGGACATTGCCGTCTTCGATGGCGTGGGTGATGGTGTAGGCGTGCAGCTGCTTTTGGAATAGGTCTGCCGTGGTGCGCAGGGAGGCCTGGGTGCCATCGATTTTTTGCAGGGAGGCATTGGCCTCAAAGATGGGCGTGCCGGTGAAACCGAACAGCTGGGCCCTAGGGAAAAAGCCTTTGATCGCCTTGTGGTTCTCACCGAATTGGGACCGGTGGCATTCATCGAAGATGAAGACCAGGCGTTTGTCTTTGAGGGCTTCGAGCTGCTCTTTATAAGTGGCCTGGCCGCTTTTAGTGCGTTGCTGATTGCGCTTGCTGTTTTCATCCAGGGCCAGACCAAGCTTCTGAATGGTGGTGACGATCACCTTGTCCGCGTAGTCCTCCGACAGCAGGCGGCGCACCAATGCGGTGGTGTTGGTGTTTTCTTCAACGCAGCCCTCCTGGAAGCGGTTGAATTCCTCCCGGGTCTGGCGATCGAGATCCTTGCGATCGACCACGAAGACGCATTTGTGGATGTGCTCGTTTTCCTTGAGCAGGGTGGAGGCCTTGAAGGAGGTGAGCGTTTTGCCGCTGCCGGTGGTGTGCCAGATGAAGCCAAAGCCGTTATCCAGTTCGATGCACTTCAACAGATGCTGCACCGCATAGACCTGATAGGGCCTCATGATCATCAGTTTCTGCTCACCGGCGAGCAGCACCATCGAGCGGCTGATGGTTCGGGCGAGGTCGCACTTTTTCAGGAAGTGATCAGCGAAGGCATCGAGGTGGGTGATCTTCTGGTTGCCTTCGTCGGCATATTCATAGATCGGCAGAAAGCGCTCCTCGGCATTGAAGGCGAAGTGGCGGGCGTTGTTGTTGGCGAAGTAATAGGTGCGGTCGCGATTGCTGACGATATAGAGCTGCATAAAGCAAAGCAGCGTCTTGGTGTATCCATTACCAGGGTCATTCTTGTATTCAACCACCTGCTCCATCGCCCGCCGCGGATTGATACCCAGCCCCTTCAACTCAATTTGCACAACGGGTACGCCGTTGAGCAACAGGATGACGTCATAGCGGTGGTGGCTGTTGTTCGTATTGATGCGCAGCTGATTGATCACCTCAAAATGGTTTTTGCACCAGTCCTTGAGGTTCACCAGCGTGTAATTCAGCGGCGTGCCGTCATCGCGGCTAAAGGCATTGATGCCGCGCAGAATCTTGGCGACAGCAAACACATCCGGCGTGATGATCTCATCCAGCAGGCGCGTAAACTCGCCATCGGTTAGATGGACACGGTTGAGTTCTTCGAACTTCGTGCGGAAGTTCTGCTCAAGCATCGCGCGATCAACGAGATCGGCACGGTAGGTGTATTTCAGCTCATTCAGCTTGGCGATCAAGCCGTTTTCGATTTCCTGTTCCGTCGTCAACGGACTTTGGTCTCACTTTAGAAGTAATCTTATCATGAGTGCGGTGGAATTGGCCTAGACCTCACCTTGCACACTCGCGCAGGTAGGCGGTCACGGCGGTCCAACCCGGAAACCGATCCGATCCAAACAGAATCAGTTCGCCACCGAAGCGATCGGCACCGTTCTTGGTGCGGTCGTCGATGAGGTAGTCCCCCGCATTGAGGTGCTTGTGATGCGTAAGAATCAGCCGCTTGTAGGCCTGTGGTCCCAGGTGACGCTTGACCCAGAGCAGCTTGTCCGACCAAGCTGTTGGGTTGTCCCAGGGTGAGGTCGAGAGGATATAGGTATCAAAAAGCGCGGCCAGCTCTGCAAAGGCCTCAACGGCCCCTGGCATGGGCGTCATCAGACTGAAGATGCCGGGAATATCGTCCTTGTTGTCGGCGTGCTGATCGAGAAGGCTTGGATCGACGTGGGGGAAGGCGCTTGGGAAGTCCACCAGCACGTTGTCCATGTCGATGTAGAGAATTTTGGTCATGATTTTGTCAGACTATTTTGCGATCTAGAATTGAGTTTAACCATTCCATAATAGCATCGCTCGGATCACTGAGAACAAATTCTTGGCCGATATGGGCTGTCTTCATGATAACTCTAGAATCGTCTGTTGGATATTCTAAAGGGGTGACATGGGTGATCTTTGCCTCCCTAAATTCTGCTGGGAGTACCCAAATAGATTTCTTGTAATTCATCTTTGTAAGCCGCAAGGACTCGTCAAAGCGGAATGTGCCAAAGTTCTCTCCAAGATAGAGAGTGTTTTTGGCTTTGTATCGGTTTCGATTTTGAATGTGTGGATGCTCTTTGAGAGCGGGATATTTCTTTAAAATGGGATATTTTCTAAGCAACTCTTCCTCGTCATCAGACTGACTTGATTCGATATCGATGTGCCTGTCGATCTCAAGAAAGCCCCAGATGGCATGAAATGGGTGCATTGGCAAATACTTTAAAATCCCTTGCTCAAGATAGCACTCGCAAAATGTCCCGAAAAATAGGAAAATATCGCCTTTGCAGATCCCTTTATTCTTGAGATGTCCTAAGGCTGAACCCGATTGACCAAAGGCGCCAATTTGTGGCTTCTCTGGCAGCGATTGAATCATGGGGTCATAGTGAAAATTGTTACCTTGCCTATCCCAGCTATAGTTAAGACTGGTAAGCAGATTGCTGAGTTTATGTCCCATGAAACTCAGATTTTTTGCGGGAATCCCTTTCTCCTCCTCCGATGTCACTGGAATCGGAAATGAAAGCATCTCCTTGGTCTCGGGCCAGATCACCGAGGGAATGCCCCCGTACTTGTCGTCAAATCCTTTTCGGCTGAATACGATCTTCATGATTGACCCCATCACCCTGCACTCCACAATTTGAACTCAACGTGTTTGTTAGCTCCGCGAAAGTCTTGGTCCGTCGTCAACAGGGTCAGATCGTTTCTGCGACAAAGCTGGATGAGCAGGGCGTCAATGGTTCCAACTTGGACTCCGCGTCGGCGGCAGGTGTTTCGGATTTCTGCCGCTTTGATGTGATCGTCCTTAACTGGCTGGAGAAAGGCCAGAGCTGAGAGACGTTCGACCAGTTGGGCTCGGTCCTTCGGCCCAACAAAGCCTTGGAGCAGCTCCTGGAGGACCAATCCTGTCGTGAAGACCTGATCGCTACCCAGAAGTGCCTGGCGCAGGGCCATCACCTCAGGTACGGGTGACTCAACGTCGCGGCGCAGCGCGAGTGACCAGACGCTCGTGTCAACAAGCAGGCTCACGGCTGGCGATTCCGCTCAGCCTTGTAATCGAACGAAGCGTCCCACTCAAGCTGACCAAAAAGCTCTGCGATCTGCCGCTGTTCTCTACGGGCGATGAATTCCTGCAAGGCTCGGGTGACGGCGGCTTTCTTGGTCGGCTCTCCACTCACGCGGAAGGCGCGATCGAGCAGATCGGGGTCGAGAGCAAGATTTGTGGCCATGTGTGACTCCTTGTGTAACTATCCTACACAGGGCCAGCAGGATGCCGTTCTCGTGCTTGGGTGCATCAATCTAGGCAGCATATGATGCCTAGATTGATGCAGAACGAGAGCGGCCGTCGCCTGGCGGCGCTGGGCGGCAGCGAGTCCTTGCTGGAGCCGATCCCCCGTCGCCGCAGCGCCGCTTGATCCTCGTCGATACCTCCGTCTGGGTGGATCACCTGCGCTGTGGTCGGCCTCGCCTCGCCTCGCTCCTCCAGGAAGGCGAAGTGCTGATCCATCCTTGGGTGATCGGCGAGATCGCCTGCGGTCCTCTGCGCGACCGTCGACCGGTGTTGGAGCTGTTGCAAGGTCTGCCGGCGGCTCTGGTGGCCAGCGATTTGGAAGTGCTGCTGCTGATCGAGCGCGGTCAACTGATGGGTCGAGGCATCGGCTATGTCGATGCCCACCTGCTGGCGTCCGCCAAGCTCAGCCGCTGTGGATTGTGGACCCAGGACCATCGCCTGGCGGCCCTGGCCCGCGAACAAGGGTTGGAGGTGCTGGACCAAGGGTCGGCTTAGGACTTAGTGAACAATCCAGGCGTCCGCCACCGAGTCAAGCCCTCATGATTTCGCCGACTTCCTACCCTTCAAGTCCCCGGCGATCTGGCGCCTAAGCCCTCGCCCGTTTCCCGCTCCAACAGCGCCCAATCCAGGGCCTGGCGCGTCAATACCGTCAGCAACGAGGCCCGGGAGGCCTGCAGATCCCGCTGCACCAGCAGCAGCTCGGTGAGGGGATCCACCTGGGCCTGATAGCGCAGGCGGGCATCGCCCAGGGCCCGTTGCTCGGCCTGGACGACCTCGCGGGCGGCGGATATTGCGGCGGCTGAACCCTGCAGCGAGGACCAGGCCCGGCTGACATCCTGGCGAATCTGTTGTCGGCTCAGATCCTCATCGGCCTGCAACAGATCCCCCTGGCGTTCGGCCACGGCGGCGCTGGCGGACGCCCGGCCGCCATCCCAGAGCGGTTGCCGCAGCAGCAGGGCCGCCCCCCAGTCATAAAACGAGCCCGACCCGCCGGCGCTCTGTTCCAGGTTGGGCAAGGACAGCGGGATGGGTCCATTGATGCGCCCCCCCTGTTGCAGCACCGGCACACTCAGCTGGTTGCCGCTGTATCCGGCCCCCGCCACCAACTTGAGGGAGGGATAGAGCAGGGCCCGCGCCGCCCGGGCCTGTTGGCGTTGTCCCTGCTGCTGGCGTTGCAGGGCCTCCAGCAGGGGGCGCCCCTGCACGGCCCGCTCCAGGCTGTCCTTGAGCGTGAGCGGCCATTGGGGTTGGGCAACGATCGGATCGCAGGCCAGTAGGGGAGTGCCCGGCGGCAAGTCCAGCAAGGTGGCCAGTTGTTCCCGTTGGGCCAGCAGTTGGGCCCGCACTTCCGCCAACCCCTGCAGATCCGTCTGGCGCAAGGCGTGGGCGCGCATCAGATCGATCTTGGCGGCCAGGCCTTGGCGGTGGATGGCCTTCACGTCGCTGTCAATCGCCGTGGATGCCTCCAGGGCGGCCTGCCAGACCGGCACCAGGGCCTGATTCAGTTGCAGTTGGCGGTAGGTGCTGATCAGTTCAAAGCGCGCCGCCCGCTCGCTTTCGCTGCGGGAGGCCAGGCTGGCGGCCTCCTGGGACCGGCTGGCGGCCAACTCCGCCAGCTGGCCCAGGGGCAGAAGATTGATGTCGACCACCACACCGGCGTTGCCGAAGGTGTTGCGCAGCACCGCGTAGTCGTTCTGCTGCAACGACAACGTGATGTCGCCGAGGGTGGGCATGTTGGTGAGCAGATTCACCGACGTTCCCACCTGGGTGTAGCTGCCCAGGCCGACCAGATTGAGTTGGGGCCACAGCTGCGCCCGGTTCAGTGCCGTCAACGCCCGATCGCGGGCCAGCTGGCGATCGGCCCGCACCAGCTTGCGGGAGCTCGCCATGCCCTGCTCCAGCACCTGGTTCAGAGCAAGACTGAGGGGCTGGGCCGGCGCCGCTGGGGTGCCGCTTGCGCCAGCTGGCGGGAGGCGCGCCGGGGTCTGTGACGTCGACTCCACCCACGTCTCAGCCTTCGACCCCGCTTTCGGCGCCCCCTGCGGGGCGGCCTGACAGGGTGTTGTTGTCCAGATCAGGACCGGAGCCCCCGCCACCAGGCCCAGCAGCGCCACCTGGAGGATGCCGCATCGGCCCCGTTTGGACATCCGCTTCTGGAGCCCTGGGGGGCCGCCATGCATCAAGTCGCCATCACAAAGCCGGCTGGGCGGGAACAGTGGCGTCATCGCTATTGCGGCCTGGGATGGTGTCCGGCTTGTCGGCACGACATTAGGGCGCGCACTTTTCGTTCGCCTAGGATCAATTCCACACGATTGATGCCCCACAAACGGGACCATGGCGGAAGCAGCGCTCTCCCCCCTCTCCCGTTTGTATCGGGCCGCCCCGGTGCTGCTGGTGGCCGGTCTCAGCCTGGTCTGGGCCAGCCGACCTTCCATTCCGGTGGTGGTGCGGGGCATGGGTTTGATGGCGCCGCCGGGAGAGCGGCGCGGCATCTACTCCCGGGGCGCGGGTGAGGTTCAACGCCTGAACGTGCGGGTCGGTGACGAGGTGAGCCCCGGCCAGTTGCTACTCACCCTCAGCCAGATCGGCCAGAGCGCACCCGGCAGCTCCGGCGGCCCCGCCACCAGCCCCCAGTTGCGCCAGGCCCGCCAGAACGCCCTCGATCATCAGTTTGAGGTGATCCAGGCCCAGGGCCAGGCCCTCGATCAACAACTGACTTCCCTCGATCAGCGCCGCCAGCAGATTCTCACCACCAACAAGCCGGTGTTGCAGCAACTCAAGGCCCTTGAGTCCCTGCGTCGCGATGACGTTGTCGCCCGCTACAGCCCGCTCTGGGTGGCGGCCCAGGATCTCTATCTGCGCAATCGGGCCGACCTCAGTTCTCTGGACTCCCGCCAGGCCGAATTGACCGCCCAACGCGCGGCCTTGGTGGCCCAGCGGGCCGAACTCAAGGTGCAGCGCACCGCCCTGGCCACCGAAACCGTCGCCCAGGAGGTGTTCAGTTCCGTGGCGGGTCGGGTTCTCGATCTGTCGGTGCTGCCGGGCCAACCCGTGCTGCCCGGCCAGAAGCTGGGCACCATCGGCAGGCCCAACCGCCATGGCGAGCGCATGGCGATCGTGCTGTTCACCTCGGCCGATGCCAGTCGCCTCAAGGTGGGCGATGACGTTCGCCTCAACCCCCAGTTGCTCAGCCGCGACAGTTTCGGCAGCGCCGAGCAGCGCTATGGCCTGGTGCCCGGCCGGATCGTCAGCCTCTCGGACGAAAGCGTGGATGGGGCCGATGTGGCCATGGAGGTGGGCAGCCAGGAGGAGGCCCTCAACTTGATGGCCAGTGCCCGCCAGCGCTCCTTCGGGGATGGGGGCGACCTGACCAGCCAGCTGCCGGGTCGGGCCGGTGCCCCCCTGGTTCTGGCGTTGGTGCGGCTGGAGGCGGCCCCCACGCCGACGGGGCTGGCCTGGACCCGCGGCACGGGGCCCGATCGGCCCTTGGCCCAACGGATTCCCGCCGAGGTGAAGGCTGAGGTGGAAACCAGGCCGCCCCTGAATTACTTGCTGCCCTTCTGGCGCTGGCTGAGCGGATCACGCCCATGAAACCCTCGCTGATGAGCCGTCAACGCCGCCAGGCCCTGCTCGCCCCCTGGCTCCAGCCCTGGCCGTGGTTCAGCCTGCTGCTGTTGTTTCTGTGCAGCCGCACCGAACCGCCTCGGTTGTGGTTCTGGCTGGCCCTGTTGATGATCAGCCTGCTGGTGGGCTTGCTGCAGAGCCAGGCGCGCCGCCCTTGAGCCCCCCCGCCGAAAGGGACCCTCCTCCCGGGGCTGGGGAGAGGCAGGGGGGGGCGCCGCCCCTGTCCTTGGGTTTGGCCTTGAGGCTGGTGCTTGTGGTGGGCCTGGCCAGCGCCCTGACCTGGGTGATTTCCCAGAGTTTTGGGCTGGGGGGGGCCAGCCCCTATGGCGTCGTGGTGGCGGCCCTGATCGTGCGCCCCCGTTTTGACCGCTGGCCGCCGACCATCTTCGTGCTGCTGCCGGTGGTGGTAGCCATCGGCCTGAGCCTGGGCACCCTGCTCAAGCCCCTGGTGCAGGGGCCCACGGTGTGGCAGTTCGCCGTGGTCACCGCCGCGGCCCAGATCCTGGGCCAGGCCCTGCCCGACAAACTCATGCTGGTCCGCAATCTGCTCGCGGTGTTTGCGGTGTTGCCCCTGCTCGATGCCAACGCCACCTGGTTGGGCGTCTGGCAGAAGCTCCTTGCCGTGCTCATCGGCCTGCTGTGCGCAGGGGGCCTGCAGGCGGCCCTGCGGCTGCCAACCGATGGCGGTCCGCCTGAGGCTGAGGTGGAGATGGAAGGGCGCAGCCTGGTCCAACGCTTCAGCGATCCCTTTTTCTGGCGCAAGCTGGTGGTCTCCTGCCTGGCCCTGGCCATTGGCCTGGGCCTCGGGGCCGAGAACCCCAAATACCTCTACTTCGGTGTGGTGTTGCTGCTCAACGACAGCCTGGGGGCCACCCTGGGTCGGGTCAGGGACCGCATGGTGGGCGTCAGCCTGGGGGTGCTGATGCCCTGGCTGGTGTTCAACACCATGGGGGTCAACAGCGTGGCGGTCGCCATGGTCATGGCGGGAACCACCGCCCTGATCTTGGCCTTCGGCCTGGACTCCCATCTGCGCACGGCCCTGATCTCCAGCGGCGTCACCTTTGTGGGCTACGGCGTACTCACCGATTGGTACATCCCCAGTCGCTGGCTCGATTACCTCATGGGCAGCGCCCTGGCCTTGCTGGTCTGCCTGCTGGTTCGCCCCGTCTCCGCCCTGCGGCGCTTTCGCCAACTGGCAGCCGAGGACCCGGCGCCCGCAGGCGGCCTCTCCCCCGAACTGGCCAAGCTGCTTCCCAGTGCGCTGGAAGAGGCCCGGGTGTTGGGCCAGGAAAGGGATTTCCGCCGGCTCCTGGCCAAGTTGGGCCGCTGAGGTTCGGCTTGCCGTTGCGGCAGGTCGCCTGCTCGGCCCAATGGCTTTATTACGTCAATTGCTGGTAGGGGATACCAAACTCAACGTCTCATCACGGTCGATGCATTCTGGGGGGCATCCAGTGATCTCAGTACCCATCCTCAATTGGGAGGGTCCATCCCCAGCTCCTGAAAACGTCGGCAGACGGCAAGTCGCAGATCCGCGCTCACCACGTCGGCATGGAGGGGATCGTTGATCGAAAACTCAAGGCTGTAGCCATAGCGATCTTTTCCTAATTCCACCAGACGCGCCCCGGGAGCTGGAACCGCCAGAACATCCGCATGGGACGAAGCGATGGTGGGCAGCAGGGCCAGGATCGCATCGGGCGATTGACCGCTACTCACGCCGATCGGCAGCGAACAGCGACGCATCCGGTCCGTACCGGTGTAAGTGGTGGTGGAGGTGACAAAAAAAGTCTGGTTGGGCACCACCAGCTCGGCGTTGTCGCTGCTCCGCCAAAGCACGGTGGCCCTGGGCCCCAACCGTCGCACCTCACAGACTTGGCCATCGTGCATCAACACCTCCCCCGGGCGCACCGAGCCCTCAATCAGCAGCCACAGGCCACTGATGATGTTGGAGAACACCTCCTTGATGCCGAAGCCCAGGCCC
>Ga0114972_10001483_pt1 | contig 17674 bp, 14 predicted proteins | sample M_140807_EF_Meta_FD_87354 | JGI IMG/M metagenome (GOLD analysis project Ga0114972, IMG submission 87354) | Freshwater microbial communities from Lake Montjoie, Canada to study carbon cycling - M_140807_EF_MetaG | ecosystem: Environmental > Aquatic > Freshwater > Lake | place: Lake Montjoie... | reverse complement strand
ATCTTAAGTGCCGCCCTGTTCAAAAAATCTGTTCCTCGTCAAGTCCTAGATAAATGCCTCGTCAGTGGAAAAATTCTGATGTCTTCCGCTACCCTTGCCGAAGTTCAGGAACTATTCGGACGTTCAAAAAAATTCGATAAATATCTATCCACCGTCTCGCGTATAGAATTTTTAAATGATCTAATAGAATCCATAGAAATGATTGAAATTATCACAAAAATCAATCTTTGTCGTGACCCCAAAGACAATAAATTTCTCGAACTTGCTGTAAATGGAAAAGCCGATTACCTAATCAGTGGCGATCAAGATTTATTAATACTAAATCCTTTTCAAGAAATTAGTATTCTCTCTCCCCAAGCATTTACATTAATTCCTGATTTGTAATAGTTAACAATCTCGTTAACAAAAAAAACATTCCCCAAACAAGCTCGCCAACGTTTTCCTGAAATAGCCTTTACCATAACTGAACCCTAAAAATAAACGCGATCGCATCTCCTAACCCCACCAACCACTCCAAAAAAATAAAACAACAATAAACCTGGCAAACCTCTTTGCATTTTTTATTGCCCCTCTTTTTCTCGTGCTAAAATTAGACTAGAACTTCATAAAGCAAAAGAAAAACTCAATGCCTGCAATATCAATGTTTTATTGAATTATCGTTTATATGTACTTTATGGACAATAAGCAACATCAAATGCCTCATATTCATGCAAAATACCAAGACCATGAAGTTGTTGTTGCAATTCCGAATGGTGAAATCCTTGAAGGATCAATTCCCAACTCTAAAATGAAACTCCTTCAAGCTTGGATCGAGTTACACAAAGATGAACTAATCGCTAATTGGCAACTAGCCGTGTCGGGACAGCTACCTTATAAAATTGAACCACTGAGATAAAGAATGAATCCAAGAATTAAAAAAGTTCAGCCTTTACCCAATTATCGTCTGCAACTAACTTTTGCAAATGGAGAGCAGAAAATATACAATTGCTCATCATTACTTGATTTTGGCGTATTTCAAGAATTAACAAATAAAAATTATTTTGAACAAGTTCAAGTTTTAGATGGGACAGTTGCCTGGCCTCATGGACAAGATATCTGTCCTGATACTCTTTACTTAATGAGTAGTTAGCTGTAGTTTTAGAGTGTGTCCCACGCACCACTAAAACCCTAAATTTACCGAAACATTTTTAACTTCACTCTAAAAAAACTTGTTTGATCGCATCCCCTAACCCAACCAACTACTCCCAAAAAACAAACAACAACAAACCCAGCAGACCTCTTTGCTTTTTATTGCCCCTCTTTTTCCCGTGCTAAAATTAAAATCCAAGCTGAAAATTTTCCACAATATGAACTATCAAAATATTATTACCATTGAGCCTGGAAAACGAGGTGGAAAACCTTGCATCAGAAGAATGCGAATTACCGTGTATGATGTATTAGGCTGGTTAGCGGTTGGAATGACCCATGCAGAAATTTTAGACGATTTTCCAGAGTTGACAGAAGAAGATATAAAAGCTTGCTTAGAATTTGTTGCCGACAGAGAACATCGTTTAATTGCGGTGGTAGGTGTTACTTGAAATTGTTACTCGATCAGAACTTGAGCCGAAAACTGATCAATCGTCTTGCAGATATTTTTCCAGATTCAAGCCACGTCCAATTTCACGCCCTCGCCGAAGTAAATGACAGTAAAATTTGGGAATTTGCTAAGAATCATGATTTTTGTATCGTGACCCAAAATGCCGATTTTCCTGAACTTAGTCAACTTTATGGTTCACCGCCAAAAGTCATTTGGTTGCGGTGTGGAAATATGCCAACAACCCGTGTTGAGATAATTCTTCGGTCTAGCGTTGAAATAATCCGACAATTTATGAATAATGCTTCGTTAGATTGTCTTGAATTGTACTGATTAACTTCGTTTTTTATCTTAACAGTTTCGTCGGTTAATTTAACGAAAGAAAACCCAAAAATCTCCAAACATCTTTCCCTGTAATTTCACCCTAAAAATAAACGCGATCGCATCCCCTAAACCAACCAACCACTCCCCCCCACAAAAAAAACCAGCAGACCCCTTTACCTTTTTGAAAGATGCTGGTCTGACCGAAGATGAATTGAGGTAACAGCGATCGCCGTCCAAAAATAATGATTATTTGACCAACTCTTTCTGAATCGCAGATAATAGCCAATAATATTTTTCAAGCTTAATTATGCAAGCTAGAGTTAGGCTTTAATCAAAGACCCTTGTTTCCGTTCCTTGAGATAGGCAAAAAATTCCTTCCCTTCCCGTAAACGTCGCACCAGCATTTGGGGATCGCCTAACATTTCTTGCACAATGGGAATAATCGCTTTGGGGCGGAAATAGAATTGACGATACATTTTTTCGACCGCATCTTCAATTTGTTTAGTCGAAAGATTGGGATATTCCAAAGTTGATAATTGGATTCCCGAAGTATTAATTAAATCATTTTTAGTAAACCAGTTATTTTCCTGAGCCTGACGATAAAGCTCTGTGCCAGGATAGGGAGCGGCAATGGAAACCTGAATTGTATGGGGACTGACTTCACAGGCAAAACGAATGGTTTCTTCAATCGTTTCTGGGGATTCGTTGGGTAGGCCAATAATAAAAGTTCCGTGAACGGTGATGCCTAATTTGCGGCAATTTTCCATAAATTTACGGGCAACTTCTAATTTAATTCCCTTACGAATACCATCCAGAATTTCCTGATTTCCTGATTCAAAACCGACTAAGAGTAAGCGTAGTCCATTATCACGCAGAGTTTTGAGAGTGTCGTAATCTAGATTAGCTCTGGCGTTACAACTCCAGGTAATTTTGAGTTTCTTTAAATACTCACTAATGGCGATCGCGCGGGGTTTGTCAATCGTAAAAGTATCATCATCAAACATATATTCCCGTACCGAATCCCCAAAGAGAGATTTGGCTTGAATCATTTCTTGATAGACCGCTTCGGGACTCTTGGCCCGATAATTATGCCCGCCGATGGTTTGGGGCCAGAGACAAAAACTACATTTAGCAGGACAGCCGCGACCTGTGTAAAAGGAAATATAGGGATGGAGGAGATAACCAATAAAATACTTTTTAATATCCAAATCCCGCGCATAAACGGGTAAAACACTAGGCATGGCATCCCAATCGTGGATTAATTCGCGTTCGGGATTGTGGTGAATATTGCCGTCTTGGTCTCGATAACTTAATCCCTTAATTTCACTGTAGGATTTTCCTGCGGCCACATCTTGACAGGTGTAATCAAATTCGTTACGACAAACAAAATCAATAATCGGATTTTCCCTTAAGGTTTCGTCGGGTAAAACGGCAACGTGCGCTCCAATAAAGCCAATTTGGGTATCGGGTTTTTGGGCCTTAATCGTCTCTGCACATTTGACATCATTGGCAAGGGAAGGCGTGCTGGTGTGCATGATCACTAAGTCATAATCTTTCGCGATCGCGAGAACATCATCGACGCTCTGATCATGGGGGGGCGCATCAATTAATTTACTGCCAGGAACGAGGGCGGCGGGTTGGGCCAGCCAGGTGGGATACCAGTAGGAGGTAATTTCTCGTTTGGCTTGGTATCTTGCGCCTGCTCCACCATCGAAGCCATCAAAGGAGGGGGGACTTAAAAATAGTGTTTTTTTCATCGGTTTTTCTAACTCTTCACACCCAAGGTTATATTTTCCTTAGTGTATTCAATCCCTGTCGTTTTGACAATTTGGCTGGGTTTGGGCATTGAGGCGATCGCTGATGAGTGAATAGTTTTAAAACGCGATCGCATCACAAGTTTATGCTTGTCTGAAGATTACCCGTTATAATAAGAAAAATATTTTATCTTACCAGTCTAAAGAAGGTAAAGTTACTCAATCAGTGGTTAATTACAGTTAAAAGTAGAAAAAAGCTCCTATTCTGGTATCATAGATCTTGCCATTGGCTTGATTATAATGAGAGAGATAATTTACTATAAGAGCGAGTCGGGTAATAATCCTATCCAAGACTTCCTGGATTCGTTGTCACAGAAACAACGCGAAAAAGTTCTTAAGGTTCTAGGATGCGTTCAAGAGCCAGATAGAGTCTCAACTAAAATTCTTAAGGAGCTAGTCGGTACTGAGGATATTTGGGAAGTTAGAATCCGTTTCGGTAATGATATATTCCGATTATTAGGGTTTTTTGACAAGAATAATATAGTTCTTACGAATGGCTTTGCTAAAAAAACACAAGAAACACCTCGTCAAGAAATTGCTCTGGCAGAAAAACGACAAAAATATTATTTAACAACTTAAGAAATACAATGATCAGCGATCTCCAAAAATCCATTGAAAAGCATACGGCTAATAATCCTGAATTGGCGATAAAATTTGAGATTGGCTCTGCTTTGTTCAAAAAAGCTTTTTGTGAGGTGATGGAAAATGAGCAACATCATCGGATGACGAGTAATGTTTTGACGGGAGAAGATGGTTTAGAGTTTGAGCATGAGGAGCTTTATGTTCCTTTGGGTTTGGTAGAACGGAAAAAACAGGCTAAACGCGATCGCCAAGAGGGTCAACCTGAAAAGGGATCGGAGCTTTATCAATATGAAGAGGCGATCAATCCGATTAGTCATGATACGTTTTTTAATGATGTTCTCTGGGAAGGAAAGAGTAAAAGTCAGGGAAAACGGATTGCGATTATTGGCGAACCTGGCGCAGGAAAAACTACTTTTTTACAGAAAATTGCGGAATGGATCTTAGAAGTTACGGATGATGTTCCGATCTGGATTAATTTAGGGGCATTAGGTCAAAAAACAATCAGGGAATATTTATTAGAAGATTGGTTGAGAGATGCATCTCAATCGTTGGATCGCGCACCTGCGGTTTGGAAGTCTGTTTTTGAGCAATATTTACAGGAAGGAAAGGTTTGGTTGTTGTTGGATGGTGTGGATGAAATGGGGGCAGAAAATCGGTTACATCAGCTTGCTTTACAGTTGGGCGAAGGTTGGGCAAAAAATGTTCGGATTGTTTTAACTTGTCGGTTAAATGTTTGGGAAGCGAATAAAAATGAGTTGTATCGATACAATTTTGATATTTATCGCAATTTAGATTTTGAACGGGAACAAATCGCCCAATTTATTAATAATTGGTTTGCTCCTATCAATCCTGATCGGGGTCATAAATTAAATACTGCTTTAGATGAAGTGGGTAAAGAACGCATTTTAGATATGGTAAAGAATCCTTTAAGGTTATCTTTGCTTTGTCGTACTTGGCAACTTTATGAGGGGGAATTACCTGATACTAAGGCGGAGCTTTATCGTCAATTTGTGGAAGCTCATTATGACTGGAATCGTCAAACCATTTCTGATGAAAAACGTCAGATTCTTAATCGAGCTTTAGGTAAGTTAGCGTTAAAAGCGATTGATAATGAAGATTCTCGTTTCCGTTTGAGAGAAAGTTTTATTCGTCAGGAAATGGAACCTAATTTATTTTCATTAGCTTTGGAGTTAGGTTGGTTAAATCGGGTAGGTGTTGCGATAGAGAATCCTGGTGAAAGGGTTTATGCTTTTTATCATCCTACTTTTGAAGAATATTTTGCCGCTTTAATAATTGATGATTGGAATTACTTTATTTCAAAAAAGCATAATAACTCCCAAATAGATATTAATTCAAACAGAGATTATAGAATTTTTAATCAACACATAAAAGAAATTGCTCTTTACTGGATTGGTAGGAATAATATTGCAGAAGAATCTAAAGTTTTTTTTGTTGAAGCTCTTTTGGATTTTAACAAGAAAGATATAAATAATACAAATTCGATTAATCTTTTTTTCTTATTCTTACTCTTTCAAGATAGGGCTTATTCTATTGGTATTGAGCTATTTGCAGAATTAAATAAAAGTAGTCATATACCTAGTTTATTAAAAAAAATAGTTGAAATTCTTTGCAATCATTCATTCAATGATAAAAAATACAAAAATTTTGGCATTAATTCTTCTTTTCTTTACAGAGAATCCTTTAAAAAATTAAATATTGAATTAAGATTAGAAATAATCCTATGCTTATTCGAGAATCAATTTCATTTTAATACAAAAATAAAACTTGATGTGGTTAGTTTGCTAGAAAAAACAGATATAATTTCTCATAAAAATTATTATTTGATAGGTAAAATATTTGATGAAATCTCACAAAAAGAGGATGACTTTGTTAAATGTTATTTTCTTGTGTTGACTAGAAAATATTTTCCAGAATCCAAGAAAAAGAAGGCCCAGAAAATCTTAAAGGAGATAATTTATGCTAGAAAAAATGACAACTATAATAGTTATTTCTTTTTAGTTAATTGCTTGCTTTGCTTGAAAGATTTCAAACAAGATAAAAATATTTTAAGCTCTCAAGAGTTTTTAGAGATTATTAGTAATACTACTTATAGTGAAGTTTTTTATGCGTACTTATATGCGCTATCCGAAAACCTTCCCGATAATCAAAACGATACTTATTTAATATTCGATTTTGCTGTAGATATTATTTCTTTTAAAGATGAATATATTGAGGGAAAGTATCCATATGCTAATCCTCACGGTTGTACTAAATTGGACTCTGATTATTATCTTGCTTCAGGTGTTGCATTAGCTAAAGACATTGCCCATAAAATAGGCAAAAATAATGAAGAACTTATAGACAGAGTTTTTGAAAAAATTGAATCTATCTTTTTGTTAAATTTGGATTATCAATCAGAAAATTTTATTTATAATATTTCTAATATAATTGATTTTTATGATGGTTTAGGGAAGGGAAGTGATGAGAAGCTTTTTTATTTGTGTTTGAACTTCTTAGAAAATCAATGTCAATTGACTTCTAATAGACTCAATGGGGAAACCAACCATTTTTTTTCTGTTCTTCGTGAGATGTATAAAATATGTAACAGTGAAAATACTGAACAAGATGGAAACTCATTTGTTCAAAAATTAAGTTTAAAAGGGAACGAAAGGGTAGTTTTGATTATTAGCAATATGGTTAAAAAATTCTCAAACGATTCTTCCACTATAATTTTATCTCTGATGTTATACAAAATATGGTATCAGTTTGACACAGAAAATCAAGAAGTTTTAAAGTGCATTCAAACATTAAGAGAAATAATTAAGGAAGAAGAAAACGATAATGATGAGCCTATCAGCGAGCCTATAAAAACTCCCAAACTTAGTCGCCTATTCAGTGAATATGAAATTAACAGTCTTAAGGAATCTATCGAAATAGAATTTCAACCAATTTTTAGTGAAGATATTATTAACCTTACTAATTATCTTTTATATGGTAAAGACAAAGAACCGTTTAGCTGGGTATACTGGGTATGTGGTTGCCCGCGAAAAGATGCTCTTCCAGAAGGAATATTTAATCTTCCAAAAGAGATACTTAAAAAGAGTGAATTAGCACTTCATAATTTAAAAAAAACAAATGACATAAAATTATTGCAGGAAATTATTTGTCATCTAAAACCCATAGTAATTGATTATCAAAATAATCAACTACCACCTGAGCGTATGAATTTATGTTTTAAGGCTATCTGGCATTGTGCTGAAAATATGACTTATCCCGAATTTTACAAAGCATGGCATAGCAAACCTGAAATCATTTACCCCGAAATCCTAGAAATCTCTCCTTTAGGCAACACCGCGATCGCCCAAACCCTAAACCAACAAATTCTTGATCTCCCATCCCAACTTCAGCCCACTGATAAAACTTATCCCCTCGTTATTAATGCCCAATCCCTAGAAGACGAAACCGACAACAGCAGTATTGCTCAAGAAATCTGTAATCAAATCTATGCGATCGCGTTTCCCGATGAAACTAATATTCCCGAAATTAACAACGCCCCCCAACTCAAACGCCTAATTCCTAACATCAAACAACAGCTAGAAACAAAAAACTTAGCCCTGATTTTCCACAATGGAGAACCCAACGAAACCCTAATTAAATTCTGTAAAAAATTAACTGATGTAATTTATATCAAATGGATTACAGAACAATCTATTAAAATCGGTATTCCTCCCCAAGAAAATCTAGTCAATATCCTACAAAACTGGATCAACCAACTCGATTAAACTCAATATCAAAACCGCGATCACATTTTACAACTATCAACTATGGGCGATCGTCGTCTATTCCGTTAGAACTTACAAAAGTAATCATTCTCCGTTCTGCTATGCTCCATAAAAGTGATCGCTGCATTTCGTTTTTATAAAAATGCGATCAATGAATAACTGCCTATTTTTCTTGATATTTAATCGGACAATTTACGACTAAGCTTTGTGAGCTTTAGCATAAATTTTTAAAGCGATCGCCATTTGTTGGATCGCATTTTCCCCTTGAGTTTGAAACCAGACAAAAGTTTCTACATCAATCGGCAGGGTGACAGTCACTTCAGGTTCAGATATTCGTAATTGGGTTTTAGACAAGCATTAGCAAACCAAGGACACGAAAAGCATCAGAAAAATCAAAGCCATGTTTAGTCTGGTTAATTCTATTTTTATCCCATTCAAGTTTCATATTTTCTAAATGAATGACATACTTTTAAAATATTAACCTAAGAGTTTTTATCGATGAGTTCCCTGCTCTACAATTTGACGATAGGCGCGTTTTCTAAAAGCTTTGTCGCCGCGAGTAATATTGGTTCCATGTCCATTTTGTTCATAAAAGTCGAATAGGTGAGTAAAGCCAGTAAATAACGAGGATCACTAACCCAGGGCGGCAAATAAAGCGGTACTTGGCATAATCCCATTGTATAAAGCTCACAGAGGGCGGGAATATCCATAATGTCTAACTTTCCACAGAAGAGTAATTTCAAGCAATCTGAACGACCCGCCGCAAAAAAGGCACGAATCGCATTACTGACCTGTAGTAGCCCCAGCAGATACACAACGTCCTTGGTAAAGGGTGCGCCTCCTGTGATCACGCCTCCTCGAAAGACCCGTCGAGCATTCTCAAATGCCTGATCGCGATCGCCGACCTTTTCTAAAAAGTAGTGATACACCTCCAGAAAATCTGCGCCCTCGATCGCCATCTGGATCGCAAAGACCCGATCTGCTAACCGTCGCATTCGGTCTAATTCCATCGAACCACTGATAATTTCTGCATAAACCGCCAATCCTTCCTGTATTCGGGTTGTCCCAGGATGTCCTGCGGCTAAAATAGGAAGATCGGTCTGGGCGCGACCATTGAGAGAAGTCGCAACATGGATATAGGCTTCATGGTGCAGAAGTTGACTGGCATCGCGGTCGGTAAAACGGGCATCACGACGAATTTTAATCGCACTTATTGTTGCTAGGGCATTGGCCGAAAGCCTATCTACCAATTCGATTTTCGGGGCATCTTTGCCAAAATGTTGTTGGACAGCGCGTTCCATGTCTGACGCAACTTTCTCGGAACTGTGATAGGTCGGCGGGGCAATGTCCATCTCGATACAGGCAAGTTGGGCGATCGTGTCACTAATGCTCTGGGACAATTCTAGGGGCGAAAGGGGAAAATAACGCAGGGGAGCAGTGGGTTCACCATAAATATGACGGGAATATTCAAAAAAAGCAGGAGTTCCGACGCTTGCAAGCATTCTCGCCCCCCGTTCGATGCCATCCGCTTGACGTTCCAGCCAGAGATCGATCGCGGACATCGGTACAATAAAACGACGGGCATCACGAACGAGATCAAGAACAGGGGCAGGATCGAGGGGCGTATAGCTGACTTGGGGAAGTTCCTTAGCGTTTTGGGCAAAAAATTCTTCTTTAACTTCGCTCGGCCAAGCTATCGTCCGTAAAATGCGGATAGAACGGCTGGCTTCGTATAATAAACGGGCTGTTTGACGGATTCGGTCTTTTTCTTGATCGCTAACCTGAGTGTTCATCTTAGTTTCCTCCAAGGCGATCGCATTGACTATATCTTTAATTTTAAGTCGCTCCTTTGATTCTCAGAGTTATTATTCCCATCTTTAAGAAAAATTAACAAAATCTTTTATGAGTACCTCAAACGAAGTTACAGCACTTTGAGTGATCCCACTGCACTAACAAAAAATAAAAATACTTGCTCAGTAAGGCTTGTTAAAAAAACTGTACGTCGAGATCCCGATAAGTGCTGTATATTGACTATCTTGTTTATCCAATTTTCGAGATTTTGATATGGCGATCGCTTTTTTGATAATAATTAAAAAAGCAATTTTTTATGGGATTTAGCAACAGTGATTATCTTTGATTAAAATTAATTCTGGTAGGTTTGCCACCAATAAATTTACGTCTTTAATCTCGATAACCCCAAGCATATTTTTAGAATAAAATATCCCTGAGTTAAACTAACTTTTCTCCACTTAAAATAAAACTGGGATCAAGCGCGGCAAAAGTTTGATTCAGTCCCCTAGTTTCTAACCGATTAACGCCTGATTGAACCACTTCGACATTGCGGACTTGGAGTTCTGCTAAACTTTCCGAAATCAGATAGAGACTTTCCAAATTATTGGCCGTTGCCACAATGCGTCCTTCGGGTTCGAGATAACCCCAAATAGCTTTGATAATCTCCTTAATGGGACGACCTCCTTCAATACAAACGCGATCAGGCAAGGGATTTAAACCCTTTAAACAATCGGGTGCGCTACCTTCTAGGACTTGGACATTTTTTACCCCAAAGCGATCGCAGTTCCGACGAATGAGAGCGGCGACTTCTTCATCTCGTTCAATGGCAATAATTGTGCTTTCAGGACAAAGTAGAGCTAATTCAATGGGAATCGTTCCCGTTCCCGCTCCAATATCCCAAATCACCGAATCTGCTTTTAAACGCAGTGCAGAGATTAAAAGTAAGCGAATTTCTCTTTTACTGAGGGGAATACCTGGTAAACGTTCAAATAAACTATCGGTAATTCCAGGGGTTTTATAGGGCCAGAGCATAAATAATTAGGATGTTAAATTAAAGGGTTAAAAAATTAATTAGATTCGTTTTCAATACCAATTTCAACTAAAAAAGTGCCAAACATTAAAAAAATTTTTAGGGGCGCAATGCTTGCGTCCAAAAGTAACGATGTTAACTAAAAATCTGTTAAAGAGCGATCGCCATTCTCCAACAAATTTGTTAAAGGGCGATCGCAATTCTCCAACAAATTTGTTAAAGGGCGAACGCAGTTCGATAAACTCACTGACCACAATTCGCCCCTACTAAAATGTATTAGAGGACAGGACTATACTCGTCTAATGAAATTTTGACAGGGTTAACGTCCCAAATCTCTTTGCAATATTCTGCGATCGTCCGATCTGAGGAAAATTTCCCCATACGGGCTGAATTGAGAATCGACATTTTTGTCCAACGAGCCTTGTCTTGGTAGGCGGCACTGACTTCATCCTGACAATCGATATAGGCTTGATAGTCAGCGAGCAACATATAGGGATCGCTATAGAGCAAGGAATCGACAATGGGTTGGAACTGAGATTTGTCACCATGAGAGAAATAACCACCAGCAATGCGATCGATCACTGCCCGCAGTTCCGCATTCTGTTCGTAATATTCCTTTGGATGATAGCCTTTGGCTTTGGTGGCATAGACTTGTTCGGCGGTTAACCCAAACAAGAAGAAGTTTTCTGGGCCCGCTTCTTCTCGAATTTCGATATTGGCTCCGTCTAGGGTTCCAATAGTCAAAGCTCCATTCATGGCAAACTTCATGTTGCCTGTTCCTGACGCTTCTTTTCCTGCGGTGGAAATTTGTTCAGAAAGGTCGGCGGCGGGATAAACTCGTTGACCGAGGGAAACGTTAAAGTTGGGTAAAAAGACGACGTTTAAACGGCCACGCACATCGGGATCGGCGTTGACGACTTCACCGACGGCATTAATCAGTTTAATAATTAATTTGGCCATGAAATAACCAGGAGCCGCTTTTCCACCGAAGATAAAGGTGCGCGGAACAATTTCGGCTTCAGGGTTTTGTTTAATGCGATTGTAGAAGGCAATAATTTGTAAAACCGCTAAATGTTGGCGTTTATATTCATGAATCCGTTTGACTTGAACATCAAAAATAGAATTGACATTCATTTCAATGCCGCGATATTTACGGACATAATCGGCGAGGTGCTGTTTATTGTCTTGCTTGATTTGTCGCCAGCGATCGCAGAATTCGGGATCGTCAATAAATTTTTCAATTTGTCGCATTTCATCCAAGTTTTTCAGCCAACTGTCTCCAATTTTTTCGGTGACGAGAGCAGAGAGTTCGGGATTACTGAGTAAAATCCAACGACGGGGGGTGACACCATTGGTTTTATTGAAAAATTTCTGGGGCCAGAGGCGAGCAAAATCGTGGAGCGTATCTTTTTTGAGCAATTCTGTATGGAGAGCCGCCACACCGTTGATGGCATGACTGCCGATACAGGCCAAATTGGCCATGCGGATCTTTTGACCATGATTTTCTTCGATGATAGAAAGACTGCTGACTAGATGTTCATCATCGGGGAACCAAATCCGCACTTTCTCTAGAAAACGGTGATTGATTTCGTAGATAATTTCCAGATGGCGGGGCAATAGTTTGGCAAACAAACTCACTTCCCAACGCTCTAGGGCTTCGGGTAAAAGGGTGTGGTTAGTATAGGCAAAGGTTTTTTGGGTAATACTCCAGGCTTTGTCCCAATCGTAGTTGTACTGATCCACCAATAGACGCATGATTTCCGCGATCGCAACGGCGGGGTGAGTGTCGTTCAATTGGACGGCGGCTCGTTCGTGGAGATTGTCCAAATTATCGTGAATACGGAGATGAATACGAATTAAATCCTGAAGAGAAGCGGAAACAAAGAAATATTGTTGCGCTAGACGTAATTCCCGACCCGCAGGGGTATTATCGTTGGGATAAAGGACTTTAGAAATGGTTTCTGCATCCATTTTTTCCGCCACAGCGCGGTCATACATCCCCGCATTAAAGGCTTCAAAGTTAAAGTCTTCACTAGCTTCTGCTTTCCAAAGACGTAGGGGGTTCACCGTATTGGTTTTGTACCCTGGAACAGGCGTATCGTAGGGAATAGCCAAAATCACCCGCTCAGGAATCCAGACCGTTTTCGTAAAACCTTTTTCATCACGAGAAATTTCCGTATGACCGCCCAATTTGACAGGAACGGATTCATCGGGACGGGGCAGTTCCCAAGGATTACCGAAACGAAGCCAGTTATCAGGAACTTCTACTTGCCAACCATCTTGGATGCGTTGATGAAAAATTCCAAATTCGTAACGAATACCGTAACCGATCGCAGGAACTTCCAGAGAAGCCAAAGAATCAAGGAAACAAGCGGCTAATCGTCCTAAACCACCGTTCCCTAAACCTGGATCGGGTTCTTGTTCGAGAATTTCTTCTAAATCCAAGCCGAAAGAACCCACAACATCGTTTACCTTGTCGTAAATCCCTAAGTTAATCAGGTTATTGCCGAGGTGTCTTCCCATGAGAAATTCCGCCGACAGGTAACACACAACTTTAACTTTCTCTTCCTTGTAGGTGGCAACACTTTTGAGAAAGCGCAATAGGAGGCGATCGCGGATCGTATAGGCCAGAGCCAGGTAGTAATCGTAGAGAGAAGCTTGGGAACGATCAACTCCCTGAAGATAGAACAAATTATCCAGAAAAGCACGCTTGAGGGTTTCTTCACTCATCCCCGTGCGATCGTCTTCTACCTTGATTGTTCGGACTTGATTGTCATTGATCACAGTCTGTAAATAGGTTTTTTCCATGATGGTTAGTCCTTAGAACCGATAAAATCGACGGTCATCCAAAAAATGCTACACGCGGTTAATAGCATAAACGATTCTTAGCCCTCCTTTCGTTCATGATTGACCCTTTGCCTAGTTAGTTTAGTTGATTACCAAAGAGAATTGGCGATCGCGTTGCCGTTCATCGGTCATATTTCCGATATTTCATCGCATTTCCCTAATTTTTACTAATTCATCGAATTTATTGTTTGTCAAAAATCTCGGATAATTTTATAAATATTTTATGATTACCAATCTGACGCTGTATCCAGCAACACTAGATCAGATTTCAAGTTGTCAAAAATAGAGATTATTCCTCTTTATTTAAATCATAAATCGATACTAATCTAGCAACCACAATCGCCAAATAAAATGAACCTAGCACCGCCTCCATATTAGCTAAAAACATGACCCAGCGATCGATGGGAATGATATCGCCATAGCCCAAGGTTGTTAGGGTCGAAAAGCTAAAATAAATGGATAAATTCCAAGGTTTATATTGATATTCTCTCGCGATCATTAAATGAAAAGAATGAGGGGAAATTTCCCAAAAAATTAGATATAAAAATGACCAAATAATTCCAATTAATAAATAACCGCAAATTGCCGCTAGAATAGTTTCAAAATTAACTTTTTTGGAGCTAATAAGCACAAAAATCATCAAACCACAAGCATAGCTGAAGAAAAATATCCGAATGACAATACTGCTGAGTAAAAAGAATAAATTAAACTGTGGAAAAATTCGCTCATAATATAAAAAAGTATTAATCGACGAAATAGAAATTAAAATAATAGAAAGGGGAATAATCTGAAAAGAAAATAAATGAGAATGGAGATGATTTACCCTCAAGGAAATAATAAACATCGTGAAATATAGAATTCCTATTCCCATAATTAATTGAATTCTATTATTCGCATTCATTATGGTTGCAATCCCCACAATCAAAGTCGGTAAAAGTGTTAAATAAAAATTGTTTATTTTGTGTAACATAGGGATCAATGATAAAAGTCTTCTAGCGGAACTCAGTTCTATCAAAGGGAAGAGAAACCCCAAAAGACCTACTTTATAAGGTTCTAGCTATACCTCACTGATGCAGATTTCGCTCTATGAATTTTGGCGAAAGAGTCACTAATCATAAAAAATTAGGGAATTATTGACTAAAATTATCCTTTTTCTAACGTATTTTCAATTTTTTCTAAAAAATCAGTAAGTTGTACTCTGACGGATTCATGACTGTATTCATCATCAGGATGGGCAGGCGCACCTGGGTGCTGAAAATAGGGACGCTCTCCATACATTTGACCATATTTACAGTCAACTTGTTTAACTAATTCATAGAAGACTTCGGGCTGGTTTAGAATATGCTCTACTAACCCTTGTAAAACAAGAAGAGGCTGTTCTAAATGACGACTAATGGCTTCATCTGCTTGATCAACAAAAAGTTGTAAAACGGCTTGTAATGAACCCGATAAATCCTGGAGATTTTGACTAATAAACAATTTAAGCTCATTTTTAATTTGTACCAATTTGGGAATGGGAGATTCTCCTTTCAAAAAATTTCCTCCCGCCTGGGCAATGACATCTGATAGGGTAAATTCTCGGCCACTCATGGCTTCTAAAAATAATTCGCGATCGCGGGCTAGATCTTCAGCTTCACGATCATCGGTATTAGAGAAATCGGGGGTTTGAGACATAATTAAAAATCGAAAATTGTATTCATTTACTTAAATGTGTATCATCATCAAGCTAATCTTTCGTTAACTTCATCCAGATCGAATTCTTCTGGATCAAAATCACCGTCAATCCACTCCAACATATCATCATGATCGGGATGGGATGGGTTTTTAATTGCCTCTAGAAACTCTGCATATCCCCAAGGGCCGCCACAATCTTCAGGAGGACAGGCTCGTTTCCCTTTAATACAAATCGGATAAATAACTTTAGGATCACGGGGTAAAATCTTTTCCACGAGAATGGTATGATCCCAACCATCCCCAAAATCGTAGATATAGGAAAATTTAGCCTTTTCTCCTCCCACAACTTTCGATAGTTTTACCTTTGCCTCGTCAGTCACCTCAAAATCATATTCAGGGGCAGGTTCTCCATATTCAACACCATCAATCAAAAACTGGTGCAAATGGGAATTGTACCAACCCATTGATTCTTGGATAATGAGGTGTAATTTTTGCAGGGTCGTAGAACTGAGAACCTGAACTGTTCTCCAGATGGGCGGTTTAGTCTCTCTCAGAGAGATTTTGAGTTGATAAATCGTAGAATCTGGGGGTTTCTTTTGAGTGGACATTCTTGAATAAGTCCCAATTAGAAAGGTTGAGTAGAGCAAAAAATAGAGCCTGAATAGACTTTCATCCTATTGTCATATTACCGCTAGAGGCGAATGGTAGTCAGTCAGTTTATCGAATTGTGGTCAGTGAGTTTATCGAACTGCGATCGCCCTTTGAGAGATCAATTTAACCTATCACCGTAATTTTGAGAGAGGCACTTTTTTGATCTGTCCTTAATTCATTGCCCATAGCCCAATTGAATGAAGCCAAGGGGCAAAATTATTTCGGTGGTTGCGCCTGGAGATTTTAAACGAACTTTTAACTCTCCTTGAGCAGTGATTCCCGTAATAATTCCTGGACAATTTTCAACCAAAACTGATTGTCCTAAATTGAAAAAATAGTCTAAATAAGCTGATAAAATAGATTCAATTCCTCCTTTTTGATAACGTTGATATCCTAAAAATAATCCTTGTAAGGTGATTGCGGCTAATGTCTCTAGGGAAGGGATAGAAAAGTTTTTTTTCTGGTTTAAAAATGTTTCCAAATTAATACCTGTGCTTGGAACAGCATTAGATCCATTAATCCCGACTCCAATAACACTTTGAATGATTTTTTCTTGATAAACTTTCGTTTCCGTTTTAATGCCGCCTAATTTCTTTTTTTCTAAAATCAAATCATTAGGCCATTTTAAATAAACTGCAATTCCTTGTTGTCTTAAACTCTCAGCAATTCCCCAGGCACTCCAGAGAGTAATATGGGGCCCCTGTTGAATAACCATTTCCATCGGTAAACCGAGAGATAAATACAAGCCTCCCTGCTCAGATTGCCAACTCCGTCCCCACTGTCCCCGTCCTGCGGTTTGTTCTGAAGCGATCGCAACGAGTAAACCGTTATGTCCCTGTTCTAGGCTGTCCCAGACCATTTGATTCGTCGAGGGAATGCGATCGAACAGTAAAATAGACAGGTTCTCCAGCCAAGCGGGATCAAGGGATTTGGCCAATTCTGTCTCTAGTTTTTCTCGATCCAAGGTTTTGAACATGGTCAATTACCCCCATAATAATTAGATATCTCCAGAAATTAAAAGTGCATCGATTGAAACCTCTAGTAGGGGCAATTCATGAATTGCCCTTACTCAATTCTTGGAGATGTCTATTAGTAATAATTCATCAATAAAGGCAATGGAAAAGAAGCTCTGGCAATGGCAAATCTGGAATAATCTCCCCTATTTAACCTGTTCTTTACTGGATGGTTGGCAACATGGCTTTTTTACCCAGGATTTTTATCCCCGTTTGCCCGAAGAATTGGTCACTGTATTAAACCCCAAAGCAAGCGTTTATCGGGTTAAACAAGTTCATGGCGATCGCGTTTTAACCCCCACAGAAATTCATCATGTCATGAGCCAAGGAGAATCGGAAGACGTTTTACCCCCTGCCGATGCTGTACTGAGTGACCAGCCCCAACAAGCTGTCTGGGTTGCCAGTGCCGATTGTACGCCTGTTTTAATCGGAGATATCGTGACGGGAAGGGTTGCGGCTATTCATGCGGGTTGGCGCGGAACGGCTCAACGCATTGTACCTAAAGCAGTAGATCATTTTTTAAAACAGGGAAGTCAGTTAGAAAACTTACGGTTTGTAATGGGCCCCGCGATCGCAGGAGAGGTGTATCAAGT
>Ga0114972_10001482_pt1 | contig 17674 bp, 16 predicted proteins | sample M_140807_EF_Meta_FD_87354 | JGI IMG/M metagenome (GOLD analysis project Ga0114972, IMG submission 87354) | Freshwater microbial communities from Lake Montjoie, Canada to study carbon cycling - M_140807_EF_MetaG | ecosystem: Environmental > Aquatic > Freshwater > Lake | place: Lake Montjoie... | reverse complement strand
TTCGACCTTGGCATGCTGGCCGGTGCCTCGGTGTTCCTGTCGGCCGGTTATCTGATGATCATCGCCAGCACCCGCAGTGGCGACCTCTCGGTGGTGGCGCCCTTTCGTTATACCGGCCTGTTGTGCGCGCTGGTCTTGGGCTGGCTGGTCTGGGGGGATGTGCCCAATGCCCTGGCCTGGCTGGGCATTGCGCTGCTGCTGGCGGCGGGGCTGTATCTGCTTGGGCGCGAGCGCGAACGTGCGCGCCGCGTTGCCGCCGGTGAGTCGGCGACTGGCAGGTGAACAGCAAGCAGCCCGATATAGTGCCGAATGCCCTGCGAATCTTTTGCCGTGACAACCCGACGCCAATGACCACTCAGCCCCCAGCAGCTTCAGCACCCTCGGTGCCCCCGCCACCTGTCGACCGGCTCGCTGCCGACACCGGCCCGCGCATCAATCCGGCCTACCTGAATATCGGTGAGTCGCTGGTGCGCGAGCTCTCGCGAATGATGTCGGTGCCCGGCATGATTTCGCTGGCTGGCGGCTACCCTGGCCCCGAGCTCTTCGATCGCGACGGCATTCGCGATGCGGCCCATGCCGCGCTGACCGATGCGCCGGTGGCCTGTCTGCAATACGGACCAACCGAGGGCCTGCCTGCGCTTCGCGAGTCGATCTGCGAATGGATGTCGAGATGCGGCACCACGGTCACGCCGGATGACGTACTGGTCACCGGCGGCTCGCAGCAGGGCTTCGATCTGCTGGTGCGTACCCTTCTTGCGCCGGGCGATGCTGCCATGGTCGAGCGGCCCACCTACACCGGACCGCTGCGCGTGCTGAAGGTGGCCGGCGTGAAGACAATCACCGTTGGCGTCGATGCGCAGGGCCTTGATGTGGATGAGCTCGAAAGCCTGCTGCGCGACCCGGCGGTGCCGCGCCCAAAGCTGCTCTATGTGGTGCCCACCTTTGCCAATCCGAGCGGCGCCACGATGCCGATCGAGCGGCGCCTGAAGCTGCTGGCGCTGGCCGTCGAGTACCGATTTGTGATCGTTGAAGATGATCCTTATGGCCAGCTGCGCTTCGAAGGCGAGCCGGTGCCGCATGTGGCTGCGCTGGTCGACCGGGTGCCGGGCTCGCGCGACTGGGTGGTGCATCTGGGCAGCTTCTCGAAGGTGATTGCGCCCGGCCTGCGTGTGGCCTGGCTGACTGCGCCGCCCGCGCTGCGTCGCGCGGCCATGCTCGCCAAGCAGCTCGATGACATCTCCAACCCGGGCTTCACGCAGATGACCGTGCACCGCTATCTCGCCGCAGGCCGTCTCACCGCGCATCTGCCGGTCATTACCGGTGCCTATCGCGAGCGTGCAGCCGCGATGCGCGATGCCATCGGCCGCCATCTGGCGGGTCGGGTGGCTTTCAATATTCCGCAGGGCGGCATGTTCATGTGGGGGCGGCTTGAGGCCGACTTCAGCACCCGCGACCTGTTGCCGCTGGCGCTCGAGGAGAAGGTCACCTTCGTGCCGGGCGACATCTACTACGGCGACAAGCCCGACTTTCGCACGCTGCGTCTGGCCTTTGCCACACCGAGCCCAGCGCAGATCGCAGAGGGTGTGGCGCGCATCGGGCGCGCGGTGGCAAAGCTCGCGGGCTGAGCGGCAAGCGCGCCATCACATCATCGAGGCGCGCATCGTCACATCAACGAGGCATGTAACTTCACATCATTCGACCTCAGGAGACAACGCGATGAGCACTGCTGCCACTGACCTCACCACCCAGACCGACGAAGTGCTGTATTCGGTTGCCGACCATATCGCCACCCTCCGGCTTAATCGGCCCGATCGCCAGAACACCATCACGCGACCGATGCTCGCCGCCATCAGTCGGTATCTGGTGCAGGCCAATACCGACGATGAAGTGCGGGTCATCCTGATCACCGGCTCGGGGCGCTTTTTTTGCGCCGGTCTTGATCTGCGCGGTGGCAGCGGTATCGGCGAGGGCACGATGAATGCAACGCTCGATTTGCGTGAAGCGCCGCCCATCGTGCTCCACCATATCGACAAGCCGACCATCTGCGCGCACAACGGCTCAAGCGCCGGCTATGGCATGGACCTCGCGCTTGGCTGCGACATCCGCATCATGGCGAGCGAATCGAAGATGGCGCCGTCGTTTACCGTGCGCGGTGTCGTGCCCGAATCGGGCGGCACCTGGATCCTGCCGCGTCTGATCGGCTGGTCGAAAGCCACCGAGCTGATCTTCACCGGTCGCACACTGAGTGCCGCGCAGTGCCTCGAGCTCGGGCTGGTTTCGCATGTCGTGCCGGCCGATGAGTGTCTGGCGGCCGCGCAGGCGCTGGCCGCCGAGATTGCGGCCAATGCGCCGCTGGCGGTGCAGGCGGCCAAGCGGATGATGCGCATGTCAGCCAGCGAAAATTTTGATGACCATGTGCACCATGTCTATCTGCAGTTGCTGCCGCTCTTTCAGTCGCGCGATTTCAAGGAGGGCATGGCGTCCTTCATGGAAAAGCGTCCGGCAAAATTCGAGGGCCGCTGAGCCGACCCGAGTGTCATCGCTAAACCGGTCCGGCGTCGCCGGAAGGCTGCAATCAACCGCACTGCATGGATCGCGTCACACGGGTTCAGACCGTGCCGCTAAAGCGCGACACGATCGCGGCGTAGCGCTGCGGCCAGTCGCGCAGCGTGCTGTCATCGCTGCCGCCGATCACGCGGTTCATAAATGCGCTGGTGAGCTCGCGGGTCGCGGTCTTGACTTGCGCATTGAGCAGATCGCCGCCCGGACTCGTGCGGTCGGTGAACATGCTGTGCGAGCCGCCGGTGAACACCGCCAGCATCTTGCGGCTGCCACCGACCGCCTCGAAGACCGCGAGCCGATCCTCGGCGCCGCTGTAGTAGCCGGGCACGCGGATGATGTCCTCGGTGGCGGTGATGTGCAGGCTCGGGATCTGCACCGGCGCCAGAATCTGGCGCATCGAGGCTTCGCCGTAGAAGGGCGGCGCCGAGATCAGGATGGCGGCACTCACCCGCGGGTCGCGCAAAGTGATCGTGCTGCCATTGCGCGCCACGGTGGCGCCGGCCGCCATCAGCGTGGTGTTGGCGCCATAGGAATGACCGGCGGCGACGATGCGCCGGCTGTCCAGGCGCGCACCCAGTTCGCTGCCCAGCACATGGTCGAGTGCAAAGCGCAGGTCATTCACGCGGTCGATGGCTTCTGACTCATTGGCCGCGTCCTGCAGGCGCGAGACCAGCGCAAACGGACTGCCGCTGCTCCACAGGCTGCGGTCGCTGCCGACATGCTGCAGGTGCAGGCTGGCAAAACCCTGGCTGGCCCAATGCGTGCCCAGATAGGTATAACCGTTGCGTGAGCCGCCGAGCCCATGCGAGAAGACGATCAGCGGCACCGGTTGCTCGGGGGTGGCGATATTCGGCAGATATAGCCGCGCCGGCACCGCGCGGCCTCGCGTGCTGTCGGTCCAGTCGAGGTTGATCGCCTGATAGGGCAGTTCCTGCGCCTGCAGGCTGCGTGCGCCGGGGCCGCAGTTGGCAAACACCACGGCCGAGGCGGTGCCGAGCAAAAAGGTGCGACGTGCTGCGTTCATGGCGGTCTCATGCCAGGAGGGGATCGGAATCTTATCCCCTCAGACCGGTGTGTCGCCGGCAATCGTCACCCGATGCCCATAGCGCCGATGCGGGAAGTAGTCCCAGACTGCCAGATGCTGCGCGCAGCGGTTATCCCAGAAGGCGATCGAGCCTGGCGCCCAGTGAAAGCGGCATTTGAAGTCATCGAGTTCGATGTGCCGAAACAGCATCTGCAGGATGGCGTCGCTCTCGGCCTTGCGCAGGCCTTCGATGCGGGTGGTGAAGCCGCTGTTCACATAGAGCGCCTTGCGACCGGTGACCGGATGGGTGCGCCCGATCGGATGGCTCGACACCGGATAGTCGCCGGCACCCTGCTTCTGACGCACGCCGTAGGTATAGCCGCCGTCGTGCACCGCGCGCAGGCCGTCGAGCATCTTGCGCACCGGCTCCGAGAGCGTCTCCCAGGCGGCATACATGTTGGCAAAGAGGGTGTCGCCGCCGCCGTTGGCCGGCACTTCGTGCATGTAGAGGATCGAGGCCATCGGCGGCTTGGCATCGCAGGACACATCGGTATGCCAGACCTCGCCGGCCACGCCCTTTGAGTTTTCGTCGGCCTTGATCTCGAGCACCTCGGGATGGTCCTTCATGCCATAGACCGGGTGGACATGCAGCTCGCCGAAGCGGCGCCCGAAATCCTTGTGCTGCTCGATACTCATTTTCTGGTCGCGAAAGAAGATGACCAGATGCTCGGCGAGCGCGCGCTTGACCTCGGTGAGCTGCTGCTCGCTGATCGGCCGAGACAGATCGATGCCATCAAGCGTTGCGCCGATGGTGGGCGTGAGCCGGGTCACGCCGATGGTTTCATAGCCGGTGATTGGCCGATCGGCCACGTCGAATCGCTTCATTGCAGTCTCCCTGAGGGTCGCTTTCAGGGCTTTACTTGCGTTGGCAATGCCCTTTGAATTCATAGAGATCCGAGGACTCCCATCCGTTGGGCGGTATCCATCTGTGATGGAACAGGTTGACATCGCCGCTGGTCTTGTTCAAGACCAGCGAACTCACCGTCCTGAAACCGGTCCCGGGATCGGTTTGATCATAAACAAAATAGGCAGTGACAGGATCGCTTCTGCGCCGATCGTAACGGATGCCCGGGTTGAGGAACTCGGGAAAACCACCGCGAGCGTCCAGGTGAAATCGATCGACGTATGGCGGTATTGCCAGCTCAAAGCCGAGCGCCCCGTCCTGTCGGGTGCGCTCGGTGATCTTGACGCCATCGGCATACCGGAGCCGGTCGCCTTCGACACGGCACACATACTCGTCACCGAGCAGGTGCGTGGCCCAGTAGCCCGACCCCAGGATCGCTGCAAAGCCGAGGCAGTAGTGCCACCACCTCATGGCGCCGCCCGGACCTGACGCGGCACGCCCTTCAACGACCGCTGAGCGCCCCTGAGGATCCGCTTATTGCCACACGTAAGAATAGGACGTCGGGTAGTTGGTGTTCAGAGGCGTTGCACTGCTCGATGTCCTGTTGATGTACAGGGGGTTGTTCCCGCTCGTCCCGTAGTTGGCAACGTCGTTGGGCAGCAGCAGCCCCAGGCTGCCAAGCGTCGTGGCTGCCGCGACTCGCGCGGTCACCCAGTTGGCCTTGCTGCCGTACAGCGCCGTCAGCGACGGCCGGGGATCGCCCGCCAACTTGGACGCGTCATCGAGGGCGAACGGTACGAATTGGCCTGCTGCTTCGCACCCGTCCAGTCCATCGGACTTGCCGCCGGAGGACGCCGACCGCAAGGCCCAACCGCTGTTGGAGCCGATCGGCGCGACCAGCTCGGGCAGTGCGATGCCCCCAAGGTCGTTGCCGTAAGCGTTGGTTTTCGGCACCGAGGCCTTGTAGAACTTCCCGGTTGGCTTGCCAGGCAAGACGTCCAGGATGCCCTGCTCGTAGTTTGCTCCGAAGTTCCAGGCGTTGCGCACGGTGACCAGGCCGGAATACTGATTCAGGCCGCTTGGCAAATTCGGGTAGCCGAGGCTGGTGATCGGTACCGAACCAATTCCCAGGGCGGTGTAGGCACCGTCGGTCGGGATGAAGGTGGCGGTCCCGGCGCTCACACTCGGGTTGACGCTGGCCGGTGGCAATGTGCCGCTGGTCACCCAGTTGTCCAAGGCCACCCACAGGCCCCGCAGCAATGGATTGGGATCGACCGTGGTCGGAAACTGAGAGCAGGTTGAAGGGGCTGTCGTTGCCGGTGACCCATTGCCATGCTGCGAACTGGCGACAAAGTAGTTGCGAACATTCGATGGCTCGATGACAGGCAGCCCGGTGCCAGGGTCGGTCGTCAGCAGCGATCCGCTCTTCACCCACAGCTCATTGGCCGAATAGATGTTCATCACCTTCGGACAGGTATTGGTCGCCGAACACCTGACATTGCGCCCGTCGGTTTTTCCGGTCACCGGATCGGTCGTTGTCGTGAAGGAAAACGGGAAGACGCCTTCAAGCTGGGCGATGTGGTTCTGACGGTTACGCTCGGTGCGTCCGACTTGTGCGAACCGGTAGTTGATCCCTAAGCCGTTGCCTCCCCCGATCCAGCTGAAGATGCCGTCGAAGACCTTTTTGCCGTTGACGTCCTGGTTGAAGCCAAGCCAGATGTAGTCGTTCCAGAGTCGTGCCGGCTGTGAAAGCCCCCAGCCGCTCACATACTGAATGTCGCCAGCAAGCGGATTGGCGGTACCGAGGCTGTCGGTCTTTTCGTTGCGCAAGAAGGACACCACATCACGAATCGCCGCCAGTCCGACCGCGGCGACATAAGGATCCTTCGCGGTGTAAGTCAGCTCGTAAATCGCGCTCTTCTGGAAATTTCCACTGGTCAACGAGATCGAGTTGGACAGCGACGACGTGGAACTGCAGGTGCCCGGGCCGTTCCACTTCCAGTTTGCAGAAGGAACCGGCACCGGCGTGTCGGTCATGGACTGACGCACGGTGAGCGTGGCTTGCGCCGTGTCGGTTGAGACCGGGCTGTAGTAGGTGACGGCACAGGCGGTGGTCGCGTTGTCATTCACCAGGTACTCGTACATCGGGCCGGTGATCGAAGAGCCGTCGGGCTTTTTCGCCACCGGCAAGCTGGCGATGAGCAATTTGGTGGAGGTGCTCGACATCGGCTCCATGTCCCAGGCAGACCAGACCAGGGTGTAACCCTGGTTCATCAGGAACGACGGGTAGGTCGCGGCGCTTGTCGCCGGAACCGTGCTGGGCGCCGCTGAGGCATCGGCTGCCACGGTGCCCGGATCGTTTCCGCCACCCGACTGATTGAAGCCGCCGAACAGCTTGCCGCCGCGGTTTGGCGCCTCGTAGAAGATCTTGTGGTTGCCCTTGCTCCGGTCGGACGGCTTCAGGATGTAGAACGGCGCCTGGTACTCCACCATGCCGGTGGCTGGGTTGACCGGTGCATAGGCGATATCCGCGATCACGCGATTCTTCGGGTCGTTCGGATCGATTTGGCCATAGGCCACACCTTCGATCTTGTCGTAGGTGCCGACCGAGCCGAAGCTCGTGCCGCCAAATACCGATGGCGTCGTCGAGGTGATCACGATCTTGGTGATCCCCTGGGGCACCGCCGCTGCGGTCGGGGTCGAACTGCTGCCGCCACAGGCGACGAGGGTGGTCAGGGCGACAACCAGCCCTCCGACCGCCAAGAGTGCTCGATTGATCACGATGCCTGTCTCCCTGATTGTTGAGTCTGTGATGGGCTCGGTCGATGCGCCAAGCTTCACGGATCTTTAACCGGACGGTCATGACAGTGCAAAAGACCTTCGCTCATTTCGGTACGGTCGCCAGGTGAGCGCTCCCGATCTTCAGGAAAGTTCACCGGACCGGCGTGCAATGTGTCAGCGGCCACGACGAGTGAGACCTCGCAGCCGATGGCGATCACGACGCCAGGGTCACCGCGTCATGCCGGGCGTGTCCCTGGTCGGGGCGCATGCATCACGTCCCAATCCGTGACAAACCTCATGTCGGATTTTTTTACACATCCCGAGTCATGAGTCCATGCTCAAACACAGCGAAACCGGCTGTTTGCGACCGATTTGACGGGGTGTGAAGGCCGAATGGCGCAATAACGTGATTTAAGTCATGTCGAATTTTTTAACACCATTTGAGAAAACAAAAAGAAATGTTTTTCTGTTTCATGCCTGTAGCGGCCTTGCAGGGAGTGGCACGCAATTTGCTGATCAGCGGACAAGCTGTCGTCAGGGTTGGTTCGTCGGCCTCGGCCGAACAGGACCAGTTCTGGCACAGACCGATCGAGGATCGAACATGACTCGTCAAACCCAACGCAAAAAAGGGAAGGCTATGAGCCCCAAGTTTCAGTCATTCACCGCCCATGCCGCAGCAGCCTGCCTGCTGGCCTTCGGCGGCACAGCCAGCGCGACCGCGCTTGTCGACGGCAGCTTCGAGAATCAGGCGGCTCTTCAGGGCCTGCCGGGCTATACCGGCGGACCGAACCCGCCCGGCGGGCTGCAGGGAGCGAGTTGGCCTGGCGTCGCCCCGTCGACCTGGCAGGCGATCGCGCCGGTCGCAGGCAGTGCCTGGGTGGGTGGATCGATCGCCCGCACCGAGGAGTACGCCGCAGGCTGGAAGTGGGCGCAGGACGGTAGCGTGTTCGGCATCATCAAGGATCGGGGGACGATGTCGCAGACCTTCACCGCGACCGAGAATGGCCGCATGTCCCTGTCGTGGTTCGATGCGAACCGCCCGTCGTGGAAGACCGACACCTGGTACGGCCGCCCCAACGATTACAGCGTCACCCTGACCGAGGTCGGCTCGACCACCAGCCCCCTCCAGATCTTCCTCGGCCGGAGCCAGGTGTACCTTGGCCTGGAGTCGAACAGCTGGGAGAACAAGGGCGACGACCGGTTCAGTGCTGCCGGCAAGCAGGGCTGGTACGCCCGGAGCAGTAGCGAGTTCGATCTCATCTTGGGCAAGTCCTACACGCTCAGCTTCAACAGCCTGAGCCCCTACTACGGACCGAACGACGATAAGGTCGACGACCGCACGACCTTCCTCGACAACATCAGCCTGCGCAGCAGCCAGTCGGTGCCGCTGCCCGGCACGCTGGCGATCCTGATCGCCGGCGCGGGCGGTCTGCTGCTGGGCACCGGCCGCAGGCGCCGCGTGCAGGCCCCCAGCGCACGCTGAATGCGGCAGCCCCCGCACGCGCGGGGGCCCCGATCGCGCTGACAGGTGCCGCAAGCCGTATGGATCGGCGATCGCAGCTCAGTTACGATACGACCCGTATCAGCAATATGGGTCAGCCATATGAAGACGACGATCGAACTCCCGGACGACCTTCTGGAGCGCAGCAAAGCGGTTGCGCGGCGCGAAAATTCCACACTCAAGGCCTTGATCGAAGAGGGTCTGCATCTGGCGCTGCGCGCGCGCAGTCGCAAGCCTGCCGCGCGTTTTGCCGTGCAGCCTTTCCTCGGAGACGGCTTGTCGCCGGAGTTCGCGGATGCCGGCTGGGAAAGGGTGCGCGACGAGATCTACCGTGATCGCGGTTGATACCAACATTCTGGTTTATGCGCACCGTGCGGACTCGCCTTTTCACGACCGTGCACGCCTGACGCTGGAGTCGCTCGCCGTCGGGCCCCGGGCATGGGCCATTCCCTGGCCCTGTGCGCACGAGTTCATTGCCGTCGTCACCCATCCCCGCATCTACAAGACCGCCACGCCTGCCAAAACCGCCTTCGCTCAACTTCGCGCCTTGCACACGCTGGCCAACCTGGCGTTCATCGCCGAGACCGACGACTACTTGCAGCATCTGGAGCCGCTGGCGCTGGCGGGTAAGGCGCGCGGTGGGGCGATTCACGACGCGCGCATTGCCGCGATCTGCCTGTCGAACGGCGTGTCCGAGCTGTGGTCGGCCGACCGCGACTTCTCGCGGTTTCCGGCGCTTGCAGTGCGCAATCCATTGATCGCATGACGGCGCGCCGAGATGGTGGATCTCGGCACCCGACCCGTGATCACCGCACCCGGTCAGTCACCGCCTTCACCACCGCTTCTGCGGTAATGCCAAAGTGCGCATACAGGTCTTTGGCCGGTGCCGACTCGCCGAAGCTCGCGATGCCGATCACCGCATTCTCTTTATCGGTTCCACTTGCACCATTCAATCGCGGAATGGGTTCCCGGCATCACGGCTTCGAAGATCTCCGGCACCAGACGCAATCCGGTGTTGCTGTTGGTCAGCAGAACGGCGCCAGATTGTGCAGTTGGATCGCCCAGAACAAACGCTCGGGTTCCGTCCAACCAGCCCCACTGGAAGAAGGATTTTCGATTGATCTCGATCCCCCAGCCGAGCCCCCAGGCGACGTCATCATCCAGCTTTATCGGATCAAGGCTCAGATGCTCAGTGGTCGCCCAAGGTACGTGAAATACAGGCTCCAGCCACTGATGAAATGTGCATTTGCTCAGGCGCTCTCCTTTGAGCGCGGCCAGAAGGAAGCGTCCATAGTCGGTCGCGGTCGTTTGAAGCGAGCCACTCGCGTTCGCGGCGGCTAAGCGTTGCTTGGCGATGGGCTTTCCGTTCTCGTGCGGACTGGCGAAGTTCACCTCGAATTGGGGTCTCCACGCCAGACTTGATGACATCATGCCGAGCGGTTCGAACACCAACTGCGTCAGCGTTGTCTCGAACGGCTGCTGCGTGATGGCTTCGATTGCCTTCTGGAGATAGAGAAACCCGACGCTGGAATAGCTGAAGTGCGAACCAGGCGGGAAATGAATTCGAGGACGTCCGTCGCCCTTCACATTCGGCAGGCCAGCACTGTGCGTCAGTATGTGGCGTGTCGTGATCGAGTGTGAAGCTGCGTCTTCGGGGTTCACCGGGCCTGCGAAACCGGACAGCGGCGCGTCAAGATCCAGTTCGCCAGCATCGACAAGCTGCAAGGTCGCATAGGCCGCCAAGGGCTTTGTAAGAGACGCCGCGCCGAAGATGGTTTTTTCGTCAACAGGATCGTTTGTCGAAAGATCCCGAACCCCCAGCGCCAAAGCCTTACCCATCGACCCGTTGCGGATCGTGACGAGCGACAGCCCGGGGACGTTTTGCTCGCGCATGAGCCGAAGAATGTCGGATTCGAATGTGTCCGATCGCATCGTGATTTCCTGGTGGCGGTTGACGGCGCGATCAAGCTTGGCCCGCTGCGCCTGGCTTGTTACCCGGCAAGAGCCCCTCTGCGCTTGGCAGTAATGCTGAGCTTTCGAGCAGGCCAACTCGACTTTGTGTAGTTGTACCGTTGAGTGGTACATTAACTCATTGCCGGGTCGTTCGAATGATATTGAATTTCCGAGACGTTTGGCTGCGCAGCTTCTTTGTCGGCGACGCACGATCAAAAAAGATCCCAGCGGACCTTGAAGCGCGACTGTTTCGCAAGATTCAGATGATTGATGACGCAACAACAGATCAAGACTTGCGAGTTCCGCCGAGTAATCACTTCGAAAAACTGCGTGGCAACCTGGAGGGCTTCCATTCCATACGAGTCAATCAACAATGGCGGTTGATCTTCAGGTGGGATGGCGCTCGAGGCGAAGCACGCGACTTGTACCTGGATGATCACAGCTATTCGTGAGGCACAGCATGCTGACCACAAAGCGCAAGCCGGCGAGCGTCGGCGAGATTCTGACCGAGGAATTCCTGGTGCCGATGGGATTGACCCAGGGCGTCTTGGCGCAGGCCATGGGAGTGCCTCGCAAGCACGTGAACGAACTGTGCAACGATCGTCGCAGCATCACAGCGCCAACCGCCCTCATCCTGGCTCGCGTCTTTGGCAACAGCGCCGATTTCTGGCTTAACGTTCAGCGGCGCACCGACCTCTGGGAGACGATGAACTCGCCGCAGGAGCGGGAACGGATTGCAAGGGCCCGCTCGCTCAAGGCAGCCGGCTCGCCAAGGAAGCCATCGGCTGCGACCTTGGCGAGCGACGTGTGAAGTCGCCTCGTCTGCGTGATCACCGCACCCGGTCAGTCACCGCCTTCACCACCGCTTCTGCGGTAATGCCAAAGTGCGCATACAGGTCTTTGGCCGGCGCCGATTCGCCGAAGCTCGCGATGCCGATCACCGCGCCGGCGCGCCCGACATACTTGCGCCAGAAGTCGGGGTGCGCTGCCTCAACCGCAACGGCAGGCAGCGCCGGCGGCAGCACCGCATCCTGCCAGGCCATGTCCTGACGATCGAAGACATTGGTGCAGGGCATCGAGACCACCCGCACCGCGATACCGGCATCGGCGAGCAGTTTGCGCGCAGCCATTGCGAGTGACACCTCGGAGCCGGTGGCGATGATGACCGCACGCGGATTCGGTGCATCGGCCAGCACATAGCCGCCACGACGGATCTGCTCAACCAGCGCGCTGTCGCTGGCCACCTGCGGCAGGTTCTGGCGCGACAGGGCCAGGGCGCTCGGACCATCGCGCCGCTCGATTGCATGGGCCCAGGCCACCGCGGTTTCGAGGCCATCGGCCGGGCGCCAGACATCGAGGCCGGGGATGATCCGCAGGCTTGGCACATGCTCGACCGACTGATGGGTCGGGCCGTCTTCGCCCAGACCGATCGAGTCATGCGTGAACACATGAATGACTCGCTGCCTCATCAATGCGGCCATGCGGATCGCATTGCGGCTGTAGTCGCTGAAGGTCAGGAAGGTGCCGCCATAAGGCAGATGGCCGCCGTGTAGCGCCATGCCGTTCATCATTGCGGCCATGCCGAATTCGCGCACGCCATAGGACAGGTGATTACCCCAGGTGTCGCGGCCGGCGATCTTGCAGCCCTTGAAGTTGGTGAGGTTCGAGCCGGTCAGGTCGGCGCTGCCGCCAAAGAACTCGGGCACCAGCGGCGCAATTGCATCGAGCGCATTCTGGCTAGCCTTGCGGGTGGCGATGGCATCGGGCTTGGCGATGATGCCGGCAAAGACCGCCTGCAGCGTGTCTGACCAGGCCTCGGGCAGCTCGCCCTTCATGCGCCGCTGGAAGGCCTGCGCCTCAGCCGGGAAATGCGCGCGATAGCGATCGAAGCGCGCCTGCCATTGCGACTGCATCGCCGCGCCGCGCGGACGGGCGTCCCAGGCCGCGGTGATCTCGGTGGGAATCTCGAAGGGCGCGCCGGCCCAGCCAAGCGATGCACGGGTGGCGGCCACCTCTGCCGTGCCGAGCGCTGCGCCGTGGACATCATGGGTGCCGGCCTTGTTGGGCGAGCCTTTGCCGATGACGGTCTTGCAGCAGATGATCGTGGGCTTGCCATCGGGCAGCACCGCCTGCGCCTTGGCGGCGCGCACCGCGGTGTCGATCGCGGCGGTGTCATGACCGTCGACCGCTGCGATCACATTCCAGCCATAGGCCGCAAAGCGAGCCGGCGTGTCGTCGGTGAACCAGCCTTCGACATGGCCATCGATCGAGATGCCGTTGTCGTCGTAAAAGGCGATCAGCTTTGACAGGCGCAGGGTGCCTGCGAGTGAACAGACCTCGTGGCTGATGCCCTCCATCAGGCAGCCGTCGCCCATGAAGACATAGGTGAAGTGATCGACGATGGCGAGCTTTTCACCCGCGGTTTCGCGATTGAACTCGGTGGCAAGCAGCTTTTCGGAGAGCGCCATGCCGACCGCATTGGCCAGGCCCTGGCCGAGCGGGCCGGTGGTGGTCTCGACGCCCGGCGTGATGCCGACTTCGGGATGACCGGGGGTCAGCGAATGCAACTGGCGAAAGCGGCGCAGCTCGTCCATCGGCAGCTTGTAGCCGGTGAGGTTGAGCAGCGCATAGATCAGCATCGAGCCATGGCCGTTGGAGAGCACGAAGCGGTCGCGATCGGGCCAGTGCGGATCGGCGGGGTTGTGGCGCAGATGCCGGTTCCACAGAACTTCGGCGATTTCGGCCATGCCCATCGGTGCGCCGGGGTGGCCCGACTTGGCCTGCTCGACCGCATCGACTGCGAGCATGCGGATGGCATCGGCCATCTGGCGGGCAAGCGCCGCATTGGGCGCCGGTGTCATAGGTGCTGCAGTCATCAGAGAGCTCCGCTTGCGCGCTTGCGCCGTTCCATCATCCGCCACACGAAGGGCGTAAAAATCAGTTGCATGGCGAGTTCCATCTTGCCGCCCGGCACCACCACGGTGTTGGCCCGCGACATCCAGGCGCCATTGATCATGTTGAGCAGGTAGGGAAAGTCGATGCCTTTGGGGTTGGCAAAGCGGATCACCACCATGCTCTCGTCGGCCGACGGAATGTCGCGGGCGATAAAGGGGTCGGAGGTGTCGACCACCGGCACACGCTGGAAATTGACATGGGTGTGCGCGAACTGCGGAACGATGTAGTTCACATAGTCGGGCATGCGTCGCAGGATGGTGTCAGTGACCGCCTCGGCCGAATAGCCGCGGACATGCTTGTCGCGCCAGAGCTTCTGGATCCATTCGAGATTGATCACCGGCACCACGCCGATCAGCAGATCGGGATGGCGTGCGATGTTGACTTCGGGGGTCACGACCGCGCCGTGCAGACCCTCGTAGAACAGCAGGTCGGTGTTCTGGCCGATGTCTTCCCAGGCGGTGAAGGTGCCCGGCTCCTGCTTGTAGGGCGCAGCCTCGATGGGGTCGTGCAGGTATTTGCGCGATTTGCCGCTGCCGGTCTTGGCATACGTGGCAAAGAGTTGCTCGAGTTCGGCAAAGAGGTTGTTGGCCGGGCCAAAGTGGCTGAAATGCTTGTCGCCGGTCTTTTCTGCCTCGGCCTGACGCAGGCGCATTTCCTTGCGGTCGAAGCGGTGAAAGCTGTCGCCTTCGACGATGGCGGCCAAGACCCGCTCGCGGCGGAAGATGTTCTCGAAGGTCCGGGTGACCGAGGAGGTGCCGGCACCGGAGGAGCCGGTGATGGCGATGATGGGATGGCGTTCGGACATGGTCGGCTCGTCAATCTCTGAAAAGGCTGCGTTCGGCAAAGAGCGGCGTCTCGGCGCCGCGGTTGGTGCTGTCGTTGTGATAGCGCTCGATGCGTTCGACTTCGTTTTTCGAGCCGAACACCAGGCCGATGCGCTGATGCAGCGACGTGGGCTGCACGCCCAGCATCGGCTGGCGCCCGGTACTGCAGCGCGCACCGGCCTGCTCCATGACGAAGCCGATCGGATTGGCTTCGTAGAGCAGCCGCAGGCGCCCGGCCTTGGACGGATCCTTGTTATCGCGCGGGTACAGAAAAACGCCGCCGCGCATCATGATGCGATGGGCCTCGGCCACCATGCTCGCAATCCAGCGCATATTGAAATCACGCCCGCGCGGGCCGGTTTTCCCGGCCAGGCACTCGTCGACATAGCGCTTGACCGGCGGCTCCCAGAAGCGGCTGTTCGAGGAGTTGATCGCGAATTCGCTGGTGTCGGCGGGCACCTTCAGGTCGGGGTGGGTCAGCACGAATTCGCCGAGATTGGGGTTGAGCGTAAAGCCGGCCACACCATTGCCGACCGACAGCACCAGCATGGTGGTCGGGCCATAGATGGCATAGCCTGCGGCGATCTGCCTGGCGCCGGGCTGCAGGAAGTCGGACTCGACCACATCGCGGCCGCTGTCGATCACATCCTGCGGCGCGCGCAGGATCGAGAAGATGCTGCCGACCGCGACATTGACGTCGATGTTGGACGAGCCATCGAGCGGATCGAAGACCAGCAGATATTTGCCGCGCGGATAGGCCTGCGGAATCTGACGCGGCTCGTCCATTTCTTCGGAGGCCATGCCGGCGAGATGGCCGTTCCACTCGTTCATTCGCATGAAGACCTCGTTGCTGATGACATCGAGCGGCTTTTGCACCTCGCCCTGGACGTTCAGCTCGCCACCCACCGGCTGGGCCGGCATCTGCGACAGACCATCCCCCAGGCTGCCGAAGGCCACCACGCGGGCGATCGCCTTGCAGGCGAGCGAGACATCAAGGAGAAGCGCGTTGAGGTCGCCGCTTGCGCCGGGAAAGCGGCGGCGTTCCTCGATCAGATAGCGGGTCAGGGTCCAGCGGTGACTCAGGGGCATGATGGCTCTCGGAAATAACGTGACTATCGCTGCGCCTTGGCGCAGTTCAGCGCATTGCGTCGGCGTGCCAGCGATGCAGGTCGGCGATGGCCGTGTCCTGAAGGCTTGGCAGGATGCGCAGTGCGCCCTCGAAATTGTGGTGGGCGGTGAAGGGGTTAGGCGTGATGATTGTCGCGATTGAGGCGCCAAGCGCGGCCTGAAGGCCATTTGCGGAATCTTCGATGGCCAGGCACTCGGAAGCCGTCAGGCCCAGCCGCTGCAGGGTCTGACGATAGACCTGCGGATCGGGCTTCTTGCGCGGTGCGGTGCCGGCGTGTTCGATCACCTCGAACCCCTGCGACCAGTCGGGGCCCAGGCGAGGCCTCAGCAGCGCGTCGATGTTGGATTCGGTGGTGGTGGTGGCAATCGCCAGTCGCAGCCCCGCTTTTTGGGCGGCGGCGATGATCGCCTCGATGCCCGGGCGCAGGGCGAGCGAGCCGGCACGCATCTGTTGCGTGTAGGCCGTGGTCTTGATGGCATGCAGGGCGTCGAAGTCGGGTGCGATCGCGGCGGTGCTGTCGCCCGCTGCAAGCGAATCGGCGCGATTGAAATGATGGGCGAGATAGTGCGCCATGCGCTCCTTGCCGCCCGAGACCTCGAGCAGGCGGACATAGAGCGACTCGTCCCAGTGCCAGGGCAGCCCCGCGCTGGCAAAGGCCTGGTTGAAGGCGGCCAGATGCGCGCTTTCGGTGTCGGCCAGCGTGCCGTCGACATCGAAGATCAGTGCCTGCAGGTGGGCCATGGCGCGGCTCGCTTCAGGCTTGCCGGAAGACACGGCTGGCCAGGATGTCGGCCGGCTCGATGGTGCTCAGGTCGTCGGCGCTCAGTTCGCGCTCGCGATCGACATACAGGCGGCTGGCCTGACGCAGGCGCGCGCGGTCGAGCGCATTGCGAACGCTGCGCGCATTGGCGAAATGAGGCTGGGTGATGCGTCTTTGCAGATAGGCATCGAAGGCGTCGCGTGCGTCGGTGCCGAATCGGTAGTGGGTCGAATCGAGCATGCGATCGGCGATCTGCAGGAGCTCGTCGGTGCCGTAGTCGGGAAATTCGAGGTGATGGGCGATGCGAGAACTCATGCCCGGGTTGGACTGGAAGAAGGTGTCCATGCGGTCTTTGTAGCCGGCGAGGATCACCACCAGATCGTCGCGGTTGTTCTCCATGACCTGCAGCAGGATTTCGATGGCTTCCTGACCATAGTCGCGCTCGTTCTCGGGCCGATAGAGGTAGTAGGCCTCGTCGATGAAGAGCACGCCGCCCATGGCTTTCTTCAGGATCTCCTTGGTCTTGGGCGCGGTGTGGCCGATGTACTGGCCGACCAGGTCATCGCGGGTCACGCTCACCACATGGCCTTTGCGCACATAGCCCAGGCGATGCAGGATCTGCGCCATGCGCATCGCCACCGTGGTCTTGCCGGTGCCGGGATTGCCGGTAAAGCACATATGCAGCGACGGGGCCTGCGCGGCCAGACCGAGCTGCGCCCGCAGCCGGTCGATCACCAGCAGCGCGCTGATGTCGCGGATGCGGGTCTTGACCGGCGCAAGACCGATCAGATCGCGGTCGAGCTCGTCCATCACCGACTCGACCTGGCTTTGTGCCAGGACGCCGGCGACCGTGCGGGGTGCGGGCGGCGCAGCCGCATCGGCGGTTGATATTGCCGCTGAGGCGGCCGTCGCACCAGCGATCAGGGCTGTCGCCCCGGCACCCGCTGCGGTGCCAGGTGCGGTGGCAGCTGCGGTGACAGACGGGCCTGCGTTTGACGCCACGCCCGCCGCTGCCGACGGCGTCGCCGGCGGCAAGGACGAACCCGGAATGGTGTAGAGAGGATTAGCCACGGTGGTCGTCCGGTGAGGCGGGATGTCGGTCTGAGCGTCGGCGTCTGGTCAGGCTACTCGGTGCAGGGGACTCAGTAGCGCTCGCCTTCGGGGCGATCGAGACCATAGCCCTGGATGGTGTAGCGCATCGTGCGTCCCTCGACTTCCTGGCGCTGCAGCCGGAAGCCCGGCTCGTTGGCCGGTCGGTTGACGATCATGCTCATCGCGATC
>Ga0114972_10001481_pt1 | contig 17674 bp, 14 predicted proteins | sample M_140807_EF_Meta_FD_87354 | JGI IMG/M metagenome (GOLD analysis project Ga0114972, IMG submission 87354) | Freshwater microbial communities from Lake Montjoie, Canada to study carbon cycling - M_140807_EF_MetaG | ecosystem: Environmental > Aquatic > Freshwater > Lake | place: Lake Montjoie... | reverse complement strand
TGCCCCGCCTGAAACGAGCATTGCCAGGAAACTGGCCAGAAACGCCAACCCGAAGGCGAGCAGCAGTGGCTGCGCGCCTGGCAATCGAATGGGTGTTTCGGCAGAGCGATTGAACACGATTTCAGGCCGCGTCGAGTTCGCCGGAGTGTATCCGACCCGAGCCGAACAGACGAGACACCGACCGATCGGCGGTCGGCCGGGAATCAGCGCACGGTCTGATCAGACCGATGAAAGCAGGCCTCGTCTCCTGGAGGAAACGAGGCCCACTTGACTGATCAGGCAGCCATCAGTTCCCGCAGCACGAAGGGCAGAATGCCCCCGTGGCGGAAGTAGTCCACCTCGATCGGCGTGTCGATGCGAGACAGCAGGGCGACGTTACGCGACTGGCCGCTACTGGAGCGGATCGTCATGATGATGTCCTGCTGTGGCTTCATTTCAGCCGGGAAAGCAATGTCGAAGGTCTCGTCGCCATTGATTCCGAGCGACTCCCAGGAATCCTTGCCCTTGAACTGCAGCGGCAAGACGCCCATCCCAACCAGATTTGATCGGTGGATACGCTCAAAGCTGCGAGCCACGACAGCACGCACGCCCAGCAATTGGGTGCCTTTGGCGGCCCAGTCACGAGACGAACCAGTACCGTATTCCTCCCCGCCGAAAATCACTGTCGGCACGCTGTCTGCGACGTACTTCATGGCTGCGTCGTAGATCGCCATTTTCTGGCCGCTGGGCTGATGAATCGTGAGGCCGCCTTCTTCACGCGATCCATCAGCCTGAGTTGGAAGCATCAGGTTTTTGATCCGCACGTTGGCGAAGGTGCCACGCATCATGACTTCATGGTTGCCACGGCGGGCGCCGTAGGAATTGAAGTCGGCTTTCAGGACGCCATTTTCGAGCAGGTACTTGCCTGCCGGAGAGGTGGCCTGGATGGAACCGGCCGGAGAGATATGGTCGGTGGTGATCGAATCGCCGAACAAGCCGAGTGCGCGTGCACCCTGAATGGCGGCTGTGGCCTTCGGAGTCATCGCAAAGTCTGCGAAGAAGGGCGGGTTGGCAATGTAGGTCGATTTCGGCCAGTCGTAGATCTGACCCTCGACGGCAGGCACCGCATTCCACAGCGGATGGTCCTTCGTCATGTCGCTGTACAGACGCCGGAATGTCCGCGCGCTCATCGCGAAATGCATGAGTTTCTGCACTTCGTCTGAGGTCGGCCAGATGTCGCCGATGTACACATCCTTGCCGTTCTTGTCCTTGCCAAGCGGCTCGGTCATCAGGTCGACATTCACATTGCCCGCGATTGCATAAGCGACGACCAGCGGAGGTGATGCAAGGAAGTTAGCGCGAAGGTTCGGATGGATTCGAGCTTCGAAGTTGCGATTGCCGGAGAGCACTGCGGCGCACACCATGTCATTGGATGTGATTGCCTCGTTGATGTCAGCTGTGAGGTCGCCTGCGTTGCCGATACAGGTTGTGCATCCATAGGCAGCCACCGAAAAACCGAGTTTGGCCAGATGAGGCAGCAGGCCGGCTTTTTCCAGATACTCGGTCACCACACGCGATCCAGGCGCGAGCGAAGTCTTGATATGCGGGGCAACCTTGAGGCCGCGCGCAACCGCCTTCTTGGCAAGCAGGCCTGCGGCCAGCAAGACCCCGGGGTTGGATGTGTTCGTACACGATGTGATCGCAGCGATCAGCACATCGCCGTTGTGCAAAGCCGTGCCAGTTGACGTCGTGTAGGTGCGGCCGAGATCAGCCGAAGCCTTGTTGAAGCCATTGGCTGCTGTCGGCTTGGCAAACAGATCAGCGAAGGTGTTCTTGACCTGGCCGATTTCGATTCGGTCCTGTGGGCGCTTGGGGCCTGCCAGTGACGGGACGACGCTGGTGAGGTCGAGTTCAACGACCTGGGAATAATCGATCGTTCCTGCGGCCGGCACGCCATACAGGCCTTGTGCCTTGAAGTAAGCCGCAAAGGCCGAAACTTCGTCCTTGGTGCGACCCGAACCCTCGAAGTACTCGATGGTTTTGTCGTCGACCGGGAAAAAGCCCATGGTTGCGCCGTATTCGGGCGCCATGTTTGCAATGGTTGCGCGATCGGGGAGTGCAAGGCTCTTCGTGCCTTCGCCAAAGAATTCGACAAACTTGCCGACGACTTTTTCCTTGCGCAGCATTTCGGTGATGCGCAACACCAGATCGGTTGCGGTAACGCCTTCGCGCAGGCGACCCTTGAGGTGAACGCCGACCACGTCGGGTGTGAGGAAGTAGACCGGCTGGCCCAGCATGCCGGCTTCTGCTTCGATGCCGCCCACGCCCCAACCGACCACACCAATGCCATTGATCATCGTGGTGTGGCTGTCAGTGCCAACCAGAGTGTCGGGATAGTAGATGTCCTTTCTGGCCACTGACTTGTGGTGCACGCCTCGGGCCAGGTACTCGAGGTTGACCTGGTGCACGATGCCGATGCCGGGCGGGACAACCTTGAAGGTGTCGAATGCCTGCATGCCCCACTTCATGAACTGATAGCGTTCCTTGTTGCGCTGGAACTCCAGTTTCATGTTCAGGTCGAGTGCATCGGGCGTACCGAAGTGATCGATCATGACCGAGTGGTCGACCACAAGATCGACCGGTACCAGCGGTTCAATGCGCTTGGGATTGCGGCCCATTGTTTCTGCGACATTGCGCATTGAGGCCAAGTCGGCCAGCAAGGGCACGCCGGTGAAGTCCTGCAACACGACGCGCGCAACGATGAACGGGATTTCGTCCGTTCGAACCGCGTTGGGCTGCCAGTTGGCCAGTTGCTGCACATGCTGCTCGGTGACTTTCTTTCCGTCGACATTTCTGAGCACCGACTCGAGCACGATGCGAATCGAGACGGGCAAACGTTTGACATTAGGGAAGGTCTTAGCCAGGGCCGGCAGCGAATACAGACGGCCCGTCTTGCCGGTCAGCGGCTTGAAGTCTTTGAGGGTATTAAATGCGTTGTGTGCCATGTTCTGCCTATTCGGGTGATCAGATCATGAGAAGTCGAAGTCCCGTCCACACCCTGGAGATCGATGCGAGCGGGACCGCTGTGATGGATGCGGTGCCGATTATTGCTTGGGCGCGTCGCCCATCAGGGATCCAGAGCTCGTCGCACCGGCGGCATCGTCCTTGAGGGCCTGAACCTGCTCGGCGCTTTTGCAGGAGTCGACAATGCGCTGTCCGGTTTGCGTGTTCAGCAACATCGACTTGTGCGGGATCTGAACGAGCAGGGTGGCCTTTTTGGTGTCTTCAAGGCGAACCGCGCCTGTGTCTGACGCGACCGGCTTCATCGTCCAGATGTTCTTCAGATATCGCACGTCGACATAGCCAGGAGAAAGCTTGTCGCGCTCGACAAAAATCTCGAACTTGTCGTCACAGAGATATTTGCCGTAGTAGACGAGTTCGGCGGCCGCCTTCTGTGCATCGTCGGCTTCGGGCAGGGCTTGTCGCTGTGCTGCAGTCGAGGGCGGGGGCAGTCGCTTCTGAGCCACCGCTCGATTGACGGCTGCCTGGCGTTGCGCCGCGGTTTGTGGCGGCGGTTTCGCTGCGGGCTTTGCGGGTGCTTGAGCCAGAGCATCGACACCTGGGCAGCACAGCATGGCGGCCACAACCGCCAGACGCAGACAGCCATTCCAGTTGGGCTTGCCCCGCGCAGGGGCGATTGACATCGCAGCGGCATTGTTCACTTGCGTTTCTCCAGTGGCACGAACTTCATGTTTTCCGGGCCGGTGTAGTTTGCGCTTGGACGGATGATCTTGTTGTCGATGCGCTGTTCGATGACATGGGCTGCCCATCCCGATGTTCTGGAGATGACGAACAGCGGGGTGAACATTGCAGTCGGAACGCCCATCATGTGGTAGGACACCGCGCTGAACCAGTCGAGATTGGGGAACATTTTCTTGGCGTCCCACATGACTGTCTCAAGCCTGTCTGCGATGTCGAACATCTTCATGTTGCCAGCCTCTTTGGAGAGGCGCCTTGCGACTTCCTTGATGACCTTGTTGCGCGGGTCACCGGTTGTGTAGACCGGATGCCCGAAGCCGATGACCACTTCTTTGGCTTCGACACGCCTGCGAATATCTGCTTCGGCTTCGTCAGGTGTTTCGTAGCGCTTCTGGACTTCGAAGGCGACCTCGTTTGCGCCACCGTGCTTGGGTCCGCGCAGGGCACCGATGCCCGCCGTGATCGCCGAGTGCATGTCTGAACCGGTGCCGGCAACCACGCGACAGGCAAAAGTTGATGCATTGAACTCGTGCTCAGCGTAGAGAATCAGCGAGGTGTGCATGGCGCGCACCCACTGTTCAGAGGGTGGTTGGCCATGCAGCAAATTCAGGATATGTCCAGCGATCGAATCATCATCGGTTTCGACCTCGATGCGACGACCGTTGGTGCTGTAGTGGTACCAGTACATCAGCATCGACCCAAGGGAGGCCATCAGGCGATCGGCGATGTCACGCGCTCCCGGGGTGTTGTGGTCGTCCTTTTCCGGCAACTGGCATCCGAGTGCCGACACACCGGTTCGCATCACATCCATCGGATGGCTCGATGCGGGCAGCCATTCCAGTACAGCCTTCACATTCGCAGGCAAACCGCGAAGCGCGCGCAGTTTGGCCTTGTAGGCCTTCAGTTCGGCGCGGTTCGGCAAGGTGCCATGCACGAGCAGGTGAGCAATCTCTTCGAACTCCGCAGTGTCTGCGAAATCTAGGATGTCATAGCCCCGATAGTGCAGGTCGTTGCCGGAGCGTCCGACCGTGCACAAGGCGGTGTTCCCGGCTGTCACGCCAGACAGCGCAACGGATTTTTTGGGCTTGGGGCCAGTGGCCTGGGGGGCATCGCTCATTTTCGGCAGGTCTCCTTTTGGTTGTTGACGAGGCTTCGCTGAGGCGCCTCGGCTCATTTCTTGGCAGCAAACAGTTCATCGAGCTTGCGCTCGAAATCCCAGTAGCCGATGGTGTCGTACAGCTCCTTGCGAGTCTGCATGCTGTCGACCACAGCGTGTTGCGAGCCCTCTGTGCGAATGCTGCGATAGACGGTTTCAGCGGCTTTGTTGGCAGCCCTGAATGCCGACAGCGGGTACAGCACGATTGCCACGCCCATCGCAGTCAGTTCCTCGACCGTGAACAGCGGGGTCTGGCCAAATTCAGTGATGTTGGCCAGAACCGGAACCTTGATGGCGCTCGTGAAGCGCTGATACATCGACAACTCGGTCAAGGCTTCCGGAAAAATGCCATCCGCGCCGGCTTCAACGCAGGCCATTGCCCGCTCGACAGCCCGATCAAACCCCTCGACTGCCAGGGAATCGGTGCGCGCCATGATGAAAAACGACGGATCGGTTCGGGCGTCCACTGCAGCCTTGATGCGGTCGACCATTTCGTCCTGACTGACGATTTCCTTGCCGGGGCGGTGGCCGCAGCGCTTTGCGCCCACCTGGTCTTCGATATGCATGGCTGCTGCACCGGCTTTCGTCAGGGACCGCACGGTGCGCGCCACGTTGAATGCCGATGAGCCAAAGCCGGTGTCGACATCGACTAGCAGCGGAAGGTCGCAGACGTCGGTGATGCGGCGCACATCGATCAGGACGTCCTCGAGCCCTGAAATGCCCAGGTCAGGCAGCCCGAGGGAGCCGGCGGCGACGCCCCCACCGGAGAGGTAGATGGCACGATAACCGGCGTGACGGGCCAGCAGCGCATGCTGCGCGGTCGTCGCACCCGGGATCTGCAGAGGACGTTCTTGTTCGAGTGCGTGGCGGAACTTCTGTCCGGGGGTCATCGATGGAGACTCCTAGGGCTGCATGAAATACAAGACATCAGACACAAAGCATCAGGCGATCAGCGGATCAGCCCAGAAGGTGTTGCACGCCATCGCGCTCTTCGAGCAGTTCCTTGAGCGTCAGATCCATCCGCTCACGGCTGAATGCATCGATCTCGAGGTCGCGGATCATCTGGTAATCGCCATTGGCGCAGATGACCGGGAACCCGTACATGATGCCCTCGGGAATGCCATAAGAGCCGTCTGAGGGAATGCCCATGGTGGTCCACTTGCCATGGGTGCCCAGCGCCCAATCACGCATGTGGTCGATTGCTGCGTTCGCGGCCGAGGCGGCAGACGACAGGCCGCGCGCTTCGATGATCGCGGCGCCCCGCTTGCCAACGGTCGGCAGGAAGGTGTCGCGATTCCAGGCTTCATCATTGATCATCGTCTTGACCGAAGCGCCGTCGATCGTGGCGAACCGGTAATCTGCATACATCGTCGGGGAGTGATTGCCCCAGACACACAGCTTTTCGATGGATGCAACTGCTTTGCCGGTGCGCGCCGCAATTTGAGACAGAGCCCGGTTATGGTCCAGACGCAGCATCGCGGTGAAGTGCTTTGACGGCAGGCTCGGGGCCGATTTCATCGCGATGTAGGCGTTGGTGTTGGCAGGATTGCCAACCACCAGCGTGCGGACATCACGGTTCGCAACCGCGTCAAGTGCCTTGCCCTGGGCAGTGAAGATCTGGGCATTGGCAGCCAGCAGGTCCTTGCGCTCCATGCCCGGGCCGCGGGGGCGTGCCCCGACCAGCAGGGCGTAGTCTGCATCCTTGAAGGCGGTCATCGGGTCGCCGTGGGCGGTCATGCCGGCCAGCAGCGGGAATGCACAGTCTTCCAGCTCCATCATCACGCCTTTCAGCGCCTTCTGAGCCTTTTCGTCGGGAATCTCGAGCAATTGCAGGATCACGGGCTGATCCTTGCCGAGCATGTCGCCGTTGGCGATGCGAAACAGCAGGGAATAGCCGATCTGGCCGGCTGCTCCGGTGACGGTGACGCGTTTGGCGGGTTTTGTCATGGTGTCCTCGAATGGGCGGGGGCGGGCGGTTGAACCGGTGTGTCTGAAGCGAGTTCGGTTTGGGCGTCGAGTTTAGGGTTGTGCGTCAGTCGTGTCAAATGGGTGATATATCTTATATAAGACATATGACAGTAGACAGGCGATGTCCACTCATGGTTTGATGCGGCAATGAGTTCAATCGCTTTCAGCCCGCTCTATTTGCAGATTCGTGATCGTCTCGTACAGGGGCTGCAAACAGGTGAATGGCGCCCTGGCGAGGCGATCCCCAGCGAAACCGAGCTGGCTGGACGATATGGCGTCAGCCAGGGCACGGTCAGAAAGGCGATTGACGCCCTCGCATCCGAGCACATGCTGATTCGGCGTCAGGGCAGGGGTACCTTTGTCGCGAGCCATCAGGAGCAGCGAGCCCAGTTTCGTTTTCTTCGCTTGCGGCCTGATGAGGGTGAGCCCATCCAGCCAAGCAGCCGCTTTCTGGCCTGCCGGCGGCTGCGTGCGCCGGTCGAAATTTCCAGATCTCTGGAGCTCCGGGCCGGGGAGACGGTGGTGATGATTCATCGACTGCTCGATTTTGCCGGCTCTCCGATTGTCTTCGACGAGATCTGGCTTCCTGGGGCGCGATTCAAAGGACTGACGGCCGAGCGCCTGAATGCCTATGGTGGGCCTTTGTACGGCTTGCTCGAAACCGAGTACGGGACGCGAATGATTCGCGCAAGCGAACGCCTCAAGGCTGTTGCAGCAGAAGCGGATCAGGCGCGTTGGCTGGATGTTGCGGTTGGGGCGCCGCTCTTGCTGTCCGAGCGCATCACCATGACCTATGCCGACCGTCCGGTTGAAGTGCGCCGAGGCTGGTACCTGACGCGGGGCTACCACTATTTCGACGAATTGAACTGAGCTTTTGGTGCGGCGCGAAATTTGCGTCAGAATAGAACGATCAAAGACGGTGCGCGGACACGCGTGATCGCTTCCTATCTAACCCTTGATTGATTCACAGAGAGCTCGACGAGGCATCCATGGCCGACATCGCCGCGCGCAAGGCGCGTCCGCAGTACCGGAATATTCATGTGTCCCAGATCCTTTCCTATCGGCTACCAGCGGCCGGTATCGTCTCGATCCTTCACCGGATCAGCGGGGCACTGCTGTTTCTGTTTGGCATTCCTTTCATCCTCTACCTGTTTCAGGAGAGCCTGACCTCGGAGATCAGCTTCGAGAACTATCGGGCGATCGTTGGCAGTGTGCTGGGCAAATTAGTGTTGCTCGTCTTCATCTGGGCGTTTGTGCATCACGCGCTCGCGGGCATCCGTTACCTGATGCTTGATCGGCACATGGGTATTCAGAAGGAGGCTTCGCGAACATCCGCGCAGGTCGTGCTGGGTGCATCGGTCCTGTTGACCGCCGTTCTGGCACTTAAACTGTTTGGAGTCTTCTGAGATGACCACCAACCGGATCGTTGTCGGTGCGCACTACGGCCTGCGTGATTGGCTGGCTCAGCGCATTTCTGCAGTGGTGCTGCTGGCCTATGCGATTGTGCTGATCGCAGCCGCCTTACTGACCCCTGAACTGAGCTACGGCACCTGGGCCCGCCTCTTCTCGGCCGCCTGGATGAAAGTCGCGACCCTGCTCGCGGTCGTCGCGCTGATTTGGCATGCCTGGGTCGGCATTCGTGACATCTATATGGATTACATCAAGCCCACGGGTGTGCGCCTGTTTCTTCAGGTGGCAACCGTGCTTGCGTTGGTCGGATATGCCCTCTGGGCGGTGATCATTCTCTGGAGAGTCTGACATGGCAGAAGTCATCAATCATCTGGCCAATGGCCTGCCGCGGCGCCGCTTCGATGCGGTGATCGTCGGCGCCGGCGGTTCCGGCATGCGCTGCTCGCTGCAGCTTGCAGAAGCCGGTTATAACGTTGCGGTTCTCTCAAAGGTCTTCCCGACCCGCTCGCACACGGTTGCCGCTCAGGGCGGTATCGGGGCATCGCTTGGCAACATGAGCGAAGACAACTGGTACTGGCACATGTTCGACACCGTTAAAGGCTCCGATTACCTCGGGGATCAGGACGCGATCGAGTACATGTGCAAGATGGCGCCCCAGGTCGTCTACGAACTCGAACATTTCGGCATGCCCTTCGACCGGAATGAAGACGGCACGATTTACCAGCGGCCGTTTGGCGGCCATACCGCGAATTTCGGCGAGAAGCCGGTGCAGCGGGCGTGCGCCGCGGCCGACCGCACGGGGCATGCCCTGCTGCACACGCTCTATCAGCGCAATGTGCGCGCCCGCACCCAGTTCTTCGTCGAGTGGATGGCACTGGATCTGGTGCGTGATGCTGACGGCGCGGTGGTCGGGGTGGTGGCTCTGGAGATGGAAACCGGCGAGGTGATGGTGCTGGAGTCCAAAGTCACCGTGCTGGCAACCGGCGGTGCCGGTCGGATCTGGGCAGCTTCAACCAACGCCTTTATCAACACAGGCGATGGCATGGGCATGGCTGCTCGGGCGGGTATCCCGCTCGAGGACATGGAGTTCTGGCAGTTCCACCCGACGGGAGTGGCCGGCGCCGGTGTGCTGATCACCGAGGGTGTCCGCGGGGAGGGTGGCATCCTGCTGAACAAGGATGGCGAGCGCTTCATGGAGCGTTATGCACCCACACTCAAGGACCTCGCACCGCGAGATTTCATTTCGCGATCGATGGACCAGGAAATCAAGGAGGGTCGGGGTTGCGGCCCGGATGGCGACTATGTGCTTCTGAAGCTCGACCACCTCGGTGCCGAGAAGATTACCAAGAAGCTGCCTTCGATCCGCGAGATTGCGATCAAATTCGCTAACGTCGATCCGATCCGTGACCCGATCCCGGTGGTGCCGACGATCCACTATCAGATGGGTGGAATTCCCGCCAACATCCATGGGCAGGTCGTGTCGCCCAAGAATGGCAACCCGAACGCGGTCGTCGAAGGGCTGTATGCGATCGGCGAGTGCGCCTGCGTGTCGGTTCACGGTGCCAATCGCCTGGGAACGAATTCGCTGCTTGACCTGCTGGTGTTTGGTCGGGCGGCGGGCAATCACATCGTTGAGGCCCGATTCAAGGACCAAGGGCATCGTTCGCTGCCGTCGCAGGCAGGTGATGCGACCCTGTCACGCCTCGCGCGCCTCGAAGGATCCAAGTCCGGCGAGAATACGCAGGACGTCGCCAACGACATCCGTCGGTCGATGCAAACTCACTGCGGTGTGTTCAGGACGTCCGAGTTGCTCTCGGAAGGCGTCAAGCAGATCTTTGAGTTGGCCGATCGTGCACAGGCCGTTCACATGGGCGACAAGTCCAAGGTCTTCAACACCGCTCGCGTCGAGGCGCTCGAACTCGACAATCTGGTCGAGACGGCCAAGGCGACCATTGTGTCAGCCGAAGCCCGCAAAGAGAGCCGTGGTGCGCACGCCCATCGCGATTTCCCGAACCGCGACGACGCCAACTGGATCAAGCATTCCCTTTACTACACCGAGGGCAATCGTCTCGATTACAAGCCGGTCAGCATGAAGCCCCTGACCGTCGAGACCTTTGAACCCAAGGCCCGGACCTTCTGAGGGACACAACATGGCAGCCAACCGTACCGTGCGCTTTTCAATCTATCGCTACGATCCTGACAAGGACGCCAAGCCTTACATGCAGGACATCGAGGTTGAACTCCTGCCGACCGACAAGATGCTGCTCGACGCGATCATGCGCATCAAGCAGACGACCGACGATTCAATCGCGTTCCGTCGTTCCTGCCGCGAAGGTGTTTGCGGCTCGGATGCGATGAACATCAATGGCAAAAATGGCCTGGCCTGCATCACCAATCTGCTTGACCTCAAGGAGCCGATCGTCCTCAAGCCCTTGCCCGGGCTGCCGGTGATTCGCGACCTGATCGTCGACATGACGCAGTTCTTCAAGCAGTACCACTCGATCAAGCCGTTCCTGATCAATGATGCGCCGCCGCCTGAAAAGGAACGTCTGCAAAGCCCGGAAGAGCGCAACGAACTCGACGGACTGTACGAGTGCATCCTGTGTGCGTGCTGCTCGACATCCTGCCCGTCGTTCTGGTGGAATCCGGACAAGTTCGTCGGCCCAGCAGGCTTGCTTCAGGCCTATCGCTTCATTGCGGACAGCCGGGACCAGGCGACCAGCGCCCGCCTCGACGACCTCGAAGACCCGTACCGCCTCTTCCGTTGCCACACGATCATGAATTGCGTCGACGTCTGTCCCAAGGGTTTGAACCCGACGCTCGCGATTGGCAAGATCAAGGACCTGATGGTCCGCCGTGCTGTTTGAGCGGCCTGCCTCGATGAGCCCGACACACACAGTGGATTCGACGGCAGGGGCGCATCAGGCCGATGCGGCCCGCCGTAGACGGCTGCGCTGGCGTGCACGTCGCGGACTTCTGGAAAATGATTTGCTGCTGACCCGTTTTCTGGACCGGCATGAGACCGTCCTGACGGATGAGGATGTGCTGGGTCTGGATAAACTGCTCGACGTGACCGACAACGAACTACTTGATCTGTTCCTGAGTCGGGCTGAACCGTCGGGTGAGCTTGACCATCCGGCGATCCATTCGGTTCTGGCGCGGGTTCGCGCTTCCTGAAGACTTTTCGACCTAACCTGACAGGGTGTCCACGATGAACTCGACTCAAAAAGCCACGTTGTCTTTCACCGACGGCACCCCGTCAATTGAAATGCCGATTTACACCGGAACAGTCGGTCCGGATGTCATCGATATTCGAAAGCTGTACGGGCAGACTGGTAAATTCACCTTCGATCCGGGTTTCCTGTCGACGGCTGCCTGCGATTCGCGCATCACCTACATCGATGGCGACAAGGGTGAGCTGCTCTACCGAGGCTACCCGATCGAGCAGATTGCCCAGCAGTGCGATTATCTCGAAACCTGCTACCTGCTGCTCAATGGCGAACTGCCAAACCGCGCGCAGCAAAAAGATTTCAACTATCACGTCGTGCATCACACCATGGTGCACGAGCAGATGACCCGCTTTTTCCAGGGTTTCCGCCGTGATGCGCATCCGATGGCGATCCTGGTGGGGTGTGTCGGCGCGCTGTCGGCCTTCTATCATGATTCGCTGGACATCAATAATCCGGAGCATCGCCATATCTCGGCGATTCGCCTGATCGCCAAGATGCCGACCCTGGTCGCGATGGCCTATAAGTACTCGGTTGGCCAGCCCTTCCTGTACCCGCGCAACGACCTGTCCTATTCGGCCAACTTCATGCGCATGATGTTTGCCACGCCCTGCGAGGAATACCCGATCAACGACGTGCTGGTGCGCGCGCTGGACCGGATTCTGATCCTGCATGCCGACCATGAGCAGAACGCGTCGACCTCAACCGTGCGACTCGCCGGTTCGTCGGGTGCCAATCCGTTTGCCTGTATCGCTGCGGGTATCGCAACCCTGTGGGGCCCGGCACACGGCGGCGCAAACGAAGCCTGCCTCGAGATGCTCGACGATATCCAGGCGCAGGGCGGTGTGGCCCGCATCGGCGAGTTCATCGACAAGGTCAAGGACAAGAATTCAGGCGTGAAGCTGATGGGCTTCGGCCATCGGGTCTACAAGAACTATGACCCGCGGGCCAAGCTGATGCGTGAGACCTGCTACGAAGTGCTCGGTGAGCTCGGTCTCCAGAACGATCCCTTGTTTGCCCTGTCAATGAAGCTCGAGCAGATTGCACTCGAAGACGATTACTTCGTGTCGCGCAAGCTCTATCCGAATGTCGACTTCTATTCGGGCATCGTCCAGAAGGCGCTGGGCATTCCGACCTCGATGTTCACCTGCATCTTTGCGCTGGCTCGGACGGTTGGCTGGATTGCCCAATGGAACGAGATGATTTCCGATCCAGACCAGAAGATTGGCCGTCCTCGTCAGCTGTTCGTTGGTCAGACTCGTCGCGACGTCAAGCCAGTCGATCAGCGCTGATTGGCGCCGGCAGCCACAGTTCGACTTCGGTACCGATTCCCAGGGCACTGCGCAGTTCCAGCCAGCCGCCCTGGGTTTCGACCAGCTGACGGGCAACCGTGAGCCCCATGCCCGATGACGGGTTGTACTCTGTCGGAGCGGCTTGCCAGTGTGCCTCGAAGGCATGCTGTTGATGGGCGCGCGTCATTCCGATGCCTCGGTCGCACACCATCAAGACCACTCGATCGAAGCCGTCTGCCCAGTCCTGCCTCGACCTGACTCGGACCCGGCTGCTTTGGCTGGAGAAGCGGCAGGCGTTCTCGATCACATTACGCAGGGCGTGAATCAAGGGCTCTGAGTCCAGAGGCAGTCCGAGCGAACTGTCATGCAGGTCGATCTGAATGTCCCGCTGAGTGTGTTGAGGCTCCAGAGCGCGGCAGGCGCGGTCGATCAGCGTCATCAAAGGGGTCGATTTCTTGGTAACCCGTGCCACTGGATGGGGCAAATTGGTTTGAGTGGCCTGCCAGACCGCGTCTTGTATCGGTTTTAAGCCTGTCGACGAGGTCAATGCCTCGGATCGCGTCAGAACGGCATGCACGCTGGGTCCCCCGTTGAGGTAGGTCCCGTGGTGGACCTCTCACGGTTTTATCGGATGTTTCGTTGAGGACTTGAGCCACTGAAGTCTCGCTGAAGCAGCGAATAGCGGGCGTTCTGTCACGCTTTTCTGCGATAGTTTGAAAGACGGCGCGTGCTATCCTCGCGCCCGTTGGCGGCGGCGTAAAACCCTTGTGTGTTGTCCGCCACTGGCTGTCGCGGACCGGTTGGAGCTGGCGAGCGAATGGGGGTCGGCCCGGGTGTGTCCGGTATCCGATTTCCTCACTGTCGACGAGAAACTCGTTCAGAAAGGTGAAGCGCAATGATGAAATCCTTCCAGGGTAACTCCTACCTGTTTGGCGGAAACGCGCCATATGTCGAAGAGCTCTACGAGAGCTATCTGAACAACCCGGGCTCCGTTCCCGAGCAATGGCGCAGCTACTTTGATTCAATGCAGCTCGTGCCGGCTGCAGATGGCAATCAGCACACACGTGACGTCGCGCATGCGCCGATCGTGCAATCTTTTGCCGAGCGCGCCAAGGCTGGATCACTGCAGCCGCGTGTCATGGGGGGCGACGCGGCCACCGCCCGCCAGCAGGTCTATGTTCAGCAACTGGTCGCTGCCTACCGATTCCTGGGCAACCGATGGGCGGATCTGGATCCGCTCAAGCGCCAGGAGCGTCCGGTCATTCCGGAACTCGAGACCGCGTTCTACGATTTCACCGAAGGCGATCACGCCAACATCTACTCGGCTGCCAACACCTTTTTCGGGGTGGAAAGCGCAACCCTGCGTGAGCTGGTGAGATTGCTTCGCGAGACCTATTGCGGCACGGTCGGCGCCGAATTCATGTACCTGAGCGACCCGGCTCAGAAGCGCTGGATCCAGGAGCGGCTCGAGAGCAGCAAAGCAGTGCCGAATTTCAATGCCGAGAAGAAGCGTCGCATTCTGGATCGCCTGACAGCAGCAGAGGGCCTCGAGAAATACCTGCACACCCGCTACGTCGGTCAGAAGCGCTTCTCCCTCGAAGGCGGCGAAAGTTTCATCGCATCAATGGACGAGATCGTCCAGCACGGGGGTGAGCAGGGGATTCAGGAATTCGTGATCGGCATGGCTCATCGCGGCCGACTGAATGTGCTGGTCAACACCCTGGGCAAGATGCCTGCGGACCTGTTTGCCGAGTTCGAGGGCCACCATGCAGAAGATCTGCCCTCTGGCGATGTGAAGTACCACCAGGGCTTCTCCAGCGATGTGTCGACGCCTGGCGGCCCGGTCCATCTGTCGCTCGCCTTCAATCCGTCGCACCTCGAAATTGTTAATCCGGTGGTCGAGGGCTCCACGCGGGCCCGTCAGGACCGCCGCGGTGACGTCGAGTGCAAGCAGGTGCTTTCAGTGCTGGTGCATGGCGATGCAGCCTTCGCCGGACAGGGGGTCGTGATGGAAACCCTCAATCTGGCTCAGACGCGCGGCTATGGCACGGGCGGCACCGTGCATATCGTGATCAATAACCAGATTGGCTTTACGACCTCGGATCCGCGGGATACGCGTTCGACGATCTACTGCTCCGATGTCGTCAAGATGATCGAAGCCCCGGTCTTTCATGTGAATGGCGACGACCCCGAGGCGGTGGTCTTCGCCACGCGCCTGGCCATGGACTTTCGTGCTCAGTTTCACAAGGATGTGGTGGTTGACATCGTCTGCTTCCGAAAGCTCGGCCACAACGAGCAGGACACGCCTGCGATGACACAACCGCTGATGTACAAGAAGATTGGCGAGCATCCGGGCACCCGCAAGCTGTATGCCGACAAGCTCGAGGCCCAGGGTGTGCTGGAAAAAGGCGAAGGCGATGAGCTGGTCAAGGCCTTTCGCGCTGCCATGGATGCAGGCCGACACACGTCGGATCCGGTGATCTCGAACTTCAAGAGCAAGCTCGCGGTCGACTGGATGCCTTTCTTGAACCGCAAGTGGACGGATTCTGCCGACACATCGGTGCCGATTGCTGAACTCAAGCGGATTGCTGAGCGCATCACCACGATGCCTGATTCGCTCAAACTTCATCCGCTGGTCCAGAAAGTGGTGGCGGATCGCCGCACAATGGGCAGGGGCGAGGCGATGCTCGACTGGGGCATGGGCGAGCACCTCGGCTTTGCGACGCTGCTGGCTGCGGGTTACGCAGTCAGGCTCTCGGGGCAGGATTCCGGGCGCGGTACCTTCACCCATCGCCATGCCGTGCTTCATGACCAGAATCGGGAGCGCTGGGATTCCGGCTATTACATTCCGCTGGAGCATGTCTCGGAGTCTCAGGGCGGATTCACCGTGATCGACTCAGTGCTGTCCGAGGAGGCCGTGCTGGGCTTCGAGTATGGCTATGCCACTGCCGAACCCAATGCGCTGGTGATCTGGGAGGCGCAGTTCGGTGATTTCGTCAATGGCGCTCAGGTGGTGATCGATCAGTTCATCTCCTCGGGCGAAACGAAATGGGGCCGCTCCTGCGGCCTCACCATGATGCTCCCGCACGGCTACGAAGGGCAGGGGCCGGAACATTCATCGGCTCGACTGGAGCGTTTTCTGCAGTTGTGCGCCGAGAACAACATGCAGGTCTGCCAGCCCACCACACCCGCGCAGATTTTCCACCTGCTGCGCCGGCAGATGATCAGGCCTTTCCGCAAGCCGCTGGTGATCATGACGCCTAAGTCGCTGCTCAGAAACAAGGATGCAGTCTCACCCTTGCAGGATCTGGCTCGCGGCAGCTTCCATACCGTCATCAGCGAAGTGAATGAGGCAATCGAAGCTTCAGCGGTTCGCAGACTGGTGTTGTGTTCGGGCAAGGTTTACTACGACCTGGTCAATGCCCGTCGCGAACGCGAGCTGGTCGACACCGTGGTGCTGCGCGTGGAGCAGCTGTATCCCTTCCCGCACAAGGCGCTCGAGGTCGAGCTTCGAAAGTATCCGAATCTGGTTCAGGTGATCTGGTGTCAGGATGAACCACAGAACCAGGGAGCCTGGTTCTTCGTCCAGCACCACATTGCTGAAGCGCTCAAGGATGGGCAGCGCCTGTCGTATGCAGGGCGTCCGGCATCCGCGTCTCCCGCGGTGGGCTACTACGATAAACATTACGCCCAGCAGAAGGAACTGCTGGCGGCTGCGCTGGGTGATGCGCCCAAATCAAAATCAAAGAAGGCCTCCTGACATGGCATTGATCGAAGTGAAAGTGCCGCAACTGTCCGAATCGGTTGCGGAAGCCACCCTGCTGCAATGGCATCTGCAACCGGGCCAGGCTGTGCAGCGGGATCAGAACCTGATCGACATCGAGACCGACAAGGTCGTGCTGGAGTTGCCCGCGCCCGAGGCAGGCGTGCTCACTCAGGTCATCAAGGGTGATGGCGGCACGGTGGTTTCGGGAGAGGTGATTGCAGTCATCGATACCGATGCCAAAGCCGGTGCGTCCGCCGCTCCGGCTGCAGTTGCCCAAGCGGCGCCTGCCGCCGTCGCTTCGCAAGCGGCGAATGTTGCTGCGGGTGGATCCAAGGCAGGGGTCGCGATGCCTGCGGCCGCGAAGATGCTGGCTGAATCAGGGCTGTCTGCGACTGACGTGGCTGGCACTGGCCGTGATGGCCGTGTGACCAAAGGCGACGTGATCGGCGCGGTGGCATCGGGCGCTCGTCCTGCGACAGCAGTGGCGCCGACCGCCCCCATCCCGACGGGCGTGCCGACCACCAGCCTGCCCGCAGTGGGTGCCCCGATCGATCCGAACAAGATGATTCAGGGGCGCCCGGAGCAGCGCGTTGCCATGTCGCGCTTGCGTCAACGGGTGGCTGAGCGCCTGTTGCAGTCGCAGGCCACCAACGCGATCCTGACCACCTTCAATGAAGTCAACATGCAGCCGGTCATGGACCTGCGCAAGAAGTATCAGGACCGCTTCGAGAAAGAGCATGGCGTACGTCTGGGTTTCATGAGCTTCTTCGTGAAGGCCGCGGTTCATGCGCTCAAAAAATATCCGGTGGTCAATGCGTCGATCGACGGCAGTGATATCGTCTACCACGGCTATTTCGATATCGGCGTGGCGGTGGGCTCGCCACGAGGCCTGGTCGTTCCGGTGGTGCGCAATGCCGATCAGATGAATTTTTCGCAGATCGAAAACACCATCGCCGAATACGGCAAGCGGGCGCAGGATGGCAAGCTCGGCCTGGAGGAACTTTCCGGCGGCACATTCTCGATCTCCAATGGCGGTGTGTTCGGTTCGATGCTCTCCACGCCGATCATCAACCCGCCTCAGTCAGCCATCCTGGGTGTGCATGCCACCAAGGACCGT
>Ga0114972_10001477_pt1 | contig 17713 bp, 20 predicted proteins | sample M_140807_EF_Meta_FD_87354 | JGI IMG/M metagenome (GOLD analysis project Ga0114972, IMG submission 87354) | Freshwater microbial communities from Lake Montjoie, Canada to study carbon cycling - M_140807_EF_MetaG | ecosystem: Environmental > Aquatic > Freshwater > Lake | place: Lake Montjoie... | reverse complement strand
GTCTGCACTACAACCGCCCCGATGTTCTAAGCATCCCAAGGCTTTTAGGGCTTGTTGAACGAGCTTGTGACTGGTTTGACCTTTGACATCAGCAATAAAACCAACTCCACAGGCATCGCGTTCTTCGACGAGCCAGGGTTGACCAAGGAAGGGATTGAGGGAAGGCTTGGAAGTGTTGTCTGTCATGGTTGCAGGTGAGTAGGTTGTACTAAAGTCTATGCTTTTTCAGCGATCGCGAATTGTAATCTAGGTAACTTTCGCAGGTAGGCGATCGCACCTATTGATATTGTGAAGTATATCGCTTAATTTTGCTGGAGATCTTCCCCCGATGCAGACATCTTCGGCAACGCGGATCGAACAGAAGTAGTTTAGAAAGTAGTTTAGAATAAAATGAGAATGATTATCAATCTTGTTTTGGATTCTTGCCCATGTCGATTGTTTTAAGAGTTACCCTAATTGCCCTGATGCTAGGAACAACTTCCCTCACCGCTTGTCGTCCTGCTCCTGTCACTCAACCAACTCAATCAACTGATCAAATTGATAAGACTAACAAAATTAACAAAATTCCCGTCACCGTTAGCATCGAACCCCAAAAATATTTTGTTGAACGGATTGGCGGCGATCGCGTTAAGGTCAACGTCATGGTACAAACAGGGGTTGATCCCCATACCTACGAACCCAAACCTGACCAAATGCGCTCTTTAGCGAGTTCAAAGGCGTACTTTAGCATCGGTGGCGACTTGGAAAAGGCCTGGTTACCCCGATTGTTAGCGGCAAATAATCAGTTAAATATTGTGGATACTGGTCAAGGCATTCAAAAAATATCAATGGTCGCCCATGAACATGAACATGAGAACCATTCAGAAGCAGGCGAAACCCTCGATTCTCATATTTGGTTATCGCCCCAACGAGTTAAACAACAGGCGCAAACAATTTTTCAATCTTTAGTTAAAATTGATCCGAAACATCAGGTTGAATATCAAGCAAATTTAGACCAATTCATCAAAGAAATTGACAGTTTAGACCAGGAAATTCGTCAACAATTAACCCCCTTGAAAAATAGAACTTTTATGGTTTTTCATCCTGAGTGGGGCTATTTTGCTAAAGATTATAATTTAAATATGATCGCGATCGAAGTTGAAGGTAACGAACCCAGCGCGGCGGAGTTAGGGGATATTATTAAAACAGCTAAGACAAATAAGATTAAAGTGATTTTTACTCAACCTGAATTTAGTCCCCAAACTTCCCAGGCGATCGCCCAAGAAATCGGGGCAAAAGTGATTCCCATCAACGGTTTTAGTCCCGACTGGTTAAATAATTTGCGTCAAGTGAGTCAAACTTTGGCGACGGAACTCCCTAAAAATTAATTAAAATGCAAACGATGAACGTTTTCCCCCACCAAACTGAAATGTCATTATCACAGAAAGAAATTGCCCCCCCAGAAATTATTTCTATTCGTCATCTATGGGCGGCCTATGGGAATGATATGGTGTTGGAAGATATTAATTTATCGGTCAAAGAATTAGATTTTATTGGTATTATTGGCCCCAATGGTGGTGGAAAAACAACGCTTTTAAAAGTTCTGCTCGGACTCCATAAACCCACCCAAGGAGAGATCCAACTTTTAGGGAAATCCATTGAACAAGGCCGAAAATATATCGGTTATGTTCCCCAGTTTATCGAGAGCGATCAGTCTTTTCCGATTAATGTTTGGGATGTGGTGAAAATGGGACGTTTAGGGAAACGGGGTTTATTTCAGCCCTATCAACGTCAAGATGAAGAAAAAGTAGCAGAAGTTTTAAATCTGGTCGATCTTTATCCCCTGCGTCATCGAGCGATCGGGGAATTGTCGGGGGGTCAACGGCAACGGGTTTATATTGCCAGAGCCTTAGCGACCGAACCCAAGCTTTTGATTTTGGATGAACCGACGGCGAGTGTCGATCCGCAAATTAGAACCAGTATCTATACTCTGTTGGAAGAACTGAATCAATGGATCACGATTTTGATGATTTCCCATGACGTAGGTGCGATCGCCCGTTATGTTAAAACAGTTGGTTGTCTGAATCGGCGTTTGCATTATCACGGAGAAAAGTTACTCACTCAGACGATGTTAGAAGAAGCCTATCAATGCCCTGTGGATTTAATTAGTCATGGTTTACCCCATCGAGTTTTCTCTGATCATTGTGATGGACATTAAATTTCCAAGAAAAATCTATCAAAAAAGGCCTAGCAAAAGTGAAAGTTTCTCATCAATTACTAGACCTATGATTTTAATTAAGTTAATTGGTTTATTTCTTCTTAAGTTCGGATAATTTGTAGATGAATTTAAGACATTGTTGGGCGGTCATCAAATCAGGTTGAAAAGTAGTGGTATCCGAATATTGCAAAATTAATTGTCTAACCTCTTCCGCATTTAAGTCCACTAATTTGACGGCGTGCATTGACCAATTTTGAAATAAACGACTTTCGGCAGAAACACATTCGATCAGGGCAGGAGTGTGATGGCGTTTATCTGTTGCAATACGGTGGTACGTTTTACTGACAATTTTGCGATTTCCTTCTAAAACTTGCAAAAACATGGAATCTCCGTAACAAAGTACTCCTGTCAGTCCATCACGCCGATTATTTCGTTCAGATTTTTCCATAATGTCTTTTAAGTCTTCATAGCCAGTATCAGGACTAGCATAGCTACTATAAATCAGACGGCATAAATTCATAGGGTTTGCGATCGCGTGGTTTAAGTTTGAAGTTGATTAAAAAAAATGAAGGAAAAATATGGATTCATACTCTTAACTATATCGTAAAACTTTATCCAAAATCAAGCATTTTCGGGTAATTAGAGGCTTTTTTCATTCTTTTGGACACGTAACTTTAGATTACAAAAGGTTAAGTAACCCGCAAAAGCAAGCCGCGATCGCCCTAGAATGGGGGTTTTAGTTAACAAACATTAATAACACCAAAAGACCATGTTTCCCATTACTCGCCCCCGTCGTCTCCGCCAATCTGTTCCGCTACGTCGTATGGTGCGGGAAACAGTCTTGACTGCTAGTGATCTAATTTATCCCCTGTTTGCTGTCCCTGGAGAAAGCGTCGCCAAGGAAGTTAAATCCATGCCAGGGGTTTATCAGTTGTCGGTGGACAAAATCGTGGAAGAAGCCAAACAAGTCTATGATCTCGGCATTCCCGCCATTATTTTATTCGGTATTCCCGAAGATAAGGATACAGAGGCAACGGGAGCTTGGCATGATTGTGGGATTGTCCAAAAAGCGGCAACGGCGGTCAAAAATGCGGTTCCTGATTTAGTGGTGATTGCGGATACTTGTTTGTGTGAATATACCAGTCATGGCCATTGTGGTTATTTGCAAACGGGGGATCTAACAGGGCGAGTGTTGAATGATCCGACTTTGGAATTATTGAAAAAAACGGCGGTTTCCCAAGCTAAAGCAGGGGTTGATATTATCGCGCCGTCGGGAATGATGGATGGTTTTGTGACCACGATCCGAGAAGGTTTGGATGAAGCAGGGTTTGAAGATATTCCGATTCTTTCCTATGCCGCGAAATATGCTTCGGCTTACTATGGCCCGTTCCGAGATGCGGCGGATTCTTCCCCTCAATTCGGCGATCGCCGTACCTACCAAATGGATCCAGGCAATGGTCGGGAAGCCCTCAAGGAAGTAGAACTTGATATGCTCGAAGGGGCTGATATGTTGATGGTTAAACCTGCTTTGGCCTATATGGACATTATTTGGCGTGTGAAAGAAATTACCCAGTTACCCGTTGCGGCCTACAATGTTTCGGGGGAATATTCGATGGTTAAAGCCGCCGCCCTTAATGGTTGGATTGATGAAAAACGAGTGACTTTGGAAACTTTGACAGGCTTTAAGCGATCGGGAGCCGATTTGATTTTGACCTATCATGCCAAGGATGCCGTGCGTTGGTTAAATGAAGGAGGATTATAGTCTAATTTCTCTAATTGACTAACTCAATAGGAAAGTCCGTTTTAACTGAAAAATAAAGATTAATGATAAAAGGGAGCTTAATTGATTTAATGTCCCTCAAAAATGATGATTTTTCAGCGATCGCCGAACTCTGTCAAAAAAGTGATTTTGGCAAGTGAGAAAGAGAAAAGAGATCAGTCCAAAGAGACAATAGTGATTATTGCTGATAAGTTGGTGCTTGATGGGTAGCCCAATTTACTATTTAATGGGCTGAAAAAGAAATGGGTAATCTCCGTTTATTAGTTCTGACTTCTTGCACGGGTGAAAAAAAGTTTCATCCTGATGGTGCTTTAACGTTAGAAGATTTTCAAGACAAAGAGCGTTTGATGATTAAAGGTGAGCAGTTAAAAGACTATTCCTCTTCTGCGGGTTTACTTTATACAGGTTTACAGCATCTTCATGTTTTATCTGGTGTGAAAATATTGCGAGAGGTGTTTGGAAAAGAGAGTGTTGATTTGATGATTCTTTCGGCGGGTTATGGGTTAATTAATGAAGATAAAATGATTTTGCCCTATGAAGTAACATTCAATACTTTGAAGTTAGGAGAATTGGATAAATGGGCTAAAACTCTTAATATTAGAGAAGATTTTGAAAAGGCTATTGTTAACTATGATTTAGTTTTTATTCTGCTAGGAGAGCGTTATTTACGGTCATTAACTTTACCCGTCATCACTCATCCTGAACAAACTTTAATTTTTTTAGCATCTGGGAAGGGCGATCGCTATATTCCGCCTTTATCGGCTAAGGTTTTTAAGGTGTTTTTAAGTAATGATGAGGCTCGACAATTTAGTTTTCCGTTGGTAGGATTAAAGGGATATTTATTAGAAAGATTTGCTCAAAATATTAAAGAATTACCCCAATATTTAGAGAAAGTTTATCGTTACCCTGAAGTTTTTAAGTCAATCATTTATCAAAATCCCGAACCATTACAATTAAGTTTACCTATTCAGGTAGCTACAATTGCCAAAAAAGTTAATTCAGTTAAGGCGGTGAAGGTTTCTTTAGATATAACAGGGCTAGAAAAAGCAGCTAATCATCATTTTGGGTTACAGTATTATATTCCTGAGTATGATGATTTGGTTGATCCAAAGTATGATTTTTTAACGGATGGTTACGACAAGAATAGAGATGGTTATTTTGATCAGGTTTATGCCCATGAGATTTATGATTCACCTAATTATGATGGTGTTCTCATTTCCAAGGTCGTTATTGAAGGGAAAACCAAGAAAAAGGCTTTAATGCAGGAAATAGGGGTAGATAAATATGTACGATTTCCTCGCAAAAATATTATGGGAGATTGCGGAGCATTTGGTTATATTTCTGAAGAGGTTCCTCCCTATAAAACGGAGGATATTTTGGAGTTTTATGATCAATTAGGGTTTGATTATGGAGTGAGTCTTGATCATTTAATTGTTGGCCCGTTTGCTCAATCTGGGGTAAGAGAAAAGCGGTATGAGTTGACGATGAAAAATGCTGAGGATTTTTTAAGATTACATCGGGAAAGGGGTTATCAATTTACGCCGATTGGGGCGGTGCAGGGTTGGTGTCCTGAAGTTTATGCGGAGGCGGTTAAAGAGTATATCAGGATGGGTTATGACTATATTGGTTTGGGGGGAATGGTTCGGTCTTCTAATGGGGTGATTTTTGAGGTTTTAAAGGCGGTTTATCCCCATTTAACTTCACAAACCCGTTTACATTTATTTGGGGTGGCGCGTTTGGATGCGGTGGAGGCTTTTCATCATTTGGGGGTGACGAGTATGGATTCGGCTAGTCCGTTACGGAAGGCCTGGTTAGGTTCGGTGGGGGCGGGGATGAATTATCATACGTTGTCGGGTAAAAAATATACGGCGATTCGGGTTCCGCCTGTGAATCGGTATGGCAGAAAGGCGCAAAAGGTTATTGCTTCGGGAGTTGTCACGGAGGAGACTTTAAAGGTGTTGGAGCGGCAGGCGTTACAGGCTTTAAGGGATTTTGATGCTAATCGGTTGGGTTTGGAGGATGCTTTGAATGCGGTGCTTGAGTATGATGAGCTTTTGGATAGTAGTAGTTCAGATGATAAGGAGAATATTTTGGTGAGTCAGGCTAAGCGGCATGGTTTACAAAGAAGTTTATACCATGAGCTTTTAGAGGATCGCCCTTGGCGACAATGCGATTGTAAGATTTGTCAGGAGATTGGGATTGATGTGGTGATTTTTAGGAATAGTAATCGCAATAGACGGCGCGGTTTCCATAATACTTATGTTTTTTATAAAAATCTTCAAAATCAACTAATCAAAAGTTAAGTTTTTGTCAATAAATTGACTGGAATATGAGCTTGAAAGTATCGAAAATCTTGATCGGTTGTAAAAATTTGACTATTACGAAGATGAGCGACGGCACAAATTAAAAAGTCGGTATTGGAACCTTGGATACCGTGCTGACGGCAAGTATTAAAAAATTCGGCGGCTTGTTCGTAATCGTCGGATGTTAGGGGAATATCTGGAAATGCTCTTAGGGTATCCCGCAGTCGCTTAAATTGTTCGGGAGATTTGATTCCTGATAATACTTCCTGACGAATTGCACCGAGGATCAAAACTTGATCGTTTTGAATTAATTCTTGAAGTTGAGTAACAAGATTTTGGTTTTGATTGGATGGCCGTCGTCGTAGTGCAAGTGACCAAATAACAGTATCTACAATGACATTCATTTAACGGCTCGTTGTTGTTTATAGTTATAGTCTGAATCATAGTCTATGCTACCGAATAGATCAATAATTTTAAGCCGTTTTTGTTGTTCGAGATAAGCCTGTAATGCGTTTTCAATTGCTTTTTCAATAGGCATATCTGGATTAAGATTAATGGCTTCTTGAAGAAGGTTATCGTTGAGGTTTAGTGTGATTTGCATAGTTGATTTATAGAAGTCTAGAGTTAATTGTTAATGACTTTAATCGTTCAGTTTCATCTATTTTATGGTTTATAGTTTGAGATTAGGAACTTTTAGAAGAGAATTTTTGAGCATAATGTGATTGATAAAGTTTGTCAGGAGATTGGGATTGATGTGGTGATTTTTAGAAATAGTAACCGCAATAGACGACGAGGTTTTCATAATACCTATATTTTTTATAAACAATTTAAAAGTTTATGTATTAACTGAGTAAGTTATTTGGGCTTGTAAATTGTTGATAATGTTCTTGACAGTAAACTTTGCAGTGATCAACAACTGCAATTGCATTTTGATTAACAAAAACAAATAGCTCAGAATTATGTCTATTTTGAGTGCAATTTGGGTATTCACAAGAATTTTTTTGAGACAAAACAATGTATCTCGTTTTTGTAGAAGGTTGAGCCTTAGTAAGATTTTTCATTTCGTCAGCATAAACCCAATTTAGTATTTCAGGAAACTGAAAATGAGAAAGATAATGCGACTTTGCATTATTGCATTGTTTACATAATATCTGCCAGTTAGAACCGTCTGATGGATCGCCTATCAAATTCCAAGGTATGCAGTGATCAAGAGTCTGTTGAGTATTTTTATTGTTATTGGTCGTCGTAAAGTCAAGCCCACAAATAGCACAACGATTATTCTGAGTTAGTTGCATTTCTCTATAAACTTGCCCGTGAGCCTGAATGACTTTTGAGATAGAATATTTTGATTTTTTGTATCTTCTATCACTCTTAGCTTGGTAAAATTGATCAGAAATCTCTTTAATAACGCTTACAATGTTTTGATCATCATTTATACCCAAACACCGTAAATGAGTTGCAATTGCTCCTTTTATTGGGACTGAAATACTGTCTCTTGAGAGTGCCTGTAACGGCATAAGCCCAAATACTAAAGGAGTGACTTTTAGTCTTTCAAATTCTGAATAACTTGTTGTTCTTGTTTGATCTATAATTTGTCTCCTACCAAAAACACCATGATATGCAAAAATCTTTATAAAAAAATCTAGAAAATCTGAGCTTTGCAGTCTAGAACTAAAAGGAATAAAGATTTCATTATATATATTCTTAGTTGTCATGTCGCTTACAAAATAGTGTAATTTGATTTATTTTAAGATTAACTCTTTGGCCCAGCAACAAGGACAGATTTTTTATACTGATAATTTCCTTCTGTGACAAGTTTAGTAAATGCCTCGATCAAGAGACTTCTTCCAGTGCCAGTGTTCAAACTAGATGATTTCCATCTCGTCGCAAAAAACTCAGGTGGGAAAGCACCTAAAATAGAATTTACTTCATCTCGAAACTTTTTCAATAGCTCTTCTAAACTGCTTGATTCGTAGGTATTCACGTTTCTACTGCATTGACTCAGAATGCTATCTTGCAGTTCGTACAAAACAACTGCTTGCATTAACTGCGAATGTCCAACCGTCCATAGCGTATAATCCTGCTCATGAGAAGAACATTCTGAATAAATTTCTTTCACTGCATTCCAAAATTCTAAAAAGAAATAATGCCAATACTTCTCACTCCACACTTTAATTTGACCTTTTTTTGAGGTCTGAGCTTTAAATACTGAATCAAATTCAAGGTTAGGAAAAATAACAAGAGGAATTTTAAAATGTCTCGCATCATGCCAAACTTTGGCGATTTTAACCATTGTTTTATATCCGATTTTATGAGGATCATTTTTTTCTGATAAATTGACCAAATCACAAAAAGGACTTTTAGAATTAAAATTCACCACTTCCATCAAATCATACTCTAATACCTTAATATTAGCTTGTTCAAATCGTGATTTCAGTTGAAGCAGTTCATTTTTTGTCAATGATAGAGCGGCATTAGCTGTAATAAACTGATCTGGTATTCTTTTTGCCGTATAGTTAACAACAGTAAATTGGAAAACCTGCTCTGTCCAAAGACAGTCATAAATAGCACAAAAAGTAAATGGAATATCTTGCTCTCTTGATGCGGCACCAAGAAGTCTGTGTTGCCCGTCAATGACAGTAGCAGGTTTAGCAAATTCCCTTAAATCTTGGATGTTTTTTTTGCACCATTGTTCATTTTCCAAGTTGTCCAAAAAATCTTTCAATAGTGATTTTCCTAACTCGATTTCCGTATCTCCATAATCTAATTCAGTTTCATCTATTGTTTCATCTAAGATGTCTAGATCGTTATCTAAATCATCATCCAGATCATCGTCGTTTTCTAAATCGTCTTCAAACTCAGCGATTCGATAGCTGATTTTGCTTTCAATTAGGTGTTTTAAAATATTTATATCGTCAGTGTATTGCAATGAGCTTAAGACCTTTATTCTTAACTCACATTGTCGAATATTGTCACTATTATCAGGGTTAATAAAATTAAGTTCTGGTGTTAAATCTCTTTGATTCGGGTGTAGTCCTAAGATGATTGCTGTCGGAGATTGATTCAACGAAGACTGCTTGAAAAAAGTAGCAGCCTTTTTCACCCTTTTTTCATCGTCAGCTCGCTGAAAGCCAATTTGTCCATCTTCGGACTTTCCTCTTCTGGGAATACTTGCCCATTCACGAATTTCCTCAGCAGATGCAACAAAAGAAACGATCCAAGGTGTTTGAGCATCAGAATTTTGTTTATAAGCGACACCTTGATAGGTGTAAATCGTTTGCGTACCTTGTTCATGCTTGCTCATTATAGATAATCCCTATTTTCTATTGTTCTGTTTGATTTTTATACTTTTTGCCCATGCGCGCCCTAGCATTTTCACGATTTTTTAATAACTCAGAGAGAATGCTAGATTTTTTTTGAGGATCATCCCAGTCATCTAAAAATCTATGTATGGAGACATTGATTAAATCTTGAATTGTCGGAGCCGCACCATGATAGTCACGTTCAAGAGAAAGCTTGACAGAGCGCAGTGCGTTGTAGAGTTCAGAGGGAACACGGACAGTTGAGGATGCCAAGTTCAATTACCTGAGTTAGCCAACGTGTGAATTGTAGAACTTTGGGGAAACACTTGCTACCATGTATGCATGACTACATCTTGACGAGACATGGAAATCACATTTAATGCCATCCCCCTCCTGAGCAATCCCCAAACCCAAGAACATAACTATCTAGCCAGCGTTCTTTATGGAGATATTGCCCAACTAATAGAAGATAATCGCCTTTATGTCCCCAACCATGCCGAACTTCCCGACCTTGCCCAACGAAAACCCAACCCCAGCCGCATTAAACAAATTGCCAACTATATCCTCGAAAACTATCAAACAGGCACAATTTACTTTCCCCCCATCTGCGTCAACCTCTGCCCCAAACCCCGCTACGAAAACGGCAAAATTTATCTTCCCTATCACTCCCTTACCATGCGCCTCACCGATGGACAACATCGCTGTTTTGGCATCCATCACGCCCTCACCAGCCTCGAAAAAAAAGACAAAACCCAACAAGAAAATCTTTTTCAACTTCAGCTAGGCGTATTAATTTACTCCTCTCTTCCCCTCGACCTCGAACGTCAAGCCTTCCGCGACCAAAACCTCCTGGTTCATCGCCCCAGTGTTTCCCTAGCCCATTACTTCGATCAGCGATCGCCCCACGTCCAGATTGCCAAACAACTGATCGAAAACATTTCCCAATTTCAAAATAACGTTGAAACCGTTGAAAATGGTCTCGGAACCCAAAATCCCAAACTATTGACCCTTTCTACCCTGGTTACAGCCGTCCAATTCAGCTTTCCTAACTTGAAATCCCAAGATGAACAGACCACTAAAACCCAATGGTTAATCAACTTTTGGGCAATAACAGCTAATATTTTGCCCAATAATCCCTGGCAACAAACCTTAATTTCTGAACGACAAACCCAACGACAACAGCAAATTACTGTTAGTGCAGTTTTCTTTCAAGCATTAGGAATGATCGCTCATGATCTCTATCAAGAAAATATTACCGTCGAGCAACTGAATCATTATCTAAACCCATTAAAAATGCTTGATTGGAATAAAGAAAATCGATTTTGGTTAGAGCGAGGTGTTACCCAAATTGGAACAACAGGAAAACCTATTATCTCTAATACCCGAACCACCGTTAAACTCTGTTATCAAGTCCTTAAAGAACAGTTAGGTCTGATCCTAACTTCTAAATAATTGGTGAATAAGTTTCTTCGATAGGAGCGAATACCTCAGATATGGGATCTCGTCCTTTAAATCGAGACTCATCATAACGATCATTCCACCAAATCCACCCACTTGAATCGGCCCACATCTGATACTTTTTTAAAACAGGTAAACGATTTAAAGATAATCCTCCTAAAACAAAATTAGGACGAGTCCAACTTAAAAGGTGATCAAATTCTGAGTTAGATAAACCAAACGTTAAGCCCGTTGAATTCCTATTATCTGCTTTTAATAAACCACCCAATGCAACATATTCATAACCCAGACTTCGATACTCACAAATCAACGCACTCAAAAACTGTTTAGTAACAGAATAAGAGAGCGATTGATAATCGTCTTCATTATCTAAAGCGTGATAAAGACCATATCCTACTTGTGCCACTCCAATTAATTGATAACTTCTCCGTTTACGACCGTATTCTTCTAAAGCCAATCTTGCTAGATATAAAGACAATAAAGGCTCATGGATAATATCAGGAGCTAAAACATAATCAGGAGAAAAGCGATCACAGCGATCTAAAAAATGCTTAATTTTTTGCCTAATTTTATCTTCCTTAGTTAATACTAAACGACGCTTCCAAAAATTATCCTCTAAAAACACTCGACTTGTAAATACCAAGGAACTTGATTAGGAGGAGAATAGGCAGAATATTTTTTCGGGGCATAAAAAACACCGCTATCAATAAAATAAGGTTTATCTAAAGCTCTTAAACCTAAAAGAAAATTGTCGGATTCTTGAAAAGTTGCTAAAGCTCCAAAATCATTATTAACCATAGCACCTAACTGTAGAAGATGCTTGGAACGATTGACAACAAAAACGGGCAAAAAATTTGTCATCTTTAAGAACCTTTCCCCATTTATATTTACAGAATAAAGCTATAAAATATCGGTTATTTAAAAAATGGAATTTTATGAATTTCTGATATAGCCATACATTATAAATATCTTACTTTATCCCTGTTTAAACAGCAAAGTCAAATCGCCCAAAATCCAAAAACCTAACCAAACGCGATCGCCTACTCGTAAATTTAAAAACGCGATCGCCTACTCGTAAATTTAAAAACGCGATCGCCTACTTATCCCATAATTCAGTCACCTGCTCCAAAGATAACTCCAACATCTCCATCACCTCCTGCTGAGAAAAACCCCGTTGCCGTAACCGCACAATCAACTGCCGCCTCTCCTCCAAACGACCCGCTTGAAGACCCTCTTGACGACCCTCCTCAATTCCCTCCTCAAGTCCCTCCTGAAAAACCTCACGATAAAAGCGCGTCTTTTTTAGATCAGTATCCGTAAACATAGCCTGTAAAACCTCCCTCGAAAAATCAGAAAAACGATAAACTAACATCATCTCCACCAATTCTATAACCTTTGGCCACACCTGTAGGAATACCGTTATAGCGATCGCGGCGTTAAGTATCAACCACCAGATTTAATTTAAGCCTGACTTTTTATCACAGATTTTAAGTTCATCTAAATTCCAAAAAGCACCGCCTAAAGCTGAAAATTGAATACCACAAAAACGATTTCTAACAGCAGATAATGCCAGGGGATTGACTAAATAAATAAACGGTAAATTTTTTTCCGTTACCACTTGAACATCCATATAGATCGCTTTACGTTTTTCCATGTCTAATTCCTGGGAACCCTTGAGATATAATTCAGCAATTTCTTTTTCCCAATCGGCAATCACTCGCCCTTGGATGGGTTGGGTTCCTGGCTGGGGTTCCTGATTAAACATATGTAAATTGCCATCGACATACCAGATATTGGGCGCGTGGGGATCATTTCCGCCTGTTAACCCTAAAATAATCGCATCCCATTCCAAACTATTACTTAATTTATCAACTAAAACATTAAAAGCGATGGGGCTAAAATCGACTTGAATCCCAATTTTACTCAGGTCTTCTTGGATTTGGGTTCCCAGGGATTCTCGAATATTATTGCCTGCATTTGTGTTGAGAGTAAAACGAACGCGATCGCCGTTTTGATCCAGTAGTTCATTTTTTGAATTATAGGTAAATCCCGATTTTAATAACAATTCTTTGGATTTTTTAGGATCATAATCATAACCCTTCAAATTTTTATTATAGAAAGGAGATTGAACAGAAACCTCTGAATTTTGGGGCGCGCCTAAACCCCGATAAATATTATTAATCATCCGTTGTCTATCAATGGCATGGGCGATCGCCTGCCGGAAATTAAGATCATTAAACCATCGTGACTTTTCGGGAGAAACTAGAGGTTTCCCGTTTCGTTTTCCCTTATTGAGATTAAATGTTATATAGGTCGTTCCAAAGGCAGGGCCACCATTATAAATCGTAAAATTTCCCCGTTCTTCTTCTTTTTTTAATAGGGAAAAATAGGCGGGACTGACTCCCACCGAATCCAAACTTCCTGAACGAAATTGCAATAAAGAAGTATCTGTTGATTCCACAATGGCTAAGACAACTTCGGGAATATGGGGCAAAGAATTTCCTGTTTCGTCTTTTTTATAATAGTAGGGATTTTTATCAAAAATTAAGCGTTGGCTGGTAATATAACTTTTTACTTTATAGGGGCCATTAACAATTAATTTATCAGGAGGCGTATCGGTTCCCCAGGTACTGAGAAATATCGGATTGCCATTATTATCTTTTTGATCAATCGTTTTGCGTAAGATATGTTCAGGTAAAATTGGGATTTCAGCACTATCTAAAAAAGGAGCAAAGGGTTCTGCAATCTGAAATTCAATGCGTCGTTCATCTAAGGCACGAATCGTGGGAAATGCTTTACTTTGACCGATCCTCAAACTATCTCGATAATTATTAGGAATTTTAGGATTGAGATAGAGATCGTTATAACTAAAAATCACATCTTTGGAGGTTAGGGGTTGACCATCTGACCATTTTAAGTCTTTTCTGAGGGTAAAAATAATGGTTTTGTTATCGTCAGAAATTTCCCAGGATTCGGCAAGAGCAGGTTCTTTTTTTCCTGTCAGAGGATTTTCGGTAATCAGACCTTCGTAGGTATAGCCAAAAATATTGGGAGATTCAGCCGATAAGACCGCATTAAAGGTTTTAGGATCACTCAAAATCGAAAAAACGACTTGATTGGGATTGGTCGGAGGAGCGCAAGCGGTTGTAAAAAAAGTAATATTCAATAAGGCAATTGTGATTGATAACCAACGTTTCCAGTTAATCTCCATAACGATCCTTTCAAAATAATTGATTTCCTATGAATTCTAATTTTATCTAATTTATGAACTACTATTCTGCTGTCCCAGGGCATAAATTGCTCCCGAAATACTGATTAAGATTCCCGTACTAATACCCCAACTGTCCCCTAATCCGACTTCGATCGCCCAATTACAGAATCCGCCTAAAATGAGAAAGGGAATAATACTAAAAATTGAGGCATAAAAACTATTTTGGGCTTCCCTAGCAGGGCGAGTTCTTTCAAATTCTTCAACGGAAGTATAAAGCGATCGCTCGGCAAAATTAAACCACCGTTGCAATTGTTCGATCAAGGTATTTTTAAAAGAGCTTAAAACCAAATATAAACCTAATGACCACAGACATCCACCTGCCAACATTACGGTATTAATGGAGATCTCAAACGGAATCCAGTCAGTGAGCATTGCGCTATCCAAGGTAAGGGTTTTTGAATTTTAACAAAATAGGGACACACAAAATACCCATTTGGCCGTCAAGCAACTAGATTGATTCCTGTTTCGGCTCAATAATGTCACCATGAACGACGATACTACCTTGCATATAGCCAATAAATGAACTTGTTTTTGGGGAGAAGATCGGGACAACTTTGGCGATCGCCTTTCCATTTTCTGTCAGGGTGATTTCTTCGCCTGTCTGCTTTAATTGTTCAATGAGTTGGAGTGACTGAGTTTGGAATTGCTGAAGTTGAATTTCCATAATTTTGAGTACAAAGGGTTAATCCGTGATCGCCTAACTCAGGGCTTCTGATAGATAATTAGCAGTGGATTCCACCAGAGGAATGGTTTGTTCATAGAGCATTCGAGTCGGGCCAATAATCCCCACGCTACCGACGGGAACATCACCCTGATGGTATAACGCCGAAACCAAGGTACAGGGACGCATCGATGCCAATGGATTTTCTGCCCCTATGCGGATACTGACGGATTTTGTTAGATGGTCGCGATCGGGCAATTCAAAAATAAGGGGAAAAAGTTGATCTTGCTCCTGTTCCAATAGGCGCAGTAACATTTGTACCTGTTCTAATTGGGAAAATTCAGGTTGACGAATGACTTCAGAAACGCCATGAATTACCATTGGTGCAGAGGATTGCAATAATGGTTCCAGTTTTTTTAATAAAATTTTCAGAAAATCTGTATAGGAGGTGAACTTTTGATCCATTTCCTGCCAATTTAAGGTAGATAATTCTGATAGGTTTTTACCTTTAAGTTGACTATTTAAAAAATTGGATAAAATCTGTAATTCTTCTTCAAACTCTTCAGGAGAAATAGGGGTTTCTAATTCTGCATTTTGGGGTAAATCCATTAAAATAGAATGGGTTTGATAGGCATCCGTCACAATAATAATCATGACCTGCCCTGGGGAAACCTGAACCAGTTGCAAATGAAGCAGTTGAATGGTCGTAGTTTTGGGAAAGGTAATGAGGGCAATATAACCGCTCAGACTCGCTAAAATTTGGGTTGCCCGTTGTAAAAGGGTTTCTAAACTCCAACCTTGAGAAGTCAATTGTTGCTGTAGGGATTGATCAATTTTTTCTTTTTTATTCGCATTAAATGTTAATAGCTGATCGACATAAATGCGATAACCCGAATCTGAGGGAATGCGCCCAGCCGAAATATGGGGTTGATAGAGTAAACCTGCTTTTTCTAAACTTCCCAGGGCATTACGAATGGTGGCCGAACTAATCCTAAAGTTATATTCTTCTAAAAGGGTTTTAGAGCCAACGGGTTCAGCCGTCGCAATGTAGTGTTGGATAGTTGCGCGAAGAATACTTTGATAACGCTCGGTCAAAGGAGGTTTATTTAGCATGATTTAATCAAAATAACTTCTGGGAATAACATTATAATTTCAATTTTTTTCAAGAATTTCTAATCGTTGATACCGAATACTATGGTGATACTTCTCTTTTAATGATAAATCCTCTGATCTATGGATTTGGAAACCAAACCCCTACAAGATTTTTAAAGATGTATTGACAAGTTGATTGGATATTAGAAGCATTTTAGAAGGGGTTGGCATGGCGAACTTGGTGATTGGCGTTTAGTAACGGGAAACTTTCGGATCGACAAAAAGCGAATAGGCATCTATGCCACCCACTATATTTTTAACATTGCTAAAACCAATATTCCGTAACCATTGGCACATCCTATCCGATCGCATTCCATGATGGCAAATCACCAGGGTTTCCAAATCCGATTGATAACGGGACTGAATCGTTTCTGACCAATTGGCGAAATCACTCAGGGGAAGCACATCAAATCCCTCTAAATGGGCGATCGCGACCTCATGGGGTTCACGGACATCAATCAGTTGTAGATCGGGTTTCCTGTCGGACAAGCGGAGAGCTAATTCTTGAACGCTGATTTCCAAGCTCGGTTTAGTCATGAGAAAAATATTGTCAGTAATCTGGAAGACCTAAATACTAGAGTAACAGTTTCCTTCGACAATAAAAAAGCGAACAGGGCTTTAAAGAATGCCTATCATTCTCAGAAAAAATTAGCACAGTAACTCCTCACCTCTTCTATGGGGCAAGAAAGTAGGGAAAAAAATAGCTTTTATCTTGATCTTCAATTAATGATGAGCTAAATAATCCAAAATCCTTTTTTTCGCCAATTTTGTTCTTGAAGAGCTTCTTGCAATGCCTGGGGAGCCAGCCAGCCTTTCTGAATTAAGATTTCACCCAGCTTGAGAGGATAGATATTTTGTTCCTGAATCGCTTCTTCTAGTTGTTGAGGAGCGATGATATTTTTTCTGAGCAAAATTTGCCCTAATTTCATCGAACTGGTTTCTTGGGGTTTGATCGCGGTTAATGTACTCAAAATAAGGCTTCCATCTTTGATGTGTTGGGGGATTAAAGATATAAAAATACGATATTTAAAGTTCATACTAAATTATGTTTCATGATGATACATTGCCTCGTCGATTTTTGTATAGTTAAATTTAAGAATCGTTACAATTGAATGTAATTCTGTATAATTAATCCTTTCGTAGTAAGCTATATTTGTAAATTTCAATACCAATTTTAGCCAATGGCAGGTCATAGTAAATGGGCGAATATAAAACGACAAAAGGCTCGTGTTGATGCTAAAAAAGGAAAAACCTTTGCCCAATTGTCCCGTGCGATTATTGTGGCGGCGAGTAGTGGGGTGGCTGATCCCGCAGGAAATTTTCAGTTACGGACGGCAATTGAAAAAGCTAAGGCGGCGGATATTCCTAATGAAAATATTGAACGGGCGATCGCGAAAGGGGCGGGAACCTACGGGGATGGGGGCGCGGCTCTCCAGGCGGTTCGGTATGAGGGTTATGGTGTGGGGGGTGTTGCGGTCTTGATTGAGGCGTTGACGGATAATCGCAATCGCACGGCGGCGGATTTGCGGTCTGCTTTTAGTAAAAATAAGGGAAATTTAGGGGAAACGGGCTGTGTTAGTTGGATGTTT
>Ga0114972_10001476_pt1 | contig 17719 bp, 14 predicted proteins | sample M_140807_EF_Meta_FD_87354 | JGI IMG/M metagenome (GOLD analysis project Ga0114972, IMG submission 87354) | Freshwater microbial communities from Lake Montjoie, Canada to study carbon cycling - M_140807_EF_MetaG | ecosystem: Environmental > Aquatic > Freshwater > Lake | place: Lake Montjoie... | reverse complement strand
CTGGCCATGCTTTGCGCATTGCTTTGTACTTGTTTGATATAAGAAACATACTCAGGGCTCAAAGCTTCTCCAAATGCAACAGCTTTTGCAGCAATCACATGTTCTAATGGTCCGCCTTGTGTGCCTGGAAATACAGCACCATCAAGAATTGCAGACATCATTTTAAGTTCACCTTTTGGGGTTTTATGTCCCCATGGGTTTTCAAAATCTTTCCCCATCATGATGATGCCACCTCTTGGACCTCTTAAAGTTTTATGGGTGGTACTTGTAACAATATGGCAATGATGAATAGGGTCGTTCAATAATTTTCCTACGATCAAACCAGCAGGATGAGAAATATCGGCCAATAAAAGTGCACCTACCGAATCGGCGATGGCTCTTAAACGTGCGTAATCCCAATCTCTGCTGTAAGCTGAGGCGCCACAAATAATCAATTTTGGTTGTTCTTGTTCAGCTTTTTGAGCAACTTTATCCCAATCAATCAAGCCAGTTTCTTTTTCTACACCATAGAAACTCGGGCTATACAATTTACCCGAAAAATTGACAGGAGAACCATGTGTTAAATGTCCTCCGTGTGACAAATCAAAACCGAGTATTTTATCGCCGGGGTTCAAACAACCCAACATCACTGCGGCATTGGCTTGCGCGCCACTATGTGGTTGTACATTGGCCCATGCAGCCCCAAACATTTTTTTCAAACGATCTATGGCAATATTTTCTACTACATCTACTACTTCACATCCTCCATAATATCTTTTTCCGGGTAAGCCTTCAGCATATTTATTGGTGAGCACACTGCCCATGGCTTCCATCACTTGTTTACTTACAAAATTTTCTGAGGCAATCAATTCTAAGCCCGTTTCTTGTCTGTGCAATTCTTCCTGAATCAATTTAAAAATTTCTGTATCTTTTGTCATAAATCAAGTATAAGACCTGCAAGTTATTTGAACTTCATTAAACCCAAAAGCTTTTTAAAAAATAAATTTCAGCATTTCAGGAAAATTTAAACACCATTTAAAAAAAGACTTTATACCTTGCAATTGAATCCATAAGCAGTTCAAAATTGATATGAAAGCCATCATCCCAGTAGCAGGTATAGGAACCCGACTAAGACCTCATACCCATACTCAGCCTAAAGCCTTGATTCCTATTGCAGGAAAACCAATTTTAGGGCATATTACAGAGTATTTGCACAAGCATGGTGTGAACGAGTTTATTTTTATCATTGGGTATTTAGGGGATAAAATTGAACAATACATTTTAAAGCACTTTCCTGAAATTCAAGCCAAGTTCGTTATTCAAACCAGTGGAAAAGGTGTAGGACATGCCATTTGGTTGGCAAAGGAACATGTAAAACCTACAGATGAAATTTTAATTGTATTTGGTGATACCATTGTTGATTTGAATGCAGATGTTGTATTGAAATCTGATGGTTCGATGCTGGGGGTTAAAAAAGTTGATGACCCTAGATTGTTTGGAGTTGCAGAAATTAATAAGGATGGTATCATTACCAAAATGGTAGAGAAACCAACCATACCCAAAAGCAATATGGCTTTGGTTGGGGTGTATAAGATTAAAGAAAGTGCCATGTTGTTTGAGGCTTTAGACAACAATATTGCCAAAAAACTCACTACGCACGGAGAATACACTTTAACAGATGCCTTGATGAGCATGGTTGAGCAAGGGGTAAAATTTAAAACTTTTGATGTAGACAATTGGTTTGATTGCGGAAAAAAAGAAATTTTGATTGATACCAATGCACTTTTATTGAAAAGACTCAATTACGATACTTCTGCCTACCAATTTGAAAATACCATTATCATTCCTCCGGTTTTTATTGGAGAAGGATGTAAAATCAGCAATAGCATAGTGGGTCCGAATGTATCAATAGGTGAAAATGCCATTTTAAATTATGCTACTGTAAAAGATTCCATCATTGGGCCTTATGCCCAAATAGAATATGCCATTTTGCATAGGTCCTTGATTGGGAATGATGCTTCAATGAAAGGCATGATTCAGAGTTTAAATATTGGCGACAGTACCGAGATCAATTTTGGATAAGATGAGCAATGTAATTTGTGAGTTGTTTGGGATCAAATACCCAATTGTTCAAGGCGGTATGGTTTGGTGTAGCAATTGGCGTTTGGCAGCTGCTGTCAGCAATGCCGGGGGATTAGGTTTGATAGGATCTGGTAGCATGCGTCCCGATTTTTTGCGCGAACAAATCCAAAAATGTAAACATGCTACCGACAAAGTTTTTGGGGTGAATGTGCCGCTTTTGTTTCCATATGCCCAAGATCATATTCAAATTATCATAGAAGAAAAAGTACCTGTTGTTTTTACATCTGCGGGCAATCCAGCTTTGTATACTTCTTTGTTAAAATCACACGGGATGAAGGTGGTGCATGTCATTGCCAATACCAAATTTGCCCTCAAAGCAATTGATGCAGGAGTTGATGCCATTGTAGCAGAAGGTTTTGAAGCTGGTGGGCACAATGGAAAAGAAGAAACCACTACCATGTGTTTGGTTCCTGAAATCAGAAAAATTTGCAAAATTCCATTGATTGCTGCTGGCGGTATTGCCAGTGGTGAAGCCATGTTGGCGGCCATGTCATTAGGTGCTGATGGTGTACAAATTGGTTCTGCTTTTGCGGTTTGTGAAGAGTCTTCAGCTCATCCTTCTTTCAAAGAAAAAATTCTCAGCTGTAAAGAGGGTGACACCACTTTAACCTTGAAAGAAATTACGCCAGTAAGGTTGATAAAAAATGAATTTTATGCGCAAATTAATGCTGCAATTGAGGCAGGTGCTAGCAAAGAAAAACTCACTGAAATTTTAGGAAAGGGCAGGGCCAGAATGGGTATGTCAGAAGGCAATTTAACAGAAGGCGAATTAGAAATAGGTCAAGTGGCTTCGCAATTGAAAACCATCAAACCTGTCGCTGTTTTTATGGAAGAATTAATTGCTGATTACAATACAGCTTTGAATAGGTTACAAGCGCTTTAATTCTCAGTTCCAATTCTATTGCGAACGCGCTCTATTTTATCGCGCATGAGCCTGAAAAATTGGTTTCTTTGCTTTTCAGCAATGCCACTCAACAAAGTCGATTTCTTCACTAAGTTTTTTAACCAATGCTCGTTTTCGTTTACAAAATCAGCATTGGTGGTACTCATCATATTAAACGTATTGTTGCTGACATAAGCAATTTTAGTGGTACCAATATTGGCCAAAATACTGTTGTTGCCAATCATTACCTCACTCTTGTAAAACCTGAAATTATCTGGCTTAGAGGCATCGCCCATTTTGTTTCCCTTTGCAACTTTGTCTTGTAATTGGTTAATTTCATCATTCAATAAATCACAAATTAAAAGCGCATCAGCTTGCTTTTTGAAAAATCCAGATTCCCAGAAATATTCTATTTGTTTGAGGGTGCTGTTGATGGTGTCTTCTGTCCAAATTTCAATAGAAGTAGTTTTATTGTAATTGTTTAATAAGTCTTTTGCATACGTAATTAAATCTTGGTCGATTTCTTTAGGATCAAACAATTTTTCGCTGAATTCAGGTGCACACAAAATACATTTTAACCAGTAAAACAACTTGAAAGAAATCATTTCATCACTAAAGAAATGGTGCCAAACAGGGACATCATCGGCAGCGTATAAAATTTCATTCGAACTAGAGGTGGAAATTTTTTTAATGTCATTTCCCATGGCATGCAACCACAATTTGAAATTGTCTTTTTTATCATCTAGTTTCAAATAATCGAAACTAACTTTATTGGCTAAATGTTGTAATTCAGGCTCAAAAGAAACTTTGAAATGCTTGCAAATAAGGGTTATTTCGGCAATATTAAAGAGTGTTTCGCAGCGAATTCTTCTGTAAGCACTGTCTGTACTTAAAGACAGTAAATCGGCCAATTCATCTACAAATGAAACATTGGTTGGTAAAGCTGATTTGATCTGTTGGATAAATCTTTCCTGAATAATTTTTGCATTTTCTTCCATGTTGGATGATTTAGATTTTAATGAAATGCTAGATGCAAGTTAGGTAATTAAGGAATGAAAAATACCCTTTATTTATTCTTGGCCTTCAAGCTTTTTTCTTGAACTTGATGTAACCAAAGTACTTTCCCTTCTTTGTTGTAGCAGGTAATGTCCATTTGCCTTTGTCCTTTTTTGGCACCTGTGATAATGATGCTGCAATAATTGTTCTCAACTACTAAAGTACCAGGAATTCTTTGCGGGTTGTTGGCTTCTTCTGTTTCTAAAACATTTGATACACCTGAGCTCAAAGGCGAAGAAGTAATGTCAATAAAGGCATAACCCAATTCATTGACGAAGCTGCTGTCTGTTATCATTTCTGTATGATGCCTGTCACCGCTGATGAACACTACGCCACTTATTTTTTCGTCCACAATAAATTGCAACAATTCTGCTCTTTCTTTTTGGTACAAATTGAAAGACTCTTTATCGGTGTATTTGTTTAGTACTTGTCCACCTGCACATACAAATTTAAATGGCGCCCTGCTGTGTTTTAAATTGTTTTTTAACCAATTCAATTGGTTCTTACCAAGCTGAGTTTTGCTGTAATTTTTCTCGTTGATATCACTCTCAGTTCTAAAACTTCTGTCATCAAGCAAAAAGAATGCAGCATCGCTAAATCTAAAATGACTGTATACCCCTTCGTTGTTTTCGCCAAAGTTTTTGTTTCCCCAATAGTCTAAAAAGGTTTTTCGTGTATGTGTTTTTAAATTGAAACTTTCATTGCCGTCATTGTCTCCATAATCGTGGTCGTCCCAGGTTGCATAATGATGGGTTTTAGCCAAAAAAGCTTGTAGGTTTTTTTCTGAACGCGTATGCTGATAGCGGTAGTCAATTCCTGATTCAGAGGCGTAATCGGGTTCACGTAAATAGGTATTGTCGCCAAGCCAAATCATAAAATCTACTGGGGTATTGGCCATTGCATTCAATATGCTTGTTCCTTGCCCATAAGGTTTACCAGGCCTATCGTATGCACTGTCGTTCACATACAAACAAGAGCCGAACAAAAACTTAAAATCTGGTGCAGGTGTTCTCCATTCCCAAAGCGATTTTGTTTTGAAGAGAAAAGGGTAATCTGCTTTAAAAGGATATTTGTTGTTTAATATAATTTGATATTCGTAGGTACTTCCAAATGACAAATTACTCAATACAATTTTTGTGTTTTGTGCTTTACATTCACCATCAAGCGCTATCTGTTTTTCGAGCCAAACTGTTTCATTGCTTTTTTTGTATTTATTCTTTAGTTGCCTGGCACATGAGGTTTGAACCCAGATGAGGACCTCGCTGTATTCACTGTAACCATTCATGGGTCCTGCCAAAACTTGAGGTGTTTGTGCATGTGAAGTGATCACGCCTGTTAGAAATAAAAACAAGCTGAAATAATACTTTATTTTTTTCATTTTTTGAAAGATGAACAAGCCATTTCTTTGGCTGTTTGCTATTTCAAATAAAGAACTAAATTGCCACAAAATAAAGCAGATTATTGTGCAAACAAACCCTTTAAACGACCAAGAAAAAGCCAAATGGTACCAGGTTGTATTTGACCTAAAGAAACAATTTGGAAAAAAGCCTGATATGAATGGACTTTTATTCATTATAGGCTTACAAGAATTGGGGGTATTGAGAGAATTTAATAAGCAAGAGAAATTAGAGCTCATGCACATTGCAACAGCCAAATTGCTGAGTTTTGATGGATACTACGAATTTGAGAAAACAGATGAAGAGGGTTGGCCACACTATAAACTGATTGCTACACCTCCCTATTTAGACTTAACCACACAAGAAGAACTCTTGAAACGCCTTGTTGTTAGGTATTTTGAAGAACAAGGATTTTTTCAATCCTAAGAAGGGACTATTCCTCAAAAAATTAACTGATTCACTATATTGCAACAAAGAAATTTGTGTGTAAAAATGAAAAAATACCTATTCGTTTTCTCTATGATAATGATGGCAAACACAGCTTTGTTTGCTCAAAAAACTGCCAAGCCAAAAATTCAACATGCTCAAAAAGTCCTCTCTAAGCCATTGCCAAAGCCAAGTGCAGCACCAGGTGAGCGTTTGGTTGAAATCACCACAGATTTTGGTATCATGGTTGCCAAATTATACAATGAAACGCCTCAACACAGAGACAATTTTATCAAATTGGTGAAAGAGGGTTTTTATGACAGTTTGTTGTTTCATAGGGTTATTAAATCATTCATGATTCAAGGAGGAGACCCTCTTTCTAAGCGTGCAGATAGCACTACTATGCTAGGTTCAGGTGATGTGGGCTATCGAATTCCAGCAGAATTTGTGAAACAGTACTTTCATAAAAGAGGTGCATTATCAGCCGCCAGAGACAACAATCCAGAAAGGGCATCGAGTGGTTGTCAGTTTTATGTTGTACAAGGAAAAACGTATACCCTTGAAGAACTTGAAAGAATCATCAACAGCAGAAATCTAAGTAGAAAACAGGCCATGTTGTACGAATTGGCTAAAAATGATACAATTCAAAAAAAGATAATTCAGCTACAGGAAGCTGTTCAAAAAGATCCTAGTCAAAAGGAGGCGTTTCAGAATTATGTAAAAACACTACAAGCAATTGTTGACAAACAATACAACAAAAACGAACCCGATAAAATTGACTACGACCAAGTTGATACGTATTTAAGATTGGGCGGAGCGCCTCATTTAGACGGAGATTACACTGTTTTTGGCGAATTGATTTCAGGGTTTGAGGTATTGGATAAAATTGGAAATTCTCAAACAAGGCCCGGTGATCGTCCACTCACTGATATACGAATGAAAATGCGAATGTTGAATTAAAATAATTTGATTGAATGCGTTTTTTTCTCTGCCTATTTTTAATTTTTCCATTTTTTCTTTTTGCCCAACAAGAAACCATAATTAGTGGTAAAATTAGGGACAACAGAACCAAAGAACCCCTACCTTATGTAAGTTTGGGCTTCAAAGGTTTTGCGGGTGGTACTACTTCTGATTTTGAGGGTAGGTTTAAAATTGTAAGTAAGCAAAATGTTGATAGCTTGGTTTTTACTTACATGGGATACAAGCGCAAAGTGCTCAAAATAAACAGAAATCAAAGCCAAGTTCTATTGGTTGAATTAGAAGAACAGACCCAACAAATGAACGAGGCTGTGATTAAGCCAGGTATCAATCCAGCATTGAGGATTATTCAAGCAGCAAGGGTTAACAGGAAAACCAACGACCAAGAAAAATTCCCACACTACCAACAAGATACTTATTCTAAACTGGATGTATCCTTGACCAACGTGTCGGATGACATGAAAAACAATCCTGTTTTTAAACCTTTGCAATCTTTGTTTGATACCATCAACCAAATGAAAAATATTGAAGGCAAACATATTATTCCTGTAATGGTAAGTGAAACATACTCTACTTTTTATTACCAGAGCAATCCAACTAAAACCAAAGAGGTGATACATGCCAATCATTATTCGGGTATTGGTGTCAATAAAAATTCATACATCACCGATTTGTTAGGAGGCGAGCTCATTCGTTACAATTTGAATGGAAATTTTGTTCGTCTGTTGGGCAAAGATTTCATGGGCCCAATTGCTGAAGGATCAAACAGTACCTACATTTATACACTGCAAGATTCAGTAGAGGTTAATGGGCACAAAAACTATAAAATTCAATTGAATTTACGCCGCAAAAAAGACTTAGGTTTTGAAGGAACTATTTGGATTGAAGATTCTTCTTATGCCATGAACAAAGTAGATTTGGTGATAAGTAAAGAGTCGAACATCAATTTCATCAACAGAATCAGAATTCAACAAGAATGGGTGCCGGTAAACCAGCAAACATGGATGACTTCTAAAAGCAGGGTTTATTTTGATTTTGACCGAATCAGCAAGAACAGCACTGGGGTATTGGCAGGCTTTTATTTTGTAAATACAAATTTCAATTTGAATATTAAAAAGGAGAATGATTTTTTTGATTTTCAAGTTGTAAATGATGCACAAGAAGAAACCAAAGACACAAGTTTTTGGAATGACAAAAGAACGGAACAACTTTCAAGCATTGAAAAAGAAATGTTTCAAAAGGTTGATTCTGTAAACAATCTCCCTGTTGTCAAAACGTATATTGAAGTAGTTCAACTAATTGTTGAGGGACACAAAAGAATTGGCAAATTGGATTGGGGGCCTTATTTGAGTTTGATATCCTATAATCCTGTAGAACAATTAAGGCTCAGACTGGGCTTTAAAAGCAATTTTAAATTTAGCAACAAAATAGCTTTCGGGGCTTATTTGGCTTACGGTTTCAAAGATGATAAATTTAAATATGGACTCAATGCCGATTATATTTTTGATTCAAAAAAATGGACCAAAATTTCTGTTTCTTACCGAGATGATTACGATGTTTTAGGGATAACCAATTCACCCATTAGCTCATTGGCTAACAATGGAATATTTCAGTTTTTTAATTTTTTCGCTGGTAAAGTAAGAATGAATGCCACCCAAGAATTCAAGTTTAATTATACCAAAGGATTCAGCAATTACTGGTCTGTAAATTCAACATTTACATTGGCTACGTTTAAGCCAGTAGGTGTATTGAAGAATGAGTTCAGTTATACCCAAAGCAACAGTTTAGGAACCACAGATACCCTTCACAATTTTTTAAATACAAGTTTAACTTTTGAGGCAAGGTGGGCATACCGAGAAAAAATGATTACCAGAGGCAATAAAAGGGTCAGGTTGCAACAAGCTCGCTTGCCAATTTTAGTATTGGCTTACCAAAGAGGAATCAAAGGTTTAATTGCTAACGAGGGTTTCAATTATGATAAAATTAGTTTCACCCTGTCTCAACACATCAATACAGGGTTTTTAGGAACTGCAGACTGGTGGATTTATGGGGGCAAAGTATTTGGGAAATTGCCTTATCCGTTGTTAGATGTAGCCAGGGGAAATGGGAGTATCTTGTACAGTGATTATAATTTTAGCTTGATGAATTTCTATGAGTTCATTAGTGATCAATTTGTGCATGCTTCTTATGTTCAACACTTAGAAGGTTTAATAGTGAACAGCATTCCGGGTTTGCGTAATTTGAAGCTTAGAAATATGCTTATACTTAAAACGGCATGGGGAACAATCAACCAAGGAAATATCCAAGTGAATGACTTACACAATGCCTCTGATCCTTCTGGGGATGAAAGTAAATACAAATACATTCAAACTTTTTCTAGAGGACCTTATGTAGAATTGGGATATGGTTTTGAGAATATTTTTAAGTTGTTTTCAATCAGTTTTCACCACCGCCTAAATTATTTGAACATCAACCCGGAAAAGGGTATCAGACCATACGACAGGCGCTCATTTGGAGTAAATATTGGATTAAGAATTCAATTCTAAGGAAGTTTGCTTATTTCGGGTTAAATTTGATTCCATTTTTAAAAGTGCACAATCAGGTTTATACCATAGCGAAAGTTTGCAGCGAGTTCGGATGTACCCATGCTGTTATTTGCCCTGGGAGCAGGTCGGCGCCACTCTTGTTTGCGTTTAAACAAAATACGAATATAACCTGTATAGCTTTTACAGATGAACGTTCGGCAGGTTTTATTGCTTTAGGTATAGCACAACAAACCAAAAAACCTGTGGTGCTTATATGTACTTCGGGTACAGCCTTATTGAACTTTTTTCCAGCGGTTGCCGAAGCAAAATACCAACAAATTCCTTTGCTTGTTTTAAGTGCAGACAGGCCGCCAGAAATGCTCAATCAGCAAGATGGTCAGATGATCATGCAAAAAAATGTTTTTGGAAAACATGTGAACAATAGCCATGAATTGATGTGTGAAGATGTAGATGGTTTTGATGTATTGTTGACACAAAGAATTGTTCAAACGGCTTTGGTTGAAAGCATTCAGCCAGGAAACATTGGCCCCGTGCATATCAATGTTCCCTTGAGAGAGCCACTTTATCCCCAATCTATCAATATAGAGGTGCCTCCATTGGCAGTTTTTGAAAATATAGCCAATACTACAAACAGCTTGTCGCTAAAAAATTTGGATCAATTTTCACAAGCATTCAAACAAGCGCAAAAAATTGTTTTTCTGATTGGCCAAGTTCCGCCCAACCAAGAATTAAATAAATTATTGCATTCATTTACTCAATTGCAACAAGTAGTAGTTCTTGCAGATATAGTATCAAACCAGCAACAATGTTCAATGGCCCCTAATTTTGATGCAATTATTCAATATGCTGATGAAGATTTGTTGAATGAATTGGCCCCAGATATGGTTATCTCTACAGGTGGTCCTTTGGTTTCAAAAGCCCTCAAAAATTGGTTAAAGAATTGTACTCCTACATGGCATTTCAGAATCAGTGAAGAAATAAAACCCATCAACACCTACGGTAACCTTACCCATCATATTCGTTGTTCTATTCAGTTATTACTCTCTCGCTTTCTTGAGTTATATTCAATACAAGAAGCAAAGGCCTCTCCATACTTTTTAAAATGGATTGACAAGTCTCGTCAAACTCAAGATTTACAAAAAAAGTTCTTTGAATCTCATATTTGGTCCGAACCTTATGTGTTCAATAAATTATTGAATGCATTGCCATCTGATTCAATTTTGCATATTGGAAATAGTGGCTCCATTCGTTTTGCAAGCTGGTTGGGTTTGGGCAGTTTTACAGGTCAGGTTTTTGGAAATAGAGGAACCAGTGGAATAGAAGGCTCAGTTTCAACTGCAGTTGGTGCTGCCATAGCAAATCCGCTTTTGCCAGTCTATTTAATTTGTGGAGACCTGTCATTTTTTTATGACTCTAATGCGTTGTGGTCTAATGCACTTCCTGCAAACTTAAAAATTATTGTCATGAACAATGGGGGTGGAAAAATATTTGAATGGATTGATGGTCCATCAAGGTTTCCTGAACATTTAGACTTTTTTACTACGCCTCACCAAAGAAGTATCTCAAGTTTAAGCCAACATTTTGGAATTACTTGTTTAACAAGCGACTCAATAGCTACTTTTGATTCAGCAATCAACCAATTAAAACAGTTTCATCAAACTGCTGTTTTAGAATTGGTATTTGATACGCATATCAATACAGATCAAATTAAAAAATTCAAATCAATACAACTCAAATAATACGAAATCATGCAATCAGAATTTCCATGGGAAACCATTCAGCCTTTCAAAGAAATTTTATTTCAGTTTTATGACGGCATTGCTAAAATTAGCATCAATAGGCCTGAAAAGCACAATGCTTTTACGCCTTTAACCGTAAAAGAAATGTCTGAAGCAATGGAAATAGCAAGGCAGAGAGAAGATGTGTATTGTGTAATTTTAACAGGTGAAGGTGGCAATGCTTTTTGCAGTGGAGGCGACCAGAGTGTGAGAGGACATGGGGGCTATGTAGGGGATGATGGCGTTCCTCGTTTGAATGTTTTGGACTTACAAATGCAAATCAGGAGAATTCCTAAACCTGTAGTTGCAATGGTTGCTGGCTGGGCAATTGGGGGTGGGCATGTTTTGCATGTGATATGTGATTTAACCATTGCCGCAGAAAATGCAAAATTTGGACAAACAGGTCCTAAGGTGGGTAGTTTTGATGGTGGTTTTGGTGCCAGTTATTTGGCCAGATTGGTAGGCCAGAAAAAGGCACGTGAAATCTGGTTCTTGTGCGACCAATACAATGCCCAAGAAGCATTAGATATGGGATTGGTGAACAAAGTAGTTCCTTTAGACGAACTTGAATCAACCACTGTTGCTTGGTGTAAAAAAATGATGGAGAAGAGCCCTATTGCATTGCGTATGCTCAAAAGCGCGTTCAATGCTGAATTGGATGGTCAAGCTGGAATTCAAGAATTGGCGGGCAATGCCACGCTTTTATACTATTTAAGTGACGAGGCCAAAGAAGGTAAAAACTCCTTCTTAGAAAAAAGAAAACCAGATTTTAAGAAGTTTCCAAAATTCCCTTAGTCTTTTATCAGCTCAAGAAGTAGTCCATTTCCAGTGCTTTTATTTCTATTGAAATCAATAAGATACAAGAGCATTTGAATTGGAAAAAACAAAAGTAAGAGCGGCAATGTCAGTAGTTTTACAATGCCATTTCCTTGTAAAAACATTACCATTAAACTGGTACTGATTTCGTGGCTAATTGCGGCAAATGAACCGTATGTATATTCTTTGCTTTTTATCTTAAAACCAGTGCTGATAATTTTATTTTCTAGCTCTAGTTCAGTATATATTCTTTTTCGATGGTTAAGCGTTTCGTAATTAGGATAATTTAAAAACACCCATTGATAGAACAGGGTGTATTGCTTGCCATTGATGGGCACATACAAGAATGCTGTTCCCTTGTTTTTCAATGATTCGTAAATATGTTGCAGGGCTTGCTCGTCGTTTTGAATGTATTGTAATACCCCAATACAGAGCAGTAAATCGGCTTTACTTTTTGCACTTTCCACTTCAATATCGAGTTCAGCGGAATAAAGGTTATTCAAGGGGTATAGTTTGTTAAACTGAACACTTGCTAAATGCTTGTCTAAAGCCCAAAATTCTGCTTTTGGATATTGTTTGCAGAAAGGAACAAGGTATTGCGATTCTCCAGCACCTATATCTGCTACAACAAAAGAATTTGATTGTTTTTGGAGTGCTTTTTTCCAGGCTCTGATGAGGGTCCATTTTCGGTATTGAAAGCAATAATTTAATACGTATACCAAACGAATGAGTTGAGGAAATCGAATCAACAATTTTGGGTATTGATAATTTAAAATAGTGGAATTGCTTTTTGAATTCATGTATCTTTCGTTCCGATTTTCAGTTGCAAAATATGGACATTCCCGCGTATTTAAAGAACCCTTGGCAAATTAAAAAAACAAGTTTGCCATACGACAATCCTTGGATTCAAGTAAAACACCATGACGTTATTCACCCCAGCGGCAATGATGGAATTTATGGAGTTGTACATTTTAAAAATTTAGCCATCGGTATACTACCAATAGACAAGGATGGGTATACCTATTTGGTTGGTCAATACCGTTTTCCTGTCAATCAATATTCATGGGAAATTCCAGAAGGGGGTTCGGCTTTTGGAGAAGAACCACTTGAAACTGCAAAGAGAGAACTGGAAGAAGAATGCGGTTTGTTAGCTTCAAGCTGGGAGCAACTAATGGAACTGCATTTGAGCAATTCAGCAACCGACGAAAAGGCCATTGTATTTCTTGCAAAAGAGTTGAGTATTGGCAATTTAAATCCAGAAGAATCAGAACAATTAGAAATCAAAAAAGTACATTTTAATGAGCTGTATCAGATGGTAATAGATGGGAAAATAACCGATGCCATAACGGTTGCTGCCGTATTAAAATACAATGCAATCAAGCCTAAAATTTAAAGCAAAAAAAATGCCGCGTCAGCGGCATTTTCAATTATCTGTTCACCCAAATCTTCTTGCTGATTCGGCTCTCGTTTATTCTTACTTGAACGAAGTAAATTCCGTTGTTTAGTTCAGGCAAATTAAAGCTATATGCCTTGCTGCCCATGCTTTCATAAGAATTTTCAAGGTTCAATATTGCTCTTCCGGTTAAATCTACCAGAGCAATTTCCACGTTGGCATTTTTCTTTAAGTCAAAGGCCAAGTTCAGAGTTTTACCAATGACTGGATTCGGGTACATACTCAATTGACTCAAGTCATCATTTTCATTGATGCCCGTTGCTGATTTTTCATTTACAGTTAGTTTCTGAGTTCTAGTTGTAGTTTGGTTATTTGCAAAAGCACCATAAAAATCTACTGGTCCAGTACCTGCAGCTGGTGCTTTCCAAGTAAATGTCCAAACGGCTGGAGCGCTTATTTTGGCTGCAGTATGTGTAATGTATTTGTCATTTACTACAGTATTGCCTGTTCCGGCTGTCAATGTTCCAGCTAGGGTTCCATCTGCCAATTGCGGACTCACCTCAAATCCCTTTTTACCACTGTTATTAACTGAAACAGTAATGGTATAAGAATTGCCCGGTGTGTATCCTTCCGTTGGAATATCTGTACTTAAAATAGTGGTTGATGCAGCTGTTGCGGTTCCACCATGACATGAAGAGTTGGCACATGTAGCTCCAGACTCAGCAGGTCCTCCAGCATATCCAGCAGGAGCACCAGTTGGGTAAGATTTTAAGTTGTCTATGCCAATGAGACCGAAGGCCAAAATCATACCAGTTAAGTAAATTTTTTTCATTTTAGAAATTTGTTATTAGACCAAATATATGAAATTTAGGTTGCATGGCCACCTTAAAAAGGTTTAAATAATTAACGCAACCACTTTGTTGGATCTTGCAAAATGGTCTGTTTGTAGATTTCAAAATGCAGCAAAGAATGATTTTCCGATTCATTTGGAGAAAGGGTTCCAATACTTTCAGCGGCATTCAATTGTTGTCCTTTTTTTACTTTGATGTTTTCTAATCGGGCATAAACAGAATAGTATTCGCCATGGTTCACCAATACCACATTGTCTAATCCAGGAATGGTAAAACAACGCACTACATCGCCTTTGAACACACATTTTACCTCGGCGCCTAGTGAAGTTTTGATATCAACCCCATTGTTTTTCACCATTACTCCTTTCAGTTCTGGATGCTCGTAGGTTCCAAACCTGCCAACAATATTTCCTGCATCAACAGGCCAAGGTAATTTGCCCTTGTTGTCTTCAAAGTTCTTACTGAGCGCCAATTCGGAGCTGGTCAAATAAGAATTGGTAGTGGTTTGTTTTTGTGGTTCAGGTTTGCTGTTTGATTTTTTGGCCAAGGCCAATCTTTTAGCTTCTTCGGCCTTTCTTTTAGCTTCTTCGGCTTTTCTTGCTTCCGCAATTTCCTTTTGAATCAACTCTCCAATGGCTTTGTTCAAAAGGTTAGACATGCGCTCTTGACGAATAATCTGTCCTTTGATATTGCTTACCTGAAATTGAAGTTTTTCGAGCAAATTGGTTTCTTCCTTTTTGTCAATTTCTAATTCTTTTTTCTCGGATTCTTTCAAGCCCATCAAATCCATTTTTTGGTTTTTGATGGCTATCATTTCATTGATAGCTTCTATAATAGATTTTTGGGTTTTTAAGATGAGTTTAGATTGCTCCACTCTGTAATGTCCATATTGGTTCAAATACTTGATTCGTCTGAATGCCTGAAAAAAATTCTTTGAATCAAAAACAAACATCAATTGGTCGTTGAAATTTCTTTTTTTATAGGCAGCTACAATGTTTTTTGCATAATCTTCTTTGAGTTGAACAAGGTCGTTTTCAAGATTTAAAACTGCTCTTTTTTGTCCTTCAATTTCAATAGAAAGTTCAAATGTTTCTTGACCTATATGGTCAATCATTTGCTCTCTTGTTTTGATTTGCGTTCCCAATACGTTGAGCTGTTTGAGTGAATTACGCTCTTCTTTTTTGGTTTCTGCTAATCGTTTTTTATTCTCTTCTATTTTGAGTTGTAATTCCTTTCTCTTGGCTTCTAATTCTTTTCTCTTTTGACTGGCTTTTTGTGCAAAAATACTGGTATTGACGAACAACAATATAAAAGCAACCAGTAAAAATTTAGCGTTCATTTTGTAGAAAGTTGCCAAAGATTTGAAGAAATTAAAACACATGAACTTTGTAATTTTTAGGGACTGATAACTGCCAATCTCTTTTCTTGGCAAATGATAAATTGTTCATGACCATTTCAATGTTCATGTTTTTTTCTGCCTGTAATTGAATATTGATTTTACCAGGAAACTGATTTTTATTTTCAGGCACAAATTGACTGTAAGCAATGGTTAAATTTTGTGATTGTAAGCTATCCTGAACCATGGTTTGCTTTACTTTCATAAAGTTGTTGTAATTGGTTTTTTGCTTGAAACCGTTTACCTGATTATAACTGATGGCCTCATTGTTTACCTTTACAAAATGACTGCTTTGAACATCTAGCGGAAACAACACATTTCCTATGATTAAATTCTCTAATTGTGTGTATGCAATTGGAAGTGGAGTAAAATTTCTGAGGTATTGATAGGTTGTGCTGGTATAGGTTCTGTTGATGTAATCTAATATTCGAATAGAATCTGGTTGAAATAAAATTCTTGCCACATTGATAAATCCCATCGCTTTTACATTGATCCAAATTTCTTTGCTTCTTTCCATTTGAATTTCGAGGTCCAATCCTATTTCTTGTTTCCCATCATCATATTTTGCAGTTGACTTTGTATAATACCAGTTGACATTGTTTGAATGCAAGACTACTTGTTTGATTTCTTCTTCATAAGTCTTTTTGGTATTGATTTGTTTTGGCGCTTGAATTTGCTCTTTATTGATTACCATTTTTTTCTTAGTGCTGCAAGCAAAAATCAAAATACAACTGGCATAAATTACCCATAATTTCAGCACCTTACTCATGGTTTTAGCTTTTTATTTAAACGATCAGAACTAGCACCCAGGTCTTTTGCTTTTTGCCAAGCTTTTTTTGCATCCTCCTTTTTGCCAAGCTTTATGTTTACATCGCCCAAGTGTTCTAATACTTCTGCATTATTAGGTGCTTTTTCAAGCGATTTTTCGATGTACATAAGGGCATTCTCATAATCTTTCTTTTGATACAAAATCCATCCATAAGTATCAAAATAAGAAGCATTCTCTGGGTCTAAAATCATGGAGCGTTTACTTAAGCTATCTGCCAAGTCAAGTTTGTCGTTCCTCAAAGACAAATAATAGGCATAATTGTTCAGGGCATAAGCATTTGAGGGATCTTCTTCAAGCGATTTTTCATAAGCAGAGTCTGATAATTTGTATCTATCTGAATAATGTGCTGCATCGCCCATCATGGCATAAAATTGAGACTTTAAATTGCTTTCTTCGGCATATTCTACTCCTGATTGAACAGCACTGATTACCTCATTGTATTTTTTCAATTGCATATTGGCAAAAGCTTTGTGGTAATATCCCAATGCATAACTTGGCAAAAGTTCAATTAATTTTTGGGCATCTTCATTTACGAATTCATAAGCACCCATCAATTGGTCGCATTGTAAAACTTGTTCCCAAGCCAAAAGTCCGCCATCATTTTGCTGAGTAGCTTTTAAATAATAGTCTCTAGCAATTTCTGGTTTTCTCTCTTCAAACAATAAATCACCTTTTATAATATAGGGTCCTGCATCCTCAGGATTAGATTGTATAAAACCATCGGCTAAAAAATTACAAAATGTATGGTGTTTTTCGCCGAAAAAATTACTTGGAATGATGCTGGTAAAAGCAGACATTTTAGACTTGATATCACCATTTCCTTCTAGGCCCTTTTTTAGATATGAAAAGCAAGAATCCTTATCGTTTTTGAATTTGAAATAATCGCTCAATGCAAATGCGGCATAGCTATTTGAGGGCTCTATTTTTAAAATTGAATTATAAATGGCAATGGCTTCTTTTTCTTTTCCATTAGACATATACAAATCAGCCAAAGCACCTCTGAATTGTTGGTTCTTTGGGTATTTACTGATTAGCTTTTCAAGTTCTTTAATTGCTTTTGGAAGTTTGTTTAACTGAAGGTAAATCTGTTCTTTTCTTTTAGAAATATCTTCATTTATTCCTGTCTTTTTTTCAAGTAAATTTAATGTTTTTATGGCTGCATTTGGATTGTTGTCTTGAAGCTGTACGTAGGCCATTTCATACAATAACTCATTTTTATTACTTGATTTGTACATTTCAATCAACAGCT
>Ga0114972_10001474_pt1 | contig 17722 bp, 15 predicted proteins | sample M_140807_EF_Meta_FD_87354 | JGI IMG/M metagenome (GOLD analysis project Ga0114972, IMG submission 87354) | Freshwater microbial communities from Lake Montjoie, Canada to study carbon cycling - M_140807_EF_MetaG | ecosystem: Environmental > Aquatic > Freshwater > Lake | place: Lake Montjoie... | reverse complement strand
TCGCCGGCTGCGCCGAAGGCGGCGGCCTCGGCGGTGGCGCGAACCGCACCTTCTATGCCGACCTCCAGGGCGGCGCGAAGGATTGCACCACCACGCCAACGCGCGTCTCGCTCAGCAATGGCAGCTCGACCGACGTGGCGATGAGCGTCACCAACGATGGCGGCTGGTGCGGCATCAGCGTCTCGCGTTTCGCCGGCCCCTATTCCGCCGGGCTGATGGTCCAGCGGCCGAGCAACGGCAAGGTTTATGTCCACACCGTCGGCAGCGCGACGCGCGTGGACTACACCCCGGATCCGGGCTTCCGCGGCACCGATGCTTTCGCGGTGAAGCTGATCCCGGGTGACGCGACGATGAAGGTCGCGGTCACGGTGAAGCCGGCCGGCGGCGCCGCCCCGCCAGCCAGCAGCAGCACGACCGCTGCCAAGCCCGCCGCGAAGAAGTAGTTGGCAGGGTGGGGAGGGCCGGGTGCCCTCCCCACCCTCAACTTCCCACTACAGCCCGAGATAAACCTGCCGGACGAGTTCATTGTCCTGCAGCGCCTCAGCCGACTCGCCCTCGAACTCAATATGGCCGTGGACAATCACATACCCACGGTCGGCGATCTTGACCGCCTGATGGAAGTTCTGCTCCGCCATCAGCACCGTCAGACCCAGCCTCTCCTTCATCAGCGCGATCATCTCCATGGTGCGGGAGACGAGGATCGGCGCGAGGCCGACCGAAGGTTCATCGACCAGCAGAATGCGCGGCGCGGTCATGACCGCACGGCCAAGCGCAACCATCTGCTGCTCGCCCCCCGACATGCTGCCGACCAGCTGCGATCGCCGTTCGGCGAGGCGGGGGAACATCTCGTAGCAAAGGGCGAGATTCTCATCGAGCTTCGCCCGGGCCGTGGCACGGAAGGCGCCGAGGCGGAGATTTTGCTCAACCGAAAGGCGGGGAAACAGCCGTCGCCCTTCCGGCACCAGGACGATGCCTAATTCCACCACCTGTTGCGGCTCCAGGCCGAGCAGATCGACCGTCTGCCCATCGAGTGTGGCCCGGATGCTGCCCGCCGTGGGACGCACTTGCCCCATGATGCTCCGCATCAGGGTGGTTTTGCCGTTGCCGTTGGTGCCCAGCAGCACCACGGTCTGCCCGGGCGGGACGCTGAGGGAGACCCCCTGGAGCACCCGAACCGCGCCGTAGCCGGCATCGATGCCGGCAATCTCCAGGCCGCTACTGCTTGCCAAGATAGGCGTCCTCCACCTCGCGCAGCGCCAGCACCTCGCGCGGCACGCCATCGGCGATCTTGCGACCGGCGACGAAGACGATCAGCCGTTCGGCAAAGGCGGTGACCGCGCGCATGATGTGCTCGATCATGATGATGGTGACACCCTGCCCGTTCAGCCGCAGCAGCAGCGCCACGATCTCATCGACCTCGGCATTGGACAGGCCGGCCATCGCCTCATCGGCGATCAGCAGTTGCGGCCGCAGCGCGATGGCGCGGGCGAGCTCAAGCCGGCGCTGTTCCACCTGCGTTAGCTCCCGCGGCAGCTTCAGCGCCTTCGGCCCCAACTCTACCTGATCGAGGCATTCCATGGCGCGCGGCGTGGCCTCCGCCGCCGCCCCTGAGAACAGCAGCGGGATGCGGACATTCTCCAGCACGGACAGGCTGTTGAAGGGCTGCGGGAGCTGAAAGGTCCTGGCCAGTCCCCGACGCGCCCGCTCATTCGGCTTCAGCCCGTTCAAGGGCTGCCCGGCCAGGGTCACTTGCCCGTCGTGCTGGGCAAAATCGCCGCTGATGCAGTTGACGAACGTCGATTTGCCCGAGCCGTTCGGGCCGATCAGCCCCAGCCGCTCCCCGGTGCGGAGCTCGAGATCGACCTCCTGCAGCGCAACGAAGCCGCCGAAGCGTTTGCCGACCCGCTCAGCCTTGAGGAGGATGCTCATCGTTTGCCGAACCAGCCGAGGATGCCGCGTGGGGCGATGGTGACGAAGATCACCAGGATCCAGCCAACGATCCAGAGGTTGAGCGCGGAGGAGATGGTCACGGTCGCCGCCTGCTGGAGCGAGGCCAACAGCACCGCCCCGATCACCGGCCCCGCCCAGGTACCGGCCCCGCCGATCAGCGGCATGGCGATCGCGTTCACCGCGAAGGCCAGGCTGAAGGCGGCGTCGGGATTGAGATAGCCGCTGTAATAGGGCAGCGGCGCCCCGGCCACGCCCATCAGGGCGCCGCAAAGCGCGGTGGCCATCAGCTTGAGCCGCAGCGTCGGCACGCCGACCGCCTCGGCCGCACGTTCATTGTCGCGGATCGCCTGCAAGCCGCGGCCGAGGCGGGAGACTTCCACCGTGCGGGCGATGCCAACCGTGATGACGGCCAGCACCAGCATGACCAGGAAGATGTATTCGCCGTAACTGGCGAAGGGTGGAATGGTCATCGGCCGGATCACGTAGGCGCCGCGCGACCCGCCGACATAATCCCAGTTCACGACCAGCGTCTGCAACACCACCGCCAGGCAAAGAGTGGCGATCGAAAAATAGACCCCGCGCAGCCGCAGCGTGAGATAGCCGGTGCCGAGGCCGAGCAACCCGGTGACCACGGCCGCGCAGAAGATGCCCGGGATCAGGTCGAAGCCGAAAGCCTTGCGCACAACGATCGCGGTGTAAGCCCCAGCGGCGAGAAAGCCGGCGGCACCGAAATTCACATAGCCCGCATAGCCACCAAGGATATTCCAGGCGGAGGCGAGCACGACGTATTGCAGGACGAAATAGCCGGCGTAGTAGCCGTATTCATTGCCGATCAGCCGCAGCGCCAGGAAGACCGCAAGGGCCACCCCGACCGCGCCCAACCAGAACGGCAAGTGCCTTATCCGGTCAGCGCCGCGCAGATCGGTCAGCGTGGTCGCGCTCATGCAGCCCTCCCGAACAGGCCTTGCGGGCGGAAGGCGAGGACCAGGAGCAACCAGCCGAAGGCGACAGCCGGTGCCCAGGATGGGCCGAAGAAGGTCGCGGTCACGTTCTCCACCACCCCGAACAGGAAGGCCGCCGCGATGGCACCGGAAAGGCTTGCCATGCCGCCCATGATGCAGATTGCGAAGACCCGGCCGATGAAGATCTGCCCGGAGGAGGGCTCGACCGGCTGCACGACGATCAGCGCGCCCCCGGCAATGCAGGCCAACATGGCAGAGACCCCGAAGGCGAGGCGCTTGATCTTCACCGGATCGATCGCCAGCAACCGTAGCGCCTCGGCATCCTGGGCAACGGCGGCGATCGCCAGGCCGATGAAGCTGCGATGCAGGAACAGGTAAAGCAGCCCGATCGCCAGCAGGCCGAACAAGGCGGGGATCAGCATCCGCAGCGGCAGGTCGATCTCGCCGATCCGCCAGGTGGTGAAGGCGTAGCTTGGGTCGAGGAAGCGCTGTTCCGGGCCGAAGGCCATGACCAGCCCGACTTCTATGATGAACATCACGCCGAAGAAGAAAGCGAGGCCCTGCAGGGCCTCATCGCCCCGACGTTCAAAAAAGCGGTTATAGAACGTGTAGATGCCAACACCGATCAGGTAAAAAACCGGCGAGAGCAGGACCGCACAGAGCAGCGGGTCGAGGCCGATCGCGCCGCCCACCGCCACCACCAGGAAGGCGGCGGCGACCATCAGCGCCGGATGCGCGATATTGACGATGTCGAGCATGCCGAAGGAGACGGCGAGCCCGGAGGCCGCGACGGCGTAGAGGCCGCCCAGCAGCAGGCCGCTGACAATCCCGTTCAGCAGCAGCGAGAGATCGAACTCCATCAGCCCCCCTGGCCAAAGGGCGTGCGCAGCGTGCCCGACTTGTATTTGGCCGGTGCGAGGATGACCTTGGTGCCCGGCCGTTTGTATTTTTCCAGATCGCCATCCGTAATGCCCTGGAACTGCACAAAGAGGTTGCGCGGTTCCACCCATTCGCCAAGGGCGCTGAACTTGAGGGGACCGACCACCGTATCGAAGGTATGCGCGTGCATGTCGGCGGCGAGCGCCGCCTGATCGACCTTGCCAACCCGCTTCAGCGCCTGTTCGACCACCTGCATCTGGGCATAGGCGAAGGGCTGCAAGTAGTTACCCAGCAGATCCACCTGCTCGGCCGCGGCGCGGGCGCGGTATTTCTGCTGGAATTCCTTGATGCCGGGGAAGTCCATGGTCGGCTCGGGCGAATAGACGTCCCAACTCACCAGATTGTTCAGGATGGGACCAAGCTGGGCCTGCACCGCCGCGATCTGCGGGCCGATCATGCCGCCGCCGACCAGCGGGGCGCTGAACCGCAGTTCCGACATGGCCCTAAGGATACCGATCGAGTCCGACGGGTAGGAGGCGAAGAAGACCACATCCGGCTTGGTCGCCTGGATCGCCCGCAGTGTCGGGGTGAAATCCACCGTAGTCGGCGGATAGCTGCGGTCATAGACGATGCGCAGGCCCTTCTGGCGGGCAAAGTGGCGCATGCTTTCGGCCGCCTTCTGAGCGAACTCGTTATCGACGGCGAGGATCGAGATGCTCCGTGCCGGCGTCGGCAACATGCCGATCACCTCCATGAAACCGGAGGCATAGGTGCCCTTGATGTCGTCACCGCCGACATTGATTGAGAAATAGCGGTCGTACTTGAAGGTCTCGTTGGTGCCGGAGCCGAACAAAGACACGTAGGTCATCTGCCGCTGCATCACCACCGGCATCGACGGGGCGATCATCACCGTGGCGTAGGGGCTGGTGACCATCTCGACCTTGTCGACATCGAGCAGCTTCGTATAGAGCGCGGGCACCTGTCCCGGGTTCGACTGATCGTCGTAATAGACGAGATCAACCTGGCGGCCGAGGATGCCGCCCTTGGCGTTCACATCCTCGGCCCAGATCTTGTGCGCAAGCAGCGAGGAGCGGCCATTCGCCGCCAGCCCGCCCGAAAGCGACATCGAATAGCCGATGCGAAGCGGCGGGCCGGATTGGGCGCGCGCGGTCGCCGGCACGGCGGCGGCGGCGGCGGCGAGGCGACCCAGGTCGCGGCGAAGAAGCCCGGTCATGGCGATGGCGGTCCGCACGCTCAGGCCGGTGGACCGTAGGGCGCGCGCAGGCTGCCCGATTTCAGCGCGGCCGGCGCCAGGATCACCTTGGCCCCCGGCTTCTTGTACCGCTCCAGATCGCCATCGGTGATGTTCTGGAACTGGCAGAAGAGGTTCCGCGATTCCGCCCATTCCCCGGTTGGGCCGAACTTCACTTTGCCGACGATGGTCTCGAAGGTATTGGCGCGGAGGTCGGCGGCCAGCGCGGCCTGATCCACCTTGCCGATGCGGGTCAGCGCCGCCTCCAGCACCTGCATCTGCGCATAGGCATAGGGCGGGATGTAATTGCCCAGCAAGTCGGTCTGCGCCGCCGGCGCGCGTTCACGGTACTTCGCCTGGAATGCGGCGACACCCGGGAACTGCATCGTGGGCTCGGGCGAATAGGTGTCCCAGTTCACCAGATTGTTCAGGATCGGGCCAAGCTGCGCCTGCATCGCGGCGAGCTGCGGGCCGACCATGGCGCCGCCGAAGATCTGCGGCTGAAAGCGCAGCTCGCTGACCGCGCGCAGGATGCCGTTGGTATCGGGCGGGTAGGAGGCGATGAAGACCACGTCCGGCCGGGCCGATTGGATGGCCCGCACCGTCGGCGTGAAGTCCACTGTGGTCGGCGGGTAGCTGCGGTCATAAACGATCCGTAGCTTTCGCTGGTTGGCGAAGTGGCGCGCGCTTTCCGCCGCCTTCTGCGCGAACTCGTTATCGACTGCGGTGATGGCGATGCTGCGGGCCGGGCTCGGCAGCATGTCGATCACCTCGAAGAAGCCCTTCGCGTAGGTCTCCTTCATGTTGTCGCCCACCACGTTCATGTTGAAGTGGCGGTCGTACTTGAAGCTCTCATTCACCCCGGCGCCGAAGATGGTCAGGAAGGTCACCTGCCGCTGCATCACCACCGGCATGGCCGGGGCGATCATCGCCGTCGCGTAGGGTGAGGTGACGATATCGACCTTATCGACGTCGAGCAGCTTGGTGTAGATGCCCGGCACGGTGCCGCCATTGGTCTGGTCGTCATAGACGACGAGCTGCACCGGTCGGCCGAGCAGGCCGCCCCGCGCATTCACCTCCTCGGCCCAAATCTGATAGGCGAGGTTTGTCGCCCGGCCATTGCCGGCCAGACCGCCGGACAGTGCCATGCCATACCCGATGCGCAGTGGATTGGCCGATTGGGCAAAGGCCGGGAACAGGCCAGGGGTCTGGCCAGCGCCAGCGATCGCGCTGGCAAGCGCAGCCTGGCCGAGCCGGCGGCGGGTGATCAGAGCCATTGTTGTTTCCTCCCTGTTCGCTGCGGCTTATTCGGCCGCTGGCATCATCCTTGATGGGTCCGCCCCGACCCGCCCGCCGCTATCATTGGCACCGCGGCGGGACAGGCGAAAATCGTAGCGCACCCCGGGCAGATCCGGCCGCGGATTTCCCGCCAACCCGAGTTCCGCCATCACCACCAGCGAACGCGAAACCCCGAAGACGGTATCGCTTTCGATGTTCGGGTCGTCACCAAAATAGAGCGCGGTCACCAGGTCGCGGAACCCCGTCGCCTGCACCAGGATATGGATGTGCGACGGCCGCATGCCGTGCCGGCGCTGATCCTTCACCAGCCGTCCGACCGGCCCGTCCATCGGGATGGAGTAGCCAAGCGGACGGACGGTGCGGAAATGGAAGCGCCCTTCGGCATCGGCGCGGAAGCGCCCGCGCATGTCCATGCTGCCGGCATCGCCCATCTGCAGGTCGTAAAGCCCTTCGGCATTGGTTTGCCAGGCATCGATCTCGGCATGCGGGATCGCCTTGCCATCAGCATCGGTGACCTGGCCGAAAAGGCAGACTTCCATACCGCCCGTGGGATGCCGGATCAGGCTTTCCCCCAGTTGGAATTCCGGCGCCTGTTCGCGGAAGAAAGGACCGAGCAGGCTGGTCTCAGTGCCCGCCGCCTCGCGGCCCGCATGGTCGTGCATCACATTGACCAGCCGGGAGAGGCCGAGCACGTCCGAGAGCAGGATGAACTCCTGTCGCACGGCCGAACAATTCTGTCCGACCGCGGTCAGGAAGGCGATGCCGGTCAGCCATTCATCCGGGGTCAGGTTCACGTCGCGGGCGAAGTCGTGCAGATGGCTGACCGCGGCAGTCACAACCTCGCGCAGCCGCGGGTCGGGCGTGCTCGCCATCTGCCGCAGGGCTTCCACCGTGATGCTGTCGCGATCCAGGTCGGACATGCCACCCCCCAATCCCTTGCTTCCCGGAAGGTTGTACGGTGCGCCGGCGCGGGTCAATCGCCTTGATGTATTCGGTTTGCCAGCGGGCCGCGCCGGGGCCAGCATGACGCGATGCCACCGCAAGACCCGCCGGCCGAACCGCTCATCTCCCGCCAGGCTTGGATCATGCTCGGCGGCGCCTTCCTGATCTTCACCTTGGGCGCCAGCATCATGCACGCCTATACGGTGTTCCTGCTGGCGCTGATCGCGGAGTTCGGCTGGTCTCGCGCCCAGGCCTCGCTTGCCTATTCCATCGGCCAGTTGGTCGCCGGCCTCACCTCGCCGCTGGTGGGCGGGCTGACCGATCGGCTCGGCCCGCGCCGGGTGGTCCTGCTGGGCAGCGCCTTGCTGGTGGTCGGGCTGATCGGCTCGGCCATGGCCGAGCAGCTTTGGCAGGTGATCGGTCTCTACGGCGTGGTGATGACGCTCGGGGCGAATTGCCTGGGTCTGCTGGTCTTCGTGCCGCTGCTCTCGCGTCTTTTTGTCCGGCGCCGGGGCATGGCGGTCTCCATCCTGCAATCGGCCAATGCCTTCGGCCGAGCCTTGTCGGCGCCCAGCAGCCAGCTTCTCGTCGATGGGGTCGGCTGGCGCGCGGCCTATGGGCTGCAGGCCGGGCTGGTGGCAGCGTTGATGGTCCCCTTCTTCTTCTTCTTCCGGGTGCCGCCGGCGCCGTCCGCCGCCGATGGCGCCATGAAGACCGCCTCCGGCCGGCCCTGGACGTTGCGGACGGCGATGCGCACCCAGGCCTTCTGGCTGCTCTTCCTGGTTTACATGTTCACCAGCATCGGCACCTTCCTGCTGTCGCTGCACCAGATCGCTTTCGCCGTCGATATCGGCTTCGACCCGCTTTACGTCGCGGGCGTGCTCGGGGCCTCCAGCCTGCTCGCCCTGCCCGGGGTTATCATCACCGGCACGCTGTCCGATTATATCGGGCGGGAATGGTCGGCGATCCTCGCCTATGGCATTTCGATCCTTGGCGTGATCTTCGCCCTACTGCTGCATTCGCCCGATCAGCATCTGATGCTTTGGCTGCACGGCATCTTTTTCGGCGTCACCTGGGGCGCCCGCGGCCCGGCGATCACCGCCAAGACCGCCGATCTGTTCGGAGGCCCCAGCCTCGGCACCATCCTCGGGGTCATCACCGTCGGCTCCGGCATCGGCGCCGGCCTCGGCTCCTGGGGCGCCGGCTTCATTCACGATCTCACGGGCAGTTACCGTATCGCCTTCTGGCTCTCGATCGCCGCCTATGGCTGCGGCACCATTGCCTTCTGGCTGCTGCGCAGCCGGCGTTGACAGCCCCCGCCTAGGCGGGTCCTTAGAGCAACATCCGTTCAGCTGGAATCACCTGGACGAGTTTCCTACTCTAGATAAAACAACGGCCAGAGCAGGCTATCGAACGAAGGAGCCACCATGGCCTTCCTCACGCGGCGCAACCTGATCCTTGGCGCCGGCGGCATCCTGGGCGGCACCCTGGTCGGCGCCTTTGCCTATGACAGCTACGCCAGCGCCACCTATTCGCATGGTTGGCGGATGGGGCTGCTCTACAAGCTCTCCGAGAAATCGAATTGGACCAGGCTTTTCCTGCGCGACACCGGGGAAGGCGAGATCATGCTCGGCGTCAACTCGGCGCGCGCGGAATGGCGGGGCGGCGATGGCGGCGCGCAATTCAACCCCTGGGCTTTCTCGGCCAGCCCGGACCAGGCGCGCCAATATGTCGGGCTGGAAGGCCGCATGGTCGCGGTCGAGTATCGCCAGGTGATGAATCGCTGGCATGGCTGGAAGGGCGATACCGCCTATCGCCTGCTCGGCATGACCCCGATCGACCCGCGCCTTGGCCCCGCCGGGGGGGTGGAGGTGAAGCGCCGCGGCCTGCGCTCAGAGGGCCGGCGGATCGGCCGCCTGGTCAAAGTGACGCGCAAGGGCTTCGCCACCAAGTCCTGGGAAGTGACGGTCCAGGAAGCCTCCGGCGGCAACAACTTCCTGGAGATGTCGCTGCTCGACGACGAGATCTACGACGCAGCGATCGAGTACCTCCGCTCCGGCCGGCTCCTTAGTGTCAGCTATATCGAGAGCCTCGTGCGCAATCCCCTGAACCGCGACACGAACTACGCCATCATCGGCATAAAGCCGGTGGAGGGCTGAGCCGCCCGGTGATACCGGCGGTCAAATCCTTTGCCCGCCGGTCCTGGCTTTTTCTGGTCCTCAAGCGCCGGGTGGACGAATCAGATGTCCTGGGCTGCGCGGCACTGGCCGCTGGGCTCAGAGCGCGATGCGTTGAGGCGGAGTCGCCGAAGGCGCTGAATCGCGCGATCTAACAAAGGCTAGAGCGGGCTGCGTGAACGCATGTGAACGCAGCATGCTCTAGAGCGCGATGCGTTGATGCGGAACCGCCGAAGGCGCTGAATCGCGCGATCCAACACATGCTAGAGCGGGCTGCGTGAACGTATGTGAACGCAGCATGCTCTAGGCCGCGCGCGCCGCCGGCACCCGGCGCATCGCCCCGCCCGGCGTCGCCCCCGGCACCGCCGCGGCCAGATCGGCGGCGACCAGCAACTTCGGCCAGTCGAGACCGGTCTCCACCCCCATCCGGTTGAACAGCCACACCACGTCTTCCATCGCCACATTGCCGGTTGCGCCAGGCGCGAAGGGGCAGCCGCCGATCCCGCCGGACGCCGCATCGAAGATCCGGCAGCCGGCGTCCCAGGCGGCGGTCACGTTGGCGACACCCATCCCGTAGGTATCGTGGCCGTGATAGGCGAAGCGCTTGCCCCAGGCGGCATGCGCCGCGGTGAAGATGCGCCGCACCTGATCAGGCGCCGCATTGCCGGTGGTGTCGGCCAGCGCGATCTCCATATCCGGGTCGAGCGCCACGGTCCGCTCGATCCACTCCAGCGCCTGGGCCTCAGGCACCACGCCCTCAAATGGGCAGTGGAAGACGCAGCTCAGATTGAAGCGGATCTTCGTCCCCCGGGGCGCGTCGCGCACGATGGCGGCGAGGTCGGCGAAGCTCTCCTCCCGCGTCCGGTTCAGGTTCGCCTTGTTGTGCGCCTCGGTCACACTCATAAACAGGCCGAGCCGATCGGCGCCTGCGTTCAGCGCCAGCTCGAAGCCCTTTCGGTTCGGCACCAGCACCGTGCATTCAAGGCCTTGCAGTTGCTTGGCCGCCTTCAGCACCGCAGCCGTATCGGCCATCTGCGGCACGGCGCGGGGGGAGACGAAGCTGCCCACCTCCATCCGCCGGAGGCCCGCCTCATAGCTCGCCCGGACCAGCGCGACCTTGGTCTCGGTGGGCACGAACTCGCCGATCGATTGCAGCCCGTCGCGCGGGGCGACCTCGGAGAGGATCACGGTCTCGGTCATCGTGGGTCTTCCTTGAGCAGGCCTTCGAAGATCTGGGCATTGTGCGCGCCGGCCGCCGGGCCGGTCCAGCGCACCATCTCGGCGGGGCTGACGCCATCGAAGCGGAACGGCGCCGCCGGGTGCAACACCTTGCCAAGCAGCGGGTCGGCCACCTCCAGCACATAGCCGCGCGCCTGGAAATGCGGGTCGGCGGCGCAATCGGCCATGTCATAGAGGCGCGAGCACGGCACCTCCGCTGCCTCCAGCACCGCCTCCGCCTCGCTCGCCGGCCGGGTACGCGTCCAGTCGGCGATCATTACGTCCAGCTCGGCCACATGTTCGCAGCGCTGGGCGTTATTGGCGAAGCGCGGCTCGGCGGCGGCCTCCGGCCGGCCGATCGCCGCCATCAGCCGCTTGAAGATCAAATCGGAATTGCCGGCGATGCACAGCCATTTGCCATCGGCGCAGGGGTAGGTGTTCGTTGGCGCCGCGGTCTTGATCGCCGCCCCCTGCGGCTGGCGCACCCAGCCGAACAGGCCATATTCCGGCAGCATCCCCTCCATCAGGGAGAAGACCGAGGACACCAGGTCCACATCGACGATGCGGCCCTTGGCTGCCGGGTCGCCCTTCACCTGCCAGCAGGCGGCAGTGACGGCCATGGCGGCGTACATGCCGGCGAGGTCATCGCTGATCGAGACGCCGCAGCGCGGCGGCGGTAACGCGGTCTCCCCCGGATGGGCGGTGAGGTGGCGGAGCCCGCCCATCGCCTCACCAATGGCGCCGAAGGCTGGTTTATCGCGGTACGGCCCATCCTGCCCGTAGCCGCTGATGCGGGCGATGACGAGGCGCGGATTGGCCGCGTGCAGCGCCACCGGCCCAAGCCCGTAGCGTTCAAGCTGGCCGGGGCGGAAGTTTTCCACCAGCGCATCGGCGCTGGCCGCCAGCCGCAGCAGCTTGGCCTTGCCCTCGGCGCTTTTCAGGTCGAGCGTCACCGAGAGCTTGTTCCGGCCATGCACGCTGAACCAGACCGGATTGCCATCCACCTGGCTGCCCCAGCCGCGCACCGGGTCGCCTTCCGGCGGCTCCACCTTGATCACCTCGGCGCCGAGATCGGCGAGCAGGCGGGTGGCGAAGGGCGCGGCGATGTAATGGCCGAGCTCGATGATGCGCAGACCGGCGAGCGGCAGCTTGGGGGCGGCAGACATGGCACCAGGATTACCCCGCGGCGCGGCGTCGGCAAAGCGGCCCGACCATCCCGCCACCCTGGACGGCATTGGTGCCGGTGACGCCGGCGATGGGATCGGCTAAGCGCCCGCCGGATGACGCCGCCCCGGACCCTTCAAGGCATGCGCGACCTGGTGCTCGGCGTGGCAGAGCAGCGGCTCGGCCCGGCCCGCGCCCGGCTGCTTGCGGAGTTCATCCGCTTCGGCATGGTCGGCACGGTGGGGTTCCTGGTCGATGCCGGGGTGCTGCTGGCGATGCTGCGGCTTGGCCTCGGGCCCTGGGTCGGGCGCATCATCTCCTATATCTGTGCCGCGACCGCCACCTATACGCTGAACCGGCTTTGGACCTTCCGGGCGGCCCAGCAAGGCGCCAGCTGGCGCCAATGGGGGCTGTTCCTGCTGCTGAACCTGTCTGGCTTCGCCTTTAACTACGGTACCTATGCGCTGCTGCTGCTGACCGTGCCGCTGGTCTTGGCGCAGCCCGTGCTGGGCGTTGCGGCCGGAGCGCTGGCCGGGATGTTCGCCAATTTCTTCGTCTCCCGCCGCTTTGTCTTTCGCGCCGGGCGCTGACCGGCCGGCGCGATATTTGCTCGATATTTTCCAGAGCGAGATGCGTTGCGCCGGAATCGCCGAAGGCGCTGAATCCCGCGACCAGGCAAAGGCCAGAGCAGGATGCCTGGGCGAATGCGAACACATGATGCTCTACACTTCGCCCAACCGCCCGGGCGCGGCCAAGCAGCAGGAGATCCCAGCATGTCGGACGATCACGCCATCCGCGCCAAGGCCGCGGGCCTCGATAAGGCCTGGGCCGAACATCGCGCCGATGTCGAGGAGGCGATCGCCAATGCCGCCCGCATCCGGGGCGGCTTCAAGCGCCCCACCTCGCCGGCCGCTGAGCCGACGCCCGCCTATCGCGCCCCCGGCAAGGGGCCGCAGGCATGACCGCGCCGCACACCCTGACGCTGGCCGAAGCCGCCGCGCTGATCGCCGCCCGCCGCCTTTCCCCGGTTGAGCTGCTGGAGGATTGCCTCGCTCGCATCGCAGCGGTGGAGCCCCGGCTGAACGCCATCATCGCCCTGCTGGCCGAGCCCGCCCGCACCGCCGCCCGCGACGCTGAGGCGGAGATCGCCAAGGCCGGGCCGCGTTCCCCGTTGCACGGTATCCCGGTGGGGCTGAAGGACATCATCGACCTTGCCGGCATTGCCACCACCTGCCACTCCAAGCTGCAGATCGACCGCATCGCGACCGAGGATGCGGCGGTGGTGACGCGCCTGCGGGCCGCCGGGGCGATCTTCCCGGCCAAGCTGGCGACGCATGAATTCGCCATTGGCGGCCCGGCCTTCGACCTGCCCTTCCCGCCGGCGCGCAACCCCTGGAACCTGGCGCATCACCCGGGCGGCTCCTCCTCCGGCTCTGGCGCCGCCATCGCCGCGCGCTATTTCCCGGCGGCGCTCGGCACCGATACCGGTGGCTCGGTCCGCCACCCGGCGTCGCATTGCGGCATCGTCGGGCTGAAGGCGACCTATGGCCTGGTGTCTCGCCGCGGGGTCTTTCCGCTGGCCTTCACGCTGGACCATGTCGGCCCGATGACCCGCACGGTGCGCGACAATGCCATGCTGCTGAACGCCATGGCCGGCCATGACGCGGCCGACCCCGGCAGCGCCGCAGCCCCCGCCGAGGACTATACCCGGCTGCTGAACGCCGGCCTGCAGGGGCTGCGGATTGGCTTCGTCCGGCATTTCCACGAAACCGACCAGCCGGCGATCCCCGAAGTGGCGGCGGCGCTAGAGGCCGCGGCCAAGCTGATGGTGGCCGAGGACGCCATCCTGAGCAACATCACGCTGCCTCCGCTGGGCGAATTCGCCGCCGTCAACCGCACGATCCTGCTGCCGGAAGCGACCGCGATCCACGAACCCTGGCTGCGCGACCGGCCGGGCGATTACGCCGCCGTGACCCGGCGCCGCCTGCTGCCGGGGATGTTCACCACCGGCACGGATTACGTCCAGGCGCAGCGGCGGCGGCGGGAACTGGTGGCGCTGGTCGAAGCCGCCTTCGGCGAGGTGGACCTGCTGCTGACCGCGAGTTCCATGGAACCCGCCTGCCGGATCGATGATCCGGCGGAGGTCGAGCGCACCTATCCACGCCAGGCCCGCACGCCCTTCAACGTCACCGGGCACCCGGCGATCAGCGTGATGTGCGGCGTGCAGGCCAGCACCGGCCTGCCGATCGGGCTGCAATTGGTGGCGCCTTCCTTCGCCGAGGCGCGGCTGTTTGCCGCCGCCGCCGGCTATGAGCGGGCGGCCCCCTGGGCGGCGATGGCGCCGGGTCTATAAGCCGGCGCTCTACAACAGGAGAGCATGGCGATGTCCAAGACCCGATTGATGCTCACGCTGGCCCTGGGCGGGCTGGCGTGCAGCGCCGCGCCCGCGCGCGCCAACCCCGCCGCGGCGGCGCAGTGCCGGGCCGGCCTGCCCCCGGAAGCCGCGCTGATCTACGATGCGGTCCTGCCGCAAATCAGCCCGACCAGCGTCATCCGCGATGTCATGCAGCAGAAGGTCCGTGCCATGGTCATGGCGGGCCAGGTGAAGGAGAGCTCTGCCCGGGATAGCGCGACGGCGGCCGGCGCCTGCTTCCGCGCCTTGCGGGAATAGCGGCGGCGAGCGCCGATCGCGTCCCGATGGACGCATCGGACCGCCGGCAGATGCGCCGCGACCGCAACCGAGCGCCTGCGGCGTCAACGCAGGCGGCGAGAGCATGCTGCGTTCCCCTGCGTTCACGCATCCCGCTTTAATTTTTCTTGGGTCGCGGGATTCAGCGCTTTCGGCGATGCCGCCTCAACGCATCCCGCTCTGATTTTTCTTGGGTCGCGGGATTCAGCGCCTTCGGCGATGCCGCCTCAACGCATCCCGCTCTAACCGTTTGATATCGCGGTTCGGTGACCGCCTCCGCCGGGCGCGGCGGGGCGGTTGAAGCCTTCAAGCCGCTTGAGACCGCCGGGGATATTCCAGCAAGTCCCTGGGAACACGGGACAAAGCCGGGAATTCTTAAAGGTTTGAGGAATTGAGGCCGGCCCGGCGGCGGGCTGTGGCGGAGCTTGAGGGCTTGAAGCCGCCTCAATTCCGGCTGCCCATCCGATAGGTCTCTGAATTACAAAGGAAATAAGCCGAATTCTTGAGATCTTGAGGGGTTGAGCCCGAGGCGCACTGACACGGCTGGGCGGCTGGCTGCAACAGAACGGGTGCACAGTTTCAAGGAGCAGCGGGCGAGGCTGCCCGGTCCCAAGACCTACTGCCATAGGGGGCGAAGGTCAAGAATTTTTACCTATTTCGGGTTGTCTTACCCCCGCATCAGCCACCCTGTCGCCAGCGCCCGGGCCCGGTTGCCGACCAGCCAGCGGCCATCGGCCAGGCAAAAGCGGCCGGCCATGCCGGCTCAACGCATCCCGCTCTGGGCAGCGATGGCGTCAGGTCGGGACCGCGCGGCCGCCTAAAGCACATAACAAATAAATCTTGTTCATTTCGAGTTAGTATTTTTTTATTTGATGACAGCCAGCAGCAATTACATTTCATAGACCCTTCTTCATTGCCGCTCTCCAATTCCAATAGTCTCCGCTCGGGCCCGCCGTCCGGATGAATGGTGGCTGCCAATGCGCCAACTGACCGCCGGAGAGACTGCCCGTGCCCCACCTGCCGCTGCCGCCCTTGCGAAGCCGCTGCCGCCCTTGCGAACCTGCCTCCTCGCCGCCACCGCCCTCGCCGCCTCGCTCGGCAGCGCGGCGGCCAATGCCGCCAGCTTCACCGCCGTCGCCGCCGGCGACATGTCGGCGAGCGATGCGATCCTCTGGTCGAGCTACAATACCGGTGTGACCTCCGGCGCCAGCACGCCGACGCTGACCGCGCAGATCTCGACCGACCCGAATTTCGGCAGCTATCAGACCTTCAACACCTTCTCGGTCAATGCGATGACCGGCAGCGCCTCGCTCGCCGGCAACGCGCCGGGCAACCAAACCGCCGGCGCGGCGCAGGACATCCGCTACAACGCCAAGGCGGACGCCACCGGCCTCGCCGCCAACACCACCTATTTCTACCGTTGGACCGATGGCGGCGCGACGACCAGCGCCACCGGCCAGTTCATCACCACGCCGGCCGCCAACCAGGCCGTGGCCTTCAAGGCCGCCTTCAGCGGCGATGCCGATGGCAGCTGGCGCCCCTATGCGCTGCTGCAGAACACCACCGCGCTGAAGGCGTTGAACGCCTTCGTCTTCCTCGGCGACACGATGTATGAAACCGGCAGCAAGGGCTCCAGCATCGTCAACACGCAGAACGGCACCGGCACGGGCGCGCCGCTGCCAGCGCCGAAGACCGTCGATGCCCCGACCCTCACCCTCGTCCAGAGCCAGTACAACCAGAAGTTCATCGAGAACATCACCGGCGTGACCACGGCCGGCGCCGCCGCCACCAGCGCCGGCACCCAGGGCCTGGCCCCGCTATTTGCCAGCGTCGGCACCTATACCGTCGTCGACAACCATGAAATGGGCAATGCCCAGCTGCAGGCCGGCGGCGCTTCGCCGAATGCGCCGAACCAGTACAACAACCAGGGCAACCCCACCCCGCCGACCGGCACCTATGACGTGAACAATGGCAGCGCGGTGCAGCAATACACCAATAACACCGCCGGGTCGGTCGCGCAGGGTCAGACCTTTACCTATAACAACCAGACGCCGGGCTTCCAGACCATCCAGCAATCCTTCCTGGATTACCACCCGACGCGCGCGACGCTGGACGGCGCCCCCACCGCCGGCAGCACCTCTGGCATCACCATCAACACGGGCGGCGCCATCGCGGGCGGCGCCGGCTCCATCGTGAACGCCGCGACCGATCCGCGCAGCAAAGGCACGGTGCAGCAGTATTTCGCCCAGCAATGGGGCAAGAACGCGCTGTACATCCAGCTCGATGATCGCTCCTACCGCGAAGTGCGCCTGGCAACCTCGCTCGCCACGCCCGACAATGCCCGCACCAATAACCCAAACCGCACCATGCTGGGCGCCACCCAGTTCAACTGGCTGCAGCAGCAGCTGCTCGCCGCGCAGGCCTCCGGCACGGAATGGAAGGTGATCGCGATCTCCTCCCCCATCGACGTGCAGGGCGCCGATAGCGGCAAGTCCTGGATCGATGGCTACGGCGCCGAGCGCGACAAGCTGCTGAAGTGGATCGCCGACAACAACATCAACCACGTGATCTTCCTGTCGACCGACGACCACGAGACCCGGGTCAGCCAACTCGCCTACCGCACCAACATCAGCGACTTGTCGAGCTGGGTGCAGGTGCCGGGCGTGTTCCAGATCGTCACCGGCCCGATCGGCGCCGGCAATGCCTGCAGCGGCAGCTTCGATGCCAATACCCAGGCGCCCTCCACGGCCACTGTCCCGGCCGCCTGCGCCGGCACCACGCTCGCCCAGATCCAAACCCTGCTCAACACCAGCGGCAAGACCACGCCGCCCGGGTTGCAGGCCGGCACGCCGATGTTCGGCGGGCTCGCCGGCGCGCAGCAGCAGGGCGGGAATTTTTCCGGCATCTGGGGGCTGAGCAACGTCACCCGCCTGCTCGACCCGACCGGCAGCAACCCGTTGGGGGTGGATTTCTACTCGCCCAACAGCTTCTCCTACACCTCGCTGCTGTTCAATGCGGATGGCTCGCTGCACGTCGAAGTGCTGGGGATCCCGGATTATCTGGCGGGTGGCATGAGCGCCGCGAACGGCTTCAGCGGGCAGCTGGCAGGCTACATGACCACCGGCGCCATCGACCCGACGGTCATCCTCAGCTTCGACGTGGTGGTGCCGGAGCCGGCCTCGCTCGCGCT
>Ga0114972_10001471_pt1 | contig 17735 bp, 18 predicted proteins | sample M_140807_EF_Meta_FD_87354 | JGI IMG/M metagenome (GOLD analysis project Ga0114972, IMG submission 87354) | Freshwater microbial communities from Lake Montjoie, Canada to study carbon cycling - M_140807_EF_MetaG | ecosystem: Environmental > Aquatic > Freshwater > Lake | place: Lake Montjoie... | reverse complement strand
AATTGTAGCAAGAAACTGGGGTTGGTTACAATGTTATTTAGGTTATTGGGCTCGTTCTGGAACATATGCTCCAAATACTCAAGAAGAAACCTATGAGTTAACAACATCATTCCAATCTGGAATTTGGTCTGGAATGTATGATAACTTATACGACTATCAAACAATGCAAGTTCAAGCTTCAAAAGCTGGCGCTTCTTTCTATGAAGGTATCGCAAGAATCATGAAGGCTCATAATTTTGCTTTGTTAGTGGATATCTATAACAATGTTCCTTACAGCCAAGCGTTAAAAGGTAGTGCTGTTACCACTCCTAAGTATGATAACGGTTTAGATATTTACAAAGATTTATTAAGACAATTAGATACTGCTATTATCAATATCAATACGGCAGACGAATCTGAAACTGGACCGAATGCAAATATTGTTAATGATGATATCATGTATGGCACATTAATTAACCCAGATGCTACAATTGCTTCAATGAAAGGTGAATGGGTTAAATTCGCAAATACTTTAAAATTAAGAATCTTAACAAAAATGATGAATGGCGGCTTGGAAAAGAACACTAGCGGTTCTGTAGGTACTGATGCTACTTATGCTATGCCAAAAGCAGACATACAAAAGGAGTTTGATAATATTGTAGGAGGATTTATAACTGAAGATGCTGAAGTTAACCCCGGCTATCAATCAGATAAAGGAAATCCTTTTTACAACTCATATGTAGCGGATGATGCAGGAACCCCAACTTCAAATTCTGTATATTACAAAGCAAATATTTATGCAGTAGGAGACAGAGCTGCTGCTACGCCTGTTGATGGATATTATCTTTATAATGGTGACGTTAGAGCTTCTGATTTTTATACTACAATTGGTGGAAAATATCGTGGAGTAGCTTATGGTTTACCATCAGCTACTGAAAATGCAGCTGCTACTTTATCTGGTATTGGTGTGGGTGCTTACAGAGGAGTAGATAAACCACAAAGAATATTAACTGCTGCAGAGTCTTATTTCTTACAAGCAGAATGTATAAATCGCGGTTTTTTAAGTGGGGACGCTCAAACTACTTTGGAAAATGGTATTACTGCATCATTTATAAGTTTAGGTGAAACTGCAACAGATGCCACTGACTACATAGCATTTAATTCAGGTTATGCTGATGTTGATTACACAGCAAGTGAATATGCTGGTGCAGGTGGTAATGGTGCAATTGGCGGATTATACACAATTATTTCTCAAAAATGGTTTGCATTAAATGCAATTGCTCCTTATGAAGTTTGGAGTGATTACAGAAGAATTGACATGTCTGCAACTAAACGTCATTTTGAATATGGATTTTCTACTGGATTTGATGCAGGACCTGCTATTTCAGTTTCTCCTTCAAATATCAAAACAGAAATCCCTTGTAGATTATTATACCCACAAAATGAATATTTGTATAACCCTGTAAATGTTGGTGCACAACCTTCTTTAGGATCGTATCCATTTTCACGTGTATTCTGGGATTTAAATTAATTAATTATAAATAAGATAAGATCATGAAAAAATTAGCAATCATTTTATTATCCTCAATTGTATTATTAAATACAAGTTGTCTTAAAGACAAGGGATTAGACAATTTTGAATACGGTATCAAAGACCCTGCATTAAGTTCTCCTCCAGGTGTTGGCTTTAATTTACAAGGTGGCGCAAACTATGTTAAAAATATTGGCTTAGATGTGTCATCTTCTAGTCAATCTATTAACCCTAATAGTATTGTTATTGGTTATTTCTTTAATTCAACATTTACTGCAGAAGATGTTCATGCTAAATTGTCTGTAGATAATACAATTCTTACAGATTATGATGCTACATCTGGAAAAGATCCACTTGAAGTTTTAGATCCTTCGTTGTATAATATTGCATCTACAGATATTAATATTGTTAAAGGTTCACAAAATGCAACTGTAAGTATATCTGTGGATTCAACTACAGGTTTAGATCCAAATAAAAAATACGCAATTGGCTTAAGAATAATTTCTGCAAGCAATGGTATTACAATTGCAAAAAATATGGATAAATGCTTATTAATTTTATCTATTAAAAACAGATTTGATGGCGTTTATGAATTAACATTCAGCAATTTCCATCCTACTTTAAATCCAAATTATGATGGAGATGTTACAGAAGTAGAATTACAAACAACAGGACCAAATAGCTGTAAAATTTATTGGCCTCTTGCTGGTTTGTTTGGAAATCCTGCTGTTTTGAATGGAGGATTACAATATTTTGGAAGTCAAGAACCAGAATATACAATCGACCCAATTACCAATAAAGTAACTGTACAAAATGCATTTGTTGGGGCTGCTACTTTCTATACTATGAATCCAACTTTTGATTCTCATTACGACCCAGCTACAAAGGTGTTAGATGCTAAGTGGGGTTACAGATATGTAGGCGGTCAATTTGATCCTACTACATCTCGTGAATGGACTCAATCTTTTAAATATATTGGACCACGTTAATTTTTTATCATAATTTATTTTATAAAACGGGTTACATTTGTAACCCGTTTTTAATTGTAATTAAAAATCACAAAAATGAAATCACTTTACCTGATACTTTTATTTTCATTAAACACTGCATTGTTGTTTTCACAAGCGCTTAGTTACACAGATCCCGCATCTGGATATTTAAAAGTAATGCTCGAAAAAGGCGGAGATGGAACCTATCAACAAATTGGTAATTTTAAAGTAATTGGCACCTCCTATTTATATGGCGAAAAAATTAAAGGAAGCGCATACGCCGGAAAGGATAAATCTGAAAACATAGAACTAAGCTACAACACCTATAACCAGCAATTAGATGTGTATGTATCTAATTCATCAAAAGCTTTTTTAAAACCAGCGAATGAAATCGATTCGTTTATTTTATATAAATCCAAATCAAGTGTATTCAAAAATGATTTATTATTTTATAGTTCAAAATTAATAAGCCCTTCTATTAAAAGTTCTTTCTTACAAGTTGTTTATAATGGAAAAAGATTTAGTCTTTTTAAAGCTTATAATTCTACCCTTGATTATGTTAGTACAAATTACATTCAAGCAGAATTAAGACAATTTACATTAGACTATAGCTACTGTTATTATGATTCCTTAACAAAGCAGTTTAAAAAATTAAAATTGAATAAAAATAAAATCATCAATGAATTTAAATTTATAAAAGATTTTAGTGAATTATTGGATGATGATGGTTTTAATAACAATCCAGAAGAAATTTTAAAAATGCTATTTACCAACTTAAACAATAATTAATAAAAATGTCAACAAACACACCAGCTGAAAATCAAATCAACATAGAGATTTCTGAAGAAGTTGCAGAAGGTCAATATGCTAATCTTGCAATCATTACGCATAGCCACGCAGAATTCGTTATAGATTTTGTAAACGTAATGCCCGGCACACCAAAAAGCAAAGTAAAAAACAGAATTATTTTTACACCCTTTCATGCTAAGCGTTTTATGAAAGCAATGATTGACAACATAAAGAAATTTGAAGCGGCAAACGGAACTATTCAAGACATGGAATCAGTTGAAATTCCATTTACATTTGGTGGTCCTACAGGGCAAGCATAAAATATTTCCTGGAAATTACTGAGTGGTCAAATTGTTGATTTGTAAATCTACAATATCCCTTCGTCCATAAAACTAAAATATCCTTCTTCACTAATAATGATGTGATCGAGTATAGTTATATCTAAAAATGAAGCTGCCTGTTTTATTTTTTTAGTGATTTCTTCATCAGCTTTACTTGGTTTCAAATTACCTGATGGATGATTATGACTAAGAATAATACTGGTGGCCATTTTTTCTAATGCGTATTTAAATATAATTCTTGGGTCGGCAATTGTACCTGTAATTCCGCCTTTGCTTATCACCTCAAAATGAATAATTTTATTTGCTCTGTTTAACAAAATAACCGCAAATATCTCATACGGCAAATCACACATAAATTGTTTTAAATATTCTGCCGCATCTGAACTGGAAGTAATTACAGGTTTAATGAGAAAGCTAGTATTAGTTCTTCTTCTTCCCAACTCTAATGCTGCTAAAATGGTTACCGATTTTATATTGCCAATTCCTTTTATTTTTTTTAATTCATAAGGATCGATTTTGCCTAATTCATTTAAGTTGTTCTTACTCTTTTGTAAAATTTCCATTGCTAATTCTACTGCAGATTTTTCTTTGTTTCCGTTTCTAATTAATATGGCCAACAATTCTGCATTACTTAAAGATTCAGCGCCATGTATCATTATTTTTTCTGAAGGCTGATCATCTTTTGACCAATTTTTAATTGATGTGGAAGGCTTGTTAACATTTTTCATAAAGACAAAGATTATTTAAACTAAAGTAGCTGTATTTTTGCTTAACAAATTTCACCACCCCACTTAATATTTTTCAATGGAATCAAATGCAAAAATCTTCTCCGGAAGAGGGTCTAAGTATTTAGCAGAAAAGATTGCAAACAAGTTTGGAGAAAAACTTGGCAAAGTAAAAATTAGTCAATTTAGCGATGGGGAAATTGGTGTAGAATATGAAGAAAGTATAAGAGGAAAATTTGTTTTCTTAGTGCAAAGCACGTTTGCGCCTACCGATAATTTAATGGAATTATTATTGATGATTGATGCAGCCAAAAGAGCATCAGCATATAAAGTAATTGCAGTTATTCCTTATTACGGTTATGCTCGTCAAGACAGAAAAGATAAGCCCAGAGTGGCAATTGGTTCAAAGCTTGTAGCCAATATGTTGGTAGCGGCTGGTGCCGACCGAGTGGTTACTATGGATTTACATGCTCCTCAAATTCAGGGATATTTCGATATTCCTGTTGATCATTTGGATTCATCGGCAGTTTTCATTCCTTATATTGAAAGCTTAGGATTATCGAATTTAACTTTTGCTGCACCAGATGTAGGAAGCGCCAACAGAATTAGAGAAGTGGCTTCTTTCTTTGAAGTAGATATGGTGATCTGCGACAAACATAGAAAAAGAGCCAATGAAATTTCTAGTATGGTGGTTATTGGTGATGTTACAGACAGAGATATTGTATTGATAGATGATATATGCGACACGGGTGGAACACTTGCCAAAAGTGCTGGATTAATGATGGAAAAGGGAGCAAGAAGTGTTAGGGCTTTTTGTACACACCCAGTATTAAGTGGTGCTGCGTATGAGAATATTGAAAATAGTGCTTTAGAAGAATTAGTGGTATGTGATACTATTCCATTAAAAAAAGAAACGAGTAAAATTAAAGTACTTTCAACTGATGAATTATTTGCCATAGCACTTAGAAATGCCTATGAAAATAAAAGCATCAATAGTTTGTTCATAAGGTCAAGAATGCCAAAAGTCTAATACATCAAGTAGAATCTACGTTTTTTTGAACTTAATCCTCTAAATAATTGAGATTTTCCCTACTTAGCCCTATCTTTGCGCCTCACAAAAAATAAATAAAAAATGAAATCAATTACAATCCAAGGTCAGCTGAGGACCGAAAGCGGTAAAAAAGCCACCCGCCAACTTCGCTCTCAGAAACTCGTACCAGCTGTAATTTATGGCGGTCAGTCAGAAGTTAACTTTTCAGCACTTGAGGCTGATTTTAAATCAATTGTTTACACTTCGGAGTTTATGTTAGCGAACATAACTGTGGAAGGTAAATCTTATCGTTGCATATTGAAAGACTTGCAATTTGATAAAGTAACAGATGCTTTAATACACATCGACTTTTTAGAATTGGTTGAAGATAAAAAAGTAATAGCTACGCTTCCTCTAAAATATGTTGGAACTCCAGAAGGGGTAAAAGCAGGGGGAAAGATGGTTATAAAAATGAAGTCTATCAAAGTAAAAACTCTCCCAAAATATTTAAAAGAATTCATCGAAGTTGATTTATCCAATCTTCAATTGAATGAAAATATTCGTGTAGAGAATATAATCGCTGATAATATGGAAGTAATGAATTCTCCAAGAATTCCAATTGCTTCTATTGCTATGACTCGTCAATTAAAACAAGAAGAAGCAACAGCAGCTAAAGCAGCTCCAGCAGCTAAAGCGAAAAAATAAAGGAAGTTTTATTAAAATTTTAATACAAAGCCCTTGAAGGGCTTTTTTTATTTTCATTAACTAAGAATTCATTCAACTTAATGATTATTCATTTTAAACTCTGACCTTCTATGATTACCTTTAACACTCAAAATTTTATTTATGGGAATGGATAGAAATACGCTCATTGGTTTTGTACTTATTGGGGCTTTATTAATTGCGATGTTTGTTATGAACAGCAAAAACAGATTAGCATACGAAGGGGAACAAAAACGAATTGCTGATTCGGTAGCTGCTTTACAACCTAAAATAGATAGCAGTTTGGTAAAATTGGATTCTCTTAAAACAGATTCCATCCATTCCGTTCAAACAAAATCAATTTTTCAAAATAATAAAGTTGATCTTCAGGATGTTGTTTTAGAAAATGAGGTTATGAAAATTAATTTTACCAATAAGGGTGCACAACCTCAAACGGTAATTTTAAAAAAGTATAAAAAATTTGATAGTTCGTTGGTTGTTCTTCAGTCGGGCGACTTTAATAAATTGAATTATCGAATCAATGTAAATCAAAACCAGTCTGCAGAAATTACGGATATTATTTTTCAAACACTGCCAGTTGTTGATAATGCCGATCACTCATCTACACTTTCTTTTGTTGCGCAAGATTCAATCGGCAAAAAAATTATTCATCGTTATACCATTAAGCCTAACGATTACATGATAGATTTTGATATGGAGGTGTATGGAGCTGATCAATTGTTTAGTCAGAACAGCATTAATCTTATTTGGCAACTTCAAACCAATTTAATAGAAAAAGATAGAACCTACGAGTCTAATCAAACATATATTTGTTATTTAGAAAAAGAAAACTATGATTTTTCTTATATTTCAAAACCCGATACCAAAGCTTTTACTGAAAATGTAAACTGGATAGGTGTTAAGCAGCAGTTTTTTATCAATGCAATTATTTCTAAAAATAAATTTAAAAATGTTTCTGCTAATTGGTCTGTTCCAGAAGACACAACCCATCAGTATTATTTAGCCAGAACAACTACCACTGCTCTAGTTCCATTAACTGGATTTTCGTCGAAACAAATCATTCCTTTTCAAATGTATTTTGGACCAAGCGATTACAATATTTTAAAAAAGTATGATAATCAAATGGAGAATATGGTTCCATTAGGTTCGGGAATTTTTGCTTTTGTTAAGTATATCAATAGAGTTTTTTTATTGCCTGTATTTAGTTGGTTAGAACAACACATTGCTAATATGGGGATTGTTATTTTATTGTTGACCTTATTAATCAGACTTATTACTTCGCCTATTCTTTATAAAAGTTATTTAAGTGGTGCTAAAATGAAAGTACTTAAGCCTGAAGTAGATGCTTTAAGAGAAAAATATAAAGATGATCAACAGGCTTTCGGTATGGAGCAAATGAAATTATGGAAAAGTGCAGGAGTAAGTCCATTGGGTGGATGCTTACCGGCATTACTTCAAATTCCTATTTTCATGTCACTATACTACTTTTTTCAATCCAGTATTGATTTAAGAGGTCAATCTTTTTTATGGGCTCATGATTTAGCTGCTTATGATTCAATAGCTCAATTGCCATTTAATATTCCATTTTATGGAGATCATGTAAGTTTATTTACATTAACAGCAGTTATTACGAGTTTATTAATTTCAATTTTGGGGATGAGCAATATGCAAGATAACAGCAATCCAATGATGAAATACATGCCCTATATTTTTCCAGTGATGCTATTGGGCGTTTTTAATAAATTACCTTCAGCGCTTACTTGGTATTATACTATTTCAAATACCATAACTTTAATTTTACAAATCGTAATTCAGAAATACATCATTGATCATAATAAAATCATGGTTGAAATTGCTGAAAACAGAAAGAAGCCAGTTAAAAAATCTAAAATGCAAGAACGTATTGAAGCAATGCAAGAAAGTCAAAAAAAGCTTCAAGACATGAAGAAAAAAGGATAACGCTTATTGTCGGAAATATTTTTTAGTTTTCATTTCTTTAAAAATAGTATATGATTGAAATAAAAAAACTCATTCCATTTATGCTGTTTCTTTTTTTTCAGCAACAAATAATTGCCCAAAAAATTATTAAAGAAGCAACATTAATTTATTCTATTACAGCATCAACAACCAAGAATACAAATACTAATCTCATAAAGTCGTTCGATGGTGCAACTTCAAGTTTTTTTATAAAAGGGGGTCAAATCCGGTCTGATTTTTCAACTAAACTAGGTAATGAGACAGCTATTTATGATGACAAGAAATCCACTGGCATCATCTTGAAAGATTATAGCGATCAAAAATTAATGATTACATTAACTCATGATGATTGGAAAGAACTCTACAATAAATATGTGAATACAGCATTTTCAATAACAGATGAAACAAAGAATATCAATGGATTTACTTGCAAAAAAGCCATCTCCAAAAAACAGGAAAGTGATGTTATAATATTTTTTTCGCCTGATTATTATATCCAAAATAAAGAATACAATCTTTCTTTTCCATCATTAAATGGATTGCCTATGGAAATTAGTTTATTATTAGATGGAATCAATTACAAATATACTTTGAGTAAATTTAGTGAAGAGACTATCAGCAATGTAAAATTTGAATTAAATAAAACTTCAGGATATAGGGTAATTTCCTATCAAGAATTAAAGGGGAATAAAAAAGGAAACTAAGAATTATCCTTTCTTAAAAATAAGTTTCATTCCGGTGTAGCCTAGTTTAATTTCAGGAATGATTTTTTTGTTTTTTTCTGGAAGCAAATAAACTGTATTGCCTTTTTGATAAGTTCTTATTGTGCTACTAAAAGATTCATTATTATTTGTTGTGTTATCAATGAAATAAAGTCCTTTGTATTTCAAACCCGATTTCGAATTGATAGCCAATGAATTTTTAAAAGATTTATTAGTGGAGATATTTAAGGAAATGTTATTTCTCGATTTGCTTCTAATACCTCTATCTGCATAGCCAAACATAGCCAAGCCTAACACAATGCAGATGAAAAATATTTTTTTACTAAACGAATTCATAAAATGTTTCAATTTTATAACATAAATATACACGCATTAAAAATAAAATCCCAATTTTTTTCAGTGATTTTTTATTAATTCTTGTTGATTAAAAACAGCATTTCGACATAAAAAACAGCTAAAACCTATTTTCCAAGGGCATAAAGCTTAACAATAAATTAAAATAAAAATCCTACATAAAAATTATTGTTATTTGAAAATATTTGGTTTAAATTGAATAAACTTAATCATTATGAGTCATCAATCATTTCGACACGATAAAGAAGAATTGAAGGAATTACTTCATAATTACGACAATTTGAAATCGGGGAGATCATTTACCTATATAGAAGAAGATGGATTTGAGCGTATTATTGAGTATTTTAATGAAAAAGAAAAATTCACTCAAGCGCTAGAAGCTGTTAATTTCTCCATTGAACAATTCCCTTATTCAACGTCCTTATTAGTTAAAAAAGCAGATATTTTAATTTCACTTCGATGTTTTGATGATGCTTTAAAAATACTTGAATTGGCATCTAATTTTGGCGTTGAGGATTCCGCTTTTTTTATTATAAAAATTGATGCATTATTAGCACTTGAATTAAACACAGAAGCCGATGAAGTTTTTTGTCAAGCAATTGAATCTTGCGAGCAAGATGAAAAAGTAAATTTGTTGTTTGAATTGACCGAAGTGTATGACGATTATGAGTATTTTGATAAGGTGTTTGATTGTTTGAGGATGATTCTTGAGTTGGACTCATCAAATGAAGAGGCATTGTATAAAATATGTTTTTGGACAGATTTTACTGGAAGGAATGAAGAGGGCATTAAATTATATCAAACCATCATCAATCAAAGTCCATTTAATGAATTAGCATGGTTTAATTTGGGCGCTGCTTACCAAGGAATTAAACTATATGAAAAATCAATTGATGCCTATCAATATGCAATAGCTATCGAGGATAAATTTGATTACGCATATAGAAATATGGCGGATGCTTTTATCAAATTAAAAAAGTTCAATGAAGCTATTGAGGCACTAGAAAAAGTTATTAATTTATCAAGACCTGAGTCAGTAATTTACGAAGCAATCGGTCACTGTCATGACAAGCTAAGCAACTTCACACAAGCAAGAAGTAATTACAAAAAAGCGGTTCATCTTAATCCGGAAGACACCCAATTGCATTACAAAATTGGTTGTACATACATGCAGGAAAATTCATGGAACAATGCAATTAAATCGCTGCAAACTGCTTTAAAAATCTTCGTCATGCAGCCAGAATATAATCTGGCAATTGGCCGCTGTTATCTTGAACTACATAATTATGAAGACGCTATAACCTATTTAGGCAATGTTGTAAGAGTGCGACCAAAAAATATAAATGGCTGGATTGAATTGTTGAATTGTTTTCATCAGGCAGAATTATACGATGATGGTTTTGAATATGCTGCGATTGCTTTTGAACAAACCGGATCAAAAATAATTTTTGTTTATTATCAAAGTGCATTTCTGTTTGCAAGTGGTCAGTCAAAACAAGCACTCATATATTTGGAAAATGCATTGCACGTAAATCCTAAGCTAGTCAAGCATTTCATCGAATTAAATCCATCTATTTTACAAAATCAATTAGTAGTTGATTTGTTAGCAAAGTATAAAAAGACCAAAAAATAATAGTTGTAATTCTGTAATTAAATTACTCCGGTTTGAATATATTTGCAAAAAATTGGAGTATTTATCAATTTGATAAATTCAATTCAAAAAACTAAAGCTATTATTATTTATTTTTTAAAATATTCTTGTTATTCAGCAATTTCTTTAAAAACAAGATGAAAAACTTAAAAGACAATCATCAATAATGAATTTCAATCTAACTCAAATACCAGAAAGAACAACAAAACCAAGAAAATCCGGCATCACTATGGTTATGGATAAAGGGTTAAGTATTGAGGAAGTTAAGAATTTCATGAGCGTATGCAATCCACATGTTGATGTTGTGAAGTTGGGTTTTGGAACTGCATTTGTAACGCCTAATTTAAAAGAAAAATTAGCTGTTTATAAGTCATACAATATGCCTATTTATTTTGGAGGCACTTTATTTGAAGCTTTTTTAATAAGAAATCAGTTTGATGATTATGTTTCCATTTGTAAAGAATTTGGGGTGAGTTATATGGAAGTAAGTGATGGTTCTATAACAATACCTCATACAGAAAAATGCGGCTACATAGAAAAATTATGTAAGCATGGAGTGGTGCTAAGTGAAGTAGGAAGTAAAGATGCGGCTCATATTATTCCTCCTTATAAGTGGATAGAGTTGATGAAAGCAGAATTAAATGCGGGTTCACAATATGTTATTGCAGAAGCAAGAGAGGCAGGAAATGTTGGGATTTACAGAGGTACAGGAGAAGTAAGAGAAGGATTAATTCAAGAAATATTAACTCAAATACCTGCAGAAAAAATATTATGGGAAGCACCTCAAAAAGCGCAACAATTATATTTTATAGAAACAGTTGGATGTAATGTGAACCTTGGAAACATCGCTCCGAACGAAGTTATTCCTTTGGAAGCGATGAGAATTGGCTTAAGAGGCGATACCTTTGATTTATATCTAAATAAATAAAATTAAGAAGTATGAAATTGTATGGTTTAATTGGATATCCATTGGGCCATTCTTTTTCTAAACAATACTTTACAGAAAAGTTTCAACGGGAAGGAATAGTCGATGCAACATTTGAATTATTCCCTTTACAACAAATCCAAGATTTTCCTCAACTCATCAATACACTTCCTGATTTATCAGGATTGTGTTTGACCATTCCTTACAAAGAGGCTATTATTCCCTATTTAAATCGTATCGACGACAAAAACAATGCTATTGCCGCAGTTAATTGTATAAAAATTAAAGAGGGTAAATTAATTGGATATAACACCGATGTAATTGGTTTTGAAAATTCATTGAAGCCCTATCTTCAATCTCATCCACAAAAAGCATTAATTCTTGGAACCGGAGGAGCATCGAAAGCCGTTCAGTTTGTTTTGAAAAAATTAAGTATCGATTTTTTAGTAGTAAGCAGAAAACCTGTCTCAGAACATAGCATAAGTTACAATCAACTTAATCAAGAAATTATTCATGAACACACGATAATAATTAATTGTACTCCTTTAGGCATGACTCCACACATTGAGGAGCTTCCTTTACTTCCTTATTCATTCATTGGAAAAGAACATCTATTGTACGATCTTGTTTATACACCTTCTATAACTACTTTTTTAGAGAAGGGTCGCATGCAAGGGGCAACAATAAAAAATGGAGAAGAAATGCTGCATGTTCAAGCTGAAGCAAATTGGCAAATCTGGAATGAAAAATAAATCTAGGAATCTAGTTTTCAATCAATGATAAAAAGGCTTTTGGTACAGCAGCAATTTTTTTATTTTCATAATCATAACAAACCATACCTGTTTTTGCTTTTGCAATTTTTAATTCTTTATCTGCTCGGGGTGTAGTTATGTTATAATATAATTCGAAACTACTTGTACTAATTTCTCCTATGCTTATTTGAATGATTAAAGTGTCACCATAAAAAGATTCATTTAAATAATTTACAGCGAGTTCATTCATAATGGTTCCACAGCCTCCAATATTCATTTCAGAAAATCCGTTCTTACTTAACCATTTTATTCTTGCTTCGTGTATGATGCTTACGAGTGAATCATTTCCCAGGTGGTTCCCATAGTTTATATCTCCAATTCTGACTGGAATATTAATTGTATCAATTGTTTTTTCGGGTGTAATAATTTTAATTCTAGCCATTTTTTTGATTTAAAAAATGAATGAGTAATTGTGTAGCTTTTTTTCTGTGACTGTATTTATTTTTTTCTTCTAATTCCATTTCTGCAAAAGTTTTATTGCTTCCCTCTGGAATGAAAATTGTATCATAACCAAAACCATTTACACCTCTTTCTTGTGTTGTAATTATTCCTTTACATACCCCTGTAAATTGATACTCTTTGCCATTCAGCTGTAACGAAATGATGGTTTTAAATTGGGCATCCCGATTCGCGCTTTCCTGTAATTCTTTCAACAGTTTATTTTTATTTTCTTGATCACTAGCATTATCACCTGCATATCTGGCACTTTTTACGCCAGGGGCCCCTTGTAAAAAATCAACTTCTAACCCAGTGTCTTCACTAAAACAATTCTGATTTTTTAATGCAAAGATGAAAGATGATTTTTCTCGAGCATTTTCTTCTAAAGTGTCATGTGGTTCGGGGATGTCTATAAAAATTTCAGCTTCTTTTAAACTTATAATTTCAAACTCATTTCCAAGCACTGATCTGATTTCAGCAACTTTGTTTTTATTGTTTGTAGCAAAAATTAGTTTTTCCATAATACCAATTATACAAAAATCATTTTTAAACAATTCCAAAGCTGTTTTTTTGCTTCAATATTTTCAGCTATCACTTGTAAAGATTGTGTACGTAAATAATTAATGTTTGTGATTGTTGTTACTTCATATAATTGATTTGGAATAACGGTATCTAAATTTGAAAAATCGATATCAAAATAAATAATTGTATTGGGCTTGAAAAAATCTTTCAACTGAATTTCATCATACTGAAAAAGTCGATTAAGATTCAAAATAGCAACATCAGCAATACTTAATTTACAGGCAGCAAGCACACTGGTTAAAAACTGTAAATTCTCATCTGAAAGATGAACAAAATCAGCAACGTTTACCAGAATTAATATGTTTTTTTTATTTCCACCCAAGAAGTCGAAATTATCCCGAATCAAAGAAATTGATTTTGGTTGTTTATCATCTAACAGTACTAATGAATTGCTATATAATTCTGGCAATAAATTAATAGGTATTTGAAAATTGTCTAAACTCATGAAATCATCTTTTTTAGGGTGTTTTTTTCTGTTTCTTTGTAATAAAATTAATGATTATGACTGCAGCTGATGAAATTAAAATTAAAAAGATTAAAGAAAGCAAATTAAGTCAAATAAACTTAGAGAATATTCCTTTCGGAAAATATTTTACTGATCATATGTTTGAGATGGATTACCATAATGGCGAATGGCAACAACCCGTTATTAGGCCCTATGAACCAATTTTGATGGATCCTTCAACAGCGGCATTACATTACGGCCAAGCTATTTTTGAGGGAATAAAAGCCTATAAAAATACAGACGGAGAGGCATTTATTTTTAGACCAAACGATAATATTAAGCGATTTAATGCTTCTGCAGTGAGGATGCAAATGCCAACTGTACCGGAAGATATATTTATGGATGGCTTGCGCACATTAGTTAATCTTGAACAAAATTGGATTCCCAATCAAGAAGATCATTCCTTATACATTCGTCCATTTATGTACAGTAGCGATGAGATGATTGGCGTTCGACCTAGTGAAAATTACAAATTTCTTATTATTTTAAGTCCAACTGGTCCCTATTACAACACTCCAATGAGAATTTATGTGGAGGAGCAGTATGTTAGAGCGGTACCTGGTGGAGTGGGTTATGCCAAAGCCGCAGGTAATTATGGAGCTGCTATGTATGCTACAGCTCAAGCAAAGCTAAAAGGGTATGATCAGGTATTATGGACTGATGCTTTTGAGCATAAATATATCCAAGAGTGCGGCACAATGAATGTATTTTTTATTATTGGCGACAAAGCAATTACTCCGGATTTAGGCGCTGGTACTATATTAGCAGGTATAACAAGAGATAGCGTGATGGTTACATTGGCTCAATTGGGATTAACAGTAGAAGAAAGAGAATTAAGTATAGACGAAATTATATCAGCACATCAATCGGGTTTGCTCAAAGAGGTTTTTGGTACAGGAACCGCAGCTACTATTTCACTCATCAAAGAATTGAAATATAAAGATTATATCATGAGTTTTGATGTAAATAGCTGGAAAATTGCCCCAGAAGTGAAAAATCGCCTTAATCAAATACGTTATGGACAAATAGAAGATCCATACGGATGGATGGTAAAGGTTTAATTTTACAGTTAATTGCTAATAAAATCAACGGTTTCGGGTATATTTTTTTCAGCAAAAAAATAAAAATTTATTTTTTTAATTTATTTTTTCCATTTTTAAATGAATATAGTTACCTTTGCCGTCCAAAATTTAAAAGGTCAATAAATGCCTACTATTCAACAGTTAGTAAGAAAAGGAAGAGAAATCATCAAATCTAAGAGTAAGTCAAGAGCTCTAGATAGTTGTCCACAACGCAGAGGTGTATGTACGAGAGTATATACAACTACTCCTAAAAAGCCTAATTCGGCTTTGCGTAAAGTGGCTAAAGTTCGTTTAACCAATAAAATAGAAGTGATTGCTTATATTCCTGGTGAAGGACATAACTTGCAGGAGCACTCTATCGTGTTAATACGTGGAGGAAGGGTAAAAGATTTACCTGGAGTACGTTATCATATCGTTCGTGGTAGTTTAGATACTGCGGGTGTAAAAGATCGTAAGCAAAGTCGTAGTAAATACGGAACTAAAAAAGCAAAAAAATAATATTATAGTATTGAGTCAATTATTTGACTAAAATTTAAAAACATGCGTAAATCACAACCGAAGAAAATTCCTCTAGCCCCAGATCCAAAATTCAACGATAAGTTGGTTACAAGATTTGTAAATAATTTGATGTGGGAAGGTAAAAAAAGTGGAGCATTCAATATTTTTTATGACTCTTTAGAAAAAGTAAGCAAGATAACAGGAGAGGATGGTTATGAAGTTTGGAAAAAAGCTTTAAACAATATTACACCAGGTGTTGAAGTAAGAAGTCGCCGTATTGGTGGTGCAACTTTTCAAATTCCTTCAGAAGTAAGACCAGACAGAAAAATATCTTTAAGCATCAAATGGATGGTTAGATATAGCAGAGAAAGAAATGGTCGTAGCATGGCAGATAAATTAGCAAATGAAATTGTTGCAGCAAGTAAAGGTGAAGGTGCTTCATTCAAAAAGAAAGAAGATACACATCGTATGGCTGAGGCAAACAAAGCTTTTGCACATTTTAAAGTATAAACGAATAATTAATACAAGCTTTAAGGAGCCGTTCTGATTTCAGAGCGGCTTTTTTGTTATGTACTTATTGAGGATTTGCCGGAGGCGTTTGAGTAGTATTGTTTACAGGACTGCTCGTGTTATTAGTTTCCGTATTTGTGTTTTGAGGAGTAGTGCTATTTATTTGTGAGCTATTGTTAGTTGAATCATTTGAAACAGGTGCTGTCGGAACAGGAGATGTTTCTGAAGGAGAAGATGGTTGTATCTCTGGCTGTGTAATATTATTAGTATCTGAAGAAGCAGGCAAGTCTGAAATCACCTTGGAAGAATCTTCAACATCTGGACTGTTTTTGGAATCGTTTTGTTGCGATCTTCTTCTATCCCTCACAGTATTTTTTCTTTCCGGCTTAGCTTTTTGATTTTCCTTTTCCAGACCACTTATAGAATTATTTTGATCTTCTATTTTATTTGGTTGAGTGGTATCAACAGCTGTAATTGCTTGATTATTCGATTCTTTTTCTTTTACATTGCTTTGATTGTTTTGATTCAATCTTCTTCTTTCCTGAACAGGATTTCTTTTTTCTGTTTTTGCTTTTTGAGTTTCTTTTTCTGGAATAGCTGTAGAATTATTTTGGTTGTCTATTTTATTTGTTTGAGTGGTATCAACAGCTGTAATTATTTGATTAGTTGCTTCATTTTCTTTTACATTAGTTTTATTGTTTTGTTGAGGTCTTCGTCTATCCCTAACAGAGTTGTTTCTTTCTGGTTTTGCTTTTTGAGTTTCTTTTTCTGGAATAGCTGTAGAATTATTTTGGTTATCTATTTTATTAGTTTGAGTGGTATCAACAGATGCATCTTTTTGTGTTGTTGAATCTTTTTCTGTTGTTATAGTTTCATTTTTTTGATTCAAACGTCTTCTTTCCTGAATAGGATTCCTTTTTTCTGGTTTTGCTTTTGATGACTTACTCGAAACCTTTTCTTTAGTTTGCTTACTGTTTTTAGTGAATTGTAGAGAGTCAATATCAGTATTAACTTGAGTAGTTGAATCATTCGCTGCTGAATTATTATTGGGTTGATGCAGTTTCCTTCTATCTTGAACATTACTCCTTCTATCTGGCCTTACTCTTTTTTGTTGAATATTTCGATTTAAGGCTAAGCTAGAATCATAAGAAGATGAAATTGAATCTCTTCTTTCCTTTTGAGCTTTTCTCATCATTTGCTCTTTTCTTGCTCTGTTCGATCTAGCATCCGCTAGCATTTTTCTGGCAGAGTCTCTGTGTACTAATCTTGCCATCATAACAGCTTTTTTATTTGCTAATACAATGGAGTCGTATTTTTTGGGATTAAGAACATAGTCATATAAAGTATCATTCATTATACCAACAAAACTGCTATCATATCTGAGCGAATCTTTGGATATTTTTTTGTCGTGAATTAATTTGACAAAAGCAGGGATTTTTTTATCCATTGGCATTTTCTTAATAACTAATGCGCTTTTTTGTAAGTCAGCCCTGTTTTTTAAATCTAGTTTTATTTTTTTAGCTAAGGCAATTTCTCTAGCTCTTTCATCATCAACTGCGTTTTTTGCATGTT
>Ga0114972_10001470_pt1 | contig 17736 bp, 17 predicted proteins | sample M_140807_EF_Meta_FD_87354 | JGI IMG/M metagenome (GOLD analysis project Ga0114972, IMG submission 87354) | Freshwater microbial communities from Lake Montjoie, Canada to study carbon cycling - M_140807_EF_MetaG | ecosystem: Environmental > Aquatic > Freshwater > Lake | place: Lake Montjoie... | reverse complement strand
GGGCCCGGTGGTGCTGGCCCTGCCCGAAGACATGCTGACCACCTTGGCCACCGTGGCCGACGCCAAGCCCTACATCCCGGTCCAGGCTGCGCCGGCCTTGGCTCAGATGGAGCAGCTGGCCGCAAAACTCGATTCAGCCAGACAGCCGCTGCTGCTGGTGGGTGGCTCGCGCTGGGATGAGGCGTCGCGGGCTTCGGTCAAGGCCTTCGCACATCGCTTCGGCCTGCCGGTGGCCTGCGCCTGGCGCTATCAGGATGCCTACGACAACAGCGATTCGAATTACATCGGCGAGGTGGGCATCGGCGTCAATCCGAAGCTCGGTGCCCGAGTGCGCGAGGCCGATCTGCTGATTGCAGTGGGGGTGCGGCTGGGTGAAATGACCACGGCCGGCTACACGCTGCTGGAGTCGCCCACGCCCTCGCAATCGCTGGTGCATGTGTTTCCCGGGGCAGATGAATTCGGCCGGGTCTTTCATGCCGATCTGCCGATCCTGGCGAGCAATCGCGAGTTCGCGCGTGCACTGGATGCACTCGCGCCGTCTGCAACAGCACAGGCAACACGGTGGTCGGGATGGCTGGCTGGCGCACAGGCCGACTATGCCGAGTGGCGCGTGCCGCGTGAGCAACCCGGGGCGCTGAACTATCCGCAGTGCGTACTGCATCTGGACGCCAGCCTGCCGGCGGATGCGATCCTCACCAACGGAGCGGGCAACTTCGCCACGCCGGTGCATCGTTTCTATCGGCATCGTCAGCACAAGACGCAACTCGCACCGACCTCCGGTGCGATGGGTTACGGGGTGCCGGCCGCCATCAGCGCATCACTGTGCCATCCGGACCGGGTGGTGATCGCCTTCAGCGGCGATGGCGATTTCATGATGAACGGCCAGGAACTCGCCACTGCGGTTCAGTACGGTGCCAAGCCGATCGTCGTGCTGGTCAACAACGGCATGTACGGCACGATCCGCATGCACCAGGAGCGTGAGTATCCTGCACGGGTCTATGGAACGGCCTTGCAAAATCCGGATTTCGTCGGGTTGGCGACGGCCTACGGTTGTCACGCCGAGCGGGTCACCGAGACTGCTCAGTTCGCGGGCGCGTTCGAGCGGGCCCGGGCGTCGGGCAAGGCGGCGCTGATCGAACTGGCCATCGATCCGCAGGCGATTACGCCGGTACAGACCCTGGACGAAATTCGGGCCAAGGCGCTGGCTGCAAAGGGCTGAGGCACCGTGTGGGCGATGTGATCAGACTGGTCGCATCGCTCAGTACTGCATGAACGTAATGGCCAGTGCGACAGCGACGGCCATTGCCGCAAAGCCGATGCCGCACAGGTGGGCCAACTCCCGGCTGCCGGTGCTCAATACCAGCGCGGCTTTGAAGGCCATGTTGGCCATGATCGCGATGCCCACCGAGGTGATCGCACCGAATCGATCGAGCGTCCCCGCTCCAAACAGCCTGAAGCTGGACAGCGAGATGGCGTCGACGTCGGTCAATCCCGAGAGCGCTGCGACACCGAACAGGGCGCCCCGGCCGACCTGCTCTGAAGCCGCGGCTGCGACCAGCGAGACCAGTCCGTAAGCCAGTCCGAATCCAAGAGCCACGCGCAGTCGGGTGGGGTTTTCGACCTGCGGCAGGGGCAAATTGCCCTGGGCGATGAGCCGGGGTCGCAGCCAAAGCCCGACTGCGATCGCGGCCAAGGCTGCAGACCCTGCAAGGACGGCGACACGCCCGAGCAGATCCGGCTGAAGGATCGCTGCCATCACGCACAGACGCGCGAGCATCGTCAGATTCGACAGCAGCACGAGCAGGGTCAGCAACGCGTCTGCGCCGCTGGCTCGGGAATGGCGGGCAAACACCAGCGTGGTGGCCGTGGATGAAACCAAGCCGCCGGCCACCGCAGCGAGCGGCGCGCCGAACCGCTGTCCGGCGAATTTCAGCGAAAAAAATCCGACCAGACCCACCCCGGCAACCAGCACGACCATCATCCAGATGTCATGCGGATTCAGCGAACCCTGAGGCCCATAGGCCGTGTCAGGCAGCAGTGGCAGCACGATGAACATCAGCGCCCCGAACTGCAGGATCGGAATCAGGTCGCCTGCGGCCAGTTGCCCGGCCAGACCCTCGAGCTGCCCTTTGAAATACAGCAGGCTCACCACCACGATCGCCAGCGGTACCGCGATCCGCTCCTGACCTGTTCCGCACAGAATCCCCAGGCATCCGGTGACCACCATCGCGACCACCGAAGTCGTCGGCGCCTCAAGTGCTTCGGCCTGGGAGGCGGCCGGGTCGCCCAATCGTTTGATGAGCCCATCGGGCCAGTAGGCGCTGATCGAAATCAGTCCGATCAGGCCCAGGCCGACGGCGAGGATCTCGGGGCGTGCCGATCGGGCCGCAATCAGTGCCAGGAGCGTGCCGAGCACGCTCATCAACGCAAAGGTTCGAACGCCTCTTGAATCGCCTTTGCGCTCCCGGTCGATGCCGATGAGCAGGCCGATCGCCAGGCTGGTGGCGAACAGCTGCAGGGTGCCTGCCAGCGGCGCGTTCAGGTCGGGTGCCAATCCGATGGTCTGAACCCTCAGTGGGCGAACAGCACCGGCACGGTCATCGATTCGAGCAAGGTCCGGGTGGTGCCGCCCATGATGAACTCGAAGGCCCGGGAATGGCCATAGCCGCCCATCACGATCAGGTCGATGTTTTCATCTTCGGCACGCGACAGCATCTGGTTGCCAACGTCGACATCACGTCCAGTGCTGGTCGAGACATTGGCCTTGACCCCGTGACGAGACAGAAAGGTGGCAAGGTCCGCCCCTGGCAGATCGCCCCTGGCGCCCCGGCTTGAACGGACATCGAAGGCATTGATCTGAACCATGTCGGCTCGGCGCAGCAGCGGCATGGCTGCACTCACCGCACGGGCAGCCTCCCGGCCACCATTCCAGGCGACCATCGGGCGCTTGCCGATCGTCTTGAAATCGCCGGCATAAGGCACCACGAGCACCGGGCGCCCCGACCCGAGAATCACCCGGCCGATGAAATCCGGTGTCGTGTCATTGGCCTGATCCGGGTCGTACTGGCCCAGCACGATCAGGTCAGCGCAGCGCCCGTACTCGTTGACCACCGAGGCTGGATCGCCGTTGGCCTGACACCACTCGATCGGCCGTGCGGTCTGGCGCGAGAGATCGTCAAAGCGGGCGCGAGCTTCGTCGTCCTTGCGCTGCTGGAAGCGGATCAACTCCTGTGCAACGAAGGCACCCCCGTCGCTCACGAAGGGTTCGGTATAGAGCGGTGACATCACACAATAGACGGCGCTCAGATGGGCCTCGAAGGACTCGGCCAGATGGGCGGCCAGAGTCAGTCGTCGGCCTGCGCGGGGTGTGGTGTCAAAGTGGGTGATGAGGGTCCGGTAGCCGAAGCTCATGATGCTGCTCCTGTCGTGTCTGCAGTCGGTTCGGGGAAGTGTGGCCATCGACACTGTCGACAGGACAGGATCGACCAGACGGCTCGTTGCGTCCAGCATCCGCTTGTGGGTGGCTTGAGCGCGATCAAGACATGGGCGGCGGCCTGGGACGGGCTAGAATCCGGCTCGGCCGCATCCCACCCACCTGCTCTGATACCCATGAACGCGCTCGATCAGCTCAAGCAGCACACCGTCGTTGTTGCCGATACCGGCGACTTCAATTCGATGAAGGCCTACGCGCCGCGCGATGCCACCACGAATCCGACCCTGATCCTCAAGGCAGTCGGGCTGGCTCAGTACCAGGGGCTGCTCGATGAAACTGTGGCCTCGCACCTGGGTGAATCGACCGGCGAACTCTGCGATCGGCTGCTGGTGCGCTTCGGCACCGAAATTCTCGGGATCGTGCCGGGTCGCGTCTCGACCGAGGTCGATGCCCGGCTCTCATTCGATACCGCGGCCACCATTGCCCGTGCCCACCGGATCATCGACCTGTACGCAGCCGTCGGCATCCCGCGCGAGCGTGTGCTGGTCAAGATCGCTGCGACCTGGGAGGGCATTCGTGCCGCCGAGCGCCTTGAGCGCGATGGCATCCATTGCAATCTCACCTTGCTGTTCGGCTTTCCTCAGGCGGTGGCCTGTGCGGATGCCGGCGTGACCCTGATCTCGCCGTTTGTCGGGCGCATCTACGACTGGTATCGCAAGCGCGACGGGATCGAGTTCACCGCAGAGAACGATCCCGGCGTGGCCTCGGTTCGGCGCATCCATGCCTATTTCAAAGCCTTTGGTTATGAGACCGAAGTGATGGGTGCGAGCTTTCGCAACATTGGCCAGGTGCTTGCCTTGGCCGGCTGCGATTTGCTGACCATCAGCCCTGATCTGCTTGAGCAGTTGCAGTTGACCGAAGTGCTTGTGCCCCGGCGTCTGGATGCAGCGCGCATCGATCGCGCAGCGATCGAGCGGGTGCGCTTCGATGAGAAGCAGTTCCGATTCGAGATGAACGAAGACCCGATGGCCTGCGACAAACTCGCAGAGGGTATCCGTGCCTTCGTGGCCGACGCACGCCGACTCGACGATCTGGTGGCCGCCAGGGCCACGCGCTGAACTTCAGTTCGAGTCGGATCAGCCCCGGCCGGTCGAACCGAACCCGCCGGTGCCCCGATCGCTCGACTCGAAGGACTCGACCAGATTGAAGCGTGCCTGCAGCACCGGCACGATCACCATTTGAGCGATTCGCTCGAGGGGCTGCAGCACGAAGGCGGCCCCGCTGTCGGGCGGGTTGCGGTTCCAGCACGACACCATCAGCGGACCCTGGTAGTCCGAGTCGATCAGTCCGACCAGATTGCCCAGCACGATCCCATGCTTGTGCCCCAGTCCGGAGCGCGGCAGCAGGACAGCAGCCAGCCCGGGGTCTTTAAGGTGCATCGACAAGCCAGTTGGAATCAGGGCGGTCTGGCCCGGCTCAAGCGTGATCGGCGCCTCGATGCAGGCCCTCAGGTCCAGGCCTGCGCTGCCCGAGGTGGCATAGGCGGGCAAGGTGTCCCGGATGCGCTCATCGAGCACCTTGAGATCGATTGAAATCATGGTGTGTTGCGGGACTTGCGCGATCGTGCGCTGAGGATGAAAAACACGATGACGCCGAAGATGAGCAGTACACCGAAGCCGTCATCTGCCGATTCCATCGCGGACCTCAGGATATTCAGCACGAAGGCGATCCCACCGAGCGTGAAGAGGCCGGTGATGACTCGATCACGCATCGGCATGGCCAGCCAGCGCCCCAACAGCGATGCGGTGATATCCCGACGCACGGCCGCAGGCGGGGCGACCGGCTGTTCCAGCATTGAGCCGGGCGTCATTCGGGGTGCTTCAGCCTCCGGTCGCTTGGCCTCTGGCGCAAGCGGCAGCCTGCGGGCAGCATCGGCCGCGCGCGAGGTGACCATGCTGTCGGCGCCTGTGTGAAGACGGTGCGCCGCGGGTTGGCTCGCCGCCTGAAGCAGGCGGGCGAAGTCGCCGTCGCGCGGTGCACCGCCCATCGTGCGGGTGTCGTCGACCGCCCGGCTCGCCACACTCATGCGTTCGAAGTCGGTGGCCATCAGCAGCGCTCCGTGGGCAGGCGTCTGGCGATCTCCTGCGCCAGCACCCGGGCCAGGTCGGTCTTGCTCGCGCGGGGCAGTCGGGTGCTGCCCTGGGCATCGATCAGGAGCAGTTCGTTGTCATCCATCCCGAATGTGGCCTGGCCCAAATTGCCGACCAGCAAGGGCACGCCCTTTCGCAGGCGCTTTTGCTGCGCATTGGCTTCAAGGTCTTCGGTTTCCGCGGCAAATCCGACGCAGTAAGGCCCACCGGGCATCGCTGCGACCGTGGCGAGGATGTCCGGGTTTTGCGCAAATTCGAGTGCGGGTGCACCGCCATCCTCGGTCTTCTTCAGTTTGTGGTCGGCAGCATTGGCAACCCGCCAGTCGGCCACCGCCGCCACCGAGACGAACACATCCTGCCCTGCGACCTCGGCCTGCACCGCGTCGAGCATCTCGCGCGCACTGCGCACATTGACCCGACGCACGCCGCGCGGTGCGTCCAGTGCGGTGGGTCCGGAGACCAGCACCACCTGGGCGCCGGCATGGCGCATCGCCCGGGCGATCGCATAGCCCATCTTGCCCGAGGACAGATTGGTGATGCCGCGAACCGGGTCGATCGGCTCGAAGGTCGGGCCCGCGGAGATCAGCACCCTGCGACCGGCCATGAACTTCGGCGCAAAGAACACAATGGTTTCTTCGACCAGCTCCTGCGCTTCGAGCATGCGGCCGTCGCCAGTTTCACCGCAGGCCTGCTCCCCGCTACCCGGGCCAAGCAGGCTCACACCGTCAGCCAGCAGTGTCTGCATGTTGCGCCGCGTGGCGTGGGCTTCCCACATCTGACGGTTCATCGCGGGTGCCATCAGCAGCGGGCAGTCCCGGGCCAGTGCCAGAGTCGAGAGCAGGTCATCGGCCATGCCGTGAGCAACCTTGGCCATGAAGTCGGCGGTGGCAGGCGCGACGATGATGGCATCGGCAGCCCGCGACAGGTCGATGTGCGGCATGCCGTTGCTGATGCGACCATCCCATGCGTCGGTGAACACCGGCCGGCCGGTGAGGGCCTGGAAGGTGGCGGTGCCGATGAAGTGCGTGGCGGCCTCGGTCATGACCACCTGAACGGTGGCACCGCGCCGCTGCAATTCACGCGCAAACTCGCAGGCTTTGAATGCGGCCACGCCACCGGTCACGCCCAGCAGCAGATGCCGCCCGCCCAGTTCGCCGGCGGGGTTCACGAAAGGAGCGGGCAAGGTCGTGTCAGTCATCGCGCGACTCTTGCCCAGCGAGGACGCTTCGTCAAGGGCAGGCGCCGGCGGTCAGGATTGATCAAGCCGGGTGGTCTCATCGTGTTCGCCTCACTCGCAGCAGTTCGTCCAGGATCAGCAGTGCCGCGCCCACGGTGATGGCCGCATCGGCCACATTGAATGCCGGGAAGAACCATCGCTCCTGCCAGTGCACCAGCACGAAATCGGTGACCTTGCCTTGCACGATGCGGTCGATCAGGTTGCCGATGGCGCCGCCCAGGATCAGCGTGAGTGCCAGACCGAAGAGGCGCTGCGATCCATGACGGGCGAGCAGATAGAGAATGAAGGCAGCGGCCGCCACGCCGATCCCGATGAAGAACCAGCGTTGCCATCCCCCTGCGCCGGCCAGAAAGCTGAAGGCTGCACCGGTGTTGTAGACCAGTGTCAGGTCCAGCCATCCCGGAATCAGTGCCAGCCGTTCGGCGTGCTGAAACCGGCTCACGACCAGCAGTTTGGTGAGCTGATCGACGACGATGATCAGCGCCGACAGCGACAGCCAGGACAGCAGCGACACCCGTGCGCGACTGCCGGAGCGTGATGACCTCGATGAGCGCGCCATGCCGGGCCTCAGGCGTAGTGGCGAGGCTCACCCTCGCCATGCAGGTTGCTCACGCACCGCCCGCACAGCGCAGGGTGCTCAGCCGATGCACCGGTGTCTTCGCGCCAGTGCCAGCAGCGCTCGCACTTGGTGTGTGCACTGGCCGTCACGCTGATGCGACCGATGGCCGCATCGCTGTCGTCGTCGGCCTGCGCTTCGAAAAGCCGCGCCGCCGAGGTGATCAGCACGAAGCGAAGGTCGTTGCCCAGACTCGAGAGGTCTTCGAAGAGCGAGCCGCGCGCCGATACATCGACTTCGGCCTGAAGCGACGAGCCGATCGCACCAGTGGTTCTGACGGCCTCGATGGCGCGCGTAACCTCACCGCGCCAGCTTCGAATCCGGGACCATCGGGCCAGCAGCGCATCGGCCTGCGGTACATCCGGAAACTCATGCCAGGTCTGGGTGAAGATGGTCTCGCCGTGCTGCGCGTGAGTCTGCGGATCGAACAGCGGCCAGGCTTCTTCCGAGGTGAATGAAAGGACCGGTGCCATCACCTTGAGCAGTGAGCGTGTGATGTGCCACAGGGCGGTCTGAGCCGAGCGCCGGGCCAGAGAGTCGGCGCCAGTGGTGTAGAGGCGGTCCTTGAGGATGTCCAGGTAGAAGCCGCCGAGGTCTTCGGAGCAGAAGGTCTGCAGCCCGGACACCACCGGATGAAATTCAAGGCGCCCATAAGAGGCGACGATTTCCGACTGCCACTGGGCGGCCCGGGCCAGTGCGTAGCGGTCGACTTCCACCATGCGATCGAGCGGCACTGCATGCGAATCGATGTCGAAATCGGCCAGGTTCGCGAGCAAAAAACGCAAGGTGTTGCGGATGCGGCGGTAGGCTTCGACGACGCGCTTGAGAATTTCGTCCGACAGCGACACTTCGCCCGAGTAGTCGACCGAGGCGACCCACAGTCGCAGGACTTCCGCGCCCAGCGTGTCGGAGACTTTCTGCGGGGCGATGACATTGCCCAGCGACTTGCTCATCTTGCGGCCCTTGCCGTCGACGATGAAGCCGTGAGTCAGCAAGGCCTTGTACGGCGCCGCGCCGTTGATCATGCAAGACGTTAGCAAGGAGGAATGGAACCAGCCGCGATGCTGGTCACTGCCCTCCAGATACAGGTCGGCGGGGAACACTGACTGCTCGGCGTGCGAGCCGCGCAGTACGGTCTGGTGGGTGGTGCCTGAATCGAACCAGACATCGAGTGTGTCGCGGTTTTTCTCGTACTGGTCGGCTTCATCGCCCAGCAGCTCGCGCGCATCGAGCGACTGCCAGGCCTCAATGCCACCGACTTCGATGCGTTGCGCCACCTGTTCGAGCAGCTCGGGTGTGCGCGGATGCAGTGCGCCGGTTTCCTTGTGGATGAAAAAGGCCATCGGCACGCCCCACTGGCGCTGGCGTGACAGGGTCCAGTCAGGCCGATTGGCGATCATGGCATGCAGTCGGGCCTTGCCCCATGCCGGATAAAAGTCAGTCGCCTCGATAGCGGCCAATGCCCGCTCACGCAGGCTAGGACCCTCGCGCGGCACGAGGTCCATGCCGGCAAACCACTGGTTCGTGGCCCGGTAGATCACCGGCGTCTTGTGGCGCCAGCAGTGCATGTAGGGGTGTTCGTATTTCTGCACCTTGAGCAGGCTGCCGTTGGCTCGCATGGCTTCGACGATCGCGGGATTGGCCTCCCAGATCGACAGCCCGCCGTAGTCGGGCAAGGTGGGGGCATAGCGGCCATCGCCCATCACCGGGTTGAGGATCGCATCGTCGCTCAGGCCGTAGCGCTTGCACGACTGGAAGTCCTCGACGCCATAAGCCGGCGCTGAGTGCACGATGCCAGTGCCGGTGTCGAGCGTGACGTAATCGCCCAGATAGACCGGTGAGTCGCGATCGGCAAACGGATGGCGAAATGTGTGCAATTCCAGGGCCTGCCCGGTGCAGGTCGCGAGCACGGTGCCTTGCAGCCCCCAGGCAGTCATGCAGGCATCGACCCGCTCGCGCGCCAGTATGAAGAGCACGGGCGCGCCCTCGCGCTGCGCGCTGACGAGTGCGTATTCGAATTCCGGATGCAGGTTCAGCGCCTGATTGGCCGGCAGGGTCCAGGGCGTGGTGGTCCAGATCACCGCCCAACCGGGCGCATCCGGCAGAGCGCTCAGGCCGAAGGCACGGGCCAGCGCAGCGCGGTCAGTAAAGGCAAAGCCGACATCGACCGCCAGATCGGTACGGTCCTGATATTCGACCTCGGCCTCGGCCAGGGCTGAGCCGCAATCGAAGCACCAGTTGACCGGCTTCAAGCCCCGGTAGACGAAGCCGGCTTCCATGATCTGCCCGAGCGCACGCAGCTCGTTGGCTTCGGTGCGGGGCGCCATCGTGAGGTACGGGTTGTCCCATTCGCCGAGGACGCCCAGGCGGATGAAGTCGCGCTTCTGGCTGGCGATCTGCTCGGTGGCATAGGCCCGCGATTTCGCCTGGACATCGGCTGCGGGCAGGCCGCGGCCGTACTGCTTTTCGATCTGGATCTCGATTGGCATGCCGTGGCAATCCCAGCCCGGCACGTAGCGCGCGTCATAGCCGGCCATATTCCGGCATTTGACGATGATGTCCTTGAGCACCTTGTTGATCGCATGCCCGATGTGGATGTCGCCGTTGGCATACGGAGGCCCGTCGTGCAGCACAAAAATCGGCCGGCCCTTGCTGGCTGCGCGGATGCGCTTGTAGACGCCCTTGTCCTGCCATTGCTGGACCCATTTCGGCTCGCGCTTGGCGAGGTCGCCCCGCATGGGGAAGGGGGTGTCAGGCAGATTCAGCGTGCTGCGGTAGTCAGGCAGACCGCTGTCGGTGCGGGGGGTGGCGTTGTCGTGTGACATGGTGTCTGTCTTCTCAGGGCCGGGCTGTGGCCGCGGCGAAATGGGCACGGGCCTGGTCGGCATCGATGCGGATCTGCTCGACCAGTGCGTCCAGCGTGTCGTAATGCGCTTCATCTCGAAGCTTTCGCATGAACTCGACGCGAATGAGTTTGCCGTAGGCATCGCCACGCCAATCGAGCACATGGGTCTCCAGCAGGGGCGCGCCGTTGGTCTCGACCGCGGGTCGGGTGCCCAGGCTGGCGACTGCGGCCAGCGGCACATCGGCCAGTCCGTGCACGCTCACCACGAAGATGCCGGCGAGCGCCGGTCGGCCATGAGTCAGCCGAAGGTTGAGTGTTGGAAATCCGAGTTCACGGCCGAGCTTGCGGCCATGCACCACATGCCCCGAAATCGAATAGGGACGGCCGAGCAGGCGTTCGGCCTGGGTCAGGTCACCAGCGGCCAGTGCCTGGCGGACCGCGGAACTCGAGACCCGCTGGCCGTCCTGCGCGATCGTCGGCATGCTGTGCAGCTCGAAACCGTAGGCTTGCGATGCGCGCTCGAGCGCGGCGAAATCGCCCTGGCGACGCGCGCCAAATCGGAAATCATCGCCGATCAGCAGCCAGCGGACCTGCAGGCCTTCGATGAGGATCTGCCGGATGAATGACTCGGGGTCGAGTGCGGCGAAACGCTCACTGAAATGAACCACGCAGGTCTGATCAATGCCGACCTGCGCCAGCGCCTGCAGCTTGTCCCGCAGTGTGGCTATCCGATTGGGCGCGGCGAGCGCGGGATTGCTGGCGGCAAAGAATTCACGCGGATGCGGCTCGAAGGTCAGGACGCAGGACTTGATTCCAAGCTCGGTGGCGGCTTGGCGCACATGCTCGAGCAAGGCCTGATGGCCGCGGTGCACCCCATCAAAATTGCCGATGGTGAGCGCACAGGGCTGGCGTTGGTCGGTAGGAGGAAGGCTGCGAAAGACCTGCATGCGTGGCAATGCAAAACCCGGAAGGATAAAGCATCGGGACGGGTCACCGCGGCTCGGGTGCTAGACTTCGCCCGCCCATCCGACGGCTGTCCGTGAAGACGCTCGCAATTCTGATTTCCGGCCAGGGAACCCATCTGGCCAATCTTGAGAGGGCCTGTCGCTCGCAGCAGGTGCCTGCCCGCATCGGGTTGGTCGTCTCGAATCGCTCTCAGGCGCCCGGCGTGGCGCTGGCTCAGCAGCTTGGACTGCCGGTTCAGACGGTGTCGCACACCGATTTCGACAGCCGCGAGGCCTTCGATGAGCGCTTGGCTCACCTGATCGAAGCATCGGCCGCGGATCTGGTGGTGCTGGCCGGTTTCATGCGGATCCTCACCGATGCCTTTGTGCAGCGCTTCGAAGGGCGGCTGGTCAATATCCACCCCTCGCTGTTACCTGCGTTTGCGGGCCTGGACACCCATGCGCGTGCGCTCAAGACCGGCGTGCGGGTGCATGGTGCAACCGTGCACCTGGTGACGCCGACACTCGATCACGGCCCGATCCTGGCCCAGGCGGCGGTGCCGGTGCTTGCCTGCGACGATGCCGAGTCCCTGCGCGCGCGCGTGCTGAGTGCGGAGCACCGCATCTATCCACGTGCCGTGCGGTGGTTGCTCGAAGATCGGGTCCGTGTGAACGAGGGCAGGGTGCTCGTGGATGGCATCGATGATTCCGAACGCGTGTTGATGGAGACAGACCGATGAGTGGTGCACCGCGAAGCCGAAGAGACCAACCCGGCAGCTCGAAGTCATCGACCGACAGGCGCGCTGCGCCAGGCAGCAAAGCGCGCGGCAAGCCGCCTGCCAAGAAGCTTGCGCTTGCCACAGGTCCCGGCGGGGGAGTCGGCATCCTCGCCCGCGTGTCGCCCGAGCAGCTTGAGCAGGCGCTCGGGGTTGTGCTCGCTCTGAACGGCCCGGCTGACACGCTGCTGAGGGATTTTTTTCGTCGGCATCCGGATCTGGGTCGCAGGGATCGGGGTGTGGTTGCCGAAACCGCCTTCGATGTGCTGCGCAATCGACGCCTCTACACCCACCTGACCCAGTCGGTGAGTGGCCCATTGCCGCGTCGCCTGATGGCGATCTCGCTGTGCAGGCGGCACGGACAGCAGGCCGTGGCTGCACTGGGGCTGTCGGCCGGCGATGAATTGGCCCTGCAGCAGGCGATGGTGATCGATCTGAACAGCCTGCCGCAGACGGTCAGGCTGAGCCTCCCGGATTGGCTGTATGACGCCTTGCGAAGCGGCTTCTCAGAGAATCCGGCCATTGCGCCGGGTCCGGACGCGCTGCTCGAGACGCTGGGCCTGTGCCTGTTGCAGCCTGCCCCGCTCGATCTGCGCGTGAATCTGCTCAAATCCGATCGTGCGGCGGTGATGGCTGCGCTCACTGAGGCAGGTATCGAGGCTGAGTTGATGGACGGGTCGGCCACTGCGATTCGGGTCAGTGGCAAGCCGGCGATCGAGCGTCTGGCGGCGTTCACGCAGGGCTGGTTCGAGGTCCAGGATGCCGGCAGCCAGCGACTGGTCGAGTTTGCCGCGCCGCGCCGCGGGCAGACCGTGGTGGATTTTTGCGCGGGCGCGGGCGGCAAGACCCTGGCGATGGCCGCTGCCATGCGCTCCAGCGGCCAGATCTATGCCTGCGATGTGTCGGCCACCCGACTGCAACGGCTGCGCCCAAGGCTGCTGCGCTCCGGCGCCAGCAATGTGCAGCCCTTCGGGCTGGACAGCGAAAATGACCCGAAACTGCGGCGTCTGGCGGGTCGCGCTGACCTGGTCCTGGTCGATGCGCCCTGCAGCGGCACAGGCACGCTCAGGCGCAACCCCGAATTGAAGTGGCGCCTTGCGCCGGAATCGATCGATGAGTTGCGTCGGCTTCAGATGGCGATCCTCGAGTCGGCGGCCCGACTGGTCAAACCGGCCGGCTCGCTGGTCTACGCGACCTGCAGCCTGCTGCGGCCCGAAAACGAAGCCATCGTCGAGGCCTTTTGTGCAGCCCATCCGGAATTCGCCGAGCCGACGACAATGAAGCTCAGACCGGACGAATCCGGCAGCGATGGTTTTTTTGCGGCCCGCTGGGTGCGACGTTCGCTCTGATCGGTCGACCTGATTAACGTACATGACGCCGGGTCAAGACCACTTTACAATGCCGGATCTTTCATCGGGAGCTGTCATCTTGTTCGATCACCCCGCCGCGCAGGCGGCTCTGTCATTCCTGGACACGGGCCTGGCCCATTTCTCCGGCTGGCAGATCCTCGTCTACACGTTGATCGTCACCCACATCACCATTGCAGCGGTCACGATCTACCTGCATCGCTGCCAGGCCCATCGTGCCCTCGAACTGCACCCGGTCGTTTCCCACTTTTTCAGATTCTGGCTGTGGATCACCACCGGGATGATCACCAAGGAGTGGGCGGCAATCCACCGCAAGCATCACGCCAAGTGCGAGACCGAGGAAGATCCTCACAGCCCCCAGACCCGTGGCATCCGCAAGGTCCTGCTTGAAGGCGCGGAGCTGTATCGCGCCGAGACCTACAACGCCGAAACCATGACCCGCTATGGCCATGGCACGCCTGATGACTGGGTCGAGCGCAATGTCTACGCGCGGTTCGCGATGTGGGGCATCTACATCACGCTGGTGGTCGATGTGCTGCTGTTCGGTGCAATCGGCATCACGGTGTTTGCTGTTCAGATGATCTGGATCCCCGTGACGGCTGCGGGGATCATCAATGGACTCGGCCATTTCCGGGGTTACCGCAACTTCGACAGCCCGGACGCCAGCCGCAACCTGATTCCCTGGGGCATCCTGATCGGCGGCGAGGAACTGCACAACAATCACCACGCCTTCGCGACCTCGGCACGGCTGTCCAACCGCTGGTACGAGTTCGATATCGGCTGGATGTATATCCGCATCATGCAGGCATTGGGCCTGGCCACCGTGCGCAAGCTGGCGCCGGTGCCGCGTCTGGCTGAGCCGCGCAATCAGGTCGATGCCCAGACCCTGCAGGCGGTGATTGCCCATCGCTACGATCTGATGGCGGCTTACGGCAAATCGCTGGCCCAGACCTGCTCGCAGGAAGTGGCCCGGCTTCGTGCGGTGCAACCGGCGCAGGCGATGACGCTGCGCTCTGCATCCGATTGGCTGCATCTGGACACTGCCCGCTGGAGCGAGCAGAACCGCGCCACTCTGGGCGAGGTGTTTGCCGCATCGGCGCCTTTGCAAAAGCTTGTCGAGATGCGCAGCGAGCTCGCGGTCACCTGGGAGCGTTCCAATTCGTCGGCTGAACAACTGATCGTGCACCTGCAAGACTGGTGTCGTCGCGCCGAGGAAAGCGGCATTGCAGCGCTTCAGGAGTTGTCACTCAGGATGCGCAGCTACACCCCAGCCTGAGCACGGCGTGCATCGGGGCCAGTCGATCAGACGAAGCGCCCCGGCAATGCGCCAGGCAAGACGGTGAGAGAATCGTTCCAAGAACATCACCTAAGAACATCACCCAAGAACTCGCCCATAAAAAACGCCCCGATTCGGGGCGTTTTTTATGACCGCACGAGCGACCGAGGGCCGAAGATCACTTGATCTTGGTTTCCTTGTAGGCCACGTGCTTGCGAGCGACCGGATCGAACTTCTTGATCTCGATCTTCTCGGGCTTGGTCTTCTTGTTCTTGGTGGTGGTGTAGAAGTGACCGGTTCCTGCGGTCGACTCCAGCTTGATCTTGTCACGCATGGCTCAGGCTCCTGATGAGGTCGGATTCAGGCTTCGCCGCGGGCGCGCAGGTCTGCGAGCACGACTTCGATGCCGAGCTTGTCGATGGTCCGCAAGGCGGCCGTGCTGACACGCAGACGGATCCAGCGGTTCTCGCTCTCGATCCAGAAGCGGCGCGACTGCAGATTGGGCAAAAAGCGGCGCTTGGTCTTGTTGTTGGCGTGCGAGACGTTATTGCCAACCATCGGGCCTTTGCCAGTGATGCGGCAGACTTTGGCCATGGCGTACTCCAGATAGGGGTGAAGCTGTATTCAGCAAAGCCAAGAAGTATATCCCGAAGCATGGGATCCTGGCAACCGCCGTGTCGGATCAGATGAGGCCGTGCTCGGCAAATGAGAACTGCCGCCCGCCTGCGACGATGACATGGTCGAGCACCCGGATATCAAGGCACTTCAGGGCCGATGTCAGGGCCTCGGTGAGCAGGCGGTCTGCCGCGCTGGGATCGGGGATGCCGGACGGGTGGTTGTGCGCGAGGATGACCGCGGCTGCATTGTGTTCGATCGCCCGACGAACCACTTCACGGGGATAGACCGCGGTCTGGTTCAGCGTTCCCTGGAAGACGTCTTCGGCAGCCAGCAATCGATTGTGTGAATCGAGAAACAGGATGCAGAAGACCTCGTTGCGCCGGTGCTGCAGATTCAGTGCCAGATAGTGCCCGACCGCCTGTGGGCTGGTCAGGGCGTCGCGCTGGCGCAGCTCCTCGGCCAGACCGCGCCGAACCAGCTCCTGAGCAGCCTGCAGCCGGGTCCAGGTGTCCTTGCCAAGGCTGCCGGCCTGCGCCACCTTGCCGCGGGCGGCCCTGAAAAGCCCGCTCAGACCCTTGAAGCGAGCGAGCAGGCCGTCCAGGTGGGGGCGCAGATCGTGGTTTGAGTCCTGATTGGACATGAGCACACTGAGCAGGTCTGCATCGTCGAGGCTGTGGACGCCAATGGCGAGCAGGCGGTGTTCGGGCCGCATCGACCCGGGGCGGGCGAGGCGCGCCGGAGGCTTCGCAGCATCAGCAGGGGCGACCGGCGGCGGCATCTTGTGAACTCCTGTGCTTACAATCAGGGATTGTCTGGACTGCCTCATGAATGCCAACTCAACACCCGACGCCGACCGACCGATCGTCAAGCCCGATTCGCACCTCACGCTGCATTACCGGATCAGTCTGGCAAGCAGTGGAGCGGATGTCATTAGTACTTTCGGTGATCGGCCGGCGACCCTGACCTTGGGCTTAGGCCAGCTGGCCGAGCCGCTCGAGCAGCAACTGCTCGGACTGAGCGAGGGCGATGAGGCCAGCTTCGATCTGGCCTCCGGGCAGGCCTTCGGGCCACGCAACCCGGACTTGCTGCAACGCATCTCGCGGTCGATGCTGCAGTCTCATGGCGAGCTGGGTGCCAGCTATCAGCCGGGTGACCTGCTGGATTTCGCCGCGCCGGATGGTTCGCGCTATGCCGGTGTGCTCAAGGAGATCGATGCCACCGGTGCCCTGCTCGATTTCAATCATCCATTGGCCGGCCAGGCCATCCGCTTTGAAGTCCGTATTCTGGGAGTGCTCTGAATGTCTGACCTGAACACACCCACCCTGTCTCCGATCGATGAACTGCAGCAGCCGGAGGCGGTACTGGCCCAGCCTCGAGGCTTCTGCGCAGGCGTCGATCGGGCCATCGAAATCGTCGAGCGTGCACTCGAGCGTCATGGCGCACCGGTCTATGTGCGGCACGAGATCGTCCACAACGACCATGTGGTGCGCGATCTGCGCGGCAAGGGCGCTGTCTTCGTCGATGAACTGACCGATGTGCCCGAGGGGGCGACGCTGGTGTTTTCGGCCCACGGCGTCTCGCGTGCGGTGCGCAACGAAGCCGGTGGCCGTGATCTGCGGGTCTTCGATGCAACCTGCCCGCTGGTGACCAAGGTGCATGTCGAGGTGGCCAAGCTGCGTCGCGAGGGGCGGGAGGTGATCATGATCGGTCATGCCGGGCACCCTGAAGTCGAGGGGACCATGGGCCAGGCCGATGACGGAATCCATCTGGTCGAGACGGTCGATGATGTCGAGCAACTCCATCCCGCTCAGGTCGATCACCTCGCCTATGTGACGCAGACGACCCTGTCGGTGGACGACTGCCGTGCAGTGATCGATGCCCTGAAGCGGCGATTCCCCCTGATCAGCGAGCCCAAGAAGCAGGACATCTGCTACGCCACGCAGAACCGCCAGGATGCGGTCAAGTTCATGGCGCCTCAATGCGATCTGGTGCTGGTCATTGGCAGCCCGACCAGTTCCAACAGCAATCGGCTGCGCGAAGTGGCGCAGAAGATGGGCAAGGAAGCCCGCCTGATCGGATCGGCTGATGAGCTGGATCCATCCTGGCTCGAAGGCAAGCGGCGCATTGGCGTCACGGCTGGCGCATCCGCACCGGAAGTGCTGGTCCAGGCCCTGCTCGAACGGCTGGCCAGTCTGGGTGTGACGCATGTTCGCCAGTTGGAGGGCATCGTCGAACATGTGCAGTTTCCCTTGCCGAAGGGCTTGGGCTCAGCATGAGTTCTGCCGCACATCCGCGTGCCGCGGTGAGCAAGCCGGGTCGTCGAAGCTGGCTTGCCCTGGGGCTGGCCATAACCCTGAACGGGTGCGCGTCGGTCGGCCGCTCTGCCGCGGGTTCGCCAGGCCCGGGCATCATGGAGACTGCTTTACCGGCCACCGACGAATCGCTTGCGCTGCATGTCCTGAACCGTCTGGGCT
>Ga0114972_10001465_pt1 | contig 17759 bp, 9 predicted proteins | sample M_140807_EF_Meta_FD_87354 | JGI IMG/M metagenome (GOLD analysis project Ga0114972, IMG submission 87354) | Freshwater microbial communities from Lake Montjoie, Canada to study carbon cycling - M_140807_EF_MetaG | ecosystem: Environmental > Aquatic > Freshwater > Lake | place: Lake Montjoie... | reverse complement strand
GGTCAAATCGGCGGTGCCCGTGTTTTTGATCGTGAACGTCTGGGTGGTGTTGGAACCATTGATCACCGTGCCAAATGCCTTCGAACCTCCATCCGGGATGTTGATTGCACCCGCATCCTCCACAGCGATTTCGGGGGCTGTTCCGGTGCCGGAGAAGTTGATGTCGAAGGGGTTCTCATCGCTGTCGTTGTTGGCGATGGCGATGCTGGCGTTTTTCAAGCCCGGGCTGGTGGGCGCGAACTGCACGGTGAAGGTCGTCGTTCCACTCGGTCCGGAAACCGGAGCCGTGGGGGAGACGGTCACGGAGAAGTCCGTCGAGCCGCTGAGTATGTAAGTCAGCCCGGTCAAATCGGTGCTGCCGGTGTTTTTGATGGTGAAGGTCTGAGTCGTGGTTGAACCAACCACCACCGTGCCGAAAGCCTTCGAGCCTCCGTCGTCGATGTTGTTCATGCCCGAATCCTCCACGGCGATCTCCGGCGCGCCACCGATGCTGAGCGTGAGGGTGCCGGTGGTTTCATCAAAGGTGTAGATTTTGGAGCCCACGGTCTTGGTCCAGATGTCACCGGTCACACTCCAGGGCGTGACTCCACTCAGGACCCGGAAGGAGCTGTCGTAGGCACCGGTGAGGGATGTGACGTTTTCAAGCACCCAGCTCCCTGTGGTCAGGGCCGTTGCATCGGTGAGAGTGGTGTCGATGTTGAAATCGCCGGCCAGGACTACCGTCCCCGCACCGCTGATGCTGTTATTGACACCACTGGTGGCACCGATGACAAACTTTAGCTGCGCGGCGGTGGAGAGGTTCAGAGTGCCGGCACTGACGGTGGTGTTGCCCGTGTAAGTGTTCACGCCGGAGAGCCTGGCCGTTCCCGCGCCGGACTTGGTCAGGTTGCCGCTGCCCGCCAGATTGGCTTCGACGGCGAAGCCACCGTTGGTGCCGGCGGAACTCAGGGTAAAGCCGCCGCTGCTGCTCAGGGTGCCGTACCTGAGGGTGCCGTCGATCAAGGTCACGCCCGCGTTTTGGGTAATGGTCTTGCCACCCAAATCCAGCACGCCGTAGCCAATCCAGAGGGCGTTGGCGTTGTTGCCGAGGGTGCCATCGCCGGCAAGGGTGATGCCGCCTTCGGCGATGACCGTGCCCACGGTGTATGTATTCGCGCCGGTCAGGGTCAAGGTGCCGCGCGCCGCAGTAGTAAGAGTGGCGGTAAAGCCGTCACCGAGGGCCACCGCCGCATTGGAAAGGTTATTGGGGAGCGCTGCACCCAATGGCTTGATTTGGGCATTGCTGCCTGCTCCGCTGATCACGCCGGCATAGGTTGTTGGGCCTTTGTTTTGCCAAACCGCTGTGCAGTTCAGGCTCAAACTCGGGCTGTTCACCAGCGAACCGTCGTTGGCGATGTTGGCGGCATCGCCAAATCCCATGGTGCCGCTGTTTGCATTGACGGCGGTGTTCCCGCTGTATGTCATGGCTGCCCGGAACCAGGGGCGCGAGCTGTTGCCCGTGGCCGCAAAGTTCAGGTTTCCCGAACCGGTGATCACGTTGTTGAAGTACTCGTTTTGCGCGCCTTTAATCAAAATGGTGGCGGTGCCGGCACCTAGCGTGATGCCACGCCTCACTGAAAAAGTGTTATTGTTGACGTTCAGGAACAAGGTGCCGCCGTCATTGATCGTGAGGTTGTCGGACTGAAAGGAGCCGGGGTAGGCACCCAGGGAGTTCGCCGACCCCGTGGCATCGCCCGCGGTAACGGCGAGGGTTCCGCCGCTGATCACGGTCTTGCCGGAATAGGTGTTGGCGGTGCCAAGGGTGAGCGTGCTGGTGCCCGACTTGGTGAGCTTGAAGGCTCCGCTGATGGCACCCGAAAAAGTGAACCCCGCCGAGCCTGAGGCGCCGTTGGCCGTGCCGTTGCCGGTGAAAGTGATGTCCTGGTTGAGCGCGATTTTTGGCAGGAAGATAGGCGCCAACCTCTGGCTGCCGTTCACACCATTGAGATTGACCGTCGGACTTGTTCCATCGAACGTCCAAGTATTGGTGCCCGTGCCGATGTTGACTGCGGTTGTTGCCGTCGCCGCCGCGCCCCTGCCATTGATCGTGAGAGTGTTCAGGGTGAGCGCCGCCGGATCCGTGTTCACTGTGATGGTGCCATTGGCCAAGGCAGTGGTCGTGTCGCTGAACAACGTGACCCCGGCATCGGTGGCAGATACGGGCACGCCGTTCAGATCCCAGTTCCCCGCGGTGGTCCATGGGTAGGTCCCAGCCGCCGTTGGTGTGAAGGTGTAGGTCGCGGCGTAGGCGGATTGCCCGGCAAGCAAGGTGGACAAGATGGCGGCGAATGAAGCTGCGCGAGACAGCCCGTAGACTTCAGGAATTTTCATAGTGGTTTTTTGGGTTTTTCCACAAGCATGATTCTGCCAATGGATTTGATGAAGCAGCACGAAACATTGCCACGCCCGCTCATTGTCAATCTTTTTTTCTTATCAGGCACTCCAGGGCTATCAAGCCAGGGAGATGCTCAAAGGCAGGGATCGCTGTCCCTAGCGATCCGGTGGGGGCAGGATGGTTTGCTCTCAATCATCCTTCCTGACTCACTCGCTTTGTTGGCGAACCAGAGCGTGGGGTGAAGGTAGATCAAGTAAGGGTGATCCGCGACCGTCCCCCACCGGAACGCTCGGAGATCGTTCCCAGCCTTTTTTCACTCGCTTTGTTGGCGAACGAGAGCGTGGGGTGAAGGTAGATCAGGTTAGGGTGATCCGCGACCGTCCCCCACCGGAACGCTCGGAGATCGTTCCCCGCCGTTTGATTGCGCAATTTCATGTCAATCCTTTCCCTAGCTTGATCGCCGTGTCAGGCACGCGGTGGGCTCATGTTTGTGTGTGCTCTGGGAACAAACAAAGGATCGGCCATGACAGACATAAAGGCGAACGGGCTGCGGCACACTGTTCCAAACCATCATTCCGCGACTCTCGCGCCGGTGTAAATGGCCGCGTCCAGGCGGTTGAGGGGACGTTTGGCGGACCAGCAGATGCCACGGTAGGCGAGGACCCGGAAGAGGGGGTCGTCGTGCGTCCATGTGAAGTGACAGGGGATGCAGACGAAGATGCGCCCGCCGCCGCGCTCGACGCTCCAGGCCTGCGGTTGCGCGGCGCCGTCGGCATCCATGGCGGCGATGGTCGTGGTGCCTTCTCCTTCGCCGAGAAGGTTCCAATAGGGTTCTTCGGGACGGATGTCGGACTCGGGGAAACCCTTGGTGATTTCGTGCGGGCCGTATTTCAAATTCACGTCGCCGCGCAGCCATTTGTTGCCGGTCCACGCGCGACCGATGCGTTCGGCGAGCGCCTTGGGTTCGGCGTTTCCATTGATCGAGAAATGCAGAAAAACAAGCCCGCCGCCGCGCGCGAGAAAGGCGTCCAGGTCGGGTGCCTTGGTCGCGTCCCACACGGGGTTGTCGTGAAAGAAGGCGATGACGTCCGCCTTTTTGAACTGTTCCGCCGTCGGCCATTTGTCCGCAGGTTCGGTGGAAACACCGGGAACTCCGGCGAGGATTTTTGTCCAGCGCGCGCGCCACACCGGGTAGTCGTGAAAGCCGACCTCATTGTGCCCGGCGTCTTTTTCCGCTGCGCAGAGGACGATGTGGAAAGAGCGTTTCTTTTCCTCGTCGCTCATCGGCTTCACGGCGGCGAGTACGGTCTCGACTTCTCTTTTCGAACGGGGTGCGGGCATTTGGATTCCCTGCACAGTCGTCGGGCTGTGCCATGGCTTGGTGATGTCCACAACGGACGCGGGGGGTACTGCGGAGGAGCTTGGCGGCTCTTGTGCCGAAGAGATGGCGAGGCTGGCAACGAATAGTGAGATGGCTGTATGGATTTTCATGATGCGGGTGCGGCGAGTGAGGTGAGGGCGAGTAAATTGTCTGTCCCTATTACACTATTTGTCCCTATTTCACTATACGAGGAATAGAAAATTTTCGATTCCTGATCCACTTGGCGCAGGCGTAGTCAATACATAACGAACACCGGCTGCGGCGTGATAGCTGGCTTCCCCACCGCAGAATCCTGGATTATTCCATGTCGCTGCTTTCGTCGAGGTTTTTGCTTTTTGACATGCCCAAGGTCGGGATCACTTTGCGCATGAGTTTTTTCAGGCCGCTGTCGTGATCCTCGGCGTGGAGTTCGGCTTCGCGAAGCGCACGTTCCCAGGCCGGGGCGAAGCCGGGTGCCTGCTCGCGCATGGTGCGGACGGCGGCTTCGGTGATCTGCATGTGGCGAATTTCGGCACGACCGGGCTTTTGCTGGATCGCGGCGAGATTGATGCGCAGCGTTTCGTTCTGCGCGCGCAGTTGATCGAGTTCCTTTTGCAACGCGTCGTTGCCACTGGCGTTGATCTTGAGCTGGGTGTTCAAATGCGCCTGCAGGTCGCGCAACTCGGCGTCGAATTTCTGCTTCTCTTTTTTCAAGAGCAGCTTGGCCGCGAAGGTGCTTTTCCAAGCAAGGGCGCAGGGGAGAAGTCCGACAATCAGACCGAGAACGAAGGGATTGGAGAAGATGTCTTTGAGTGTTTCCATGGCACGGATACGCGCGAGCGCGCCGGGATTGTGCAACAGGTTTGCTCCGCTGTCGAGCCGGAGAATCGCAAGAACGACAATCATCACGCGTGAGGCATCGAAACTGCGGAAAATTTGTTGCGTTGCATCGGGCGAATCTTGTTGCCCCCTGCCCTGCTTGCTGACTAGCGTGCCGCGCCGTGTCCGCTCTGCTCTCCGCCAATGAAATCCGCCTGTCCTACGGCTACCAAACGCTGTTGGATGGGGTGACCCTTGCCGTTTCGGCGGGGGAAAAAGCGGGACTGGTCGGACGCAACGGCTGCGGCAAGTCGAGTCTTTTGAAAATCCTCACCCGCGTTCAGCGGCCGGACTCCGGTGAGATTTCGTTGCGACGCGGGCTGCGCATCGGTTACCTGCCCCAGGATTTTGAAATGGACGGCACGCTGAATGTTCTGCAAAGCATCGAACAGGGAGCGGCCGATTTGATCGATGCAATTCGTCGCTACGAAAACGGCGAGGGCTCGGAAGTCGAGCTGGCGGACTTGCTGCACCTGATCGACCATGCCGACGGCTGGAATCTGCACGCGCGGATCAAGTCGCTGGCCACTTCGCTGGGTTGTCCGCCGCTCGACGCTCCCGTGGGACCCTTGTCCGGCGGGGAGAAACGCCGGGTTTCGCTGTGCCGCGCGCTGGCATCGCAACCGGATTTGTTGTTGCTCGATGAACCGACCAACCACCTCGATTCCGAGTCGATCTCCTGGCTGGAGGACTGCCTGCGCGGTTTTCCCGGCGCGGTGATCTTCGTCACCCACGACCGTTATTTCCTCGATGAAATCGCCACCCGCATCATCGAGATCGACCAGGGTCGGGCGTTTTCCCATCCGGGAAATTACACGGCGTATCTGGAATCGAAGGCCGTGCGACAATCGATTTCCGAGCAGACCGAGCGGCGGCGGCAGCGGTTCTTGCGCGAGGAACTGCAATGGGTCCGGGCCGGTGTGAAGGCGCGGTCGACCAAGTCGCGTCATCGGCTCGATCAATTTTACGCCGTCGCCGGCATCGAAGCGCCACCGGAGGAACGGGAGATGGATTTGCTGATCCCCCCGGCCCCGGAGATCGGCAACATCGCGGTGGAAATGGAAAACGTCTGCGTCACGGTCGGACCGCCCGAGGCGCGTCGATCCTTGTTTCACGATCTAACACTTTCGATCCGCCCCGGCCAATGCACGGGCATTGTCGGTCGCAACGGAGCCGGCAAAACCACCCTTCTCAATGTCTGCCTCGGCAAACGTCCCCCGGACCAGGGCACCGTGCAGATTGGCAAGAAGGTGCGGGTGAACTACATCGATCAAGGGCGAATGCAACTCGAGGGCAAGGGTTCGCTGCTCGACGAAGTGGCCGATGGCAACGAAAAAGTGCAGTTCGGCGACGAGATGATGGGTGCGAGGGCGTATCTGCGGCGGTTTTTGTTCGACGACAAACGCATCAACGAGCGCGTGGATTTGTTGTCCGGAGGAGAAAAAGCCCGGCTGATGCTGGCCAAGGTCTTGAAAAACGGCGGCAATCTTCTGGTTCTCGACGAACCGACCAATGACCTCGACCTCCCCAGCTTGCGGATGTTGGAGGAAGCGATCGTCGATTTTGACGGAGCCGTGCTGGTGGTATCGCACGACCGCTATTTTCTGGATCGGATCTGCGATCAAATCGTAGCGTTTGAGGACGGCGGCGTTGTTGTGCAACCGGGGAATTTTTCCTATTATCTGGAGAAACGCAAAGCCCGGGAGCAGCGCGAAAAAATGCAGGCCCAGAGTCTGGCGCGGGATTTGTCGAAAATCAAACAACCCGACCAAAGCAAAAAACCGCGCAAGCGAACCCTGGCGGAAACCAAAGAGTGGGAAGGCATGGAAGAGCGGATCATGCAGGCCGAGGAAAAAGTCCAGGCCCTGGAACAACTGCTGAACGATCCGGAATTTCACAGCACCCGATTTCATGAAACACCCGCCGTGATGGAGCAATTGGAAAATGCCAAAGCGGACTGCGCAAGCCTATACTCGCGCTGGGAGGCATTGGACAAAATTGCCGAGTAGGGCAGTTTCACGCCCCCCCAGAGCGGCAGTGACTTCAAGTGAAACGGTGCATTCGTGGCTTGCAAAAGCGGTGGGCGAAAAAAAAACGAAATGCCATTTTTTTTTCTGGCAATGCGCAAGCGAGGAGGTAATCTTGCTTCACATTGTATGGACAATTTGATGACAATTCTGTTCGACTTACCGATACGAATCTGTCGTCGTGCTACCTAATTCGATAAAACCAAACGTGTACGATTGTATGCCAAAAACCAAAAAAACCAAGTTGAGCAAGCTGCCCCGCGGCTTCACTTTGATCATCACTATCTCGCTGATGGTGTTGCTGACCCTGATCGGGATCGGCCTGCTGAGTTTGTCCAGCGTGACCCTGCGTGCCAGCAATCAGGCCGATTCGATGTCGGTGGCCCGCAGCAATGCCCGCATGGCATTGATCCTGGCGATCAACGAGTTGCAAAAATCCGCCGGTCCGGACCAGCGGATCACGGCCCGGTCGGACATTTTAGGCGAGGATTTGGTGCGCCCTCGCCTCACCGGCGTTTGGAAGTCGCGCAATCCCATCGCCACGCCGCCGACCACAGCCGATTACTCGCCGGGTTCGAAAAAAGGAATGTTCCTGAACTGGCTTGTTTCGACCGCCAATTCCAGTGACACGACGAGTCAGGACTTTGCCAACACGCTCGCGAAAGATCCGATTCGCCTGTGGGACAAGGGGACGCTGGGCAGCGACGCGCCCCAGGCGGATTTGATCGATGCCGGAAAAATGCTGGTAACGGGCAGCGGCGACCGGAAAAGCGCGCTGGCCTGGGCGGTGTCGGACGAGGGCATCAAGGCGCGCATCAACACGCCGTATGACAAAGCCGTGCCCACCGACGGCGCGAAAACCGCTCAGTTGGGCTCCGGCGAGCGGGCCGGGGTGGAATTCATGAGCGGCTTGGATGGGTTGTCGCGCGACAAATTCGAGGTGACCACGCCGACGTATGCATCGATGAAAAAAGGCATCACCAGTCTCAATTCACAGCTCGCGGCAAGCGATCTTGCTGCCAATGTGGCGGGAGCGATGAAGCAGCACACGCATGATTTGACGGCCTATTCCACAGGTTTGTTTGTGGATGTGACCACCGGTGGGCTGAAGGAGGATTTTCAGACGATCCTGGAAAACACCACGCTGCCGGCTGCCTATGCATCAAAGGGTGTCTATGCCTCACGGCTCGGCATGGCGGCCGTGCAGGCACCCGGCGACCCGCGCTGGGAGTCGTTTCATCAATATGGACGACTTTACCGGGACAAGGTCGTCAATTCCAGCGGTGTGCCGTTGGTAAAGGCCCAGACTCCCAACAACTGGGTGGCAGGCACAGTGCAGCGCGACCAGAACACCGGGCAGGCCGACGTGACGACTATCAACAAGGCCCCGCCGGCTGGCATGGTGATCATGCCTTCGGTGGCCAAAGTGCAGGTGCTGTTCAGTCTGCAGGGCAACGACACCTTGGACTACCCTGGTCCGATCGGGGCGCCGGTGCCCGATACGGCGCCCGAGCTGCACGGCCCCCAGGGCAACTACTGGCGCGGCACGCCTTACCATTACGAGTTGGATTTGGAATATACGCCGGTCATCACGCTGCACAATCCCTACAACGTGGCCATGGAGTTTTCCAACATGAAGGTGGTGTTCAAAAACGTTCCCTTTGCCGCGCAGGTGTTCCGCAACGGCGTGGCCCAGTGTACCGACGGCCCGGCCGGGACCGGTGGGTTGGTTCCCATCGACCAGATGTTCTATCGGGAAAACGAACTGGGGCTGGTGAGCAAGAAATTCGGGATCTCCCTCAAGTCGAAGGGCCCCAGTGGTCAGCCTGATTCGACGACGATCCGCTTGTTGCCGGGCGAAGTGAAGACGTTCGCGCCGTATCTCGATCCGAACCACACTTGGTACATGGAACAGCGTGGCAACCGGATTTGGTGGGATTTCGACAGCAACGACTCGGCGAACATGACCCAGAACATCGTTGCGATCCCCGGTTGGCGCGGTCACGGCACGGGTTTCGTGCTCGACTGGTGGAACGCCTCGCCCTGGCGCATCGGCGGCCCCGACAAGGAATACGGGCGCTGGGCCGGCTGTATCGGCATGGCGCGGAATGACCAGATGCATGTGCGCTTCGCTCCGCGCAGCGTGCCAGGTCTCAGCCAGAACAAATTCACCATCCTGCTGACGGCGGACATCGCAAACGGCTCCACCGCCCCCGATAGCTATGAAAAAATCATCGAAGTCGATTACGAAAATCCCGATGGCATGCAGACCTATCTTTACGGAGCCGGCGGAGCCAAACGCTATCCGAAAACCGGAACCGTCACCGCGTTGGATATCGTCGATCACGCGAGAACCCCGCTCAAGGAACGGGTCCGCGCCCGGCCATTCGCGCTGCTCACCGTGCAGGCGAAAACGACATACGGAGCCTTTGATGCCGACAAGCGCGATGGCCGTCATGCGACAAAACCCTGGTCCTTTGCCCATGCGGTGAGCAATGGAACCTCCGGCAAAGTAATCAGCGAGCATCCCGCCAATCACGCCTACGAACTGGATTTGATTGCCTTGGAAAAACAAACCGATGTCGCTGACCTGATTGAAATCGATGGCTCCGACCGCAGCAATTTCATCAGCGGCCACACCTCGCAGAAAGGTGCTAAGTTCGGCGTGATGTATGACATTCCGCTGGCACCGGTGCAGACGCTCGCCAGTCTGAACGGGGCCAACCCCGGCGGGTCCTCGGGATTCCTGCCGCGGATTGCCCAGCCGATCGGCAATTCCTGGGCTTGTCCGATGATCTCGCCGAGCTCGTTCAAGGAAGCGGGTGCGTCATCGTTCCTGAACGACCATACGTTCCTGCTCAACATGGCGCTCTATGACCGCTTCTATTTTTCCGGTCTCGCCACCCAGGCGGGTCCGTTTTCCACAGGCAAGAACTATGCGCAGTTGGTCTCGGATTTTTCGAAGGGAACCAGTCTCACCGACCCGCGCATGACGCTGCACCTGCCCGACGGCGCCAAACCCGCGGACATGAGTACCAAGCTGGTGGCTGGCAATGCCAACCGCTATGCCCAGGTCGCGGCTTGGCAGAAAATGAACGGGGCGTTCAACATCAACTCGACTTCGGTATCGGCGTGGAAAGCGATGCTGGCATCGATCCATTCCAACGAAGCGATCTACAACAAGATCACCGGCATCAACACCTCGGCACTGACGAAACTGCCCGCCACCGGCGGCACGGACGCCCGCATCAGCCGCCTGCGCCTGCCGGTCAGCGCGGTCGGGGAAGTCGGCGCGTTCTGGCTTGGACCTCGCGAACTTTACGAAGGCGACCTCGATGCACTGGCCACCGAAATTGTCAAACAGGTGCGCACTCGCGGTCCGTTTCTGTCGATGGCCGAGTTCGTCAACCGCCAGCTCGGCACCGATGCCAAAGCACAGAATGGCGCGCTGCAGCAGGCGATCGAACTCTCGAAAATCAACCAGAAAAGCACGCCCGAGGCGAAACTGCTGGTCAACCAATACAGCGGATACAACATCGACGCAGCCAAAGTCGCGACCTACAAGTACAAGAATGCGACCGCTGGTGCAGGGTCGAGCGCCCAGGGCGCCCCCGGAGCGATCAGCCAGGCCGACCTGATGAATGTTTTGGGCAACGCCGCGACTCCGCGATCGGACACCTTCACCATCCGGGCCTATGGAGAGGCCCGCGACAGCAGCAACAAGATCACCGCGGTGGCGTATTGCGAAGCGGTGATCCAGCGCCAGCCTGAATACGTGGATCCCGCCGACCCGGTGTATGCGATGATCAAACCGCCGTCGCCAATGAGCACCACCAATCCCATTCTCACCAGCACCAGCAACATCAACTTTGGCCGCAAAATGCAGATGATGTCTTTCCGCTGGCTTGCCAAGGATGAGGTCTGATGTTAATTCCCTTCCCGAGGCGTGTCCGTCTCATCAAAACCATGCGCGTCCTATTTGCCCTTCTCTTGCTTCCCCTGTTCTGTCACGCCCAACAAACACGCACGCTGTCGTGTCGTTTCCTGGGATTCCAAACTGTGGAGGATGAGAACTCGCTGACCTGTGTGGCTCCCAAAGTGGAACTGGCCTGTCCCTTTCAGAACGCGGAAATTTCCCTGCCGGTGATGGTCGTAGCCGTGGACAACGTGATTTCTTTCATCGATACCAAGACGCGCAAACCGGCCTGTTCGATCACGGTGCCGGCGAATCTGCGACAGGCGATTCTCGTGTTGATGCCCGCGCCCAAAAGCGCCGCCATGCCGTGGCGCGGGTTTCCCATCGAGGACACCTTGAAAACATTTCCGAACGGCGGTTCGCTGGTCGTCAACATGCATGTGGCCAGCGTCCGATTCATCATCGGCGAATACAAATACGAGCTCAAGCCCGGCGGGCAAAACAGCCTGGCGATGCCGAAGGAGCGTGACGACTTCAACATGGCAACCGTGGCTTTTCAATTCAACCAGGAAGAGCAATGGGTCACGGCCAAGGAAACCCGGATGCGTTTCACCGAAGGTCTGCGCTATCTGATGTTGTGTTGCTCGGATCCCGAAACCAAGCGGCCGATCATTTCGATGTATCAGGACCATCCCTACGTCGCGCCGCCACCGCCGCCGAAGTAACGGGAGTGCACGGTTGATGCCGAACCGATGAAAACAGGAAAACCGATGGCCTTGGTTGCCTGCGACAAGTTCAAAGGTTCGCTCGATGCCATCCAGGCATGCTCCGCCGTGCAGCGCGGACTCGGCGACGCATGGCAGGTGGATCTTTGCCCCGTTGCCGATGGAGGGGAAGGATTCGTGGCGACGATGGTCGCGGCGATGAATGGCACGATGGTTCGCGCCCACTGCGCAGACCCGCTTGGACGGGACGTTCTTGCGGACTATGGCATCGTTGAACAGGGCGGCCAATCCACGGCCTTCATCGAGATGGCGGCGGCGAGCGGACTGTGGCGGATCGACCCCGCGGAACGTGACATCGGTCGTGCTTCGACATTCGGCACCGGGCAATTGATTGTCGATGCCATCCATCGTCATGCGGTGTCAAAAATCATCATCGGCCTCGGCGGGTCCGCCACCAACGACGGCGGTGCTGGTTTGGCTGCGGCGCTTGGCGTGAATTTCCTCACCGCCCGCGGACCGCTCGAAGTCGTCAATCCGCGAACCTTGCGCGATGTGGTGGCGGTCGATTTCTCGCGGCGGATCGCCCTGCCGGAAATCATCGCCGCTTGCGATGTCGACAACCCATTGCTCGGTCCAAACGGTGCCTCGGCGGTGTATGGTCCGCAAAAAGGCGCGACAGCGGAGGATGTACTGTGGCTGGACGAGATGCTGGGAAACATCGTTGCTCTAACAAATGGAGAAACCCAGGCGTTCACGGCAGGTGCCGGTGCCGCCGGGGGTTTGGGATTTGGATTGATGCGTTTTGCCGACGCGCGATTGCAGCCGGGCTTCGAACTTGTTGCCGCTGCGCTGCGCCTCCCTGATCGCATAGCCGCAGCGGACCTAGTCATCACCGGCGAGGGCTCGCTCGACGATCAATCCCTTGCGGGCAAAGGTCCGGTGGCTATTGCCCGGCTCTGCGCGGAACACGGAAAACCCTGTGTCGCAGTGGCAGGAAAAGTCTCAGCCGCTGTCGAGAAAGCCGGGATTTTCGCCGATGTGGCCGCCATTGCTCCCTGTGGAATCAGTCAGGAGGAATCCATGGCGCGGGCGGGCGAATTGTTGGAAACCGCCGTGCGCGACCGGGTATCCCGCTGGGGCATGATTGTGCGGTCGGTCTGAGCATTGTTGTTGCAGTCCGCTGCGATCCATCATTATTCTGCGCCGACATGAAGGTTGTTGCGTTGTTTTCAGGACAAGGTGCCCAAAAGGTGGGCATGGGCAGGGATTTTTACGAGACATCCGCCACGGCGAGGGCGATGCTGGATCATGCGGACGACGAAGTCGGTTTCGCTCTATCGCAAGTCATGTTTGAAGGGCCGGAGGAGGAGTTGAAGCGCACGTCGAGGTGTCAGCCCGCCTTGTATATGCACGGCTTGATCGCCCTGGCCCTGTTGTCGGAGCGCGTTGCGGAACTCGAAATCGTCGCCACCGCGGGATTGTCGCTCGGGGAAATCACCGCGCATGCGGCGGCGAAGACCCTTTCATTCGAGGACGGCCTGCGGCTGGCGGTGCGACGCGGGGTATTCATGGACAAGGCTTGTGAGGAGACCGATGGCGCGATGATGGCATTGATCGGCGGAGAAGAAACGGCGGTTCGCGAACTTGCGGCGCTGTGCGATGTGGATGTCGCCAATTTGAACGCACCGGGGCAGATCGTGCTTTCCGGCACCGCGGCGGGTATCGAAGCCGTGGCGGAGAAATACAAGGACTTCGGGATTCGCCGGGCGATCAAACTCAATGTCGCCGGAGCCTATCACTCGCGGCTGATGCGCAGCGCCCAGGAATTGCTGAGCGCCGAAATGGCCGGAGTCGTGATGCATCGCCCGCAGATCCCGGTGGTCTGCAATTTCTCGGCGACTGTTGTCAACGATCCTGCGGAAGTCCGCATCATGCTGGAGAAACAGGTGACCGGTTCGGTGCGCTGGACCGAATCGATCCAGGCATTGTGTGCCCAGGGGCATCGACGTTTCATCGAATTCGGTCCCGGCCGGGTGCTTGCGGGTTTGATGGGGAAAATCAATAAAGAAGCCGAGCTGATGAGCATCGAGGATCTCGCAGGATTGGAAGCGGTGATTGAGAAATGGGGCTGAATTGCCGAAAATGGATTTTTTCAATTTAGATATTGCAAAAACAAACAATTCTCCTAAGTTTTCGCCCGCCCGAGTGAACGGGGAGCGGTAGCTCAGTTGGTTAGAGCGCCAGCCTGTCACGTTGGAGGCCGCGGGTTCAAGTCCCGTCCGCTCCGCCACTCACTCCGGTTGTTTCATTGTTCTTGTTTTTTCCGGCTTCCCAGCGCTCCTGGGAAGCCGTTTTTTTTTCAAGCCAGGATGTGTTGCACCACCTTGCCTGGCACGACACCAAAGGGTTTCAAATCCACGCCCAGGACGCGTTTCGACAGTCGGTCGGCATCGATGCCCAGCACATGACAAAGGGTGGTGGTGAGATCGCGCACGTGCACCGGGTTCTCGACAGTGGAAAAGGCGAAGTCGTCGGTCCTGCCGTAGGCGGTGCCGCCCTTGATGCCGCCGCCGGCAAGCCACATGGTGAAGCATTTCGCATGGTGGTCGCGACCATCGCCGCCCTGGGAATAAATGGTGCGTCCGAATTCCCCGCCCCAAACGACGAGTGTGTCCTCGAACAAACCGAGACGTTTGAGATCGGTGATCAGTGCATAAGCCGGGCGGTCGGTGGCCGCCGCCAGCAGGGGCATGTGGGCCGCCAGTGCTCCGTGCACGTCCCATCCGCGCTGATAGACCTGGGTGAATCTCACACCGCGCTCCGCGAGGCGGCGGGCCATCAGGCAGTTGTAGGCGAACGATCCCGGAACTTTGGCTTCCTCGCCATACAGATCCCATGTGCTTTGCGGTTCTTTGGAGAAGTCGGATAGTTCCGGCACGCTCATCTGCATTTGAAACGCCATTTCGTACTGCTGGATGCGCGCGTGGGTTTCCGGATCGCCCACCGCGTTATAGGTTTCCTCGTTGAGCGCCGCAACGCCATCAACCAAGGCCCGCCGCATGTCGCGGGTCATGCCTTCGGGATCGCGCAGATACAACACCGGGTCTTTGCCGGTGCGCAGCGGCACTCCGGCGTATTCGGTGGGGAGAAAGGAACTGCTCCACAATTTGGGCGTGACGGTCTGGGTATTCGTGCCGGGAATGCTGTTGGAATTCAGCACCACAAAGGCGGGAAGGTTTGCGTTCATGCTGCCGAGGCCGTAGGAAACCCACGCACCGAGGGCGGGACGACCGGGAAACATCGCACAGGTATTCATCAACAGGATCGCCGGTTCATGATTGATGGCATCGGTGAACATCGAGTGAATGAAGGCGAGGTCGTCGATGCATTTGGCGGTCCACGGCAGCAGGTCGCTCACCCAGGCCCCGCGCTGGCCGTATTGCTTGGCCGCCCAGGGCGATGCGGTGACGACATAACGCGACTGGCCGGAGGTCATGCCCGTGGGCCGGAAGTCGGGCGGAAATGCCGAGGGCGGCATGTCCTTGCCATCCCACTTCTTGAGTCCGGGTTTGTAGTCGAACAAGTCCATGTGCGGTGGTCCGCCGGCCATGAACAATTGAATGACCCGCTTGGATTTGGCCGGTCGATGCGCCGCGCCGAGTGCACCATGGCCATGGCTTGATTCCTCCGCACCGGCGGAATGATCGAACAGGCTCGCCAAGCCAAGCGCTCCGAGCATTTGTCCGGACTTCGTCAAAAAGTGCCGACGGGCCGCGGCGTGTTTCCACTCGTGTTTCAGTGCCGCCGGGATCGGCAGGTTCCAGGGGCTGGATCCTTCGCCGTGATGGTCGGGGCAGGGTGAATGGGGCATGGGCGGAAAAGGTTTCATTTGTTGAGCGCGGCGTCCGAATTCATGAGCATGCTGGCGAGGCCCATCCACACCGCGTGTTGAACCGGATCGATGGATTCGTCGCGTTTGATTTCGCCAACCGCCAGTATTTTCCCGGCGCGTTCGGCATTCATTTCCGCGATGAAAATTTGCTGCGCGTTGGTCAGCGCCGCGAGTTCTTTCGTGGTCAGCGGTCGACTGAGCAAACGCGCGGCCATGAAATTCAGGCGTGCGGCATCGTCGGTGGGCACTTTCTTGATCGCCATTTCCGCCAAGGCGCGGGCCGCCTCGAGAAAAGTGGTATTGTTCATCAGCGCCAACGCCGCGAGCGGCGTATTGGTGCGGTTGCGGCGGGCGCACGATGCCAGGCGGTCGATGCCATCGAACACCTCGAGGTCGGGCTGGGGCATGGTGCGTTTGTTGAGAATATACATGCTGCGTCGATACAACACCGGTCCGTGGTGGTTTTCGTAGCCGCAGCAATTGGTGCCGACGACCGAGGAAAAAAGCCCCGGAGGCACGTAACTCTTGAAACTGGGGCCGCCGAGTTTTTCGGTGTTGAGCAATCCCGCCGCCTGCAGCGCGGCATCGCGGATTTGCTCGGCATCCATGCGGTAGCGCGGTCCCCGGCTCACCCAGGCATTGTGCGGGTCGCGGTCGGATTTTTCCGGACTGAGCACGGCGGACTGGCGGTAGGCAGCCGACATCACCAGCATTTTGTAAAGGCGTTTGGCATCCCAGCCGTGCTCGCGGAAATCCACGGCGAGGAAATCCAGCAATTCCGGATGCGACGGGCGCATGCCGACGACGCCGAAGTCTTCGGACGACTCGACCAGTCCCGTACCGAAAAGCTCCTGCCACATGCGGTTGACGATCACCCGCGCGGTGAGCGGGTTGTCGGACGAGGTCACCCACGCCGCCAGGCCGAGGCGGTTCGGTGGCGAGCCGGGTGGTTGCGGCGGCAAAAACGAGGGTGTGTTCGGATAGACCCGTTCTTTCAATTGGGTGTATTCGCCGCGGGCCAGAATGTGCGCGAAAGCCGGGGTTTCCTTTTCGCGGCACACCAGAGTCAGCGCGCCGATTTTTTCCTCGTAGGCATCGCTGAGCATCTTGTAGAGGAGCTTCGGATCGTTGCCGCTTTCAAGGACCGGCGGCTTTTGCTTGGCGGTCAAGGCATCCATGTCCTTCTGCGCGGCGGCGATTTCCGCTAGCAGGGCGTCGCGCTGTTCGGGGTGACGCGAGAAATAGGCTTCGGCCGCGCTGCGTTTCTCGAACGGTGTCCACACCCGTGCATAGGGATCTTGTCGCCCGGCCACGGCTTTCCTGACATCGGCTTGCGCCAGGAAATCGGGCTTGCGTGCGAGAATGCCCGCCACCGGATCTTCAAACGGCAGACGCGCGGCTTCTTCGGCGCTCAGTGCCCGAGTGTAGAAACGCACGTCTTCGAAACCGGTTTGCCGCGACGGCAGCGAGCTGGTGTCGGCTCCGGCGCGACGCGAAAACATCAGCGGTGCCGGGGTGCGGATCGATCCGCTCAGGGTGTCCGCCGTGACCGTGAGCGCCATCGCTTTGCCATCGCGATAGACTTTCACGCCCGCCGCTTTGCCGGAACCATCGTAACTGACCGTCAGATGCACCCATCCCGGTCGGGGCAGGGTGTCGCCGCTGACACTGATCGCGTTGTCGGGCCAGTGATGGATGAGTTGCACAAGCAATTGGTTGTTTTCAACATAAAGATTCCAGCCGCGCAGATCGCCACCGTCCATGCGGGAAATGATGGTGCCGGAATTGGTGCCGAACTCCGGGTGCGAGACCACTTCAAAGAGGCGGATCCAACCGGAAAACGTGAAGGCCTGGTCTTTCTCAAAGTCGCCGACATCCGCACAGGCAAGACGTGTGTTGTCGGCGGTGCGAAACGAAGTGACGAGGTTCGGATAATCATCCCAAACCGGCGGCGATCCCTCGCATGGGTATTTTTTGCCGCCGATGCGCTCGGTCACGTCTGACCCCTTGGACTCATCGAGCGGAAACCAAGCAAGCAATCCTTCGCGCACCTGCTTCGGGCCCGTGCCGAGCCATGCGTTTATGTTTTTGCTTTCCTTCGCAGCAAGATCGCGCAAGGCAGCCTCCGCTTTGGCGCGACGGCCCAGCGCGGCATCAAAGGCCGGTCGATCGGCGGCTTGGCAGAGCACCTGGTTCGGCTCCCACGCGAGATCGTCGCCGGTCCATGATTTCTCGCGGATGTTGCCGAAATACGCAGCCATTGAATACATGTCGCGTTGGGACAGCGGATCGTACTTGTGATCGTGGCACACCGCGCAACCGGTGGTCATGCCCATGAACACCGCGCCAAATGCCTCGGTGCGCTCGCGGATCAGGTTGTTCCAAAGTTCCTCGACAATCGTGCCGCCTTCTCCGGAGGAAATGCCGGCGCGCACGAATCCCGATGCCACCAGCGCATCCTGATCGCCGTCGGCCAGCAGGTCCCCGGCGAGTTGCTCGGTGATGAAGCGATCAAAGGGCTTGTTGGCATTGAAGGCCCGGATGACGTAATCGCGGTAACCCCAGATCGAACGGAAGACATCGTAG
>Ga0114972_10001464_pt1 | contig 17766 bp, 12 predicted proteins | sample M_140807_EF_Meta_FD_87354 | JGI IMG/M metagenome (GOLD analysis project Ga0114972, IMG submission 87354) | Freshwater microbial communities from Lake Montjoie, Canada to study carbon cycling - M_140807_EF_MetaG | ecosystem: Environmental > Aquatic > Freshwater > Lake | place: Lake Montjoie... | reverse complement strand
TGCCCGTGCCCCGAGAGCCGGGCTCGGCGGCAAGCGCAGCCATGGATGGCGAAGCGCAGCCGGCGTGCAGAGAGCGGAGGCCAGGATGGCCGCAGCGAACGTCCGGCGATGGGGCATGGGCAACCCCGACCCACGCAGGACGCCAATGCTCCAAGACGTGACAGGCTGAAACCTGTCCCACTCATGCATGCCATGACAGGCTGAAGCCTGTCCCACATCGGACAGCAGGAACCGTTTGACCTGGACCACAGACAGCACCCGCCAGGTCATGTCACGGCGCCCAGTCGATGTCGCCCTCGAGGCCACGGACAAAGGCGGCCAGCAGGTCGGCCGTCCGATCGGCGTCGTCGAGCGAGATCGTCTCGACGGCCGAGTGCATGTAGCGATTGGGAACACTCACCAGCCCCGTGGCCACGCCGGCCCGGGTCGTCTGCAGCACGTTGGCATCGGTCGGGGTGGCCCGGCCGCTGGCGGCGAGCTGGATCGGGATCGAACGCGACTTGCCCGCCTCCAGCAGCCGGCTGACGACGTGCGGGTTCATGTTCGGTCCGCGGTAGACGACCGGTCCCCGGCCGAGGCCGATGTCCCCCTCCGACTTCTTGTCGATCGTGGGGCAGTCGGTGGCGTGGGTCACGTCGACCGCGATCGCGACGTGGGGATCGACACGATAGGAGCTCGTCTGGGCGCCGCGGAGGCCGATCTCCTCCTGCACGGTCGAGGCCACGTAGAGGCTGCAGGGCAGGGGCCCCTCGGCAGAGGCCCGCCTGAATGCCTCGAGCACGACCCAGAGCCCGATCTTGTCGTCCATCGCCACGGCAGAGGCACGGTTGCCGCGAAGCATCTGAAACTTCAGCTCGAAGGTGACCGGATCGCCGACCCGGACGACGCTCTCGGCATCGGCCTTGTCGGAGGAGCCGATGTCGATCCAGAGGTCCTTCATCTTCGGGACCAGCTTCCGCTCCTCGTCGGTCAGCAGGTGGATCGGCTTGCGGGCGATCACGCCCGGCACGGGGCCGCTGGCCGTCCAGACGACGACCCGCGAGCCGACGAGCTGCATCGGATCCCAGCCGCCGATCGGCTGGACCGAGATGTAGCCGTCTGAGTCGATGTATTGGACGATCAGGCCGATCTGATCGCAGTGGCCGGCGAGCAGCATCCGGGTTTGGCTGCCGGGGTTCTTCAGGCCGGTGACGTTGCCGTGCGAGTCGCTGGAGACGGTGTCGGCCACGCCGGCGAGGTATTCCCTGACGACATGCTGGATCGGCTGCTCGTATCCCGAAGGGCTCGGCGTTTCCAGCAAACGGACGAGAAAATCGCGGGCGGTCGATTCCACGGTCGGTCACTCCTCGAAAACTGCCCGGCGACCGGCACGACCGTCATGACCGTACCCGGCGGGGCTCGAGCCCACGGTACAACCCTCCGGCCTCCGCCTGCAACCACTCCACGCTTTCCGGTTCGAGTTAGGCTCATTACGATCCGGGAAGAGCATTACGGCCAGAGATGGCACCACAACGGCGGGCGATTCGATGAACGAGCCAGTGCGGATCGGTGTTGTCGGCATGGGAACCGTCGGTTCGGGCGTGGTCCGCCTGCTCGTGGAGTCGGCCGACCACATCGAGCGTCATGCCGGACGGCGGATCGTGGTCGAGAAGGCCGTCGTCAAGGATCCCACCAAGGCCCGCGACGTGCAGGTGCCGGGGGGCAGGATCTCGGGCGACTTCCGCGACATCTCCCGCGACCCGTCGATCAGCGTGGCGGCGCTGCTCGTGGGCGGGCTCGAGCCGGCCCGGACGATCATGCTCGACCTGCTCGAGCACGGGAAGGACGTGGTGACCGCCAACAAGGCGTTGCTCGCCGAGCACGGTCCCGAACTCTTCGAACTCGCCCGCCGCAAGGGCCGCTCGATCGCCTTCGAGGCGGCGGTTGCCGGAGGGATTCCGATCGTCGCCGCCATCGGCGAGTGCCTGGCCGCGAACCGGATCGAGAGCATCCGCGGGATCCTCAACGGCACGAGCAACTTCATCCTCACGCGAATGGAGGAGGATGGCGCCGACTATGCCGACGTCCTCGCGCTCGCCCAGCAGAAGGGCTTCGCCGAGGCCGATCCTTCGATGGACGTCGATGGCACCGACGCCACCCAGAAACTGGCGATCCTCGCCCACCTCGCCTTCGGCGTCTGGGTGCCGTGGGCGGAGATCCCGCGGATGGGCATCGAGGGGATCGACCTCGACCTGCTGACCTACGCCGCCGAACTCGGCTATCGGATCAGGCTCATCGCCGTGGCCAGCCGCAGCGATGGCAGGCTGGCGATGCGGGTCGCGCCGGCGCTCGTCAAGATCGGCACGCCGCTCGCCGAGACCCGCGGAGCCTACAACGCGGTGAGCATCGTCGGCGACGCCGTCGGGCGGATGTTCTTTCACGGGCTCGGAGCCGGACAGATGCCGACCGCCTCGGCGGTCGTGGCCGACATCATCGACACGGTCGTGGGCCGGGCCGCGATCACGTTTCGCACCACGGGGGTCCTCGATGCCGACAGTCCGGCCGCGAAGATCGGGGGCGTCGACGCCCCCGACCGGCACTTCCTCCGGATCCGGGTCAAGGATCGCCCCGGCGTGCTGGCGCGGATCACCGGCATCCTCGGCGACCACGGAATCTCGATCGCCTCGGTGATCCAGCACGATGCCTCGAGCGCCTCCGACGCCGTCGTGCCGCTCGTGATCATGACCCACGCCTGCGGTTCGTCGGCAATCCAGCGGGCCATCTCGGCGATCGACGCCTCCGACGTCGTCAGCGGCAGGAGCGTCTGCCTGAGCGTGCTCGATGACTGACGCAGGCCTCTCGATCCCGGCCGCAGCTTTCGCCCGCATCTCCGGGCGGCCCCGATTCAAAGACCGAATTCATCCCTCAATCGCTCGAATCCCATGAAATACGTGATCGTGATCCCGGACGGCGCCGCCGATGCACCGCAGCCATCACTTGGCGGCAAAACGCCCTTTCAGGCCGCCCGGACGCCGGCAATGGATGCGCTCGCGGCCCGCGGCACGGTCGGCCTCACGAACCACGTGCCCGAAAGCCTGCCTCCCGGTTCGGAGGTGGCCTGCATGAGCCTGTTGGGATACGACCCCCTCGCCTACTTCACCGGCCGGGCACCGCTCGAGGCCGCGGCCCAGGGGATCAGGCTCGGGCCGGACGACTGGGCCGTTCGCTGCAATCTGGTGACGATCCGCGACGGTGAGGCCGGCCCCATGATGGAGGATTTCACGGCCGGGCACGTCTCGACCGAGGAGGCCGTCGAACTTCTCGCCGCGGCCCAGCGTGGCCTCGCGGCCGACTTCCCCGCGGTTGGCGGCTGGGAGTTCAAGCCGGGTGTCAGCTATCGAAACCTGCTCCTGCATCGCGGCCGCTCCGATCTCGCCGCCCCGCTGGGCGGCGACCTGCGGGCGACGCCCCCGCACGACCTGATGGACAAGCCGGTGGCCGACTCGTTTCCCCGCGGCACGGGCAGCCGCCTGCTGACCGAGATCATGGAGCGGAGCGCCGTCTGGCTGGCGGACCATCCGGTCAACAGACAGCGGATCGCGGCCGGCCGGCGTCCGGCGACCCACGTCTGGCTCTGGGGCGTGGGACGGGCCCCGGCGATGGAGCCGTTCGCGACGAAGTATGGCATGAGCGGCACGATGATCACGGCCGTCGACCTGCTCCGCGGACTGGCGTCGCTCGCCGGCTGGCGGAGGCTGGAGGTGACAGGCGCCACCGGCTACCTCGACACCGACTACGCCGCCAAGGGCCGGGCGGCGATCGCCGAACTCGACTCGGCGGATCTGGTCTGCGTGCATGTCGAGGCCCCGGATGAGGCCAGCCATCAGGGCGACGCCGCCGAGAAGGTGCGGGCGATCGAGGAGATCGACGCCAGGATCGTGGCCCCGATCGCAGCCCACCTGGCGACGCTCGGCGACCACCGGATGCTCGTCTGCCCAGACCACCCCACCTTCATCTCGACCAAGACCCATTCCCGCGGCCACGTGCCCTTCCTGATGGCCGGCAGCGGTCTCCCCGCCGGCGGTCAATCGACCTACGACGAGGTCGTGGCCGCGGCCTCTGGTCGGGCGATCGAGCCGGGCTGGAAACTGATGGGCGAGTTCCTGGGTACAAACCGCGCCTGATCGCGCAGGAGAATGCAGTCGATGGCCCTCGTGGTGCAGAAGTTTGGCGGAACGAGCGTGGCGGATCCGCAGAAGATCCTCGCCGCGGCGAAGAAGGCGATCGCGCGTCAGCAGGGGGGCCACCAGGTGGTGGTCGTCGTGAGCGCGATGGGACACCAGACCGACGTGCTCGTCGATCTCGCCAAGCAGATCAGCGAGCGGCCGAGCGCCCGCGAGATGGACATGCTGCTCTCCACCGGCGAGCAGGTGAGCGTGGCCCTGTTCGCGATGGCGATCCAGTCGCTCGGCCACAAGGCCGTGAGCCTGACCGGCGCCCAGATCGGGATCCGCACCGACTCGACCCATACCAAGGCCCGGATTCGCTCGATCACGACCGACCACGTGAAGAAGCTGCTCGCCGAAGGCTCGATCGTGATCGCGGCCGGATTCCAGGGGATCGACCAGGACGGCAACATCACCACGCTCGGCCGGGGCGGCTCAGACACCACCGCCGTGGCCCTGGCCGCCGTGCTCGATGCCGACCTCTGCGAAATCTACACCGATGTCGACGGCGTCTACACCACCGACCCGCGCATGCTCCCCGAGGCCCGTCGGCTTGCCTCGATCAGCTATGACGAGATGCTGGAACTCGCCAGCCTCGGCGCCGGCGTGATGCATTCGCGGTCGATCGAGTTCGCCAAGAAGTTCGGCGTCAAGGTGCTCGTGCGGTCGAGCTTCAAGGACGTGCCCGGCACCGTGATCCTCGCCGCCGAGGAATCGACACCGCGGCCGGCCAGCGGCGTGGCCCTGGCCAAGGACGAGGCCCGGATCACGCTGGAGAACGTCCCCGACCAGCCGGGCTCGAGCCATGCCCTGTTCTCCCGGCTGGCCGCCTCCGGCATCGCGGTCGACATGATCGTGCAGAACGTCGGGCAGGGGGGAAGGGCAGACATCTCCTTCACCGTTCCGGCCGACGACCTGCCGGAGGCACTCGACCTTTCGCGGGCCGTCGCGGAGCGGCTCGGGGCCAGCGGCGTCTCGCACGACGCGGAACTGGCGAAGGTGTCGGTCGTCGGCGTCGGGATGGAAAAGGAGGAGGGGGTCGCCGGGCGGATGTTCACGGCGCTCTCCAGCGAGGGGATCAACCTCCGCATGATCACCACCAGCGAGATCAAGATCTCGGTGCTCGTCGACCGGAGCGACGGCCCGGCGGCGGTGCGTGCGGTCCACCACGCCTTCGGCCTCGAGGCGGAGACGGCCGAGGCAGACCGGGACACCGGTGGAGGCGGACTGGTGAAGTCGAGCCCGCTCGACGTGGTGCGGCGGCTGGAGGGGATGGAGGATCTCGCCATCGAGGACTGCCTGCTCGACTCGTCGCAGGCGCTCGTCACCTTCACCGATCTGCCAGACACGCCGGGCGTCGCGGCCGACGTCTTCGAGGAGGTGGGGCGGGCCGGCCTGTTCGTCGACATGATCGTGCAGAGCCACCCCCGGGACGGCAGGGCGGAGATCTCGTTCACGGTGCCGACCGAGGTTCGCGACCGGGCGATCGAGGTTGCCCGCAAGATCGCCTCGGCCCGCGGGGCGAGCGTGGCCGACGTGCCCCATGTCGCCAAACTCTCGATCACCGGCGTCGGCATCCGCAGCCATGCCGGCGTGGCGGACAGGCTCTTCAAGCCGCTCGCCGACGAGGGGATCAACATCGATCTGGTGAGCACGAGCGAGGTGCGGCTCAACGTGATCGTGGCCGCGGAGCACGGCGAGACGTCGCTCAAGGTGCTCCGCAGGGCGTTCGGACTCTGACAGCCTGGAGGTGCGACCGTGGCCGAGACCATTTTTTCAAAGATCATCGACCGGACGATTCCTGCGCGGATCGAGTACGAGGACGATCTCTGCCTCGCATTCCACGACGTCGCCCCGCAGGCTGCGACCCACCTGCTCGTGATCCCCAGGCGGCCGATTCCCTCGCTGGCCGACCTCGACCAGGCCGACGCTCCGCTCGTCGGCCACCTGATCCTCGTCGCCACTCAGATCGCAGCCAGACTCGGCCTCGAAGGCGGCTACCGGCTGGTCGTCAACTGCGGCCGAGATGGCGGCCAATCGGTCGATCACCTGCACGTCCACCTGCTCGGCGGCAGGCCACTCGGCTGGCCACCGGGATAAGACAGGCTTCAACATGTCGACCCGCCCAACCCGGCACGAGGCTGCCCATGCCCTCTCGTCGGACGTTCGCCTCGGCCCTCCCGGCCTCGGCTCTCTGCATGTCCGCTTCGCTTCGCCATCCTGGCTGCGCTCGCTCCCATAGCCCGCTCGAGGGCATGGGCAGCCCCGTGCCTTGCCTCAACTGAAACACACGGAGGCGAGGCTTCGGGCTCCCCGTGCCACGGGAGCCGGCGTTGCTGACAAGCGCAGCCAGGATGGCGAAGCGCAGGCAGCATCGAGTGAGCGAAGGGCAGGATGCCCACAGCGAACGTCCGGCGATGGGGCATGGGGAGCCCGAAGCCGGGTTGGGGGAGTCGGACAACAAAGACAGGCTCAAGCCTGTCCTCCTAGCCGAGCACGTTCTCGAGCACTTCCTCCGCCACGTAGATCGGGAGGTTTGGCTCGCAGGTGACGGCGACGGCGATCGCGTCGGAAGGACGGGCGTCGATCTCGATGATCTCGCCGTCCTTGAGCACCCGGATCGTGGCGAAGTAGGTGTGCTCCTTGAGTTCCGAGATCACCACATCCTGAAACTCTCCGCCGAGCAGCTCCACCGATGCCACGAGCAGATCGTGGGTCAGCGGTCGGGGCGACTGGTGGTGCTTCACCCGCCGGTCGATGCTCGTCGCCTCGAAGAGGCCGATCAGGATCGGAAACGTCCGGTCCCCCTCGACCTCCTTCAGGTACACGACCTGCTGGTCGTTGATCTCGCTGATGATGATCCGCGAGAGTTCCATCTGGACGCTCATGACTCGGCTCCGGCTGGGTGACGGGTTCTGGGCCCGCACGCGTCCGCCGAATGCGTCGGTCCTCTCCCGTCAGATGGTACCCGAAAGACGTCCCGGATTCACGAAAGCACCCGGCCGGTGCGGCAGCTCCGACCGGCTACGCCCCGTTGCCCTTGCGAGACTCGAGTTCGGCGAGCGTGGCGATGGTCTTGGCGAGCTTCGCTTCCAGTTCGGCCAGCTGCTCCCGCTCCTTCTGCACGACCGCAGGGGGCGCCTTGGCGGCGAACTTCTCATCGGTGAGCTTCGCCCTCTTGGCCGCGATGAAGCCGGCGGTCTTCTCGTTCTCCTTGGCGAGACGCGCGATCTCCGCCCCCACGTCGATCAAGTCGGCCAGATCGACGAACAGGTCGCAGCCGAGCACGTTCGCCGTCGCCGCCCCAGTCGCCCCGGCGGCATCGGGCCCCGAGGCCGTGATTTCCGTCACCGCCATCGACTCGATCGCCGGGTGCATCGGGGCGAGCAGGGCGGCAGTGTCGCGGTCGGAACGGATCGCCAGCCTGACCTTCGTCCGCGGCGGAACGTTCTGCCGGGAGCGGATCTCGCGGATCGCGGCCACGACGCCGAGGAACGTTCCGAACTGCTTTTCGGTCTGGCTGTCGGTCCAGCCGGCCGGGGGCGTCGGCCATGGGGCCACCATGATCGATTCGGTGAGCCCGGCCGTGTCCCAGGGCATTCGCCTGTCGCCCGCGGCCTCGCCGAGATGCTGCCAGATCTCCTCCGTGACGAACGGCATGATCGGATGGAGCAGCCGGAGGATCGTGTCGAGGCCGACGAGCAGCATCGACTGGGCCTGTGGCCGCAGTGCCGGGTCGGCCAGCCGCGGCTTGCAGAGCTCCAGATAGGCACTGCAGTACTCGTCCCAGGCGAAGGCGTAGAGAATCCGCGCCGCCTCGGCGAACCTGTACTCGTCGATCGCCTGCGTGGCGTCACGGGTCACGCTGGCAAGCCTGCTGGCCAGCCAACGGTCTTCGAGCGCGGCAAACGGGGCACACCCGCCCGACAGGTCCTGCCCCTGGAAGTCCTCCAGGTTCATGAGCACGAAGCGGGTGGCGTTCCAGAGCTTGTTGGAGAAATTCCGACCCGACTCGAACCGCTCCGAGAGGGCCGGGCCGCGTGGCAGGGCGAGGTCGGCGGCGGTCTGGGCCCACTGCGTCCGAAACGCCTGCCTGCACTTCGGGCACTCGATCCGAGGCAGCATCCGATTGCCGGTCGTCTGCTCGATCCGCGACTCGCAGTGCGGGCACTGAAACTCCACCGGCATCCGCACGTCCTGGGTCTCGGTCGCCATGCTCACCATGCCGAACCGCAGCGCGTCGGCACCGAGGGCCTCGATCACGTCGAGCGGATCGACGCCGTTTCCCTTGCTCTTGCTCATCGTCTCGCCATAGCGGTCGAGAATCTTCGGATGGATGGCGACGTCGGTGAAGGGGATCTTTCCCGTGTCGAACAGCCCCATGATCACCATCCGGGCGACCCAGAGGGTGATGATGTCGCGGCTCGTGACGAGCGTGGTCGTGGGGTAGAAGCAGGCGAGTTCGGCCGTCTCGGCCGGCCAACCGAGCGTCGAGTGGGGCCAGAGGGCCGACGAGAACCAGGTGTCGAGCACGTCGGGATCGCGCACCAGCGGTCGCCCGTTCAGACTCTCGAGGCCGAGCGATTCCTCGCTCGACGAAACATGCCAGCCACCGTTGCCATCAGCCTTCCAGGCCACGGTCGAGCGGCCGGCGAAGGCGGCCTCGAGATCGGACTCCGTCACGCCCTCGACCTGCCAGATCGGAATGCGATGGCCCCACCAGAGTTGGCGGCTGACAGGCCAGTCCCGCTTCTCGCCGAGCCAGTCGAGGTAGCTCCTGGCATACCGCTCCGGAAAGATGCGGACGTCCCCCCGGGTCACCGTGTCGAGTGCCGGCTGGGCGAGTTCGGCCATCGAGATGAACCACTGGTCGGCGAGGTAGGGCTCGATCGGCGTCTTCGAACGGTCGGAGTGGGCCAGTTCGATGACCCGGTCCTCGACCTGAACGAGCTGGCCCGCCGCGTCGAGGTCGGCGACGACCCGGGTGCGGGCCTTCTGGATCGTGAGGCCCGCATAGGGGCCCGCCTCGGCATTGAGCGTGCCGTCGGGGTTGAGGATGTTGAGCATCGGCAGCCCCCGCCGCCGGCCGACGTCGTAGTCGTTGGGGTCGTGGGCCGGCGTGATCTTGACGCAGCCCGATCCCATCTCGGGCTTGGCCCATTCGTCCGCGACCAGCGGGATCGCCCGGCCCAGCAGCGGCAATCGCAACTGCCGGCCATCGCGGGCCATCGCCGCGAGCGTCGTGAGCAGCGGGAGCAGTTCGGTGCGGCGGGTGGCGAGATCCTCGATCGCCCTGTCGATCTCGACCTGCTCCTTCGCGGCGGCGGCGGCCCGCTTCCCGCGCAGGGCCAGCTCAGCCTCATCGAGCGCTGCGTTGGGGTCGGGATGGACGGCGACGGCGGTGTCGCCAAGGAGCGTCTCGGGCCGGGTCGTCGCCACGGTCAGGCTCGTCGGCTCGCCCGGTTTGGCGTCGATCACCTCGTAGCGGATGTGCCAGAAGTGACCCTTGACCTGTTCGTGAAACACCTCATCGTCGCTGACGGCGGTCTGCAGAAAGGTGTCCCAGTTGACGAGCCGCTTGCCGCGGCGGACGAGCCCCCTCTGAAAGAGCCGGAAGAAGGCCTCGCGGACCGCGCTGGCACACTGCTCGTCGAGCGTGAACCGGACGCGATCCCAGTCGCAGCTCGCCCCGAGGTCCCGGAGCTGCCCGAGAATCCGCTTCTCGTACTGCTCCTTCCAGGCCCAGATCCGCTCCACGAGCCTGTCGCGGCCGAGATCGTGGCGGGAGAGTTTTTCCTCCTCGAGCAGCCGCCGCTCGACGACGGCCTGGGTGGCGATGCCAGCGTGGTCGGTGCCGGGCATCCAGAGGGTGAGGAAGCCCTGCATCCGCCTGGTGCGGACGAGGACGTCCTGCAGGCTGTTGTTGAGGGCGTGGCCGAGGTGCAGGGCACCGGTGACGTTCGGCGGGGGGATGACCATCGAAAACACCCGCCGGCCGGCCGCGGGCTCGGCATGCCAGTATTTCCCCGCATCCCAGAGGGTGCGGCAGCGGGCCTGGGCCGCCTTGTGGTCGTATTGCTTGGGCAGTTCGTGCATCTGTGTCCTCGAAGCAGCCCCACATTCTGCCGACGACTGAACAATCATGCCACCGCGGTCGAAGCCGGCGGGAGCAGACGGCGACCATGGCCCGGTTCCGGATCCCCGAGACTGCCTTATCGGTCGAGCCGCCGCAGGAGCGTTGCCCGGACCGCGGGCTGACGGCACAATCCCACGAGTCGTCCCACAGACCCGTTCGCACGAGGGATTTCTTGAGCCTGCCGCCGCCCACGCCCTCCCGAGAAAGTCGCTCTGTCGCAGGAACGGCGGACCCGCTCTGGTTTCGCTGCTGGATGGTGGCGCTGCCCGCGGTCTTTCTCGCCTGCGGGGTGGCGCTCGCCTGGCAGCAGGCGGGCACACGTCGGCGCGAGATTCAGGACGTGAGGGCCTATCTGGATCCTGACATACCCGACCCGGGCAGGACGGCGGCTGACCGGGTCGCCACCGACGCGGCGGAGCAGGTGGAGATCGGCGTCTACATCCTGCAGGTCAGGGAACTCTCGATCCACGACAGCCGCTGGCAGGTGCACTTCGACATCTGGTTCGAATGGCGGGGCGACAGAAAGAGCCCCTTTGAACATCTGGTGCTGATCAACGGCAGCCTCGACAGTTCTCACCTCCACGAGCAGATCGACGACGGCGACCTGCACTACGAGCGGTACGAGATCGCCGCCACGCTGACCAAGGAGTTTCACGTCGCCCACTTCCCGCTCGACGAGCACCTACTCGTGCTGGCCTTCGAGAACGCCCGCCTCAAACGGCAGGATCTGCTCTTCGTTCCCGATGCGACGGGGAGCGAGGTCAGCTCCCAGGTCTCGATCCCGGGATACCGGATCAGGGGGATGGAGTGCGTCGAAAGCCCCCGCAGCTACAAGACGGCCAGAGGCCGGCCGGGGGTCTCGCCATCGGTGCGGGACACGTTCAGCCAGGCACGGTTCGCCGTGCGGATCGTGCGGGACGGCTGGGGGCTCTACTGGAAGATGTTCCAGGCGTTGTTCGTGGCCGTGGCGATCTCGCTCCTGCCGCTGTTCGTGCGGCCGACAAACCTCGATCCGCGGTTCGGGCTCGGCGTCGGGGCGCTGTTCGCGGCCGTGGCAAACGTCTACGTCGTCGGCAGCTTCGTGCCCAACACCGACTACTTCGCGCTCGCCGACATCATCAACCTCCTCGGGATCATCACGATCCTGATCACCCTCATCGAGTCGGTGGTGTCGCTCTGGGTCTGCGAGACATCGGACGACCCCGGCCTCGCCCAGAGGCTCGACCACTATTCCTTCTGGTGCATCGTGATCGGCTACATCGTTGCCAACGCCCTGCTGATCGCGGGAGCGACGATCCGCGGCTGACTCCCGGCGGCACGGCTGCCGGACAGGCAGAATCCCAATACGGGGTAGAATCCTTCGTTCGTCCAACATTCGCGGCGGAATGGGTTCGAGACCAGTCGTATCCGGCGTCCATTTCGGGCATCTCCAAATGACACTTCCCCGCATCGCGATCACGATGGGCGACCCTTCGGGGATCGGCCCGGAGGTCTGCCTGGCGATCCTGCGAGAGGAACGCATTCTCGAGGTCTGCCTGCCGATCGTGTTTGGCGATGCCGGCGTGCTCGAGCGGGTGGCCGGCCTGGTGGGCGTGCCGTTCGAGGCCCGGGTGCTCCGGCCAGCCGATTGGCAGCGAGACTGCCGCAGCCTCGGCGAACCCGCCGTGCTCGATCTCGGCCGGATCGATGCCGCTGCCGTCAGGCCGTCGGCGGTCGACGCGGCCTGCGGGGAGGCGGCCTATCAGTATGTGCTGGCGGCCATCGAGGCCGGGCTCGGCCGACAGGTCGATGCCGTGACCACCGGTCCGCTCAACAAGGAGGCGATGCACGCCGCCGGCCACCACTACCCCGGTCAGACGGAACTGTTCGCCGAACGGATGGGGGCGGGCAGATCCTGCATGATGCTCACCTCGCCCGAGCTGACCTGCAGCTTCGTGACCGTTCATGTCGGCTATTCCGACGTGCCCGGCCTGCTGAGCGTCGAGCGGATCCTCGACGTGATCGATCTGACCGTCGAGGGGATGCGGCGGATCCGGGGCCGCGAGCCGAGGCTGGCCGTCTGCGGCCTCAACCCGCACGCCGGCGAGAACGGCCTCTTCGGCGACCGCGAGGAGGAGCGGCTGATCATGCCCGCGATCGCCGCCGCCCGGGCCCGGGGCATTCAGATCGAGGGGCCGCTCCCCCCCGACACCGCGTTTCTCGCCTGGAGGCGGGCTCGGACCGATGCCTTCATCTGCATGTACCACGACCAGGGGCACATCCCGCTCAAGGCGCTCGCCTTCGAGACGGCGATCAACACCACCCTCGGCCTGCCGGTCGTGCGGACGAGCGTCGACCACGGCACGGCCTTCGACATCGCCTGGCAGGGAAGGGCGAACCCCAGCAGCCTGTTCGAGGCCGTCCGGCTCGCGGCCCGGCTCTGTCTGGCCAGATGATCGGTCAGGGAACGGCGACCCGGATCCGCTGCATCGGCTCCTCGAGCGATTCGAGAAACGCGATCAGGTCGTCGATGTCCTGATCGTTGAGGAACAGCGGCTTCAGCAGCGGTGACTTGCGGGGAAACATCGGGTCTGCGGTCTGGGCCGGGGTCGGCCGCCGCGTCGGCATTCCGGCGTTGTACATGCTGAGCACGCCGATCAGCGGAAACAGCCCGTTGTGCATGTAGGGCTTGGTGGCGGTGACGTTTCGTAACGACGGCGTTTTGAACCGGCCCACATCGGCTGGGTCGCGGCTCACCTTGTAACGGCCGAGGTCCTCCATCCGGCGGCCGTAATTGCTCAGCCCCATCTCGTGGAAGGCGTTGTCGGTGAAGGCCGGGCCGTGATGGCAGTTCATGCATCCGGCCTGGGTGCGAAACAGGTGCAGGCCGATCAACGCCGAGTCGGAGAGTGCCTGCTGACGGCCCTTGAGAAAGGCGTCGAACGGGCTGCGGTCGCCGACGATCGTCCGCTCGTACGTCGCCAGGGCCTTGGCGATCTCGTCGAACCCGACCTCGGCGTCGCCGAAGACACGCTGAAACCGCCGGCGGTATTCGGGCACGTTCTCCACGGCCCGCTCGATGGCCTCGGGATCGCCCCGCATCTCTTCGCGGCTGGCGAGGACGGCCAGGGCCTGCGCCTCGAGCGATTCTGCCCGGCCATCCCAGAACAGCGTTTTTGCATGACCGACATTGAGCAGCGAGGGGGCGTTGCGGCGGAGAGGCTGCCGATCGTGGCCGAACGAGGTGCTGCGATTGTCACCCCAACTGAGTTCGGGGTCGTGGCAGGTGGAGCAGGCAATCTGGCCGCTACCCGAGAGCCGGGGATCGAAAAACAGCATCTTGCCGAGTTCGGCCTTTTCGGGTGTGTAGGGGTTGTCGGCCGGAAAAGGCATCTCGGGCAGCAGGCCGAGTTCCACCGGCGTGACGGAGGAGTCGACCACGGCAGCCGGCCAGACCTCAGGTGCGGTTGCATAGAGCCTTCGCAGCCGCCCCGCCCACTCCTGCCGCTGGGCGTCGGTGAGCGGCGGCCGAGGAGCCAGATTGGCGAGGCGGCCCTGGGAGACGACCTCGACATCGGCGGGCAGAGCGAGGTCAGCGTCGGCCGCGGCTGCATCCTCGGCCTCGAGACCGAACACGGTCGATCCGCCGGCGATGACGACCAGTGACAAGACCGAGGCCGGCAGGATCGACGCCCTTGCCCAGCCATGGAAACGTCCGACCATCTCGCACTCCACCTCGCGGCGTCTCCGCAGCCGATTCACGATCCGGGATGCGCCACAACCCTCTTGGCCCGCCTCGACCGCCGGATCAAGGTGGCGGCCGCCAGGCCGATCGCCGCCAACAGGGAGGCGGGTGGCTCGGGAACCGAAATGATCGAGATGAAACCGTTCACGGGGTTGAATGTCGCCGCCTGGGTTGCCGAAAGTCCCGTGAAGTTCACGGCCGAGAAACCGCCCGAGCGGCCGCCGGAGTTGGCGAAGATCTGCAGCACATCCGTGCCGTCCGCATAGGTGCCGCCGCTGAAGGCGAGGTTGAGAATTCCGCCGAAGATCGCGCTGCCGCCGCCACTGACGAGGTCAAACGTGCCGGCGGTGTAGGCAGGGCTTGTGATCTCAAACAGGCTGCTCCCAGAGGTTGAGAGGTCGAGCGAGAGACCCGTGCCGACGGTGATCGTGCCGGCGCTGTTACCCGGCAGGAACGAGCCGAGCACGGCGAGCGTCTTGCCGCTGCCTGAGACCGTGCCCATACCGAAAAGGCTGGCGGTCGCGGGCAGCGAGTAGGTGTCCGAAGTGAGGGCGGCGAGGTCGAACACGCCGGGGCTGCCGGCGGTGCCCAGGTTCAGGCCGCCTGTGCCGATGCTTCCGGCACCCGAGAGGGCGATCGTGCCGCCCGAGATCGTGGTCAGGCCGGTGTAGGAGTTCGCGCCGCCGAGCGTGAGCTGTCCCGTGCCGAGTTTCGCGACCGCCCCCGACCCGCTGAGAACCCCCGTGTAGGTCGAGGCATTGGAACGATTGAAGACGAGCGTGCCGTTGTTGGCGAGACTGCCGGTGCCGCCGAGGAGAACGCCTGTGTTCGTGCCCGTTCCGATCTGAAGCGTGCCGCCGGCATTGAGGCTGATCGTGCCCGCCCCCCCCCGGACGACGTTCCCTTTCACCGCCACCAGACCGCCATTGCCGATCGTGAGCGAGCCGGTGCCGCTGTCGCCGACAGTGAGGTTTGAGGAGTAGGACATGGTGCCGCCCGACACGGTCAGGCTGCCGAGGCTCCCGGCATTCTTTCCAACGAAGCAACTCTGACCGCTGACACTCCCCCCCTGGATGTCGAGCGTGGCGGAGCCGTCAAAGCCGACGTAGGTGAAGATGCCGTTGGACCAGGTGCCGCCGGTGACCGTGACCAGGGCCTGGCCACCTGTCGCATAGCCCAGGTAACTGGAGGCATTGGTGACACCGCCTCCGTTGATCGACAGCGTGCCGATGCCGCCATTCGTGTTGCCCATGAAAAACGACCTGCCCCCGCTTGAACCGATCAGCAACCTGCCGGAGTCGACCATGGTCGTCATGTCCAGACCAACCCCATTGAAGACGGTCGTCGCGGTCAGCATCAGCGTTCCGGCATTGGTGAGCGAGAGGGTTCCGCTGCCGGTGAGAACACCCGCCATCGTGAGCGTGCCGCTCGTCTGGTTGAACTGGAGCCTGCCGTTGTCGGTGATGGCGCCCGTGATGGTCGCGCCGTCGTTCAACACTACCGTGTCGCCTGGGGCGATCGTGCCCCCGGCATAAGGCGATGTATAGGTGGTCGTGGCCGCTGGAGCGGGATTGATGCCGCCAGCCACCAGCCAGGAGAGGATCGCGATCGAGAGGAGGATCGTCGGACGGGAGGCGGGCCTTCCGGCGGACCTCCGGAGATCGTGGGTATGGGCGTTCATTCGGGATCTCAGTTTTCGAAAAACTCCACGTGACCGTCGAGATAGAGCGCGTTGTAGGCCACCGAGCCGAGCTGGTTGCCGGCGTGCGGACTCTTCCGCTGGGCAACTGGAATCGCCGAGGGGGTCGGCTTGCCGGCAAACCCAGAACGCCCGGGATAGAACGAATAGTTGTCCCAGACGAACAGCTTCGTGCGCTGATCGGGAGGATTCCGGCTGGCGAGTTCGGTCGCGATGCTGAAGGCGTAGGTGTTTTGGTGGGCTCGTTGCTCACTTGGCTGGCTGGGGCAGACCCAGATGCCGCTAGTTTTGGGAAGAAACTCGAGGGCCACATAGACCGCCTCGAGGCCGTGGACCTCGGGCAGGGCTCCGGGGTCGTTGGGAGTTCGCAGGCCCGGGGCCATCCGATAGGAAAAATTGCCGGTCCTGGAGGCGTTCGGAAAGAAGCCCCGACTGGCCTCGAAGTAGGACCTCGTGGCCAGCCCGATCTGGCGGAGGTTATTCGAACAGGAGATCATCCTTGCCCGCTCGCGAGTGCCCTGGATACCCGGCAGGAGCAGGCCGACAAGAACGCCGATGATGGCGATCACCACCAGCAATTCGACCATCGAGAACGCCGCCCGACCGCGAACACCCGCAGGATTCATTGTGGCCGCGTCCATGGTGCGGTGAGGCATTTGCAACAAGCCCGCCGTTTGGGCTGCCAGCCGGTTCGGTCGGGGGGAAAATTTATGGAAACTGCCGCAGCATAGCTGGCCTTTGTTCGGCAGTAAACAAATCGGCGGCTGGCCTAACGAACGCCTCACGCGGGAGAGGAATCCGGGTGCTACCTGTTCCCTCAGCCACCCCTTCAGGGTGAGCGTTCGTCCGACCGCCCCAGGTGGTAATGGAACGAGTCGGCGAGGGCCAGCCAGCTCGCCTCGATCACGTTCTCGCTCACACCCACCGTGCCCCAGACGCTCGTTCCATCGGTGCTCTCGATCGAGACGCGGACCTTGGCCGCCGTCCCCTCCTGGGCGTTGATGACTCGAACCTTGTAGTCGAGCAGGTGCATCCGCGAGAGGGCGGGATAGGCCTGCTCCAGGGCCTTGCGGAGCGCCGCGTCGAGGGCGTTCACCGGGCCATCCCCTTCGGCCACCTCGTGCCGCTGACTGCCGCCGACGAGCAGTTTCACCGTCGCCTCGGTGCGGACATCATCGCCCGGATCGGCCCGGCTCTCGACGGCCACGTTGTAGGCGATCTTCTCGAAGGCGGGGTGGAACGTGCCGGCACAGCGGTCGACGAGCAGATCGAACGACGCTCCCGCCGCCTCGAACTGCCAGCCCTCGTTTTCGAGCCGGCAGACCTCCGCCAGAACGCTGTCGAGCAGGGCCCGGTCCTGTCTGAGATCGGGCCGCGAGACGAGGGCTGCGATGTTCGATCGACCCGAGAGCTCGCTGACGAGGATCCTCCGAGAGTTGCCCACGGCCTCGGGCGGGATGTGCTCGTACGACTCGGTCGCCTTGGCCACGGCATGGACGTGCATCCCACCCTTGTGGGCGAAGGCGCTCGAGCCGACGAACGGCTGTCCTGGCCGGTAGGTCATGTTCGCAGTCTCGTAGACGAATCGCGAGAGCTCCGTCAGATGGGTCGTGCTCGCCTCGCCTCCCCGGAGCAGGCCGTATCCGGGCAGCTTGAGGGCGAGGTTCGCGATCACCGAAATCAGATCGGCGTTGCCGCAGCGCTCGCCGAGGCCATTGATCGTGCCCTGGACCTGGACGGCGCCGGCCGCGACGGCCGCCAGCGAGTTGGCCACCGCCAGATCGCAGTCGTTGTGGCAGTGGATCGCGACCGGCACGTCGAGCCCGGCTCCGAGCAGGGCCTCGCGGGCCGCGGTCACGAGCCCTGCGATCTCGTCGGGGAGCGTGCCGCCATTGGTGTCGCAGAGGACGATCCTCGTCGCCCCGGCGAGGGCCGCGGCGAGGATCGTCTCGCGGGAGTAGGCGGGGTCGAGCTTCCAGCCGTCGAAGAAGTGCTCGGCGTC
>Ga0114972_10001461_pt1 | contig 17784 bp, 13 predicted proteins | sample M_140807_EF_Meta_FD_87354 | JGI IMG/M metagenome (GOLD analysis project Ga0114972, IMG submission 87354) | Freshwater microbial communities from Lake Montjoie, Canada to study carbon cycling - M_140807_EF_MetaG | ecosystem: Environmental > Aquatic > Freshwater > Lake | place: Lake Montjoie... | reverse complement strand
GCCGCCCTGCACGGCGAAGCGGCCGGGGCGCGGGCGGAGTTGCTAGAGGTCGCGATCCTGGTGCTGATTGCCCTGGAAATCGTACTCTCTGTCGTGCGGCATTGATCGCCGCCCGACGGGCTGACCAGGGTCAGGTTGTTGGCATTGGCGCCGATGATGTCCCCCGGGTCTGCCACATCCACCGCCTTGATCGTGAAGCACAGAAAAGAAGCACGCTCCATCGGCACGGCACCGGCACGCCGCCTGTCGCCGCGCTAGAGAAGACGAGGGGCGCGGACATCCAGCAAGGCGATGTTGCCGATCTTGCGTCGGAAACTGTTGGTGCCTTGTGGAGATCGGACCGGCAGCAGCAACGGCGCCCGAGGAAGATTGCGTCCTTCGGAAGACCGTAGCGACGGTGCCCGGGCGCATCAGGGCCGCGCTTGGCAGGCTACCCGTGACGTAGGGGCTGAAGCTCCCCCAGCCGGTCAGAATGTTGCCCCCGGGCGTGCGGCGGCCACCGTTGTTTTTGATCGTGCGCTGCTTCGCCGCCGACGCAAACCGAGGGCGCTACGAAATCGTTGCGGCCCTCTATCTGGAGTAGATCTGTCCAGGACATTTTATATGTCGTAATTTTGCAACTTGCTTTCAGCGAGGTGGCGAAATACCTGGTGGCCGACGCAGATAGGCTCGATCCCATGGATGGCCCGGTATCCGAACGCCGCCTACCAATCGCAACCCTCGGCAGCACTCTCCCTGCCATCGCTTGGGCAACACTTTCGCGGCAGCCGAAGGCGCCAGTTCATAACGTGTTCGCGGCCTGGTCCGAATATTGGGTCGATGCGGTCCAGCGTTCGGTGCTGTTCCTCGACGTGCTACGCCAGCGTGGCAATACCGCGGTCGAGCTTGCCACCCACGACAGCCCGAACGTGCTCGGCTTCGCCACAGAGCTAGTGTTGGATGGCCGCAGCTTTGAGCGGCCGGTCAACTATCTGTTGCACGCGATCGTGCCGCCCGAGGGCATCGCGGTGGACCTGAAGGCGCGGCCGTTTATCGTCTTTGATCCACGTGCAGGCCATGGCCCGGGTATCGGCGGCATGCGTCTGGACAGCGAGATCGGCGCTGCACTCCGCGCGGGCAACCCATGCTACTTCGTCGGGTTTCGCCCGAAGCCCGAGCCTGGCCAAACGATCGAAGATGTCTGCCAAGCCGAGGCGGCGTTCATCCGCGAAGTGATCCGTCGGCATCCCGAGGCGCCAGCCGCACCGGCGCTGATCGGCAATTGCCAAGCCGGCTGGCAGTTGATGATGACGGCGGCAATGAACCCTGAGCTGCCGGGGCCGATCCTGCTCGCCGGCACGCCGCTGTCGTATTGGCAGGGTACGCGCGGCCAGAAGTCATTGCGCTACCTGGGCGGGCTGCAGGGCGGCACCTGGCTGGCGGCGCTGGCCAGCGACCTTGGCGCCGGCATCTTCGACGGCGCCCTGCTGGTCGAGAATTTCGAGAAGCAGAATCCCGCCAATACCCTGTTCCGTAAGCCTTATAACGTCTACGACAATGTCGACAAGGAAGCCGAGCGCTTCCTCGGCTTCGAGCGCTGGTGGGGCACGCCGGTGCTGCTGAACGGTGATGAACTGCAGTGGATCGTCGACAACCTCTTCGTCGGCAACCGACTGGCGGCCGGCCAGCTGCGCACCTCCGACGGCTTCCGCATCGATCTGCGCAATATCCGCTCACCGATCATCGTCTTCTGCTCGCATGGCGATGACGTGACGCCGCCGCAGCAGGCGCTTGGCTGGCTGCTCGACATGTACGAGCACGAGAGCGACATCGTCGCCGCCGGCCAGACCATCATATACACCGTGCACGAGACCGTCGGGCACCTTGGTATCTTCGTCTCCGGCAAGGTCGCGGGGAAGGAGCACGAGGAATTCGCCACGGGCATGGACATGATCGACCTGACGCCGCCTGGCCTGTTTGAGGCGGTGATTGACCCAATCACCGAGGATACCGCGAACCGCGACCTTATCGTCGGTCGCCACCTTTTTCGATTGGAGCGGCGCAGCCTGAACGACATCCGCAAGCTCGGCTTCAACAGCCGCGAGGACGACAAGGCCTTCGCCGCAGTACTCGCCTTGTCCGAGGTCAACAACGGCCTCTACCGCACCTTCCTGCAGCCCTTCGTGCGAGCGATGGTAACGCCCGAGATCGCCGAGAAGGTGCGTGCCAGCAACCCCTACCGGCTGCGCTTCACCGCCTTTTCCGACCGCAACCCGATGGCAAAAGCGATCGCACCACTCGCTGAGCAGGTGAAGGCAAACCGTCAGCCAGTAGACAACGACAACCCTTACCGTGTCCTCGAGCACCGCATGGCGGATGCGGTCGAGCAGTCGCTGAAGAAGTACGGCACCCTGCTCGATACCATGCGCGAAGCTGCTTTCTACTCCATCTACAACTCCCCACTCGTGCAAGCGCTCAGTGGCCTCGCCGCCTCCAACACCGTCGCTTTTCATCGCATTGGCCGCAGCGTGATGCGCGACGCGGCTGCGGCCAAGATGCAGCTTGAGTTAGCGAATGCCCTCTACGAAGGCGGCGCGGTGGCGGCCCTGCTGCGGGCTGTCAATTACATCTACCGCGCCGAACGCAAGATCGATGAGCGCGCCTTTACGGAGCTCGAGCGTTACCTGGCCGGAAGCCCCGATGCCGGCGGCATGAGCTTCCAGGAATTGAAGCATTTGCTCCGCACCCAGTCGCTGATCAATGACCGGGATGAGGAAGCCGCGCTCGCGGCCCTGCCGGACCTGCTGCCGAAGGACGAGGCGGGGGTGATCCGGCTGCTGGGCGCGATCCGCCGGATTGCCGAAGTGGGCGGCACGCTCTCCCCGGCCTCGGCTGAGCGGCTCGAGCGGATTGAGCGGATCTTCGCCGAGGCGCTCGTACCGCTGGCGGATCCAGCGCCGACCTCCAGCCCCGACCAAAGCTGAGGGAGGACCGCTATGGCGATGAGCAAGACCTTCGCGGATCTCGCCGTTGGCGACGCGGCGTCGATAACCCGGATCGTCACACCAGACGACCTCTACGTCTTCGCCCATGTCAGCGGCAATCGGAACCCAATAAACCTGCCGGAGGCCATGGGCTCAGAGCTCCGCAACCCGAAACGGGCGCCTTCGATGTGGCTCGGCTCGCTGTTTTCGGCGGTGCTTGGCAACCTGCTGCCGGGGCCTGGCACGCTCTACCAGGCGCAAAGCCTGCGCTTCTTGGCGCGCGCCTTCGTGGGCGACGAGCTGACCGTCTCGGTGCGGGTGATCGAGAAGCGGGCACCCGACGAGGTCGTGTTGCAGACCCGGCTGCTGCGCGGCGAAGACCTGTTGGTGGACGGCACCGCCGAGGTGATCGCGCCCGCCGAGCGGGTCGAGATCCCCGGGCGCACGCTGCCGGGCCTGACCGTCGCGCTCCACCGCCATGTCTCGCGCTTACTGGACGCCGCGAAGCCCTTGCCGCCAACGCCGACCGCTGTGGTCGCCCCTGAGGACGCCGCTTCGTTGCAGGGCCCGCTGGACGCAATGCAGCAAAGCCTCATCCGGCCGATCTTGATCGGGCATGCGGGGAAGATCCGCGCCTTAGCCCAGCAGCACCAGATGGACCTTGACGGCATCGAGATCGAGGACATCGAGAGTCACGACGCGGCCGCAGCACGCGCCGTTGCCATGGTGCACGAGGGCAAGGCGGCTGCAGTGATGAAGGGCGCGCTGCATACTGACGAGCTACTCCGGCACATAGTGAAATCACAGGGGGGCTTGCGCATCGGTGGCCGCATCAGCCACGTCTTCATCATGGATGTGCCGCACCGGAGCGACCTGGTGCTGGTGACCGATGCTGCGATCAACATCGCACCGACGCTCGAGGACAAGGTCGACATTATTCAGAACGCGATCGAACTCGGCATTGCCCTTGGCATACCGGTGCCGAGGGTCGGTGTGCTGGCCGCGGTAGAAGTGGTGAACCCCCGGATGCAGGTCACGCTCGACGCTGCCGTGCTCTCGAAGATGGCTGAGCGCGGGCAAATCCGCGGCGGTGTGGTGGATGGCCCCTTGGCGCTGGACAATGCCATGAGCCTGGATGCCGCCAAGACCAAGGGCATCGTCTCGGCAGTCGCCGGCCGCGCCGACATTCTGGTCGTGCCGAACATCGAGAGCGGCAATATCCTGGCGAAGCAATTGACCTATTCGGCGCAAGCCGCGGGGGGCGGCATCGTGCTCGGTGCCAAGGTCCCGGTGCTGCTGACCAGCCGGGCGGACGACGCCGCTTCGCGGCTGTTCTCCTGCGTAGTAGCGGTGCTTTATGAGGCCTGGCAGCGGACCGGCCATAGCGTGGTGGCGCCCGTCCAGGACAGTTGAGGAGGTCGCGGTGGCCCATGTCGTCACGCTGAATGCCGGCTCCTCCTCGGTGAAGTTCGCGCTCTTTGAGGCGGACAACCAGATACCACGCGCGCTTGCGACCGGGCTTGCCGAAACCGTCGGCAGCGGGCGGCGCATCCGGGTGAAGTCGCCGGATGGTGGGCTCGGGCACGAGGAGAGCTGGCAGGGCGGCGAGGGGTTTCATGCCGATGCGATTGCGCGAATCCTCGCCTGGCGCGAAGCGGCTTTTCCTTTGGCGCGTATCGTCGCGGCCGGCCATCGTGTGGTGCATGGCGGGCTCGCCTTCGAGCATCCGGTCCTTGTCGATGCCGGGTTGATGCGTGAGCTAGAGGCGCTCGTGCCGCTGGCGCCGCTGCATCAGCCGCACAATTTGGCCGGGATCCGAGCGGCGCAGGCGGCTTGGCCGGGCATCCCCCAGGTCGCCTGCTTTGACACGGCATTCCACCGCACCCACCCCTACGTCAACGACGCCTTCGCGCTCCCGCGCCACTTCTATGACGAGGGCGTGCGACGCTATGGCTTCCATGGCCTTTCCTATGAGTACATTGCCTCGAAGCTGCGGGAGGTGGCGCCCCGCCATGCGGCCGGGCGCGTTGTGGTCGCGCATCTCGGCAACGGCGCCTCGATGTGCGCAATGCGCGACGGGCAATCGGTTGCCAGCACCATGGGCTTTACCGCGCTGGATGGGCTGCCGATGGGCACGCGCTGCGGCCAGCTCGATCCCGGCGTGCTGCTCTACCTTATGCAGCACCGGAAGCTGACGGCGGACCAGATCAGTGACCTACTCTATAAGGAAAGTGGGCTGTTGGGCCTCTCCGGCCTGTCCTCCGACATGCGCGAGCTTGAGGCCTCGCCGTCGCGCGAGGCGGGTCAGGCGATCGAGTATTTCGTGTTCCGCATCCGGCGCGAGCTGGGCGGTCTGGCTGCCGCACTTGAGGGGCTGGATGCCGTCGTATTCTGCGGCGGGATCGGCGAGAACGGCTGGCGGATCCGCGAAGACGTTCTGGAAGGCATGGAGTGGCTTGGCATCGAGCTCGACCGCACCGCCAATCGCGCGCGTGCCCAGCTGATCTCGACCGCCCGGTCACGCGTGCAGGTCTTTGTCATCCCGACCGACGAGGAGGCGATGATCGCACGTCACACGCTTCGTCTGGTGCAGCAGGCACGCTGATGGCCATCGAGCAGCTGCCGACCGTCTGGGACCCCGCGCAGCGCATCGGCGAGATAATAAAAGGCGAGCGCGGGCTAACCGTGGGGATCGGCCTCGCCGATGGCAGTGCGCGGGCGATGAGGCAGCCTCGACGCCCTCGTCCGTTCCATTGGCTTTGTGTTGCGCAGAGACCTGCACGGCCACGTCAGCGACTGCGCACACGCGGGCTTCGAGCAGATGATGCGGGCTTCCCGCTGCTCCTTCATCGAGCTGGCGCGGCTCGCCGCGCCGCTGATGAACGCAGGCAGCACGATGATGACGATCAGCTGCTGCGGCTCGCGCAAGGCGGTCGTCAATACACCATGATGGGGCCGGTTCAGGCCGCGCCCGATGCGGCGGTGACGCGCTCGTTCGGCGGACGCCTGATCGATATCGCCGAGGTCGGGCGAATGGTCGGCTTCCTGGCCCTTGGCGCGACTTTAGGCGAGACCCGCGACAGCATCTACGTCGACGCCGGACTGCATAACATGGCCTAGAAGTGTCATCCCCCTGCCACGTCTTCAAGTTCGGATGTTGTGGGAATCCCAAGTTGGCGTCGAATAGCTTTACCTACTTTCGGAAACCCATCATACAGATGCCGTGTCGTTATGTTGACGTAGGCCTACCTCCCCGAGGCTACGCTTTACCCGATAGGAGAGTGCGAGCATGAGCCAGGTCCTCACCTCGGATCGCGTGTCGGCGACACAAGCGGCACCCCAGCCGACGCTGTTCGACTCGCGCTTCAACACCCAGGCCAACCAACGCATCGCGCGGCTTACTGGGGCGTTCGTCGGCATCGTCGTGCTCGGCGGTCTGATTTACGCCTTCAGCGCCCTGCTTGCCGACCTACAGGGGTCACATGAGCGCAGCTGGGGGCCCTTCATCCTACTCGGCGTCGCCCTGCTGATCGCTCTCGGCTTCGAATTCGTCAACGGCTTCCACGACACGGCGAATGCCGTTGCGACGGTGATCTACACCCATGCTCTGCCGCCGAACATTGCAGTGGTCTGGTCGGGTTTTTTCAACTTTCTCGGGGTCTTGACTTCGACCGGAGTGGTCGCCTTCGGGATCATCTCGCTGCTGCCGGTGGAACTGATCCTGCAGGTCAGCAGCTCGGCTGGCTTCGCCATGGTCTTTGCGCTGCTCGTCGCGGCCATCATGTGGAACCTCGGCACCTGGTATTTCGGCCTGCCGGCTTCCTCCTCGCATACGCTGATTGGGTCGATCATCGGTGTCGGCATCGCCAATGCGTTGAACCGTGGCTACGACGGCACCTCGGGTGTCGACTGGGTGAAGGCGACCGAAATCGGCTACGCGTTGCTGCTTTCGCCTCTGGTCGGTTTCGGCTGCGCCGCGGCTCTGTTCCTGCTGCTGAAATTCATGGTCCGCAAGCCCGAGCTTTACCAGGAGCCACACGGCACCAGGCCACCGCCCTTGTGGATCCGGGCGCTGCTGATCTTCACCTGCACCGGTGTTTCCTTTGCTCATGGTTCGAATGATGGCCAGAAGGGCATGGGGCTGATCATGCTGATTCTGATCGGCACGGTGCCGACGGTTTACGCGCTGAACCGCACCTCGGACGCGCCGACCCCGGCCGCCTTCGTCGCAGCGACGATAGCGCTCGAGCAGGCGCTGGCCGAAAAGTCACCGAATGCCGCCGTCTTCACGGGCGACCCGCGCCTCGCAACCACGGCCTACGTCCGGGACAAGGAGCTTTCGCCCGAGACCATACCGGCCGTGCGCAAGCTTGCTGCCGAGATCGCCGGCCAGCTGAAGGGCTTCGACACGCTGGGCCACCTGCCGGATGAAGTGGTGCAGAACGTCCGCAACGACATGTACCTCACCAGTGAGGCGCTCCGGCTCTTCGGCAAGCTGAAGCATGTCAGCTTCTCGGGCGATGCCGCGAAGGCCGTCTCGACGTATCGCGGGCTGCTCGATGGCGCGACCCGCTTCATCCCGGACTGGGTGAAGGTGGTGGTGGCGATCGCACTTGGCCTCGGGACCATGGTTGGCTGGAAGCGCATCGTCGTGACTGTCGGCGAGAAAATCGGCAAGACCCACATGAGCTACGGCCAGGGCGCCTCGGCCGAACTGGTGGCGATGGGAACGATTTTCGCGGCCGATCATTATGGGCTGCCGGTCAGTACCACCCATGTGCTGTCTTCGGGCGTCGCAGGCACCATGGCGGCAAACGGTTCGGGGCTGCAGATGGCCACCATCCGCAACCTGCTGTTGGCCTGGGTGCTGACGCTACCCTGCGCCATCCTGCTATCGATGACCCTCTTTTTCATCTTTGTCCGGGTGTTCTGAACGCGGCGGCCAGCGCTGGACCGCTATGCGCTTCGCGTCCGGATCGTCGGTTTGTTGGTGACGTCATTCGGTGCCAACCGGTACTGGCGTCAGCGGATGGTGTGATGTCGCATCGGTCTGTGGCGTAGGTTCTTCCCATGCTGTTGCACAGCCGCCGGCAAACCAGATGGGCGGGACAAGACCAGAGAGGTTTTTTTTAAACTTGTGGGCAGGTCTAGGGTGACAGTTGCGCTGCCGGTCAAAGCGCTCACGACAACGGCGCATTTCGTACTGGAATTCGGGGAACGACGCACCGGCGTTCGCGGCGGCCACAGTAGAACTTCAGTGATCGGTAGTAATGAATTATCATTTATTTAAACATGAGTCGCCGGCAACGAGGCAGGGAAAGATCGGATCCCAGCGCGTTATCTCAGCGGCGTTTTGAAGCACAGGATACGACGTCCGCTTGGCCGACCTCGTGGCTCTGCGCGTGGCCGTTGTTCGCCATGTGCATGATGCCTCGGGGTTGGTCGACAGGCTCGCAGCTGGATGGGTCGCTTTCTGCCGAAGCCTGAGCGGCTTTACTGCCTTTGGGCGAGGGTGGATCAAGCGGGTGAGCCGGCGTCCCCAACAGGGGGGCGCAGCGGTCAAAGATACCGGTGATACGGGTAATGGTTTCAGGTAGCGCCGCGGTGGCAGCACCGACCTGGCGGCGCTGATCCCAATAGACGTGATCGCCATTGGCAACGAGCACGTCCGGCTGAAAGGACAGGGCGCGGTCAAGCAGGCGCGCGCGCGTCGCAACCGACAGGAAACGGCCCGTCAGGTCGTGCCCACCGGCGCAGGTATAGAACAATACGCGCAGCCGGCCCGGCTGATCGCCAGATGCTGGAAAGGTGCGAAGCGGCCAAGCGTCGCAGAGCGGCCGTCCGACCGCGTCGATCAGCGCGAGCGTGTAGCGGCGTGAGGTCTCCAGCTCCACCCCGTCGAAGGACCAGTGCAGCCCCTCGGTATCAGTACGGCGACCCGGGACCCGATGATCATCGAGGTGCAACACTGGCGGGCGGTCTTGCGGCTCCGTCAGCGACACCACCAGCCAGGCGCGGTCATGGCTGACGGTCGGCAGGACATGCGCGACCTGCCCGGCATTCCAGGGCGCCGCTTGCGCTGGGCCCGCCAGCGCAAGCGCGCTGCCAACCTTAAATATGTCGCGCCTCAGTCCCGGGTGAAGGTCGTGGGGTGCCCATATTCGAAGCGTGGAATCGCGGCGAGCACCTGGCGCTGTGCGCTCGCCGGGTCCCGCGCCAACGTGGCCTCGTTGCCCAGTAGCATGGTGATACGGCTCGCCGCGTCATAGGCGGGCCAGTCCGGCACGTCAGATGCCTGCGGCCGTCCGGTGCGAGCGAAACTCGCCCAGAGCGCCATCATCCGCTTGCGCACAGCGGGCACCTCAGCACCATCGCCAGTGAAGTCCCGCGCCATGTCCGTATTGCCGAAGACGAAGGGGATTTCGGCGGTGTGCGGGGAGCGCAGGACTCCCTCCATCGCCGGACTGCGCCAGGTAAACGTATAGAGCCAGGCTGGCGCGCCGCCGGATGCGGTCTTCAGGGCCGCCGCCTGGATCATGCCCATGCGGTAGTTCTGGTCAGAGCCGATCATCGCCAGCACGTCGGTGGGTGTCGCGCCGGGCATGGCCGCGGCATAGGCGGCGACCACGCGATCCGTCGTCGCTGCGTCAATGCGCAGGAAGCGCTGCACGCGCGCCCGCATCTGCTCCGCCGTCAGGCTGCGGTTCTTCGGGTCCTGCGCCAGGTAGAAGGTGATCTCGGTCTCGGCCGAGCCGATCAGCAGCGGGACATCGCGCGCGGTCGTGGGTGCCTGGATGTCGAATGGGTGCGCTGTGAAGAAGGCGCCGTCCAGTACCGGGCGGAAGTTATTGGCGCCACCCTGCGCCGCGACGACCTTCGCCATGGCGGCGAGTAGCTTGTCGGCAGGCGCGTCGCGCAGCTTCGGCGCTTCTCCAGGCTGCAGGCCGAACTCGCCAAGCAGCGCGTGCGCGGCGCGCCCGGCATCATCGGGCGAGGCCAGCTTCAGCGCCCCCGAGCCACTCTCCATGATGGCGCGATGGAACAGCCCCTTGGCTGCGGGCGCCGTCATGACCGCGCTGACCTTCGCGGCACCGCCGGACTGACCAAAAATGGTGACGTTCGCCGGATCGCCCCCGAAGCGGTCGATATTGTCGCGCACCCAACCGAGGGCGGCGACCATATCCGCCACGCCATTGTTGCCGGCGCCGGGCGCGAGACCGCTGTCGAACAGATAGCCGAAGACGTTCAGCCGGTGGTTCACCGCGACGATGACCACGTCCTGTTCGCGCGCGAGTGCGCTGCCGTCGAGGATCGGCGAGGTGCCGGCGCCCGTGCTCCAGGCGCCGCCATGCAGCCAGACCAGCACCGGGCGCTTGCGGCCATCGCCCAGCCCGGCGGTGTAGAGGCAGAGCGTCAGACAATCCTCGGCCTGCGCCGCTGTCATGTCGAGGTAGCGGAACACCGGCAGTGCGGCGCCACGAAGCTGCGGCGCGGTGGCGCCGTGCTCGATGGCATCGCGCACGCCGGGCCAGGGCTCCGCAGCACCAGGCGGGGCGAAGCGTTGCGCGGCGCGGGCGTAGGGGATGCCCTTGAAGCTATGGACGCCGTCAGCGGTGGCACCGCGCAGCGTGCCGAGGCTGGTTTCGACCATTGGCGCGGTGGCCGCGCGAGCCGGTCCCCCGGCGGCGAGGATGGCGCAGGTGGAGAGCACCATGCGGCGCGTGGTCTCGGTCATGGGCGTTGCCTCCCTGGTTGTGCGCAGCCTGCCGTATTACGACCCGGGCGGCCATGGGCTGCCCACGGAGGCGCCACCCCAGCGCATCGTTACCATCGCCCTGTCCTTCGCGGCGCTGGCTTTTCGGCCCGAGGCGGGGGTGGGGGTGCCGATCACTTGGCCGGTGTTCGATGGGACCAGCCGGCAATTTAGAGCGCGATGCGTTGCGGCGGCATCGCCGAAGGCGCTGAATCGCGCGATCCAACACATGCTAGAGCGAGCTGCGGGAACGCATGTGAACGCAGCATGCTCTAGCCGGCGAAATCGGCCAAAGCTGCGTCCGCTCAGGGTGCCCGGATTGCATGGGAAAAGGTGGCGGCAAACCGTTGATCGGCGCCCAGCGGCAGGGCTGCAAACGGGCGCTCCATGCGCGCCGCCATCGCACAGGTGCAGATCCACCCCGCCGCGCGCTGCGTGCGATGAAAAGCGCAGTAGTTCCACAAAATAACGCCCGAAGTCATTCAAATCAGGGGCTATTTTTTGGTGGGCAGTTAGCGTCCAGCCGGACGGCCAAGCCGTGACCAGCCGCCGGAACACCACGAAACCACCAACAAAATCAAAGGGAAACTGGTGCCGACTCGGGGAATTGAACCCCGGACCTACTGATTACGAATCAGTTGCTCTACCCCTGAGCTAAGTCGGCGAACCCGGCGGCGGGGCCATACACGCCCACCGCGCGACGTGCAACGCCCGCCGCTGCTTACTGCCAGCCAATCCGCGTCGTCGCGCCGCAGCCGTCGCAGACTGGCGCCCAGGCAGCATGCGTCTTGCCGCAGGCGCCGCAGCGCCAATGCCGTGACTCCGGCGCGCTCGCCGCCTCGCGCAGCCAACGCGCCTCGGCCGCCCGGCCCTCGGCGGTATCGCCATGTTCGGCCAGCGCCAACGCCGCCATCGCCCTGTAGGCCCGGCGGTCCGCCTCACCGGCGGCAAGCAGCGCTTCCAGCGCCGCCCGCGCCCGCCCGGTCAACCCGACCGCCAGCGTCGTCTCACCCATCAGCAGGCGGCTTTCGGCCGCCTCCGGGTTGCGGCGAATCAGCGCCTCCACCGCCGGCACCCGGGCAACGAGATCCTTGGCATCGGCCAGATAGGCCGCCGCCAGCGCCGGGTTGGGCGCTGCGGCCCAGGCTGTCTCCAGCACCTCCTTGGCACGACGCGGGAAGCCGCCAGCCTGCAGCCGTTCGGCATAGGCGATCGCCGCCGGGGCGAAGCCCTTATCAGCCTCGAAGGCCTGCTTTGTCAGCTCGGTCGCCTTCGCCGCATCCGGCTCGGCCGTCGCGGCGGCCAACGCCAGGGCCGCCTTCGGTGCCTCCGGCGGCGCCAAGGCCAGCGCCGCCTGCCAGTCATTGGTTCTGAGCGCGAGCTGCCCGCGTTCCTGCTTCAGCCAGGCGGCGCCGGGCTGCAGCCGTTCGGCTTCCGCCGCCAAGGCCTGGGCTGCCGCGTAATCATCCTTCTCCATCGCCTGGCGCAGCAGCCCGCGCACGCCGAGGAAGCGGCTATCCTCACGATCCGCCAGCGCGCGATAGGCATCCCCCGCCGCCGTCTCGCGCCCGGCCAGCCGCTCAGCCTCGGCGGTCAACCACAACACCGGGGCGGTATCGCCCACCAGCTTGCGCGCCTTGCCCATCTCCAGCCGCGCCGCCTCGCCGGTGCCAGCGGCCAGCGCGACCAGCGCCCGCGTCATCGCCTGCTCGGCTTCGTGCCGGCGGTTCAGGTTGCGCTTCAGCCGCAGCCGATCCGGCGCTCGACGTAGCGCGCCGAAGGCCGAAAGCAGCAGGTGCAGCAGCAGGAACAGCCCCGCCAGCAGCAGCATCGCGACCGGGAAGGTGGTGCCGATCCAGGCATCGCCCACCTGCACTTCGACGCTGCCACCAAGCTGGGCGAGATAGAGCGCTGCGGCGACGCCGAGCGCGATGAGAATCAGCCAGACCAGCGCGCGACGCATCGGCTCAGCCCGCCGCCAGCTGGCGGAGCGCGGCCCGGGCGGCCAGCAATGCGCGGGCCTGGTCAGCCCAGCCATCCATCGCTTTGCGCGCCGCAGGCGGAAGTTTGTCCAACGCGGCGAGGCTCAGCTCCAGATCGCCGGCGGCCAGGGCGCGGCGCGCGCGCTCAAGCTCCGCCTCTGCTGCATCGCCCCAGACCACCTGCTCACCACGCCGGACGGTGACGAGGCCGGAGAGCCGCTGCCCCGCGCTCTGCATCACGCCGGGCTTGCTGCCGTCCGACTGCGTCGCCGGGTCGGAAGCCGCGCGGGCCTGCTGGGCCGCCTGTTCGAAGCTGAGCTTGAGGCCCGCCTCGGTTGGCGGCGCGACGCTGGCGAAGCGCGCGAGAGCGGCAGGCGCATCCTTGATGGGCTGCAGTGCCGCGCCCAGGGGTTGGCCGGCGGCGAGCGCACTCCGCAGCCGGTCGATGGCGGCCAGTTGCGCGGTTCGCTGCTCCAGCGCCGTGAAGCGCTTCTGCTCCTGCTCCAGCGCGCCAAGGCGTTGGCCGAGCGTCTGTTCGACGGTCTGCACCTTCTGGCCGAGGCTTTGGCTTTCGGCCTGCACTTTCTGCTGCGTCGCGGTCTCCAGCGCCGTCAAGGATTGCCGCAGCGCCTGCTCGGTCTGCTGTACGCGCTGCGCGGCCGCCTGCTCCAGCTGGCTGGCCCGGCTGGTGCCCTGCTCGGCCACTTCCGCCACCCGACCCCGCAGCTGGCTCAACTGGTCGCCGGTCTGCTGGACACGGGTGCCGAGGTCAGAAAACTCACCGCGTGGCGTGACGCTGCCAGGATCAACGACCGGGCGGGCCTCCAGGGCCTGCACCCGGCGCTCCGCCGCCTGCACATGTTCGGCGACGCGCCGCTCGGCCGCCTCCAGCCGCGCGGTCAACTGGCCAAGCCGGCCCTCCAGGCCGCTCATATCAACGCTGGGCGCAGGCCGGCCCTCGAGCGTCTTGAGCCGCGCCTCCAGCGCGCCGGCATCCTGGCGGAGCCGCTCAACGCCACCCAGCCGGTCCTCCAGCGCCGTGAAGCGTCCGCCGAGTGCCGCCGGGCGCGGGCCGGAGAGCAGCGCCCAGCCGGCCAGCGCCAGTGCCAGGGCACCGAGGCCGATGCCAACCAGATGGCTCTTGCCGCCAAGCGGCGCCGCCGCGGGAGATGGGGCCGTCTTCGGAAAGTTTGGCGTCTCGTTCATTCTGTTCCGCCTCGTTCTGGCCGGGCCGGCGCCGGGCCGAGCAAATCCAACAACGCATTCTGGTCGGGCCGCAGGGCGACCCGGATGGCCCGCCAGGGCAGCGGCGCCAGCGTGGCCGCAACCCGGGCGCTGATGGCGCACGCCACCAGACCCGCCGCGGTCCCAGCCAGGCCCGCACCCCGCAATAGGGACATGGCACACTCCGCGCTTCGCGGGGAGGTGAAGAGTGCATAGGCGATATCGCCCGGGCGCCCCAGCGCGGCAATGGCTGGCCCGGGCAGGGTGGTCGCCGGTCGCGCCGCGTAGGCGATGCGCCGCCGCACCCGGAACCCCCCCTGGCGCAGCAGGGCAGCCAGATCCCGGCCATAGCCCTGCCCAACCGCGAGGAGCAACGCCCCCCGCGCCGGGTCGAGCCGCCGGGTGGCGAGGCTGGCCAACGCCACGGCATCGCCCTCGGCCGCTGTCACATCCGTGAAGCCCCGCCCGCGCGCCTCCGCCGCCGTGGCCTCCCCCACCGTCAGCACCGGCAACGCGGCCGGCAGCTTCGGGCCCGGGGTAAGACCACGCGCGGCGGCACGGCTGGTCAGCAACAGCGCCTGCGCCGCGGTGGCGGACATGGGACAGGGCGCCAGCACCAAAGCCGGGGCCAGCACGGGCTGCCAGCCGAGGTCGCGCAGGCGGCGGGCGGTCTCCGCCGCGCCCGGCTCTGGCCGGGTCACCAGCACGCCGGGGGGGGCGGCCGGTGGGGCAAGCGATCGGGGTGGTTGGCCGGACGGCATGCCGGGGTCATAGAGCAATCGCGGGCGCCTGCGAACGCCCGGCCGCGCCCCCCCGGGGCGCACGAATGCGGGAGCGGGGATGCGCCAGGACGGAGCGGTGCTGGGGCTGGAGGCCAGTTGCGACGAAACGGCGGCGGCGGTGCTCGGCGCCGATGGCCGCATCCTGGCCGAGGCGGTGCTGAGCCAGCTTGAGGAGCATGCGCCCTATGGTGGCGTGGTGCCGGAGATCGCCGCGCGGGCGCATCTGGCACATCTGCCGGGGCTGGTCGCGCGGGTGATGCGCGAGGCCGGGCTCGGCTTCGCCGATCTGGCGGGCGTGGCGGCCACGGCGGGACCCGGGCTGATCGGCGGGCTGATCGTCGGCTCGACGCTGGGCAAGGGAATTGCGCTGGCGCATCACCTGCCCTTCGTCGCGGTGAACCATTTGGAAGGCCATGCGCTGACCGCGACGCTGCCGGGGCTGAGCGACGCACCGCCCGCCTTTCCCTTCCTGCTGCTGCTGCTCTCCGGCGGGCATTGCCAATGCGTCGCGGTCGAAGCGGTCGGGCGCTATCGCCGGCTCGGCACCACCCTCGATGACGCGGTGGGGGAGGCCTTCGATAAATCGGCCAAGCTGCTGGGCCTGCCCTGGCCAGGCGGGCCGGCGCTGGAACGTCTGGCACTGCGCGGCAATCCCACGGCCATCGCCCTGCCACGGCCGCTGTTCGGCCGCCCAGGCTGCGATTTCTCCTGGTCCGGCCTCAAGACCGCGGTCGCGCAGGCCGTCGCACGGCAGGCGGCAGCGCCGGCCGATATCGCCGCCAGCTTCCAGGCAGCGGTCGCGGCGGTGCTGGCGGATCGCGCCGCGCATGCGCTGGCGATGCTGCCCGGGGCGAGCGCGGTGGTGATCGCCGGCGGCGTTGCCGCCAATGCCGCGGTCCGCGCGGCGCTCGGCGGCGTTGCCGCCAAGGCGGGCCTGCCGCTGATCGCCCCACCGCCGCGGCTTTGCACCGACAATGCCGTGATGATCGCCTGGGCCGGGATCGCCCGGCTGCGCCTGGGCCTCGATGATCCGCTCGATCATGCGCCGCGCCCGCGGTGGCCACTGGCCGAGCTGGCCGGCGCCTCCACCGCGCGCTGATCGGCTTATACCAGCAGCCCGAGGCTATGACGGGTGCCGCGCAGCCCAGGCCACCGCAGGTTTCCGCCTGGCGATTGAGGGCCAGAAAACCACCACCGGCGGTCAAAGGATTTGCCCGCTGGCATGAGAGCCGCCCGCGTTCACATACATTCACGCAGCCCGCTCTAGCATGTGCGGGATCGCGGGATTCAGCGTCTTCGGCGATGCCGCCTCAACGCATCCCGCTCTCGTATTTGATCGCGGGATTCAGCGTCTTCGGCGATGCCGCCTCAACGCATCCCGCGTTAGGACGCGCCGGGGACGCCTTTGGTGGTGCTGTATTCGAAGTGCAGTGCCTCGCCCGGGAAGATGCGGGGGTGGATGGCGTGCGCGGCCATCGCCGCTTCGGAAAAACCCTGCAGGATCAGCTTCAGCTTGCCCGGATAGGTCGCGATATCGCCGATCGCGTAAACCCCCGGCAAATTGGTCTCAAGCGTCGCCGGTGTCACCGCAATATGATGCTTATCCAGGCCAAGGCTCCAATCGGCGATCGGGCCGAGCTCCATGGACAGCCCGAAAAAGGCCAGCAGGTGATCCGCCTCGACCAGCCGCGTCTCACCCTTCAGCGTCGCCAGCTCGACCCCGCTCAGCCGACCATCGGCGCCGGCCAGGCCGTGCAGCTGATAGGGAATGGCCAGCTCGATCTCCCCGCGCGCCGCGGCGGCTTCAAGCTGTGCCGCCGTCTCGGGTGCGGCGCGGAATTTCGGTCGGCGATGCACCACCACCACCTTGGCCGCGATGTCCTTGAGGGAGAGCGCCCAATCGACGGCGCTGTCGCCGCCGCCGGCGATCACCACGCGTTTGCCCCGGAACTCCTCGCGCCGGGTCACCAGATAGCGAACGCCGCCGCTGGCCTCGTAGCCCTCGATGCCGGCCAGCGGCGGGCGGTTCGGGCCGAAGGCGCCAGCGCCGGCGGCGATGATCACCGCCCGCGCGCGCACCGTGGCTCCGCCACTGGTCGAAAGCCGCCAGCCATCGCCATCCGCCACCAGCGTCTCGACCCGCTGACCCAGCAGGTAGTGCGGCGCGAAGGGTGCGGCCTGGGCTTCCAGCCGAGCCACCAACGCCGCCCCCTCGATCGCCGGATGCGCCGGGATGTCGTAGATCGGCTTTTCCGGATAGAGCGCGGCGCATTGGCCGCCCAGCGCATCGAGCGCATCGATCACCACGCACCGCATGCGCAACATGCCGCATTCGAAGACGGCGAAAAGGCCGACCGGACCAGCGCCGATCACTGCCACGTCGGTCTCGATCATCCCCGTGCTGTCGCTCGCCACGCCGTGGCCCCTTCCCTGGGCAAGGCCGGCGTCATAGACGGTGGCGGGGCCGGGCGAAAGACCAGCGCGGCCGCCCGGCAGAGCGATGGACCCGACCCGCACCGTGACGCTTCCTGATCTCGCCGCGACCGAGGCCCTGGCCGCCCGGTTGGCGCCGCTCGCCCAGGCCGGCGATGCGGTGCTGCTGGAAGGCCCGCTCGGCGCCGGCAAATCCGCCTTCGCCCGCGCCTTCCTGCGCCGCCTCGCCGGCGATCCAGGCCTTGAAGTGCCCTCGCCGAGCTTCACCCTGGTGCAGGCCTATCCGCTGCCGGGCGGCGGGGAAGCGCAGCATTTCGACCTCTATCGCCTGACCGGATCAGGCGAGGTCATCGAGCTGGGTTGGGAAGATGCGCGGCGCGGTATCGTCCTCGTCGAATGGCCGGACCGGCTCGGACCGCTGCGGCCAGAAGGGGCGCTTGCCATCGCTTTCGCCTATGGCGCGCAGGAGACCGAGCGGGTGGCCCAGATCAGTGGTTGGGAGGCGCGTGGGGCGTGAGATATCCGGAACCCTTCCTCGCGGCGCATGGCTTTGACACGGCCGGGCGAATCGCCCTGCCGGCCGATGCCAGCCATCGCCGCTATGCCCGGCTGGTCGGCGGGCCGCAGCCGGCGCTGCTGATGGATGC
>Ga0114972_10001457_pt1 | contig 17828 bp, 20 predicted proteins | sample M_140807_EF_Meta_FD_87354 | JGI IMG/M metagenome (GOLD analysis project Ga0114972, IMG submission 87354) | Freshwater microbial communities from Lake Montjoie, Canada to study carbon cycling - M_140807_EF_MetaG | ecosystem: Environmental > Aquatic > Freshwater > Lake | place: Lake Montjoie... | reverse complement strand
CCTCCGCCCGGCGCCGCGCGCGGCGGATGCCCTCGGCCTCGATCTCATCGGCCGCCTCACGCAAGCCAGCGGTATCGGCCAGCGTCACTGGCACGCCATCGAGGTCGAGCCGCACTTCGACCACATCCCGCGTGGTTCCCGCCCGCGCCGAGACGATCGCCGCCTCCCGGCCCGCCAGCGCGTTCAGCAGCGAGGATTTACCGGCATTGGGCGCGCCGAGAATGGCGATCTCGAGCCCGCTCCGCAGCCGCTCTCCTCGCTCGCCTTCGGCCAGATGCACGGCGATCTCCGCCGCCAGCACCGCCGCGGCTGCCGCGACCTCCGCATCCAGGCCCGCCGGCAGGTCCTCGGTCTCGAACTCGATGAAGGCTTCCTGGCGGGCCAGCAGCGCTGTCAGCCGCGCCGTCCAGCCGCCATAGAGCGCCGCCAGCGCACCGCCCGCCTGGCGCAGCGCCTGGCGCCGCTGGGCGACCGTCTCGGCCTCGATCAGATCGGCGATGCCCTCGGCCGCCGTGAGGTCCAACCGGCCCTGGAGAAAGGCGCGACGGGTAAACTCGCCGGGCTCGGCCGGCCTTGCGCCGAGCGCGACCAGCGCCGCCGCTACCCCGGCGATCACCGCCGGGCCGCCATGCAGATGCAGCTCGGCGCTGTCCTCCCCGGTATAACTGCCGGGCCCGGGAAACCAGAGCAGCAGCGCCTCATCCAGCACTTCCGCCGAGCCCGGCGCGCGCAGCCGCCGCAGGGACGCGCGCCGTGGGGCGGGCAGGCGGCCCGCCAGCGCCCCGATCACCCCCGCCGTGCCGGCACCCGAGAGCCGCAGCACCGCCACGGCGGCGCGGCCGGCGCCCGAGGCCAGGGCGAAGATGACGTCGTTCATCATGGTCTGGTCGCGGGGCTAGAGCGCGATGCGTTGAGGCGGAATCGCCGAAGGCGCTGAATCGCGCGATCCAATACATGCTTGAGTGGGCTGCGTGAACGCCTGTGAACGCAGCATGCTCTAGCCCTTCGGCACCACATCCGCCGCGGTCAGCATCAGCCGCGGCACCCGACCCCCCGCTTGCAGATGCGCCGCCAGGATTTCGTCGATCTCCTCGCGCGTGCTGGCGCGGTACCAGACGCCCTCCGGGTAGATCACCAGCGTCGGGCCGAACTCGCAGCGATCGAGGCAGGCGGCCTGATTGACCCGGATCGCCCCAAGGCCGAGTTCCTTCGCCCGGGCTTTCATATAGTCCTTCAGCGCCTCCGCCCCGCGCGCCGCGCAGGAGCCACGCTTATGCCCCTCGGCACGGCGGTTGCAGCAGACGAAGACATGCGCTGCGTAATACGGCGGCGGGTCGCCGGGTAGGCTTCGCTCGGCCATGATCTCTCTCCGCGATGCGCTTGCGAGTGTAGGCTGGCCCCTGGCTTGACGCGAGGCAGCCGCGGGTGTGCGATCCGCCACCCGATGCCACATCTCAGCCTCCTCACCCCGATCGGCGCGCTCACCCTCTTCGCCGAGGAGGGGGCGATCATCGCGCTGGAATGGGGCCAAGCCAGCCCCCCAGCCTCGCCGCCAGGGCCGCTGCTGGAACGCGCCGCATCACAATTGCAGGATTATTTCGATGGTGTCCGCGCGGAGTTTGATCTGCCGCTCGCGCCCTTCGGCACCCCATTCCGTCGCCAGGTCTGGGCGGCGCTGACGCGCATTCCCTATGGCTCAACTTGGTCCTATGGCGACCTCGCGGCGGCGGTCGGCTGTCGCTCTGCCCGCGCCATCGGCCAGGCCAATGGGGCCAACCCGATCCCCATCCTCATCCCCTGCCACCGCGTCATCGCCGCCAATGGCCGGCTGGGTGGCTATTCGGGCGGCGATGGCGTCGCTACGAAGCGGTATCTGCTCGACCTCGAAATCCGGGCAGCCGGCTCACCCCTGTTCGAGACTAGCCAAGGAACCCCCCGATGAACCACGCGATCCGCGTCCATGAACATGGCGGCCCCGAAAAGCTGATCTGGGAAGAGGTGCCGAAGCCCGATCCCAAGCCGGGCGAGGTTCTCCTCAAGCAGACCGCGGTCGGGCTGAACTACATCGACGTCTACTTCCGTACCGGCCTCTACAAGGCCCCCTCAATGCCGGTGACCATCGGCATGGAAGGCGCGGGCGTGGTGGAGGCCGTCGGCAGTGGCGTCACCGACCTGAAGCCCGGCGATCGCGTTGCCTATGCCGGCGCCCTCGGCGCCTATGCCGAGGCACGCGTCGCCCCGGCCGAAAAGCTGGTGAAGATCCCGGCCGGCGTCACCGACAGCCAGGCCGCGGCAATGATGCTGCAGGGCATGACCGCCTGCTTCCTGGTCAAGCAGACCTATGCGCTGAAGAAGGGCGAGACCATCCTGGTGCATGCCGCGGCCGGCGGCGTTGGTAGCATTCTGGTGCAATGGGCCAAGCATATCGGCGTGACCGTCATCGGCGTCGTCTCGACACCCGAAAAGGCCGCGCTGATCAAGGGTCTCGGCGCCGACCACGCGCTGCTGACCAGCGACAACATCCCGGCCAAGGTAAAAGAGATCACCGGCGGCGCCATGCTGCCCGTGGTCTATGACAGCGTCGGGAAGGATACCTTCCTCACCTCGCTCGACTGCCTGCGGCCACGCGGGTTGATGATCAGCTACGGCAATGCCTCTGGCCCGGTGACGACCGATCTCGGCGTGCTCGCGGCCAAGGGCTCGCTCTATGTCACGCGGCCGACGCTGAACACCTATACGGCGAAACGCGAGGATCTCGTCGCCACGGCCAATGACCTCTTCGCGGTGGTGCAGTCCGGCGCGGTGAAGATCGGCGTGAACCAGACCTTCCCGCTGAAGGACGCAGCCAAGGCGCATACCGCGCTGGAGAGCCGCCAGACCACCGGCTCGACCGTCCTTATTCCTTGAGCGGGATGTGTTGAGGCGGAATCGCCGAAGGCGCTGAATCCCGCGACCGAACGAAGGTTGAAGCATGATGCGTGAGCGAATGCGAACGCATCATGCTCTAAGCCAGTAGCGATACCGATACGCCTCGCGCATCCCGCAGTGTTCCTGCAGGGCGCGCGAGGCCGCATTGCCGCTGGCGACATGGGCATAGAGCATGCGCGCGCCATGCCCGGCGCCCCATTGCGCGGCATGACGGATCAGCCGCGCGCCGCAGCCCCGGCGGCGATATCGGGCCGCGTCGCCAGATCGAAGATACCGACACAGCCACCACTCACTACGCTCGACAGGCCGGCGGCATCCGCCCCGTCCTGCTGCAGCACGAGCCAGGCGCCGGGTGCGGCCAAGTGGTCCGGCGTGCGGCGCTTTTCCTCCCGCCGCGCGGCGGTCTGGTATTCGGCGGTGGCGATCAGCGCCATCCAGGCCACGCTCGGCCCTCCCTCATCGTGGATGGCCGCATCGGTGAGCCCGGCGACGGCGCCGGCAAAGACAATGCTCTCCTCGCCCGGGCAATAGCCACGCGCGGCGAGCGCTTCATTGAGGCCGGGCGGATCGAGCGGCGTTGCGCGGAAGCGCGGCGGCAGGCCATGGGCACAGTAGATCGCCGCAATCCGATCGAGCCGCGCGGGCAAATCCGGATCGGCCGCGGGATCGAGGCTGGAGGCCGCATTGCCCCGCCCGGTGCCGCCGCTGAACAGCTTGATCACGAAGGACCCATCGAAAGCCTGCCGCGGTGCCGGCAGGGCCGTCAGCGTCGCTCGCTCAAGACAGCGGACCAGCCACCGATCGGGCGTCATTCTTCGGCGGCGAGGCGCGCCACGGTCGCCCGATAGGTCGCGTCGAACGCCGCGTCGAGGGCGGGGTTCACGCCCTTCAGCCCGGCGGCGACCCGACCGGCCCAGCCGACATATTCGACGCGCCGCGCATGGTTCCACCCGGTGGGCGGGGTGGCGGCGATGGCGCGGAGATTGGAGATCTTGTCGGCAAGCTTGACCTGCTTCGCCTGGGCCGACTTGGCTGGCGCGTGGCGGACCTGGTTGGCCTTGCGGATCTCCTTCGGCAGCGCCTGGTCATCGGTGGCCTCAAGCACAATGGCAGCGATGGCGGGGCCGAACTCGCGGGCCAGCTCGGCTTCGGTGACCTCGGTATCCTCGACCGTGTCGTGCAGCAGGCCGGCGATGATAGCCTCGGGCGGCGCGCCGTGGGTGGCGAGGAGCTCGGCGACTTCGAGCAGGTGGTTGACGTAGGGCTCGCCCGCCTCGCCCTTGCGGCGCTGCGCCGCGTGGGCACGGGCGGCGAAGTGGGCGGCGCGGATGATGGTGGCGAGGCTGGCTGTGTGTGCTTCCATGGTCGTCCTTCGTAGAGAGTTGAAAAGCGAAGGGGGCCTTTCGGCCCCCTTTGCGTCACGTATTCATGGCGTCGAAGAAATCCTGGTTGGTCTTGCTGTATTTCAGCTTGTCCAACAGGAACTCCATCGCATCCTGGGTGCCCATCGGATTCAGGATCCGCCGCAGCACCCACATTTTCGAGAGAGTGCCACGATCGACGAGGAGTTCTTCCTTGCGCGTCCCGGACTTGGTGATATCGATCGCCGGGAAGGTCCGCTTGTCCGAGAGCTTGCGGTCGAGGATGAGCTCGCTGTTACCCGTGCCCTTGAACTCCTCGAAAATCACCTCGTCCATGCGGCTGCCGGTATCGATCAGCGCGGTGGCGATGATGGTCAGTGACCCGCCTTCCTCGATATTGCGCGCCGCGCCGAAGAAGCGCTTCGGGCGCTGCAGCGCATTGGCGTCCACACCGCCGGTCAGCACCTTGCCTGAAGAGGGCACCACGGAGTTGTAGGCGCGGCCGAGACGGGTGATGGAATCCAGCAAGATCACCACGTCGCGCTTGTGTTCGACCAGCCGCTTGGCCTTCTCAAGCACCATCTCCGTGACCTGCACGTGCCGCGTTGCCGGCTCGTCGAAGGTGGAGGCCACGACCTCACCGCGGACGGTGCGGGCCATGTCGGTCACTTCCTCCGGCCGCTCATCGATCAGCAGCACGATCAGGAAGACTTCCGGATGGTTCGCGGTGATGGATTTGGCGATGTTCTGCAGCATCACCGTCTTGCCGGTGCGCGGCGGCGCCACGATCAGTGCCCGCTGGCCCATGCCGATCGGGGCAATCAGGTCGATGACGCGGTGGGTATAGTCCTTGGTCGGCCCCTTTGCGACGCTCTCGAGCTCGGGGTTTTCCATTTTCAGCCGTCGGTTGGGATAAAGCGGCGTCAGATTGTCGAAATTGATGCGGTGCTTCAGCGCCTCGGGTGGCTCGAAGTTGATCGCGTTCACCTTCAGCAGGGCGAAGTAACGTTCGCCATCCTTCGGCGCCCGGATCTGGCCTTCCACCGTATCACCAGTGCGCAAGCCGAAGCGGCGCACCTGGGCGGGGGAGACGTAGATGTCGTCGGGTCCAGGCAGGAAGTTCGCCTGCGGGCTGCGCAGGAAGCCGAAGCCGTCGGGCAGGATTTCCAGCGTGCCATCGCCGTGGATGGCCTGGTCATTATCCGCCAGCTGCTTGAGGATGGCGAACATCATGTCCTGCTTGCGCAGGGAGGAGGCGTTCTCGACCTGCACCTCCTCGGCGAAAGCAAGAAGGTCGGCGGGGCTTTTGGCTTTAAGTTCGGATAGATGCATGGCGCCTTGCGTCCGGATGCGGGGAAGCGGGCACTTCCCGAAGCGGCGGTTCCCGGCGCGGCGAAGCGCGACGGACCCTGCCGGTTTGCCGCTGCCGCGAACGGAACCCGTATCTGGGTCCGGGCCGTAGGCCGGCGATGTCCCGAAGGGAGGAGGGAGGGGGAAACCCCCTGGCGGACCGTCTGACTAATCCGCCGGTGCCGAAGTGACGCCGTACAGCGGGGAAGTCAATACGCGAATGCCCCGCAGCGGCCTAAGCCATCCTAAAAGGGTTTCACGATCACCATGATGACGATCAGGATCATCAGCAGGGTCGGCAGTTCATTCATCGCCCGCCAATAGGTCTCGCTGCCAGGCCGTGCCCCGGCCGCGATCAACCGCCGGCTGCGGGCGAGATACATATGAAAGCCGGTCAGGCCGAGCACGCAGGCCAGCTTCAGGTGCCACCAGCCGCCCGTCCCCCCCAGCACACCCGGCGTCAGCGCGAGCAATACCCCGAACAGCCAGACCGCGATCATCGCCGGGTTCATGATGGCGCGCAGCAGCCGCCGTTCCATCCCATCCAGCAACACGCTTTCCGGCCCGCCAGGCGGCACCCGGTAATGATTGACGAAAAGCCGCGGCAGATAGAGCAACCCGGCCATCCAGGCGATCACCGCAATCAGGTGCAGGGCCTTCAGCCAGGCGTAGTAGGGCACCAGGGCGGCGATCGTCATGGGTCCAGTCCTATCAGGCGTGGCAGGTCGGCCATATCGGCAAAGGGGATGGCACCGACCGCAGCCAACACCGAGGCATCCGTCTCCCGCGTCAGGCCGAGGACCTGGCACCCGGCAGCGATACCGGCGCGGGCGCCGAGCAGGCTGTCCTCGATGACAATGCAGGCGGCGGGGGTGGCGCCGCAGGCCGCTGCCGCGGCCAGATAGATATCGGGCGCGGGCTTTGGCCGTGCCACATCCTCGAAGCTGAACAACCGGCCGGCAAAGAATTCGCTGAGGCCGAGCCGGGCGATCTTGGCGGCAAGCTCAGCCCGCGAGGAGTTGGAGCAGACAGCGAGCGCCAAGCCGGCCTCTGCCACCGCCATGACCGCGGCCATGGCGCCGGGCACGGGCTCCACCTCGGATTCCAGGGCCTGGGCGATGGTTGCACTCAACCGCCGGCCCCAATCGGGCGGCAACCGGCCGCAACGGGCCTCGATCAGCGGCAACATATCGGGCAGCGCCATCCCGAGGAAGGTCTCGCGCGCTTCGGCGGCATCCATCGGCCAGCCACGAGCGCTCAGATCCGCAGCGACTAGCCGGTTGACCAGCATTTCGCTATCGGCGAGGACACCATCGCAATCGAACAGCACGGCGGCGGGACGGGCTTGCGTCATGGCGTCACTCTGTTAGCAAAGTCGCGACGAATCGGGAGTGCCCACGCATGCGAACCCTTTTGGCGCTGTTGCTGACCTTGTGTCTTGCGACCCCGGCGCTGGCCCAGATCGAGCTTCCCCCTGACCGTGAGGCCAAGCTGATCGCGCAGGAGAAAGCCACCAAGGCCAAGCAAGATGCCGCCAAGGCAGCAGCCGCAGCGACGGCGGCGGCGGCGGCGGCGGGGCCAAATTTTAGCCTGCTCGATAGCTATGCCAGGCGCTGCCTGGTCGGCGTGAACAACCTGCGTATCGAGGCACCACAAACAGCGATACCGGCAAACTGCGCCGAGCTGCCGGGCTTCGATGGGCAGCCGCGCGACCTGGCCGGCTCGCGCATCAAGGAAAGTTCCGACGGCTTTACGGTCAGTGTGGCCAAAAAGGGTGGTGGCGGAATCACCGTCGCCTCGAAATCTGGCGCGACCCTGACGCAGTCTATCGGCGGCAAACAGGCTTGTTTTCCGGGTATCTGCACGTCGCAATGTTGTTGCGATACGTCGCCCGCCGGGCGAAATACCTGCTGCCGATTCGCCCAAGGCAAAGCCGCGGTCTGCGAATAAAAAGGGCTGGGACGGCAGGGTCAGGCGCGCTCCAGGCTCTCATGCTGGTTTGTCTTTACCTTGGCATGTGGACATCCGCCAAAGGGGCGCGGGCATTGCCTGCCACCGGCGAAGCTACAAAGGGCGCGCGGTTCGGCGCGCGTATGGCGGACGAGATCACGGAGCGCGGCGATAAAGCCAGGATCACTATTCTGTGCCGGTACCCGAAAATATCCGGGCACACCTAGTCTCTCGGCCTCCTCACGATACTCAACATCCAGTTCGACCAAAGTTTCCGAATGCTCGGAGACGAAAGCGATCGGGCAGACAAGAACCGCCACTTTGTCATGCGCCGCCCGCTCCAGCTCAGCCTCAGTGGAAGGGCCAATCCATTTTTGCGGCGTGACGCGGGACTGATAACAGGTGATTGCGTCGAGCCCGGGCATGTCGAGCGCGGCGATGACCGCGGCAACGCTCTGCTCCACTTGCCACTGATAGGGGTCGCCGCCCCGCACGATACTCTCGGGTAACCCATGCGCGGAGAAGAGGATACGAAGCCGCCGCCCCTGCGGTAGCGCCGCCATGGCGCTTGTGTAGGCTTGCCGCACCGTGGCTGCGAGCCCGGCGGCGAAAGCCGGGTCAGAGTGATAGCAGCACAGGGCCCGGGTCGGCACCTGCACGCCAGCTGCCGCAGCCGCTGCGGTCCAGGCGTCCAGGCTGCTTCCCGTCGTCGTGGTCGAGAACTGGGGATAGAGCGGCAGCAGCAGCACCTCATCCGGTGCCCAGGCGGCGACCTCGCGGGCGCAAGCATCGCTCAATGGATGCCAATACCGCATCGCGATGAAACAGCGATATTCCGCCGGCTCGTCAACCAACGCCATCTCAAGGGCCTGGGCCTGCCCCTCGGTCAACTCCAGCAACGGCGAACCACCGCCGATGATGGCGTAATTGGCCGTTGCCGCCGGGGTACGGCGGCGCGCAATCAAGCGGCCAAGCCAGGGCCTGATCCAGCCCGGCACCCGCAGGATTGCCGGGTCGCGAAAGAGGTTTTCAAGGAACGGCTGAACGCTTTCTGGCCGATCGGGTCCGCCCAGGTTGAACAGCACGACCGCCACGCGTGTGCGTGGCGCCCTTTTTGCGCCTGCGGCATCGGCTTCCAGCAGGCCCGGGCTCATGCTCTGTTCCATCGACCCTGCACATGACAGCAAGAGCGGCACGGTCAAGGGGAAACCGTGATCAGCCCGTACGCACCAGACGCACCAGCGCCGCAACATGTTCGGGCGGCGTCACCTTCTCGATCCCATGGCCGAGGTTGAACACATAAGGTCGCCCGCGCATGGCGCCGAGGATGGTGCGGGTTTCCGCCTCCAACGCCGCGCCACCAGCGATCAGCGAAAGCGGGTCCAGATTGCCCTGCAATGCTTGGTCGGGCCGCACCGCGCTGGCCGCCCAGCGCAAATCCATAGTGGTGTCGATGCCCAGGCACTGCACCCCCGTGCGCTGCGCGTATTCAGCCAGCATCGGTCCTGCAAGCCGGGGGAAGCCGATGATCGGCACGGTCGCGTTGTTCTTCCGGATCTGCCGAACGATCTCGGCCGTGGGCTCAATCACCCAGCGGCGGAACTGGCTGGGCGGCAGCAGGCCGGCCCAGCTGTCAAACAGCATCAGCGCCTCTGCGCCCGCTTCGAGCTGGGCCAGCAGATACAGCGTCGTGGCCTCGATCAAGGTGCGGACCAGCCGGCCGAACATGGCCGGTTCCTCAAACGCCATCAGCCGGGCGGTGGCGAAGTCGCGGCTGCCATGGCCCTCAACCATATAGCAGGCCACCGTGAAGGGGCTGCCGGCGAAACCGATAAGCGTCACCCGCGGGGCATGCGTGTCGAGCGCCCCGCGCACAAGACGAACCGTTTCCATAATCGGGGCAGCCCGAGGGGCACAGCGCGCCGGGTCCAGCGCATCGATCGCCGCGGCGGTCCGGAGTGGCTCCAGCACCGGCCCTTCGCCTTCGGCGAAGCGCAAGGGCTGGCCCATGGCCCAAGGCACCATGAGGATATCGGAGAACAGAATAGCGCCATCCATCCCGAACCGGCGGATCGGTTGCAGCGTCACCTCGGCCGCGAGTTCTGGCGCGGTGCAAAGAGCGATGAAATCTCCGGCTTCCTGCCGGATCGCGCGGTATTCAGGCAAATAGCGGCCAGCCTGCCGCATCAGCCAAAGCGGCGGCGGCCAGACCGCTTCGCCTGCCAGAGCCCGCAGCATGGGCTTACCGGGGCGAGGCTCCGGGGCCGGTGCCCCACTGGGTTCGTGTTCCATCGCTTAGCTTTCGCAAGAAAAAAGGATTCTTAAAAGGATGTGGTGGCTGTTGAACCCTGTGAATAGCGGGGACGCAATGCTGCATTGCAAAAATCACCCGGTTTTCCACAGCAGCCCGGCCCGCCAAGACTTTGATCGCGCAGGGCGAATCGCCCTTCTCCCCGATCGGAGCGGCGCCTGGCAGCAATCCCTCCCGCGGTCGGCGGCTGGGTCCCCTTATCCCCGTGATTCGCCCTGTTCTGCGGTCAGCTGACGGTTTTCCGCGCCATCCACAGGGCTTCACGCTATGTTCACAGCCATGTCGAACCGTCTCATCAATCTCCATCTGGTTTCTGACAGCACGGGCGAGACGCTGCATTCAATCGCCCGGGCGACGCTCGTGCGTTTCGAGGAAAGCCAGGTGGTCAGCCATCGCTGGAGCTTGATTCGCACCCGGCTGCAACTGGATCGGGTGCTGCAGGGCATCGCTGCCGAACCGGGGCCGGTTCTCTTTACCCTTGTTGATCGCAGCCTGCGGCATGCGCTGGAAGAACGCTGCGAGCGGCTGGGCGTGACAGCGCTTTCGGTTCTCGACCAGGTGATAGACCTGCTGCAAGCGCAGATCGGTGCCAAGCCGCATGAGAAGCGGGCCGCGCAACACGTGATGGACGCCGATTATTTCCGTCGGATCGATGCCATGCACTATGTCCTGGCGCATGATGACGGCCAGGGGGTCGCGGGAATCGCTGATGCCGATGTCTGCCTGATCGGCGTCTCCCGCAGCAGCAAGACACCAACCTGCTTTTATCTCGCCAATCGCGGCATCAAGGCGGCCAATGTGCCGATCGTCCCGGGATCGTCACTGCCGCCCGACCTCGCCACCGCGCAATGCCCAGTGGTCGGGCTGACCATCGACGTCGCGGCGCTGATCGAGATCCGCCGCCATCGCCTGAAGCTGATCGGCGCCGACGGGGTCCGACAGGACACCAGCGATTACATCGATCTAGAGAGCGTGAAGGCCGAAATCCTGGCCGCCCGCCGGCTCTGCACCCAACATGGTTGGCCGGTGATCGACGTCACGCGTCGTAGCATTGAGGAAACCGCAGCGACCGTGCTGCAATTGATGGAGGCCTGGCACACGCGCCGAAGCAAACCCGCGGCGGCCCCGAATGATCCTGCAGCGGCGGTGCTCTCGACCGGCAAGGCTGACTGATGGCGCTGCAAGCAGATACCCCGGCGCTGGTCCTGGCCAGTGCCAGCACGGCGCGGCGCGCCGTGCTGGACGCCGCCGGGCTGCGATTTACCGCCATGCCCGCCGCGGTGGATGAGGAGGCGATCAAGGAAAGCGCCCGGGCGGAGGGCCTGTCGCCCACCGATGCGGCGCTGCTGCTGGCCGAAGCCAAGGCCCGGCGCGTCCAGGGGCGGGTGCCGGGGGCGCTGGTGATCGGCGCCGATCAGATCCTGGTGCTGGGCGATCGCTGGTTCGACAAGCCGGCCGATATGGCCGCTGCCCGGACCCATTTGCAGACGCTCCGGGGCGAGACGCATATCCTGGTCACCGCGCTCGTCGCCTGGCGCGACGGGGCGCGGATCTGGCAGCATGTGGCAACGCCGCGGCTTACCATGCGAAGGTTCAGCGATCACTTTCTCGATGCCTATCTGGCGGCCGAGGGCGAGGCGGTTCTTAGCTCAGTCGGCGCTTACCGGCTGGAAGCGCTGGGACCGCATCTGTTCGACCGGATCGAGGGCGAGCACAGCGCGATCCTCGGCCTGCCGCTGATGGCTTTGCTTGGCTTCCTGCGCGACCATGACGTCCTCACGGGTTAGAGCATGCTGCGTTCACATGCGTTCACGCACGCTGCTCTAACTCTTTCTGGTCGCGGGATTCAGCGCCTTCGGCGATTCCGCCTCAACGCATCCCGCTTTAGCCTACTGGGCCTGGCTTTGCTTGGCTGCGCTGCGCAAGCACCACCGGCCAGCACGCCGCCCAGGGTGGGCCTTGCCAACCCGGCTTCAGTCTTCTGCGTCGCGCGCGGCGGGCGGCTGGATATCCGCACCACGCCAGCCGGGCAGGTCGGCATCTGCATCTTTCCCGATGGTCGGGAGATTGAGGAATGGGCCTTCTGGCGGGCCAATCACCCCTCGCCCGGACCGGCCGCCAAATAGCGCTGCGCTACTCCGTGCCTTCGAGCACCGCGGCGATGGCGGCAATCTTTGCCGGCGACAGGCCGCGGATATCGCGCGCCAGCTGATTGGCCACAGCGGTGGCCTCGGGCGAGAGCCCGGCGGTATCGACCACGACGCGCGGGTGGGACAGACGGGCAAGCCGGACCAGCTCCTCGGCATCATCCCAGATCAGGCCGAAGAACTCGTTCACCTGATGGATCAGCCCGGCCGAGGGTCGGCCCCGCCGACCATGCTCGAGCGCCGAGAGATAAGCCGCCGAGACCTGCAAGGCGGCGGCCAGCTCGGCTTGTGAGACGCCGCGCGCTTCGCGCAGGGTCCGCAAGCGGATGCCGAAGGGCGTCATGGCCGGCGCCGCCGCAGCAGCAGGTGCACCGCTCCCTGATTGCTCGTATGCGGGTGCGCCGCACCCAGCAAATAGGGCCGCAGCCCTGGCGCGTTCAGCCAATGCGGTAGCTCACGCCGCAGCACCCCGCCCTCGGGCGCCGGGCCTTTGCCGGTGACGATGGCAACGCAGCGCAGGCCATCGGCGAGCGCCCCGGCGAGGAAACGTTCCACAGCGCCATGCGCGTCTGCTGCACGCCGGCCATGCAGGTCGAGCGTCCGTTCCGGCTTCAGGCGGCCGCGGCGCAGTGCCGTCCAGCGTTTGGCATCGAGCCCAGCAGGCGCGGCGCCGATGCTGAGTTCGGCCACGGGCCGCGCGATGGGTGTGGCGGCTGGGACCAGCGGGCGGGGCGGTGGCTGCGGCCCGCGCGCCGGCATGGCGGGCGGCAGTGCCGGTAAGCTCTTGCCAGCAAGCGGGATGATTGCCGCGCGGGCCGCGTAGTCGCGCCAGAGCGCGCGATCACCCTCGCTGAGCCCGCGTCGCGCTGCCATCACACCGCCGCCGGGTCGTCGTCCACCAGCAGGATATGCAGCCGCCGGGGGCCATGCGCGCCGAGTTCCAGCGTCTGCTCGATATCGGCGCTGCGCGAAGGGCCGGTGACGAACATGATGTTGCGCGGCATGATCCCGCCCGAGAGCGCATCCCGCCCGCGGGCGCGGAGCCGGTCCCAGGCTTCCTCATAGGGCCCGACGATGGCGCTGGCGCGCAGCACCACCACTTCCGTCTCCGCCAGCAGGTTCAGCGTGGTGGGACGTTCCGGGCCGGAGGGCAGCATCAGCGTCCCCGTCTCGGCGATGCCGGCCCAGCCGTGCTGCACGCTGACCTGGTCGGAGGCCTCGGCCCGCCGGGCCTCGTAGGTCAGCAGGGGGCGGCTGTCCCAGGGGATGCCGGCAAGTTCGGGATGCGGGGCGAGGGCAAAACGCGGCGGCAGGTTCTGCCCGGCGAGGTAATCCGACAGCGCGGCGGGGACGTGGGCGAGGTCGGGGATGCGCTCAACCGTGCCGAACTCCTTCTCGACATTGCGGATGAACAGCGCGATCTGCTCCGGCCGCGGCAGTTGCGACCGCGCCGGGATCAGGTGGCGCGGATGGCTGGCGAGGCGGCCTTCCAGCATCGCCTGCTGATCCGCCGGCAGCACTCCGCGCTTCAGGCCGCGACGAATGCCGCCAAGGATATCCGCTTTGCTCATTGGCCGCGCCCGGCCTTGGCATGGCGGGCCATGAACGTACCGCCCTTCTCCGGCAAGGGCAGGTCGCGGCCGGCGGTCCAGCCACCGGCGAAGGGCAGGCTCACCACCCGCCCGCGCCCCCGCCCGATCAGCCCGAGCGCGCCGATCGCCGCCCGCGTCGCCAGGCGGTACAGCCAGGGCCGACGGGCCAGATACGCCCAGAGGCCGAGATTGGCGCGCGCCGCCGCCGGGGTCAGATGCCGTTCAAACTCCCGCTCCCGCCAATGGCGCATCATCGCTGGCAGCGGGATCTTCACCGGGCAGACGCTATCGCAGCGGCCGCAGAAGGTACTGGCATTGGGCAGCATCGCCGTCTTCTCGACGCCGATGAGGGCGGGCGTCAGCACGCTGCCCATCGGCCCCGGATAGACCCAGCCATAGGCATGCCCGCCGATCGCGCCATAGACCGGGCAATGGTTCATGCAGGCGGCGCAGCGGATGCAGCGCAGCATCTCCTGGAAATCTGTCCCCAGCATGTTGGAGCGCCCATTGTCGATCAGCACGACATGGTATTCCTCGGGCCCGTCCAGGTCGGCCGGCCGGCGCACGCCGGTCGAGAAGGTGGTGTAGACGGAGAAATCCTGGCCCGTTGCGCTGCGCGCGAGCAGCCGCAGCAGCGAGGTGCAATCCTCCAGCGTTGGGACGATCTTCTCGATGCTGGCCAGCGCGATATGGACGCGTGGCAGGGTCTGGGTCAGGTCGCCATTGCCCTCATTGGTCACGATCACGCTGCTGCCGGTTTCGGCGACCAGGAAATTCGCCCCCGTGATGCCGACATCGGCGGCGAGGAATTTCTCCCGCAGCTTTGTGCGCGCCTCAGCCAGGATGTCGCGCCTTTCGTGGAACACCCGGTCAGCCGGCAGGTCGGTGTGCAGCCGGCGAAAATCCGCCTCCCAATCCTCGCGGTTCAGGTGGAAGGCCGGGGCGATGATGTGGGAGGGATGCTCTTGGCGGAGCTGCAGGATGTACTCGCCCAGATCGGTCTCGACCGGCGCGATGCCGTGGGCTTGCAGATGGTCGTTGATGCCGAGCTCCTCGGAGATCATCGACTTGCCCTTAGTGACCGTCTTCGCCCCAGCGGCGCGGCAGATCTCAAGCACGGTGGCGCGGGCTTCGTCGGCGGTGCTGCACCAATGGACCTGGCCGCCGGCCGCTCGCACCTTTGCCTCGAAGGCTTCGAGGTAGAAGTCGAGATGGGCCAGGGTATGGTTCTTGATGTCGCGGCCGATGTCGCGGAGCTGTTCGAATTCCGGCAGCCGCGCCACCGCATCGGCGCGGCGTTGCAGGAAGGCGCCCTTGGCGGTGCCGAGCGCCTTTTGCAGCCCGGCATCGGCCAGTGCGCGAGAGGCGTTCTGCTTGAAAGCGGGGGAGGTGATGGCGACCACGGCGATGCTCCTTGCCTGCCTTATCTAGCGAGTGCGGGCGAGGCCCGGTAGCATCCGCGCGACCTTTGGGGGATGCCAGATGCGCCGGTGCCTGTTTGCCATTGCCATCCTGTTCGGCGGCATGCTGCTGGGCCCCGGGGATGCGGCGGCCTATGCCTGCGCCCGCGGGGTCTATCGGGCGGGCTGCGCCGGGCCGAACGGTGCGGCGGTCTATCGCCGCCCGCCGGCCTATGGCCACACCTATTACCGCCGGCCGCCCGCCTATGGGTATGGCTACAGCACCTACCGGCGCCCACCGACCACGGTGTGCCGGAGCGGCTATTACGGCGCCGGCTGCGTCCGGCGCTGGTAGCCCCTATTCCGGCTCGATTCCGGCGGCGCGGACCATCTGCGCCCAGCGCGTGATTTCGGTCTTGATGAAGCCGGCGAATGCCTCGGGCGTCGAGGAAAACCCCTCAAAGCCGATATCGCCCAGCCGGCGGACCGTCTCCGGCCGATCCCAGACGCGGCGGATCGCCTGGTTGAGTGTCATCACGACCGGCGGCGGCAGCTTGGCCGGGCCGACCACGCCGGCGAAGGCGACCACATCGAAGCCCGGCAGCCCGGCTTCGGCGATGCTGGGGACCTCCGGGACCAGGGGGCTGCGCACCGCGGAGGTGACGCCGAGCGGGCGCAGCTGGCCGCCCTTCACCGCGCCGAGCGAGGCGGTGACATCCACCACCATGCTGTCGATCCGCCCGGCCACCACATCGGTGATCGCCGGCGGGGTCGAGCGATAGGGGACATGCACCATGGGCGCCTGGCCCATGGTGGCAATGGTCGCGCTGGCGACGATGCCGGTCGAGTTGCCCGAGCCATAGGTCAGGCTGCCCGGCTTGGCCCGCCCCGCGGCCAGCAGTTCCTGCAACGAGCGGTAGGGGCTGTCTTTCCCGACCACCAGCCAGAAGGTATAGGCGCCGGTGCGGCTGATGGCGGTGAAATCGCCAACTGGATCGTAATCCAGCTTGCGGGTCAGCGCCGGCGTTGCCGCCTGCGGCGTGTTCGTCGTCATCATCAGCGTCTGGCCGTCAGGCAGGCTGCGCGCGACATGCCCGGCGGCCAGGGCACCGTTCGCCCCGGCGCGATTGTCGATGACGACCGGCTGGCCGAGCTCCGGTTCAAGCCCGGCTGCCAGGATACGGGTGATGGCATCGGTGCCGGAGCCGGCGGCGAAGGGAACCACGATGGTCACCGGCCGGCTCGGCCGCCAGTCCTGGGCCCGTGCCGCGCCGGGGTGGAGCGCCGGGGCGGCGAGAAGCGGGGCGGCGAGCAAGGCGCGGCGCGGGACGGGCATGGCGGGATTTCCGGCTGAAGGGCGTTCAGCCGCTACCTGGGCGCGCCGGGCGGTAAGGGCAAGCCAGCCGGCTTCAGCCGGCCAGCTTGGTCCAGCCCGGCCCGGGATCGAAGCGGTCGATCGCCGCGGCCCGCACCGCGGTGCGGGGCCCGAGATTGCTCTGCCAGACCTCGCCATGATGGCTGATCAGGTAACTGGCGAGGCCGGTGCTGCCCCATTGCGCGGGGCTTGCGAGCGCTGCGAACCCGCCGATCATGCGCCCACGGACGACATAGGACAGCGCACCGCCGGTCGCGTGCGCGCCCTGCCCCTCCAGGATCCGGAAGAGATAGCCATGATAGGGCTGCGGCCCGCGCCCGCGGCGATAGCCGCCGGCGGTCGCTTCGGCGACCAGCGGTCCCAGCGGGCTTTCCGGCGCGCCTTCGGCGGTTGGCCAGTAAAGGCCGTCGCGCTTGCCGGGAGAGGAAAGCAGCCGTCGCGCATAGGCGGGAAAGCCGCCGGTCGTGCCCTCGCCCGCGAGATATTCGCGCTCTGCCGCCGCGATCGCCCGCAGCACTTCAATCGCCGCCAGCTCGTTACCGCCGATGCGGCGATCAATCAGCATCTGCGCGCCGGCCGCCGTGTCGAAGCGCCAGGTGCCAGCGCGCTCGGTCATCGGGATCGGCAGTTGCCAGCCATCCTGGCCGATCTGCAGCACGGCGCGATCCGGGGCCGGGCGCAGGATGTCGGCCTTGGCCGCGTATTCGGTGCTGAATTTATCCCGCGCGAGCCGGTCACCGGCCGGATCGCCAGACCAGATCAGCTGCCGCCCTCCCTCTCCCAGGATCGCCAGCAGGCGCCGGTCATCGAGGGTTTTCACCCCCTCGGCGAAGGCGGCGAAGCCGGCCTCGGGTGAGGCAAAGCCCTCGGGCAGCGGAGCTGTCCGGGCGAGGGCCGGGCCGGCGGAGAGGCTGGCGCCGAGCACCAGGAAGCCACGACGCCGCATCACCGGAACCTCCCCCCGCCGCCGCCCATTCGGCCGCCACCACCGCCGCCGCGCGCGCCGGCGAACCCCCCGCCGCCGCCCGCCGGACGGTTGGCGGCGAAGCCACCACCACCACCCCCAAAGCCGCCGCCGCCCATTTGCGGCAGCTGGCGGCTGGTCTGCGCCCGGGCAGCGGCGGCCCGTTCGCCGCCGCCATTCCCCAGACCTTGGAAGCCCGCGGGCATTTGCGCCGGCCGTTGCACCGGCGGCCGATTGGCCACCTGCTCCCGCGCCGCACCGGCGTTGGGGCGATTGGCGGCCTTATCTCGTCCCGCACCGGTGTTGGGGCGATTGGCGAGCTGATCACGCGCCGCACCAGTGTTGGGGCGGTTGGCGACTTTATCACGCGCCGCACCAGTGTTGGGGCGGTTGGCGAGCTGATCACGCGCCGCATCAGTGTTGGGTCGGTTGGCGAGCTGATCACGGGCT
>Ga0114972_10001456_pt1 | contig 17837 bp, 11 predicted proteins | sample M_140807_EF_Meta_FD_87354 | JGI IMG/M metagenome (GOLD analysis project Ga0114972, IMG submission 87354) | Freshwater microbial communities from Lake Montjoie, Canada to study carbon cycling - M_140807_EF_MetaG | ecosystem: Environmental > Aquatic > Freshwater > Lake | place: Lake Montjoie... | reverse complement strand
GATTTCGCCGAACTGGCGGCCCAATACGCCAAGGGACCCGAACAGGCCACCCGCGGCGTCGTCGGACCTGCACCGATTCTCCAGGCCCACCCCGCCCTGGCCGAACGGCTGCGGACTTCCAGGCCTGGCCAACTGAGCCCGCCCCTCCAGATCGAACAGTGGTGGTTGGTGGTGCGCCTGGAGGTGATGCGACCCGCCACCTTCGATGAGGCCATGCAGGAGCGCATGGGCCGGGAACTGTTTGAGGAATGGGTGGAGGAGCAGGTGGGCGAAATGCTGGCCATGGGGCAAAAAGGATGACCACCTCCTATCCCGCCCAGATCGAAACCCTGCTGCAGCAGGCTCCCTTCAACGTTCTGTCCAGCCCTGAGCAATCCCGCTTGCTGGAGGCCGCCAGCCTGCAGCGCTTTGAGGAGGGCGATCCCCTCAGCACGGACCTGGTCATCGGCGAAAGGGTGCTGGTGGTGCTGGAAGGCGAAGTGAGGCTTTTGGGCCAGAGGGGGGATCGGCCCTTCACCTTGGAACGGGTCGGGGCGGGTTCCCTGGTGGGTTTGGTGTCGCTGCTGCGGGTCGAAGCCTGCGAACAGGTGACGGCCGCCACCTCGGTTCTGGCCGCAGTCCTGCCGGATGCCTTGGTGCTGGAGTGGCTCAAGCAGAATCCAGCCTTCAGCGACTGGGCCAGCAGCCAGCTGTGGACTGCCGAATTGCACAGTCTGCTGCTCAAGCGAGAAGCGGCCGCCAGTTCCGCCGAGCTGTTTGACCATGCCCATTGGCGTCAGCGCCTCAGCCAGCTCAGGGCCCATAGCCGATCCCTCCAAGCCAACCGGGCCATCGTTCCCCAGTTGAAGGCGGGCGAAACCCTGGTACTTGGCAGCGCCAATGTGGCGGACCAACCGATCGGGGCCACCCTCAACCCCGAAGCCCCTTTACCCCAACCCCGTCCGCCGCTGCCGCTGAGGCTGCTGGCCCTGGCCCCCGGCGCCCTGGAAGGCGCCCCGCTAACGGCCGAGGTACCGGACGCCGCAACGCCCCTTTTGCAGGGGGTCCCTGCAAAAGGGGCTGCCGTTGCCGTCGCTCCAACCCGGGGCGAGCACCCCCTGCCCACCAGCCTGGACCTGGGCCAGCACGACCCCACCCGGGGGCTGCAGCTGGTGCGCGCCCGGGGCGTGGTGGACGAGACCCTGGCCTGCTTCCAGATGCTGGGCAAGCTGATGGATCTGCCCTATCGCCGCGATGCCATCGACAAGGTGTTGCAGGAAAAGCTGCGCCGCGGACAGAAACCTGATCTGCAATTCTGCGGCCAGATTGCCGCCATGTTGGGCCTGCTCGTCAGCGGCGCCCGGGTGCAGCCGAGTTCGGCCACCCGGTTGATCACCCCCTGTCTGGTGGCCTGGAAGGACAGTTTCGCCTTGGTCACCCGCAGCAATGGCCGCGGGCTGCGTCTGGCATCGCCCGCCGATGGCTGGGTCGACCTGAGCCCGGCCGAGATCCAGGAGCGTTTTCCAGACGGTCTCGAATTGTTGTTGCTGGAGCGCAGCACCGCCACCCCCGAGCGCCGCTTCGGTCCGAGTTGGTTCTGGCCGGCCCTGCGGCGCTACCGGGGCATGTTGCTGCAGGTGCTGCTGGCCTCCTTCGTGGTGCAGCTGTTCAGCTTGGCCAACCCCCTGCTCATCCAGGTGATCATCGACAAGGTGATCGCCCAGCGCAGCATGGACACGCTGCAGATCCTGGGGATGGCCCTGGTGGTGGTAACGCTCATGGAGGGTGTGATCGGCAGTCTGCGCACCTTCTTGTTCGCCGACACCACCAATCGCATCGATCTGCGGCTGGGATCCGAGGTCATTGACCACCTTTTGCGCCTGCCCCTCGGCTATTTCGACCGTCGGCCCGTGGGCGAACTGGGCACCCGAATTGCCGAACTGGAGAAGATCCGCAACTTCCTCACCGGCCAGGCCCTGATGACGGTGCTGGATGCCATGTTCTCGGTCATCTATATCGCCGTGATGCTTGTTTATAGCGTCACACTCACCGTTGTGGCCCTGGCGGTCTTGCCCATCCAGGTCGCCATCACGGTGCTGGGTGCGCCCCTGTTTAGGAGGCAGTATCGCCAGGCGGCTGAAGAAAATGCCCGGACCCAGAGCCACCTTGTCGAGGTGATCACCGGCATCCAGACAGTCAAGGCCCAGAACGTGGAGATGGTGAGCCGCTGGCGCTGGCAGGACTTCTATTCCCGCTACATCGCCCGCACCTTTGAAAAAACAGTCACGGGAACCTTTCTCAACGAAACCAGCCAGGTCCTGCAGAAACTGTCCCAGCTGCTGGTGCTCTGGGTGGGGGCTTCGATGGTGCTGAAGGGGGATCTCACCCTCGGCCAGCTGATCGCCTTCCGCATCATCAGTGGCTATGTCACCCAGCCGATCCTGCGCCTGTCCTCCATCTGGCAGTCGGTGCAGGAACTGAGGGTGTCCTTTGAACGGCTGGCCGACGTTGTCGATACGCCGGAGGAATCCAGTGAAGCGGACAAGGCCAACATTCCCCTGCCTCCGATTGTTGGGGATGTGCTTTTTGAAAACGTCAGCTTTACCTTTGCGCCGGGTACACCCCAGGTGCTCAGCAACATCGATCTGCATGTACCCGCCGGTACCTTTATCGGCATCGTGGGCCAAAGCGGTAGCGGTAAAAGCACGCTGATGAAATTGTTGCCGCGCCTCTATGCCCCCGACAGCGGTCGCATCCTGATCGACCGCTATGACATCGACAAGGTTGAGTTGTATTCCCTGCGCCGCCAGGTTGGCATCGTGCCCCAGGACCCCCTGTTGTTTTCGGGCACAATCAGCGACAACATTGCGCTCACTAACCCCGACGCCACCAGCGATGCGATCGTCGAGGCGGCCAAAATCGCCGCTGCCCACGATTTCATCATGACCCTGCCCTCCGGCTACAGCACGCCGGTGGGCGAAAGGGGAGCCTCCCTTTCAGGTGGCCAGCGCCAGCGGATCGCCATCGCCCGCAGCCTGCTGAGCCAGCCGCGCCTGCTGGTGATGGATGAGGCCACCAGCGCCCTGGACTACGACACCGAACGCCAGGTTTGCGACAACCTGCAGCAAGCGATGCAGGGTTGCACGGTTTTCGTGATCACCCACCGCCTTAACACGATCAAACGGGCCGACCGCATCGTGTTCATGCACCAGGGATCGATCGTGGAAACCGGCACCCACGATGAACTGATGGCCCTGCGGGGCCGCTACTACGCCCTCTTCCGGCAACAGGACAACAACTGATGGCCCTTCCCGTCCTTCCCAGCCCCCCGACCCAGGAGCCCAAGCCCGATGGGGATTCTCGCTCGTTTCAATTCAACGAGAGTGAGGATCTTGTGCTGCAGCAATCACGGTTCTGGGCCAGTGCCATCACCTGGTCCCTGATGGGGGTTACGGCCTTCGGGCTGGCCTGGCTGGCCCTGGCCAAAACAGAAGAGATCGTCACTGCCCCAGGCAAACTCGAGCCCCTGGGGGTTGTCAAGGAAGTGCAGATGCCCGTAGGCGGCGTGGTGGAACAAGTGCTGGTCAAGGAAGGCCAGCAAGTGAGTAGGGGGCAAACATTGTTGAGGCTGGATACGGAAACGACCCGCGATCGGCAGCAAAGCATGGTCAAAGGTATCGCCTACAAAGAGCAGCAAGTGCTGCTTAAACGAGAAGAACTCCTCCGTTATCTTGATACCAATAGCACCGAGCAACGGGTTCTGGCCGAAAGCCTGGGCCTTGAAACCGAAGTCTTGTCCAGATTAGAAGTATTGAATAAGGAAGGTGCCACCGCAGAACTTCAGTACTTGGGGCAGCGCCAGAAGGTTCAGGAGGTGCGCGGCAAGCTGGAGGAATCGCGGGTGGATCGGCTTCGACAGCAGGCCCTACTGATGCAGGGGGTTCGGCAGCTACAAAGCGAACTGACCGATTTACGCAGCAAATTAATCGAACTCAATGTCAACATCCGCTATCAGGAAATCAAGGCGCCGGAATCAGGGGTGGTGTTTGAACTCAAGTCTCGCGCCAGGGGATTCGTCGCCCAGACCAGCGAACCGGTCATGAAGATTGTGCCATTTGATCGACTCGAAGCGCGGGTGGAGGTGCCTAGTAGGGAGATCGGTTTTGTCTCCATCAATAAACCAGCCGAGATCAGCATTGATTCTTTCCCTGCCTCCGATTTCGGCGTCCTGCAGGGCACTGTGCGCCGTATCGGTTCCGATGCCCTGCCACCGGACCAGCTGAAGACGTTTTACCGCTTTCCTGTGGACATCAAATTGGATGCCAACAGCCTGATTCCTTGCCCATCCATAACAGATTCCGAACAGAAAGTCTGTTTCAAACCTAGTAAGGGCAATGTCCTGCCCCTGCAAGTGGGGATGTCCTTGACGGCTAACATCAAATTACGCAAGGTGACCTACCTGCAATTGCTGCTACAAAATTTCCGCGACAAAGCCAAATCCCTGCAGCGCATCTGAAATGAACCGGCCTGCGCCAACCCTTCCCACCACGATCGCCCGCTGGATCAAGACCGACTGTGGCCGTTCCCAATACCTCGAACTGGCTGCTCGGCCGGGCCCCCTGGCCAAATTGCGGTTGACCTGGTTCGTACTGATCGCCGGGCTGCGCGACTGGCGCCTGGCGGATCGGCCCTGAAGGCCAAGCCCAAAGCGCCTATCATTCTGCCAGAGCCCTGCGGGCCGCCCGGTTCACCAGCCATACCGAGGCGATGGTGGCCCCAACCCCCGCCAGCCGCAAGGCCCAGGTCGCCGGATCGGCATGGCCGGCAAGCACCGTGCCGAAACGGGCCACATCACCGGCCAGGGCCCCGAGGGCGCAGAACAGGACGGTGCCCGGCAAGATGCCGATCAAGCCAATGCAGTAATCCCGCAAACTGACCTCACTGAGGCCATAGGCCAAATTGAGCAGGCTGAAGGGAAAGGCGGGAGAAAGCCGCGTCAACAAGACCAATCTGAGACCCTCACGGCTGACTGCCTGTTCAACGGCAAGCCACTTGGGGGCGGCAGCCAGGCGGCGGCGGGCCCAATCCCGCAACCAGCTGCGACCGAGCAGGAAGACGGCGATGGCCCCCAGGCTCGCCCCAACGAACACCACCAAGCTGCCCAGCAGCGTTCCGTAGAGAGCCCCGGCCAGCATCGAAGCCCAAACCCCTGGCAGCAACAGGGTGACCCAAAGGGCATAGAAGGGGATGAACAGGGCAGCACCGGCGGGGCTTTGCAGCAGGGGCAACCAAGGGGCAAGTAGCTCCGACATCACAGGGTCCTGGTAAGGCAACTGTCCTAGCCTGAAACCTGTGATCAACGCTGGTGCATGGCTCGATTGCGGCAGCAGGCCCGTCCCCCCCGCGACAAAGTCAACCCACTGCGGCGGCGACGCAGCCGGGCTAGCAGCAGCTTTCAACAACCGGGCACGCCGGTCTTCATCGGGGATCAGCGGCTGGAGAACGCCATCCTTGACATCATCGTTTATGGCAGTGAAAGCAGTCAGGAAACACGTGGTTTGCCCCTGCAAGAGTGCCTTCCTTCCCTTGATCTAGCCGACGCTGGGGACGGCGTCACCTGGGTGAATGTCAACGGCATCCACGATGTGGGCTTGATTGAAGCGCTTGGGGAACATTTTGGACTGCATCCGATGACGATTGAAGATATCGTCAACACAGCCCAGAGGCCCAAGTGGGAGGTGTTTTCAAACTACGGCATGCTGGCCTTGAAGATGCTCGACATGGATGCCAATAGGGAAAGCGTTCGCATCGAACATGTCAGCCTGATTCTGGGCCCGAGTTGGGTGATCTCCTTTTTAGAAGACCAGGGGGATGTTTTTGAATCCGTGCGCCAGGCTATCCGAACCAACGCTGGCCGCATTCGACGGATGGGCGCAGATTACCTGATGTTTTGTCTGGTCGATGCAGTCGTTGACCATTACTTTCTCGTCGTCGAACACATTGGCGACAAGGTAGAACTCCTGGATGATCGACTCCTGGTGGACCCCCGTCAAGACGACATCCAGGTGCTGCATCGCCACAAGCGGGATCTCCTCAGCCTGCGGCGAGCCGTCTGGCCCTTGCGGGAAGTGCTGAGTTCGGTGTCCAAAGAAGAATCGCCATTGCTACGCAGGGAGACGAAAGTATTCTGGCGAGATCTTTATGATCATTGTATCCAGGTCATTGATATTGTCGAAACCGCTAGGGATACCCTGGCCAGCATGCATGACACCTATCTTTCAAGCATCAGCAACCGCATGAACGAAGTCATGAAGGTGTTGACGATCTTTTCTACGATCTTCATGCCCATTACCTTTATTGCCGGTCTCTATGGCATGAATTTCCAATACATGCCAGAGCTGGCCTGGAAGCCGGCCTATTTCATTACCTTGGCGGTCATGGCCCTAATCGCCATAAGCATGGTGTTGTATTTTCGCCATCGCCGTTGGATCTGAACAAAAGCCAACGGCGTGATGGTTGATTCCAGATTCAGCGACCCAATCGGCGCCTGAGCCGACGGGCGGCGTGGAACGCCGAAGCGATACCAAGTATGGGCAAGGGTGCGGGAGTGGGAACGGGCGCGAGAATCGCGTAGGTGGCGAGACTGGCCTGGGAGGTGTACTCCTGGGTCTGAATGGAAGCATTGAGAAGATCCTGTTTCCAGCTGGTGACATCGAAAAAGGGATCACCATTGAGTTCAAATGCAAAGAGGGGACCCGAACCCGGCACACTGCCCTCGCCAAGGGAATTGAACACTTGCTGGGCAAATGTTGCCGCCAGATTACTATCTCCCCACCAGGGCATCTTGCCACCCATCGCGGGCAGATCAAACAGGGATGGCAGCGCCAAGGGCGATGTACTGGATGTGGTCAAATCATAATCATTGCCATTGACCTGGACGACAACTGCTGAAGCAGGAGTGCCCGTTAGGGCCACCAAGGACAAGCTTAAAAGGGGTGCAACAACGAAGTAGGGACGCATGGAAACCAGGGTGGATTGAAACATGGTGGGCGAAGCAGGATTTTTTTAAAAGTTAGACAAGAACGAAAAGCCAGAACTAGACAAAGTTGAACTGGCTAGTATTGGCTAGATTCAATGGTGAGTTATCAACGGATTGAATGAATCCAATCCATTCATCCGTCGCACCAACTCTGGCGGCCACAGGTTTGAGGGGGTTACGGGCGTAAATCGCTGTCCCCGTGATGCCTTCGACCCGGGCCGTGCCAAGAATGTAATCAGAGGCACGACCCGCCAGTTGAATCAGATCACCAGCGGCGAAATCCTTGATGAAAGCGTAATCGGTGCTGCCGGAGGTGGCATTGTCTCCGTCGTCATAGAAACGACCGGAGGCATCACCAAGAATAAAGCGATCGTTGCCACCACCGCCAATCAGCTGATCAATCGTGCCGCGACCCTTGAGCAAGGAGCCCAGGGGGATACCGCTCAGGGTCTCATCAGCACTTGTCCCGGTGATCTGATCGCGACCATCGGTGGCGACCGTCAGGGAGGTTTCCTTGATTAGGAATTGGGCCTTAGGGGCCACCTCCTTGGACTGAGCGGCATCACTGAAGAAATGAACCTCAAGAAGTTCTTCACCTTCACTGATATTGTCTCGGACCAGGGAAGTGGAGAAGTTTGCCATGCCATCAGTCCCAAACATTATGCTGTTAGAAATCTTTCCATCAACAAAATCGGTTTGGGTGATTCCAGGACCCGAAAGTTTCCAATACAATTTAGGACCAATGCTTAGATCTTGACGAGTAATTTTGAAGGATAGGGAGTCACCCTCATAAATGGTGCCAGATGGGGCACTGGATTGATAAACGATTGGTCTCTTGTCAATATTGCCATCAATGGAGAAGCGCAGGATATCCTTTGGTTGATTGAGGGAAGAGGGCGCAGGGAAGCTATTGACTGGATAGGAATCAATGCCGCGCAGGGCAACATTCAAGATCCCATCACTTGTCACCTCCATGACAGCATAGTTAAAGGTATCTGGACTTAAGAAATCAACAGGCTTAGGGGCTATTGCAGCCGTAGCGTCTCCCTCGCGCCACACATTAGACAACCCTGGAGTCGTCAGAGGGTCGAGTCCGACAGGATTGACGCCTGCGTTTAATTGGCGAGTAACGAGCAGATCTGAAATGGCTTTGATATTGGCAAAGCTGTGGTCCGTAACCTGTTCAGGCCCGGTGGCACCCATCGGACCGTCAACAATAGAAATGACCCCTTCAAGAACCTTATAAGACGATTGATCGTCGATTTGACTCGTTGGAGAGTAAAGCAACTCATTAATTCGGCCTAGATGGTCATCACAGGCCATGAATACGACATTTTTGATACCATTATCAGCGATAAATTTGAGCAGATCATTGCGTTCTGCCCGATATCCCCCCATCCAAGATTTACCACCGTCATCACCGGAACCAATGGCCCCAATCTGGTCGATCGGACTGGTCAGATTGATAAAGGTCCAAGTGGTTCCAGCTGCCTTAGCCGCCAGCAGCTGGTCCTTCAGCCACGCCAATTGGGTCGCCCCGAGCATGGTGCGCTCAGGGTTGGCGGCCCGGCTACCTGTGTCGTCGACGCGAGCCCCAAGGCCGTTGATCTTATTCAGCCTGACGTCGCGGAAGCTGCGGTCGTCGACATTGATGACCAGGGCATTTTTGCCCCATTGTTGGACACCATAAAGCTTGGCTTCACCATCAGAGCGGGAGTCATTGGGAGCAACGATACTATCGGGTTGCTGGATCGGCATGTAGTCCAGATAGGCCTGGAGCAAGGTTTCGAAGGAAGCCGAGTCATTGATATATGCGCCGGAACGGTTGACATCGTCCGACTGATTCGTGGAACCGTTGTAATTCAGCGCCTTGAGGGCAAGGGGGGCCCCACCGTTGATGATTTCCTTATTGCCAAATTCATGATTATCAGGAAGCGTATAAATCGCTTGAGCAGCGAAGAAGCCTGTCAATCCCGGGTAGGTTCCCCCTGGTGCCGGCAACAGATTTTCAAGGTACTTGCGATGGTAGCCATCTTCGAGGGCTTGAAGATTGGCAGGGGTTGGATTGGCCTCAACACTTGGTGTTGTTGGAGCAGCTACAGAAGAGGTAGAGGCTGATTCATAAATGGTATCTCCATCGAACAGGAAGAAATCAAGCTTTTCGCTAGCCATATTCTGCATGGCCAGATAGGGACGCATCAAACCATCATCATCACCGCTATGGCCGAACTTGATGGTGCGCGTGCTATTGGCAGCAGGGGCAGTATGGAACGTTCCCGTTGCGCTTGTTTCACCCGCTGCTGTCAAGAAGCGGTAGTAGTAGATATTGTCGGGGGCCAGCCCATTGAGATTGAACTTAACGGTATAGTCATTATCAAAATTACCAGTCGAGCCACTGGCCGATAGTACGGGGCTTGCAAAGGTGGGTGACAAGGCAACCTGAACTTGTACAGACTCTGTCAGTCCCCTTCGCATCGTTGTGTCCGACAAGTCATAGGTACGGGTCCAAAGGGTCACATGATCTGTTGAAACACCACCGGCGGCGACCGCATTAAAACCAGCCGTAGCGCCATTGATCCTGATCAAGATCTGCTTGGAGGATGAACCATCAAGGGAAGAAACGGTGAAGGTATCCGTGAGGTTTTCACCTGCCTTGAGTTGTTGAATAGCTGGGAGGTCGTTATTCACATAGTAGGTATAATTACCCGTTGTACTGATGATGAGTTGGCCATGGTTACTGGGCGTCGATGTGACCGTAGTATTGAAGAAAGCCTGCCCTTGATCCTGATCCGTTATGGATAGGGAGCCCGTGGTAGTCAACCGTCCCAGAGCATCGACGCCTGTTCCTTCGGTGACTGCGCCTACTCCATTACCAGTGATGGAAGCAATATCATTGACATCATTAATCGTGATTGTCAGGGCCTTTTCAATGAATGTTCCCCCTTCTTGTGTACTGCGAACACGGATGTCATAGGTTGGTTTGGCTTCAAAATTAGGCGATGCATTAATTTTAAGGTTATCTCCGATGATGCTAAAAGCTGAATTATCAGTGTCGCCTGCTCCTTGGACTAAGGTATAACCATAACCATACCCAGTAAGGGGAGAAGTAGTGGTAAATAGACCGATCAGGGAGCCTGCAGGCGAATTTTCATTGATGCTGGCGTGATCAATGCTGAGCGCTGTTGGAGTTGGATTAACGTCAGCGATTACCAGTTCGGCCGTGGCCTGAGACGTGCCGATCTGGCTGCCAACCGAAGCTGCAGTCAAGGCCATGGAAACTGTTTCGGGTCCCTCAGGGCGGGTATCTGCAAAAATTGGAACGAGAACATCCTGGAAGGCCACTCCGGGGGCGAAGGTGACGGTTTGGCTGGTATTGATATAATCAACTACTCCTTGATAACTGGAAGGATTGAAGAGGGATAGAAGTTGGCCTCCCTCCACCTGTAGTGGATCATTGATGGCGTAGTGGGCCTGATCAACCAGCAAGAACATGCCGGGACTCAGGATGTCCTGCATGTCGATCACACCCGATGTTTCTTCATCCGAATTGAAGGGAGCCGTGGCTGGAATGGCGACATCTCCGAAACGGCTGGTATCGTGGTAGGCAAGAAGTTTGAGAGAATCAGTGGCGGTGTCGTACTGCCATACTTTGCCATTATGGGCAGCATTTCCAACATCTTCTAATAGCAGGATATGGCCAGACTGATCGATCGTAATGTTATCAAACATGTTGACTTTCTTGCCATTGACAACATCGCCATCAATCAGTAAATCGATCGTGCCCCCCAATTCTGGATTGGTGATGTCATCAAATGTCAGCCGCCACAGTCGTGTTGCACCAACTTGGGAACCAAGGCCATCGCTCACCTGATCAAGTCGATCTGTGGTGACAAAATAATATTTCTTCGGATTTAGTGGGTCCCAGGCACCATCTTCTGGACGGGAGAAGGTGGTAGAGGATGTACTACTCAGAGAGAAGCGAGTACCGTTGCTAATGTTCGTTGCCCTGGTTGAGTTATTGACAATTTCAGCGGCATTTCCAGTAACATTGATGAACTTTAATTGTCCGTTGGTCAAGCCTGCCTTATCTGCTTCAGTGCCACTATTAGTCTTGGTGCCAATATAAACCGCTACCGCATTAGCAAGTACACCCGTACCGCCATCATTGTTACCAATAACGATTGTTTTGTCCTGGACAAATGCGTTGGCCAGTAAATTTTCCCAACCTCCAACAGCGTTCAATCCAGAACCATTCGTGCTGGGATTGAACTTACCCAGAATGTAGGTTTTGCCCTTATCGGGTCCCGAGGCCACGTTGGCCAAGGCCAAACCGGTGCTGCCGCCTTCCTCTCCGTTCAGGAACAAGCGGGCTTGGGTGCCAAGGCCAGTCACCGCATTGTAAAGAGCTGAGACAGGCGGAAGGTCAGCCGAACAGAAGCGATTGAAGTTGATTCCATTGCCATTGGCAAGGCTGTTTGCTGTCGATTTCGATTGTTGTAATGCCGAATCCCAGCCGTAAACTTCCTGGATTAGATCACTACCAGAAACAACACTCAAATCAGATTTGTTAATGATCCAACTGGATACAAAGGCGGCTTTGCCGCCATGGGCGCGCGTGGCCCCAAGCAGAATGGGAGAATTGGAAATCTCCTGGTTCATCAGAAGTGTAAAAGTGCCATTACCATTATCAAAAGCTCCCAATCCATCAGGAATCCCGGCCATGACATAACCGTTGACTGAATCGCCAACGGTCAACAGCGAACGGGTTTGGACCCCCGAGCCGGCAGCTGGCAAAATATAAGGACTGGCTGAACTTGAAACCCCTTTAATTGCTGCCTCTTCAGGGGCGGCGGCAGCACCTAAGGCCGTACCGCCATTGAATTGCACCTCAACCGAGCTGGTCGTTGCGAGATCACCGCTTCGGTTGACACGAACCCGGGCGTAAGTGGTTGCTCCCTTGACCGTGGCTTCAACCGTTTCGTAAACCGGCGAACTAAAACTATAGGAGGCCATGACGGCACCAATACCGCCCGGGGATCCAACTTCGTTGCCTGCATTTCCAAGGGCACCAAAGGCTCCGTAACCACCAGAACTGGAAAGCAGGCTGACGCTGCTGGCAGCAGCATGGTTATCAAATGTCTGGAAGGGCACGCTGGAGTCGGCAGCGCCGAAGGCCACAGTGGTCCGCAGGGTTCCCGTGGCGTCATACAGATTGACGGCATCGGCTGTCGTTGACAAACCGACGCCAGAGCCGCTGTAGCTGCCGATCTTCAGATCGGCCGGGGGAGTCGAACCAAACCACTCCGTTAGAAAAGCCGCTTTCTTGGTGTCAAAGACATCGCTGGCGGCGAGCTCAATGAAAATCACCGATTCCCCCGGCTTGATGGAGCTGATTCCAGCAAGGGGAACGGAGGCGGCAAGGGATCCGGAGTTATCATCCATTCTCCATCCGGCCAGGTCTATTTCGCGAGCGGTTGTATTTGTGAATTCAAACCAATCGCTTCTGATCAAACTGTTGCCACTGGCCCATGGCGCCACCTCGGAGACAAAAGCACGGCCCACCGTGCCCGGGGATCCCACTTCCGTATTTATTAAATCACCAGGTGCCTTAAAGGCCCCGTTGACCCCAATGGAGCAGAGGGTGGTCAAATTGGCATTATTGAATCCAATGGCGTTGTTAAAAGTTGGGAAGGGGCCAGATGCTGAGAGTCCAAAGGTGACATTGGCTTTCAAGTCTCCCAAGGAATTATAGATATTGACCGCATCACCCCCCGTGCTCAGGCCAACACCTCCGCCCGTGTAGCTGCCAATTTGCAGCCCTGCTGGGGCTACGCCTGCAAACCAGGTATTGATAAATTCGTTCTGTTTTGTCGGTAAATTATCGGTGCTTTGCAACTCCATGAAAATCACCGATTCGCCTGGGGCGATTGTGGTGATGCCCGAAAGGGGAACAGAAACGGAAAAACTATTGGAATTATCGTCCATCTTCCAGCCCGTGATCGTCAGGGAGCTGCCGCCACCATTGGTCAATTCGAACCAATCACGAGAGAAGGGACTGTTACCGCTTGACCAAGGGGCTACTTCGGATACATAGACAGTGGGCAGGGCAGGCGCTTCATCAACGATATTGACGATATTTAAACTGTAGTTTGTCAATGCATCCGGTGTTGCCCCCACGTTGGGGTCATCCACTTCGATATTGACTTGATAATTTGACTTGGTTTCGTAATCAAGTACCGTACCCGCTTTGATGAATAGTTGATTAGCTACGACCTCAAAATAACCCGCATCTTGTCCAACAAGAGTAATTCGATTGTCCCCTATGCCATCGTCAGTAATTTGTAGATCAGCTACCCGTAGACGGCTACTGGTACTGGTATTTTCATTGATTTGGCTAACAGCATTTAGAACTGTGATCGCTGTTGGTGCCAGGTTAGGGGCAGATGATGGGCCATAAATCCATAATTGAGGATGGTTGAAATCTCCGCCACCATTTTCCGAAACTACATAGAGAAAGCCATCACGATCCATGGTGAGGCCTTCGGTTTGCTGGTCGGGCAAACTGATGCTGATTCCTGGAGCTGATTGCAGTTGTAGTGAACTGGAAATGACTCCCGTGCGGCTGATATTTACTATCTTGCTTTCTTCTTGGCTGAGAACTAAAAGGTTTTGATAGTCCGCACCCGGAGCTAAGGAAGGCAGGTTAGAAAGGGCAAAAACATCGGCAAAGTCAAGTAAACCAGCTAAGGATGGATCAAAAAGATTAACCGAATTCACCGTGGTAGACGAACCATTCGAGGCGGTTCCGGCATCAAAATTGATCGAAGTCTGAAAAATACCTTCAGGGGAGATTTCCTTGACAAAAACATATCCTGATGAATAGGGATCCCAACTGACACCCTCCAAACCTATATTGCCAACTGTCACGCCCAGTTTTACCGTTTTAGTATTGCTTCTTGTGAGTACCGTTCCGGCGTTATAAGTAAATTGGACTGCCTGACGGTCCCGCTCTTCTACAAGAACAAATAACCCTGCGCCGATGTAGGTCAAACCCTCTGGGTCATAAAATTCCGTGCCCTGGGGACTTGACCCCGGGGCCAGCGTCATTGTGTCGATGAGGGCTCCCGTTGTTTTTGAGATTTGCACAATGGCCGTGCCCCCATCCCCCAGTACAAACAATGAATCCCTGTCCCAGTCGTAGGTGACAGCTGAAGCTTCCTGAGCCAACAAATTCCCCAGGGGAGCAGTGGTTCTAGTGGGCTCTGGCAGATCGAAGCGTCCCAATAATTGGTAACGAAATAAATCCACCGTGGCGGTCGAAGTCATCAGCTTGAGGGAGAAGCTTTGATTGAAAGTTAATCACCCCATGCTGGAATGATCCCCCCATAAGCAGACTGCATGTCTTAAGCTGCTTTTAACCAAAGCTTTCACTGTTCTTGGCTGAATGACTATCTGTTCTTAGCCTTTACGCCATTGACGAAGACCTTTTTTGCCAACCACTGGACCCTGGCATATCCGCTTAAGTGTAATCCGGCTTTAAGGACCTGCCTTTTTTGCACCATTCCGCCGCTGGCCCCAGCGGCGGGCCACCATCCGTGGACCTTATGCTTCACGGCCGCAAGCCGTCGTTTTCAGCCCGTTCAGGCCCTAGGGAACCCTTAAAACATTTGGGGGTCCTTCGCTAGAAACAGGCGCAGCACCCGCTCCGCCGCATCGGCTAGCAGGGCCGGACTGGACGCCATCGCCGCCTCCAGGGTCATGGGGCCCGGCACCAGGGACACCATGCTGGTAACACCAGCGGCATAGAGGGCTTCGCTGCCCTCCCCCAGGGCGCCGGCAATCACCACCAGGGGCACACCTGCCTGGCCGCAACGGTGCGCCAGACCGCCGATGGTCTTGCCGCGCAGGGTCTGGCCATCCAGGCGCCCCTCCCCACTCAGCACCAGGGAGGCGCCCGCCAGGTGGGCTTCAAAACCGCAGGCCTCCAGCACCAGGTCAATGCCGCTACCCGGTGTCGCCCCCAGGAAGCCCATCAGGGCGGCGCCCAGGCCACCAGCCGCCCCGGCACCGGGGAGATCCCGCAACCTGCGGCCGCAGGCCCTTTCGATTGGCCCGATCGCGGCCGCCGTGGCCGCCTCCAGCTCGGCGACGATGGCGGGGCTGGCTCCTTTCTGGGGTCCGTACACGGCGGCCGCCCCATTGGGGCCCAGCAGGGGGTTGTCCACATCGGCGGCCAAGACAAGCGAGCATCCGGCCAAGGCAGGCAGCATTCCGCCTAGATCAACGCCCGCCACCTCGGCCAAGGCTGCGCCTGTCATTACGGCATCCATCCAGGAGCCATCGGTGCGCCGAAAGCGAACCCCCAGGGCCTGGGCCAGGCCGGTACCCAGGTCGTGGCTGGCCGATCCCCCCACCGCAAGGATCAGCCGGCGGGCCCCTGCGTCCAGGGCGGCGGCCACCAGTTCTCCTGTTCCATAGGTGGTGGTGTGGCGGGGATCCCGTTGCTCGGGATGCAAAAGGGGCAATCCAGACGCCGCCGCCATCTCGATGACAGCGGTGCGGCCGCCGTCCAGTAGCCCAAAGAAGGCCTGGACCGGGGGGGCGCCGGGCAGGGGACCGGTCACCCAGCGCTGCAGCAGGCGGCCGCCGCTGGCGGCCACCAGGGCTTCCGTGGTCCCCTCGCCGCCGTCGGCCAGGGGCAAGGCCACACAGTCAGCGTTGGGGATGACCCGCTCCACACCGGCTCGTAGGGCCTCGCAGACCTGAACAGCGCTGAGGGACCCCTTGAAGGAATCGGGGGCCAGCAGGATCTTCATGGCCGCTGGGGCTTGGGGGAAAAGGGGCAGGGAGCCATCAATGGGTATCTGATATCACCATTGACGCCGTGCCTGTGCCCGTAGGGTCCGCGCGCCCATTGCCCCCTCTGCATGAGCCTATCTCCCATCGCTGATGGCATCATGTCAGCCATTGATTTCACACTCAAGGTGGATCAAGAAGCCTCAGAGTCCGGTGATCGTGTCGTCTTGACCATGAACGGTACATTCCTTCCCTACAGGAAATGGTGATCATTCCCTTTGGCTTACAGGCTCATTGCTTGGCGCCCTCCATTCAAAGGATGCGACCATGATTTCAAATGTATTATTCACGGTCTTGCCATTGGCCTTTGGAGCCGCCATCAGCCCCCTTGTGGTGGTTGGTGAGATGTATTACTTAGCCCAAAAACAGGCGGGACTGCACAAGGGATGGCTCTTCGCTGCCGGCAATAGCTTGGTCGTCGGCCTATGGCTGTCCATTGCCATCTCGATGGGAACGCACCTGGCCAAGACCCCGAATGGGGCGGACCCCTTGGCGGCTGGCATCCACTTTGTTTTGGCCCTGGTGCTAACGATATCTTGCGGGCTTCCCAACCTGGTGATGCTGTGGTTCTGGAGTTGGTCCTGCTGAGCCTGATCACCCTGAGCCCTTGCCTGGTGCCTCCTTTGATGATCAGCCTTGGGGGTAAAACCGGCGAAGCCCTGCTGCATCGCTTCAGTCTCTGGCTGAAACCCCGGCAACGAACCATCGGACTGTTGGTGTTCTTCGGGATGGCGACCTATTTGGTGATTAGTGGCCTACAACAGCTTTAGAAATTCATTCGCCAATTAATGTTGCCCATCAATGTTCTTAGGTGGGTTATCCTTTTTAGCGTGGACCCAAGTGAATAATGGGTCTTGAAAAAAAACCATGACACACTTTCCCTGTGCTATTTAATCTCAATCGCCATCAGTGGGCTGTTCTGTTTGCCGCCTGGTTGGGCTGGGGGCTGGACATCTTTGACGGTCTGTTGTTCAACTTCGTCGCCCCCAATGCGGTGCCCAGCCTGCTGGGCCTGACGATCGGCTCGCCAGAGGCCAAGGCCGCCACTCTGTACTGGACGGGACTGATCACGGCCCTGCTGCTGATCGGCTGGGCGATCGGGGGCATCATCTTCGGCAGGGTCTGCGATCGCATCGGCCGCACCCGCACCCTGCTGTTGACGATGGTGCTGTATTCGATCGGCACCTTTGCCTGCGCCTTTGCCCCCAACATGGGCACCTTGATCGTCTTCCGGCTGCTGGCCAGCCTCGGCATCGGCGGTGAATGGGCGGCTGGGGCGGCCATGGTGGCCGAGGAAATGCCGGAAAAGGTTCGCGTCGAAGCCGGCGCCCTGCTGTACACCTCGGCGCCGATGGGCCTGTTTCTGGCGACAGCGGTCAACAGCCTGATCGCCGGCCATTGGTTGGCGGGCCAGCCGGAAACCTCCTGGCGGTTCGTGTTTCTCTCGGGCCTGCTGCCGGCGGCGGTGGCGTTTGGGGTGCGAACCCTGGTGCATGAGGGCGAACGCTGGCAGACCATGGCCGCCAGCGGCGAGGCGCCCCGGTTGCGGGAGCTGTTTGCGCCGGCCTATCGGCGTGCCACGGCCAGTGGCTTTCTGATGGCCCTCGTGGCCCTGGTCACCTGGTGGAGCTGCAATGCCTTTATACCGGTGGTGGCGGCTGGACTGGCCAGCCAGGCCACCAGCGGCGAAGGCGTGAGGGCCACCCAGATGGTGGTGGAGCACTGGAAAACGACGATCACCTCCAGCTTCAATATCGGTGGCTTGATCGGCACCCTGCTGACCGTGCCGATTGCCCGCAACCTGGGGCGCCGCTGGATGTTTGGACTTTATTTTCTGCTTTCCGCCGCCGCCGTATTGCTGGCTTTCGGTGGCCGGATGCCTGCGGATCTGGGCACCTGGTCGTGGTTGTACTTCGGCATTGGTGTCAGCGTATTTGGCATCTTTGGCAGTTTCACCTTCTAT
>Ga0114972_10001455_pt1 | contig 17841 bp, 23 predicted proteins | sample M_140807_EF_Meta_FD_87354 | JGI IMG/M metagenome (GOLD analysis project Ga0114972, IMG submission 87354) | Freshwater microbial communities from Lake Montjoie, Canada to study carbon cycling - M_140807_EF_MetaG | ecosystem: Environmental > Aquatic > Freshwater > Lake | place: Lake Montjoie... | reverse complement strand
AGGGGTCGGGTCCAGGGGCAACTTATGTGGGCTGGCCAAGGGGGGGCACCATCAAACAACCCTCCGCCGCAGCGAAGGGTCAGGGCATGCCCCTGGATCATTGGGGGTGATCCGCCCCGATCGGGGTGTTGAAAATTAGAGGGCGGTGCCGTCGCGATCGCCGGTACGGATCCGGATCGCCATCTCCACCGGACTGACGAAGATTTTGCCGTCGCCAATCTCACCGGTACGGGCGGCGTCACCAATGGCCGTAATGGCGGCCTCCAGCTTGTCGTCAGGGACTACCACCATCAATTTCGCCTTGGGCAGAAACTCAACGGTGTACTCCGTGCCGCGATAACGCTCCACCTGTCCTTTTTGGCGACCGAAACCGCGGGCGTCGTTGACGGTCATGCCAATTACATCAATTTCAACGAGGGCCCGTTTGATGGCGTCCACCTTTGTGGGGCGAACCAGGGCGGTGATCATCTTCATGGTGGGGGATGTCTCAGTTGGTCATGGGGTCGTAAGCCTCTTCGCCGTGGGCCACGAAGTCGAGACCACGATCTTCATCTTCAGCAGAAACACGCAGTTTCATAAACAGGCCCAGGACCCAGAGGATCAGTGCTGTGCCCAGGGCAACGAAGCCGTAGGTGATCAACACGGCCTTCAGCTGGGCCATGAACAGGCCAGCATTGCCTCCCTCCTCCATGATCTTGGCGGAAAGGGGGAAATAGTCGCTAGGGACCAGAGCTTTGACAGCAAAGATTCCGGTCAGTAGGGCTCCGACCGTCCCACCGACACCGTGGAGCATGAAGGTGTCCAGGGAATCATCGAATTGAATCGCCGATTTAACGCGTACGGCAATTGTGCAGGCCACCGCGGTGAGGGCCCCGATCACAAGGGATGCGCCCATGTAGACAAATCCGGCGGCGGGGGTGATGCCCACCAAACCGGCGACGGCCCCGGTGGCGGCACCGACTGCGGTCGGTTTGCCATCCTTGAACCACTCAATCAGACACCAGGTGAGCATGCCCGCCGATGCGGCCGTGGTGGTGGTCAGGAAGGGATAGCCCGCAGTTTTCGAGGCAAACATGCTGGCGCCGTTGAAGCCGAACCAGCCAAACCACAGCAGACCGGCGCCGAGGAGAATGAAGGGGACGTTATGGGGTGGGCGTTTGTTATTAGGCCAGGTGGTGCGGGGTCCAATGATGGCGGCTGCAACCAGGGCGGCGACCCCGGAGGCGATGTGAACCACGGTGCCCCCGGCAAAGTCGATGGCGCCGATCGTGCCGAAGGGTCCGAGAAAGCCCCCACCCCAGACCATCTTGGCCATGGGTGAGTAGATCAACAGGCTCCAGATGAGGCAAAACCAGAACCAGGCTTTGAAGCTGATCCTTTCCACCAGTGCACCGGAAATTAAGGCCGGGGTGATGATGGCGAACATGCCCTGGAAAAGGGCAAAAGAGCTACTGGAAATGGCGAAGCCATCGGCTAAGGGTGCATCACCCAGCTCTCCACCGACCCCATTGAGCCACATGGCTTCGAGGCCACCGATGAAGGGACTTTTGAAACCGGTGCCGAAGGCCAGGCTATAGCCAATCACCACCCAAAGAACGCCGATGAGACCCATGAGGAAGAAACTCATCATCATGGTGTTGAGCACATTCTTTGAGCGGGTAAAACCGCCATAGAAGAAGGCGAGCCCCGGCGTCATCAGCAACACCATGGCGGACCCCATCAGCATCAGCAGGGTGTCGGCCCCATCGGTCGGCACCTTGGTGAGGGCGGCATGGGCTGACCCTGCCATCAGGGGCAGGAGTCCGGCACCAGCCGCCATCAGGCCCATGCCATAACGACGCAATTGCTGTTGTTGGACACCAGCAAAAAAATTGGATCTCAGGCGGTCAAAGGTCGCCAGAGCCGACGCTTCATTGCCCGATCGAAAACGCGGTGGCATAGGGAGACCGTCGTCGGCGAAATTCTCCTTAACATTGAGATGCAAGGGTGGGTTTCGATGTAGCCATTGAAACCAAAGCTGAGCTAATTGCGCGAATGGGCTGGGAGGTGGCGTTGGCTCATTGGCGCTTTGGAAAGATTGATGACGGCTGCCTCGGCTGGGTGGGGGCCAAGCCCATGGGTCAAGCGTGTGCTCGGCCGAGGCCGCTTGTCGGTTGTTGCCGCCCCAATTGCGCCACCATGAAGCATCACCAGGAGCAGCGGCATGGGATCCCTACGGGTTGAGCCCCTCAGTTGGATGGACCTGCAGGGTCTGGCGCCCGGGCGCCCCGACCTTGTGAATGGACCCACCAATCCCCAGGCCCGCCTGCGGTTGTTCGGGCAGGACGAGTCGGCGGTGCGGGTGACCTTGTACCGGGACCACCATGCCTGGTGTCCCTACTGCCAGAAGGTGTGGCTCTGGCTGGAAGAGAAGCGGGTTCCCTACCGCATTCGCAAGGTGACAATGGTGTGCTACGGCGAAAAAGAGTCCTGGTACCGGCGGCTGGTGCCCTCGGGTTATCTGCCCGCCCTTGAACTCGATGGCCGCGTGATCACGGAGAGCGACCGCATCCTGGAGGCCCTGGAAGGGGCCTTTGGTCCCCTGGGGGCTCCCATGGGGGAACCCCAGGGGCTCACGCTGCGGCGGCTGGAGCGGCGTCTGTTTGGCAGCTGGTGCGAATGGCTCTGCCGCCATGGAGGGACGACTGGCCAGGAGGAACGGGCGGCCCAGGCCTTTAAGACCATGGCGGGCCGGCTGGAGGAGGCCCTGGGGGAGACCGCCGGTCCCTTCCTGCTGGGGGAGTCCCCCGGCACGGTCGACCTGGTGTTTGTGCCCTATCTCGAGCGGATGAATGCCAGCCTGGCCTACTACAAGGGCTACAGATTGCGCCAGGCGCACCCGTTGATCGACCGCTGGTTCCGGGCCTTGGAGCAACGGTCCACCTACCTCGGCACCCAGAGCGACTTCCACACCCACGCCCATGATCTGCCGCCCCAGATGGGGTGCTGCCAGGCCAACGGCAGCTCGGTACAACGGGCCCTGGCCCAGCGCATTGATGCAGGCCCTTGGCCCATCAGCGACGGCGGTAAGCCGGATCCGGAAACCAGCCGCCCCGAATCCCCCGAGGCGCCCCTTAGGGCCCTGGAAAGGGTCTGCCACCATCACCCAATCCTGTTGCAACGCAATCCCCTGGGGGCCGCGGGCTTTGACCAACCCTTGCGAGCTGCCTTGACCCTGCTGGCCACGGGCGAAGCCTGCAGGCCCCAGGGCGGTTCGGCCCCGGGCCTGCGGTATCTGCGTGACCGCATCAGCGTGCCCCGGGACATGCCCCTGGATGCCGCCCGATGCCTGCGCCGGGCCTTGGAAGCCACGGCCCAGCTCGATCCCCTTGATGCCGGGGCCCAAGGGCCGCCGCTCACCGTCAACCATCGGCTGGATCAGGATCCGACCCCTTTTCAAGACCAGAGCCGGGTGGACTCCCTGGTGTGAGGTCGGCTAACCAGTAGGGCTCGCGGGGCCGATTTCCGCCGCTACCGCCTTGGGCCCTGCAGGATGATGGTCGCATTGCCGTTGAAAACCATGGAAGCCCGTTGGCAGAACCAGACGATCGCCAGCAGCGACGACATCGTGATGTTGGAGGGCAATGCCTACTTCCCCCAGTCCTCCCTCAATCCTCAGTATTTCCGCCCTTCCAATCACCGCAGCACCTGCGGTTGGAAGGGAGAAGCCCATTATTTTGATGTGGTGGTTGCGGGCTCTGAGAACCCCAATGCGGCCTGGACCTATCCAGAGCCGAAACAGGCGGCGAGGGCGATTGCGGGCCGCGTGGCGTTCTGGAAAGGTGTGCAGGTCGGCTGAGGTCGCTCCAGGAGCGTCGCTCAGCAGGCCGGATGACGCACGGTCCGCCAATTGCCGGTGGACGTGCTGACTTCGACACCGATGTCGAGGGGTTCTGGACCCCCTCGGGCCTGGGCCTGCCACCAGAGGGTGGCCTCACTCCAGGCGGATTCCAGGGAGTCGTAGAGGTCGTCGAGCACCGGATGGGGGGATCCGAATTGGTCGACCAAGCGATAGGAACGGATCACGGGGCCGCGGGGCTGAAACAGAAAAGCTTGGCTGCTAGGGGCCAGGGAAAGGGACACAACCTTCTTGCGGACGACCTCCATCTTGGGCCTTGTGACAGATTCAAACTGTCACGAGTGCGACAAGAACCTGTGATTTCCAGCCTCGGCCTGGGTCTCCATCAGAGCACCCAGGGCGCAAGCACGGCAGAGTTCCCTTTCATTCCTGTCTGGGCAGGGGTCCGTCCCGATCGGAGCGGAAGATGGGTTCGAGGTTGGTCATCGATTCGGAAGCCTTGCGGACGAGATCTTCGAAGCAGGCACGGGTCTGGGGGGCACCGCGACCCATCGGTTCGCGACTCATCAGCACCAGTTCCAGCACGGGGCCAGCGGCCTTGGCCTGCACATCGGCAAACAGCTGCAGGCGTAGATGTTCCATGCCGCCGCGCAACATGGCGCTGAGGTGGGCTGGGGTGCGGTGATCAACCTCGGCATCGAGCTGCGCGACAAGATGATCGAGGCCTGCGATCAGCTCCTTGGACCCGATCGGTTTCCGGGGCTTGAGCACCAGCAGAAAACGGGCCATGGGCAAGGATGGACTGGCGTCCATCCTGCTGCTCCACCCTCCGCTCTGGCTTCACGTTCGGCATCCTTGTTCACAGAGCCTTTCAGCGCCCGTTCTTGGCGCCCCCTGATCCATGGAGTGGCCACAATTTTATGGCGAGGTCGGTTCCATCGAGTCCATGTCACGCGTGATCCAGACCCATCCCGATCCAGGCCGGGGCGAAGCACTGATCGCTATCGATTCCTTTCCTCCCCTGCGCCGTGGTCCCCTCACCACGTTGCAGGTGAACCTCGGGTATCGCTGCAATCAGGCCTGCCGCCACTGTCACGTGGGTGCGGGGCCCCAGCGCACCGAGATGATGGATCCTGCCACCTTGGCGCTGATTCCCAAGGTTCTGGCTGCCCGACAGATCGGTCAATTGGATCTGACGGGCGGAGCGCCTGAGCTGCATCCCGGTTTTCGGGCATTGGTGCAGGAGGCCCGGGAGCTTGGGGTGCGGGTGATTGATCGCTGCAATCTCACCATTTTGCTAGAGCCGGATCAACAGGATTTGGCTGCCTTTCTGGCCCGTCAATCGGTGGTGGTGATGGCCTCTTTGCCTTGCTATCTGGAGGCGAATGTGGATCGCCAACGGGGGGCCGGGACCTTTGCCGCCAGCATCGAAGGCTTGCGGCAGTTGAATCATCTCGGTTACGGTCAAATGGACTCAAATGGGGGCTCCAATTTGGAGCTGAATTTGGTTTACAACCCCCAGGGAGCCACTTTGCCGCCTCCCCAGCAGGCCCTGGAGGAGGATTTTCGCCGTCACCTTGGCGAGCGCTACGGGGTTGTTTTCAACCGGTTGCTGACCCTTGCCAATATGCCGATCGAACGGTTTGCCGCCAGTTTGAAACTCAAGGGCGAACTTGACTCTTACCGTGCCTTGCTGCGCGATAATCACAATCCTGCCCATTTGGATCAGGTGATGTGCCGCCAGATGGTTAGCGTTGACTGGCGTGGACAATTGTTCGACTGTGATTTCAACCAGATGCTGGGCCTGAGGTCAGCGGGTTTGGTTGAGCTGGCCGATTTGTTGGAATGGGATCCGGAGGGCTCGGCCATTGCGGTGGCCGACCACTGCTTTGGTTGCACGGCCGGCGCAGGCTCCAGTTGCGGCGGGGCCCTAGCCTGAGGCCCTAGCTTTAAATCACAGCCTTAGGCGAGGGACTGGGGGGCTCCCAACAACGGGCCCGTTCTGGTTCAGCGACCAAGCAAAAACCCGGAGAGAAAACTCCCCGGGCTCCTAATTAAAGAATTTTTTGAAGGGGCTCAGCCCAGGCCGATCTGGCTGAGGATGCCTTGGCCGGTCAGCAGTTCGGTGGCCAAGCCAATGACGAAACCCAGCATCGCCATGCGGCCATTCCAGGTTTCGGCGAAAGTGACGAAGCCAAAGCGGGTTTCAGGAGCAGCCATTGGAGGAGGTTGCGAAGTGTGACGTTAGTGTAACAGGTTGTTACCTGGCCTGGGGTGCGGCCGCCCGAATCTCTGGGCACTCCACTCCAGAATCCCCCTCCCGGCTCAGGCAGGAGGGGCACAGGGCCCTCACGTTCAGCACACACTCCAGGAGTCGAAACCCATGGCCGTTGGCCGCCGCGTCTCCAGCTTGAAGCACGGCGGCACTTTCAAATTCCTCCGTGCGGCCACAGCGCACGCAGACCAGGTGATGGTGGTCCCGGTGGGCTGCCCCGCTGACTTCGAAGCGGCGGCCGCCTTCGGCGAGTTCCAGTTCCTGCAGCAGCCCCATGGAGCTCAACAACCGCAGGCTGCGGTACACGGTGGCCAACGAGATGCGCTCCTCCCCCCCCCGTAGCCGCTGGTGCACTTCTTCGGCGCTGAGGTGGCTGCCTTCTCCGAGCTGCTCGAAGAGTTCGAGAACCCGCTGCCGTTGGGCCGTCAGGCGCTGTCCCCGATCGTGCAGGCTGCTACGGAGTTCCGCCCGTGATGGCACCGGGGGGGCGCCAGAGTCCGCCGAGGCGGATGGGGCGGGCAGGGAGCGGGGGGACGGGGCAGTCAAACCAGAGCGGTCTACCCTGAATCGCAAGAACAGACCTTATTGAGAGGCTAAGTCGACGTCGGCCCGGCTTCGCCAGGATCCACACCTTCCGTGCGTGGGGTTCCAAGGGCCTTGGGACGGCCCCCCCCATCGAGGGACGCCATCAAACCGGCCAGCAGGTCCGCCGTCGTCACCACCAGGCGGTAGCCCAGGGCAACCGCCAGCAGGGCTGGATCGGGCAGGGCGGTGCCAAGCCGTAACAACAGAACCGATTCAAAGACCCCCAGGCCGCCAGGGGCCCCAGGCACCACCAAGCCCACGGTCCAGGCCAGGGCAAAGGCCGAGAGCCAACGCCCCCAATCCAGGGCATGCTGCAAATCAAAAGCCCAGACGCAGCAGGCAAAGCCGGCGAAGCGCATCAGCACAAAAGCCCACTGGCCCAGCAGCGGCACCCACGGATAGGAGCGCAAACGCAGGGGCTGGGGCAGCCCCGTTTCCTGGAGCATCGCAGGGGTGCCAGCCAGGTCCTGGCTCAGGGCCTCCTGCAGGCCGAGCTGGCGGGCCCGTTTGCGCTCGAGCCTCCGCAGCAATGGATTGAGCCAACGGGGCCAAAGGGCCACCAAGGGCACCAGGGCCACCAAGGCGAGGCCGTTTTCCAGGCCCCCCAAGGGCACCAGGGCCAGGGCCGCCGCCGCCGCCAGCAGCGGATCGAGGAGCACCGCCGTCAAGGCCAGCGGGGTTCCCGTCCTGCTGGGCAAGGCGGCATGACCCAGGCGGAGGGCTTGAACCCGGTTGGCTAAGTGCCAGACCCCCCCCGGCAAAAATTTGCCCATGTTGGTGGTCAGATATAAGCGGACCAGGGGCTCCAGCCGCGGACGCAGTCCCAGCCAGCGCAGGATGACGGCCCAGGAGAGTCCATTCACCACCAGGCTGAGCAGGCTGATGCCCACCCCCAGGGTCAGCCATAACAGTCCCTGCGGATCCGGGCGGTATTGGACCAGCTGGCGGCCGTGTTGGAGCAGGGCCGCCAGGATGAAGCCAAGGCTGACCAGGGTGATCAGGGGGCGCAGACCGCCAGGAAGGCCCCCTGCAGGCCATCGCAAGCGGCGCCACCAGCCCTGGCTTGGTAGCTTCAGCTTCAGGGGCAATGGCAGGGGCCGTTTCAGCGGGAGTGGCCGTTTCAGCTTCAGTGGCCGGGGGCCAAGGCGCGGCCAGGTCCAGCTAGGCCCTTTCCAGTTCGAGTTCCAGCGCCAGCGCCCCTTCCATTTCCAGGGCCATGCAGGAGGCGCCATCAGGGGAGTTCCCCCTCAAGGGGCCCAGGGACAGAAAAGCCCGTGGGGGGCGCGGAGGGGGGGTGCATGAAGGGCTGGATCTGGCGCCGCACCTCCTGCAGGGATAGACCATGCCGGTGGGCCAGATGGGCCAGGTCCCCATGTTCGGCTTTGGCGCGCCAGTCCCCATCGGGTCCCTGGGCCCACTTGCTGCGAACGGGGCCCAGGGGAGTGGCGTGGGATTCGATCTGCCGTGGCAGACACCAGCGGCTTAGCCGTTGCTCCCGCACCCCCAGGGTGGTGCCATGGCGCCACCAGATCCGTCGCAGGTCGGCGGCGAGGGCCGGTGGGGCCAGGGCGCTCACCAGGGTGCCCTGGCGTCCCTTTTTCATGGTGATCGCCGTGGTGAAGACCTCCAGCGCCCCCCCGTGGCGCAGGGCTTCCGCCAGGAACGCCAGGTCTTCAGCGGTGGCGTCATCGATCTGGGCCTCCTGGAGCAGCAGGGTCTCCTCCCGCTCGTTGGCGGCTGCCGGCTCCCCAGGCTGCGGCCCTTGGGTCAAGGGCCGCAGCAGCAGGGCCCTGAGCAGGTTGGGTCGATCAAGGCAGCGGCTGCCTAGGCCCACGCCGACCGCCTCGGGTACCCCAGCGGGCGCCACCCCGAAACGGTCGGACCAGCAGGCCATCAGTGCCAGTCCGGTGGGGGTGGTGAGCTCGGCCGCCGGAAAGCGGCTGCTATCGGCCAGGGCCAGCCCCCGCCGCCGGGCGATTTCCAGCACCGCCGGGGCCGGTAGGGGCAGGAGGCCATGGGAGGTGCGCACATCGCCATGGCCGGCGGGTGGCACACCGCAACTGACTTCGCTTACACCCAGATGCAGCATTGCGGCACAGACGCCCACCACATCCACCAAGGAGTCGAGGGCTCCGACCTCGTGGAAATGCACGGCATCGGCTGGCTGGCCATGGACTCTGGCTTCGGCTTCCGCCAGCAGCAGGAAAACCTCCCGGACCCGCTGGGCCAGGGGCGGGTCCAGGGGAGCCGACTCCAGCAGATCGCGCAGCTGCCCCCAGGGGCGATGGTGGGGCTCCTGTTCCAGGGAATGCACCTCCAGGTGCAGGCCCCGCAGGCCCACGCTGCGCCGTTCCTCCAGCTCCAGGCGATAGCGCCCTGCCAGGCCGAGGGCCGCCAGCGGCGCCTCGATGGCGGACTCCGGAACGCCGAGATCCAGCAGGGCCGCCAGCACCATGTTGCCCGCCAAGCCCGTGGGGGCGTCGATGTGGAGGAGGGTCACGGGCCGAGGGCCGGGATGGGGCGTCCCAGCCGCGGGGCGCCATTCAGCAAGCGCTCCGCCTCTGACTCGAGTTCGCCCTGGTGCTGGCGCAACCATTGGTCCACCTCACGGCGGGCACGACGCTGCTCCAGCTTGGCCGTGGCCACGTCCTGGCCGGAAAGACCCCAGAGGCGACCCAGCAGGGCGCGGTCATCCGCCCCGCCGACACTCTCGCCATAGAGCAAATCCTCAGCCGCCATCCCCGCCAGCAGGACCCGGCTCCAACGGCGCAGGTCGTCGAGGGGGAGCCGGGCCGTGGCGGGGGGATCAAATTCCGTGCTGCCCCCGCAGGCCAACCCTGCCTGGAGTGCGGCCAAGCTGCCCACCAGCACCCTTCGCACCGCCAGCCCCTCGGCCTGGGCCACCAGGGCATGGCCCGCCTCGTGGCGGGCGACCCGGCGCAACCGGCCCTTGCCTCCGGGTAGGGCTTCCGCCAGCAGATGGCCGCCGCGGCCCCCGAAGCGGGCGGCATCCAAGCTCAGGGCACCCAAGGCGCAGGCCGTGAAAACCGTGGTCCACCAGGGGGAAATTCCCAGGAAGGGACCGAACACGGCGGCCAGGCTGACGGTTAGGACGGCCAGTCCGGCGGAGAGGGGGGTGTTGTCCGAGGGCATCAAGCGCTCAGCGAGGCGGACGGCTGACGGCCCGCGAGTGGCTGGGGCTGCCAGCCGTGGCGCGGGGATCCTGGGAACGCTGCTGGGAATCGGCAGCCCGGGCCGGCGTGTTGCGGCTGTCGATGCTGCGACCAGCTTGGGGGGGGGATTCATCATTGGGGCGGGCCCCCTCGGGGCCTCGGACGCCACCGGCGGGGCGGCGCCCCTTGCCGCCCCCCTTGCCGCCCCTGTTGCCGCGCTGGGCGATGGGACTGAGCACCTCCAGGCGTTCGAGCTGCAGGGCCTGCTCCTGGCGGCGCAGATCGAGGGAAACGAAATGGCGCAGATGCTCCAGGGGGATTTCACCCCGCAACTGCAGTTTGAAGGGAATCGGCCTTTCGCCATCCGCACGCGGCAACTGACGCACCTTGACCACAAAATCCTGGGTTTCGGGGCGGGTGTAGATCAATTCACCGCGCACCGAGAAGTAATCGTCTCCTTCGGGGAGCCCGTCACTACACGCCGGCTCTTCCGCGTCCTGGGCCAGGGTGCTCGGCTCCCAGACGCCCACCATTTGCAGATGCAACTGACCCTCTTCCCGGGAGCGGGGATACACCACCCAGAGGTGGGGCAGGGACAAATCCAGATGGCGGCGCATCAGGGTGAGCAGTCGGCCCAGCACAACCGCTTCAATGGTTTGTCCATCGGCGGCGCGGATCGCCCCCCGGGTGGGAACGGCCGGATCGCTGGGTTCGTAAATCCCACGGACCACACCGATGGCCCTGTATTGCAACGGTTCGGTGACCGGGGGAATGGGGTGCTGACGCATGGTGGGGGGAGAGCCTGGGAGCCGCGCAGCAGACCCAGACGGCGGTGGGGTCAATGTAGCGAGCGTGAACAGTAGTCTCCCTGAGGGCCTTGCCCTTTTGCTTCAGGATGTCGACCCAGCCCCGCCGCTTCGGAGCCTATGGGCTCGCCGCCGCCATGGCCCTGACGCTGATGGCCCTGGGGGCGGGTTGGTGGCTGGGCCAGCGCAGCGGCGGCAACCCTTCGGGGGATCCGCGCCGCGCCCTTCTGGAGAAGGAGATTAATGGGCTCGTGCAGCGGGAAGAGCGCCACGAGGCCAGCAATACGGATCGCCAGCGGCTGCTCGAATTGCTGGTGGGTCTGGGCCGGAAGCAGGAGGCCATCGCCCTGCTTGAGCCCATGGCCGATCGGGAACCGGAACGGTGGTCCCTGCGGTTGATGCTGGCCGAACTGCGCAGGGCCACCGGTGATCCGACCGGAGCGGAACGGGAGTTGCGTCAGATTCTGAGCCGCCAGCCCCATCAGGTGCAAGCGCTGCAGTTGATGAGCCTGCTGCAACTTGAACAGGGCCAGGGCAGCCTCGCCCTGCGCCAGGTCCAGGCGGCCTTCACCGCTACCACCACCCCCGGGATCCAGCCCCAGGCCCTGGGGATCGGGCTGCTGCTGGCCGAGATCCAGGACCGCATGGGGCAAATGGCGCAGGCCAAGGCCACCTCTCAGCAGTTGGCGGCCGCCTTCCCCCAGGATCCCCGCCCCATGGTGGCCCTGGCCCTGCTGCTCCAGAAAAGTGGCGATACCCCCGCTGCCTTGACGGCCCTGACCAACGCCAAGCAACGCAGTGGCAAAACCGGCACCTCCGATCCGGTGCTCGACAAACTGGCGGCGACCTGGTCGATGTTGGCGCTGCGCTCGCCAGCCAACGCTGGAACAGCAAAGCCAGGGATAGGGGTGGCCAGTCCGCCTACGGTCCAGCCAGCCCCGGACGGGTCGCTGCCGGTGCCGGCGTATCAAAATCCTTGAGCGCCTTATCGACGGCCTGGCCTGGGGAGGTGGCGTCATCCATGGCTGTGCTGCGCCGCAGCCGATTCATCAGGTCGATGGGATTGGTGGCGTCCAACACCGAGGATTTGGACCCAGCGCCGTCATACACCTGGCGTTCCTGGGGACTGGTGCCCAGGGTCTGTCCGTATCCGGCCACTTGGGCGCCCACGGGCCCGGGGAGCGCCAGGGATGCGGGGGCAAGAGCCAGCAGGCTGATGGTCAGGAAGGAACGGGCCATGGGGTGGCGGGGCGCCGACGGCCAACGGTCAGCGGTCAGCGGTCAGCGGCGGATGGTAAGGACGATGCTAGGGGGCCCTGCGGAGAGCCCGGCTTGCGGATCGCCACCTGGAACGTCAATTCCCTGCGCATGCGATTGGACCAGGTGCTCGCCTGGTTGGGGGAGGAGCGTCCTGAAGTTCTCTGCCTGCAGGAAACCAAGGTCAGTGATGACCTTTTTCCTCGGCAGCCCATCGAGGCCCTGGGTTATCGGGCCGTTTTTAGTGGCCAGAAGGCCTACAACGGTGTGGCGATCCTCAGCCGCCTGCCCGTGGAGGACCTTCGCATCGGCTTCGATGGATTGCTGCCCAACGATGCTGAGGCTGGGGGGTTGGCCGAACAGAAGCGGGTCATCAGTGCCCTGATTGAGGGGATCCGGGTGGTGAACCTCTACGTTCCCAACGGTTCCTCCCTGCGCTCGGAGAAATACGCCTACAAACTGGAATGGCTGGCCTGCCTGGAGAGGGCGCTGCGGGCCCTGCAGGCGGAAGGGGATCCGTTGGTGGTGGTTGGGGATTTCAACATCGCCCTTGAGGACAGGGATCTGCATGCACCCGAGCGGCTGAGCGGCGGAATCATGGCCAGTGGAGCCGAGCGGCTGGCCCTGAAGCAGGCGCTGGGGCCTGATCTGACGGATGTGTTTCGGGTGTTTGAACCGGCCAGCGGCCATTGGAGCTGGTGGGATTACCGCAGCGGCGCCTGGGAGACGGGCCGCGGCTGGCGGATCGACCACATCTATCTGGACGATCAGCTGCTGGATTTCGCCACCGGCTGCGTGATCCACCAGCGTCTGCGGGGTAACCCCCAGCCGAGTGACCACACGCCGGTGGTGGTGCATCTGGCCTGGCCCCCCCCCGAGGCAGACGAGGACGAGGAAGCAGACCTGTTCTGATCGCCCGGGGCGGCGGATCCCCTTGTGCTCCGCTCCGGCGGCGTTACAACCCTGCCAACGATGGCGGTCGGCATGGCTCGCTTTTGCGCTTCCAGGGCCTTGGCGCTTCGAGATGGCCGCCGCAGCCTCCTCCTCCGCCGCTGGATCTCCATTGGCAGTGGCCTAGGGCTGGCATGGCTCCCGGCGCCTCCGGGGCGAACCAACGGAGCGGCCCAGGATTCCCCCGTTCGTCCCACCCCTCCGGCCGCCTCGGTGGTGGCCAACCTGGCCCCTGCCAACTTCAGCGTTGGGGCCGAGCCTGGCCGGTGTCCGGCGCCAACCCTGGCCCAGGGCCGGTCCACGGTGGCGGGGGCCAGGTTGCGGTATCCCTTGACCCGGTGGGCCGGGGAGATTTCTCCCTACGGCTGGCGTTATTCCAGCGCCCGCGGTGCCTGGCGCATGCACAGCGGCATCGATCTGATCAGCCCGCCGGGCACGCCGGTGCTGGCGGTGATGGGGGGCCAGGTGGCCCGGGTCGACACCATCAGCGGCTACGGACTGGCGGTGATCGTGGACCACGGCAACGGCTGGCAGAGCCTTTATGCCCACCTGCAGGCGGTGGCGGTGCGTCCCTGCATGGTGATCAGGGCAGGGGGCCAGCTGGGGTGGGTGGGCCATAGCGGCAGCGCCAGCACCGACCACCTCCACCTGGAATTGAGGAGTGGTACGGGCCCATCCCAGGTGGCGGTGGACCCGGCGACGTACCTACCCCGGCCTTAATCCCTTCGAATTGTTGACTTTCGCCTGTCCGGCCGCCGCCGAGGGATCAGTCGCTGTCGAGGCCCAGCAGCAGGACCCGGGCGGCATTGACGGCCTGCATGGTGTCGTGGGCACCGCCCCGATCGGGGTGGTGCTCGGCCGCTGCCCGTTTCCAGGCCCGGGTTACATCCGCTTCCTGCAGCCTGCCGGCGAGGGCCAGGCCCAGGCGATGGCGGGCCTGCATCGCTTCTACATCGGGACTGCGGCCGAGGGGGGAGCGGTCGGCGGCGCTGAGGCCGGTGCCCCGCTTCTTGCGGCCCGCCCTACCTTTGCCGCCGACCTCCTTGGTTTTGGAGCCTCCGCTGCCCCCTGCACCCTGGAAGCCACTGGCGCCCCTAGCCTTCGAGGCACCGAAACCCTTGGAATCACGTTCGGCACGGGCCTGCTGCTGGCCAGGGGCCGATCCAAAGACAACCAGGGGCAAGGACATGGTGGGCAAGGCATCAGGCCCAGCGGGGCGGGCCGATGTTTACCATTGCACAGTCTCCCCTTTCAGGTTTGCATCGCAGCCAACCCTGGATGGGACCAGCACCAGGCCTGGCGATTGATCAGCAGCCCAATCAGGAACAACAGCGCCATCAAGAACACTTGATCGGCACGGGAATCGGGAACAACAATATCGGCGATCAAATGGAATATGTTGGTGAAGCTATAAACGACGCTCAGCCAGAAATGCCAGCGCCGCCAGGGTCGCCATCGACCACTGCCACTTTCACTTTCACTGCCACACCCATCACTGGCCGCCCAGGTGATTAGCAGGAGGGCCATCAGCGGCAGCAAAAAATATCCCAGCATCGCCCGATAAACCAATGGTACTTGGGCCGGATTGACAGTACTGCCGATGGCCACGGAAAAGCCATGGAAGAGGGGCATTAAGCCAAGCTGAACATGAAACAGCATCGCCAATAGATAGGCTGTCCATAGACTGCGCAGCCGCAGGGCATAGTCAATCTTGCGCCGCCGCAGGGCAGGATCCATAGTTGCCATTGTGGGCAGCCAGGCTCCCAAGGGGGCGCCTTGGCGGGAGTCGGACCGGTGGCCCCTGCGCCCCCGTGATCAAATTGCGCGAAACTGTATAGCAATTTGTATCACTTGTTGCGGTCCTGCCCTGAAGGATCGCGGGCCGTGCAGATTCTTAAAACGTCCTGCCGATGGCGGCCTCTGTCGCGATTCCTCCGTTCATCCGGACTTTGTCATTGCCATCTCTTTTCATGCCATTTCTTCAGACCCATCGCCCTGCCGGTCGCCGGGCAGTGGCCTCTTGTTCCTGGCTGGGTAGCGTTTTGCTGCTGGGCAGCCTGATGCCGTTACCCGTGCTGGCCGCCGCCCCGGCCGCTGCCCCGGCTCCGGCCTCGGTCCAAGGTCCAGCGCTGCTTTACAGGTTGGTCACCAATTGCGCCGTCGCAGGGTCACCCCCCGTCGATTGCACCGTCGAAGCCGTGGATGAAGGCAACAGCACCCTCTATCGCCACATCATCGGCAAGGACACCCAGATCGTGCGCATCACCGATGACCCGGTGACCATGACCCTATGGAATGAATCCGCAAAAAAATGGGAGTCGCTGCGCAACGCTTCGGCGCGCTTCTCCGCCAACACGGTGTGCTTCAACGATCGCGAGCTCTGCGTAATCAACCCCAATTACCTCAACAGCATTCGCCAGGATGACCCCAAGGGGCGCTTCCGGGGCCGGGACCTGATCAAGGTTCACTTCGATACGGCAGGCCGCATCGATGCCTCCTGCTACGACGACGCCTGTGCCCTGGTGAAGCCATGAAGCAGTTCACCAGACTTTGTGTGGTAATGGCCGGAGTGTTGGCCCTGCCAGCGGTGCCCTCGCGGGCGGCCCTGGCTTTCACGCCAGACGCCGCTGTGGTGGCAAGCCCGGGGTGGATTGCTCGTGGCGGCGGTGGTGGTGGTGGCGGTGGACGCGGCGGCGGTGGCGGCAGCCGGGGTGGTTTCAGCGGCGGCGGCGGCCACAGCGGCTTTAGCGGAGCCGGTTCGGCCAATGGTCTCAACCGGGGCGCCAATCGGCCCCAGGGGGGTTGGGCCGATAACAGCCGGGGTAATCGCGCCGGTGGCGGCCCCTCCCTCGATCGCCAGCCGGTCAGTCGGCCCAGTGGCGGCTACCAACGGCCGGAAGGTGGATACGGCTCCAACCGGCCGGCCGGATCTGCCACCCTGGGGGATCGCACGATTAACGGTGGCGACCGCAACTTCAACGGCCAGGTGAATCGCAATTTCAACGGCCAGGTGAATCGCAACTGGAACCGCACCGTCAACATCAACAATGTGAATCTCCGTCCCGGTTGGGCCCGTCCGGGTTGGGGTTATGCCCGCCCCTGGAATTACGGATGGTATGGCGGCTGGGCTTCGCCAAGCTGGGGTTGGTGGGGTGCATCGGCGGCGGCCTGGGGGGTCACAACCCTGGCCACGGCGGCGATCATCAATGCCGCCGTCGATAACGCTGTGGCCAATAGCACCACCTACATTGTGGTACCCAATACGGGGTACCAGCTGCAATTCGGCACGGTGCAGCCCTACGGCACCACCGGGGTCAGCTTTGTGATGACGGCCAACAACAGCAGCTACCAGATGACGGCTGACTGCACCAACGGCTTGCTCAATGGTGCCCAGCCCGCCAGTGCCCAGGAGGCGGAACTATTGAATTCCGCCTGTCAAGTTGCCTTTGGCAACGCCCGCTGACGGCCTCAGGCCTTCGCAGCCGCCGAGGGGGAGCCGATCTCCGGTTGGCTCCTCAGCCAGCGCAGGAAGGGGATGGAGAGCAGCACCCGAATCAGCAGATAACACAGGATCCCCACCTTCACCGGTTCGGGGGTTGGGGCATACAGGGAGGCGAACAGCAGGGCCAGCCCCGGATTGCGCATGGAGGTCAATAACGACCCAGTGACCCGATCCCGCCGGCCTGGCCCCCCCAGTCCATACCCCACGACCAGGGATCCCAGCACCACCAACACCATCACCAGCAGGGCAGGACCGTTGGCGGGGATATAACCCTCCAGCAGGGGAAAAGTCTTGATCAGCACCACCACGATCAACAACATCAACAACAGGCCCGCCAGCTTCTCGATGGGACCTTCGATGCGGTTGGCTAGATCAGGGCGCCAGCGACGCACCAGTAAGGCCAGCCCCAGGGGCAGCAATTGAACCGTGATGATCTGTTTGGCAACCTGCTGGGGTTCGATATGCCATCCCTGGACCCCGAAGCTGCTACGAAACAGATCGGCTAGCAGCGGGATCGACACAATCGCCGTCAGGGCCGCCAGCACCTGGAGGAGGGCAGCCAGATCCCGATCGCCCCCATGTTCTTTCGCCTTGCGCAGGGTGAGGGGAGCGCTGGGGCAGAGGGCCATCAGGGCAATGGCCAGCTGGGCGGGGGGCGCCACGGCGGCACCGAGGGGCCCCTTCATCACCACCAGGGCGAGCAGGGGCACCAGCAGGCAGGAACCAAGCAGCAACCTGGTCAACAGGCCGGCCCGGTTGCGCAGCAGGGCCAGCCAATCCCCTTTTAAGCCCAGCCCCAGGGCAAACATCAGGGCAAAAACCGGGAGCTTGAAGATCAGCTGAACCACGGGGCGAAATCCTGCAAACAGTCAGGGAATAAGGGGTTTGAAGCCGATTCAAGGGTCCGGCGCGAGTCGGTCGCCGGCAGGCGGTGGGGGCGGGGGCCAGGGCAGGCACCCACTGGTCTCCATCATCGATCGTCGGGGCCCGGCTGGGGCCACCAGCCGGGGAGACGGGCTGGAGTGGCCCGCCCCCCCTCCAGGCGCTGTTCGCTCTCAATCTCCCGGGCCAGAAACACATTCAAGAACGTGCGAATCACGGCCACCAGAGCCAGTTGCAGCAGATTGCGCTCCGAGGGGCTGGTGGTGGTGCTGACGATGTCGGCGCCGAGCTGGAATTCCAGGGCCATTGCCAGCCAGCTGGCAAAGGTCAGCCGGGCCCGGGTGGAGGGGCGTAAGGAGGGGCCCCGAACCAGGTTGGGCCGCAGCTGGCCGAGGGTGAGCAGAAGCCCCACCAGCACGGTGATCACCGAAAGCCCTTCCAACAGCAGGCGGGTCGAACGGGCCAGGTCCAGCAGCAGGGGCTCGGCCATCTCGGTGATCGGCATCGGGCGCAACGGGCTTTGCTTCCATGCTGCCGCAGGAGCCTGGGGCAAGCTTGCTGAAATCCTTGTT
>Ga0114972_10001454_pt1 | contig 17841 bp, 15 predicted proteins | sample M_140807_EF_Meta_FD_87354 | JGI IMG/M metagenome (GOLD analysis project Ga0114972, IMG submission 87354) | Freshwater microbial communities from Lake Montjoie, Canada to study carbon cycling - M_140807_EF_MetaG | ecosystem: Environmental > Aquatic > Freshwater > Lake | place: Lake Montjoie... | reverse complement strand
TTGACTCTAACCATGGGAAAATCTCCCCCATGGCTGCTATTTGACCCCACCCAAGCCACCTCATCAGCCGTCACATGACCCACATATGCCCCTCATCAGCTTGCCAACTGCGGTTTCTAGGATAATATGAAGAAAATGATCCAACATTCGATCCTGATCGTGGCAGCGGTTTCACTCGTGAGCTGCGCCACATCCACCGTGCAAACCAAATCCGCGCAGGCCGCCACCACGCCCCAGCAAGCGCTCAAAGCCCTCCAGGACGGCAATGTCCGTTTCGCAGAGGGCCGCAGCAAACATCATGATCTCGTCGCTCAAGCTGCGAAAACCTCGAACGCACAATACCCCATCGCAGCGGTGTTGGGTTGCATTGATTCACGCACATCGCACGAGCTGGTTTTCGATCAAGGCATCGGCGACATTTTCAGTGCTCGTGTTGCGGGAAACATAATCAACAATGATTTGCTGGGCAGTTTGGAGTTCGCCACTGTCAAGTCGGGCGCGAAGGCGATCGTTGTGCTGGGCCATACCCACTGCGGCGCGGTGGGCGGGGCTTGCAGCAATGCGCAGCTCGGCCATGTGACCGGACTGCTGGATAAAATCCAACCGGCGGTGCGCAAGGTTTCGGCGAAATCCAGGTCCGCGAAAGGCAGCCCGGAATTTCAGGATGAAGTGACGGCGGAAAACGTGAGATTGGTGGTTTCACAAATCCGCGCACAAAGTCCCTTGATCAAACGTCTTGAGCGCGAAGGCAAGCTCATCATCGTCGGCGGAGTCTATCACCTCGACACCCGCAAGGTCGAGTTTCTGAACTGATGTCGGTCGCATAAGGAGCCGCCCTCCCTGGGGAATCAGTACGCGCCGACCCCATCTTTGCGGAAGTTCAAAAACCTCTTCAGTCCCCTGCGTTTTCCGCACGGGACTGAAGTCAATTCCTCACAAGGCTTCAGTGGTTGGATCGAGCGTTCCAAGCTCGTGCAATCCAGGTTGCTTCATGCATGGTCGGAACCCATTTGAAAAAAATGGAATTCCCATGGTCCCAACTCGACGTAGAGCCCGGCATTCACCATTTCGTCGCCACTCCGGTGATAGGAAATCCCTTCTAACAGGTCGAGCAGGCTCCACATTTTTCCTCTCAAATCAGCCCACGGCACCTGGACACAGGCCTGACTGGTTGTCGGGCTGAAATTGACAATGATCAGCCTGCGCTCCTCGTGATTATCCCGGCACCAAGCGAACAGGTTTTGACAACTTTGATTGTCCGGCCAGCCGAGCAATGAACAGAGTTGCCATGAGCCGTTGCGAAAAACATCATGATCGATTGCCCGCAACAGGTGCCTGTAAAATGCCATCAGTTCCAGATTCACGGCTTCGAAAGGCCGTCGTGCCAGAAAAACCGGCAGCCTGACTTTCCGTCCTTCGAGTTGCCCCTCATGAATCAGCCGTGCCCCGGACAGTGTGAAGACCGCCACTGCGGCCGCCTTTGCTTTGCCATCCGGAAATGCAGCCGCCGCCCTTGGTTCATCGTGGTTCTCGATGAAACGAACCATTTTGTTTTGATAGAATGAATCCGCATGAAGATGTAGTCGCGCGCTTTCGGCGTCGCCGTGCTCCATGCGGTCGTAGAGTTTCTTGTCATAACAAAAGTCAAAACCCTGCTGCTGCAGTTCCCACTCAAGATCCCAGTAGGCCTCGGCAAGAAACAGGAAATCGCCCTGATTTTTCCTGACGGCGGGGATGAGCATCGACCAGAAATCCTCCGTCGGGTTTATCCCGGCACGATCTCCCCAGGTGCGAGCAAAAATGTTGTTCAACATGAGCATGGCCATGTCGCAGCGGATGCCGTCGCACTGTGCGGCGATCTCCCTCACGGTTTCAATCATCGCCGTTCGCAGACCTGGATCGAATGCATTGAGCTGTATTACATCGGGCCATGCCGGGAAAAACGGATCCCGGCCACAGGCGAACACCTTGTCTCCCACGGAAAGGAACGCAGCGGGATTATGCAGCAGGTCGGCGGAATCGCCCTGAATCAAGTACTCGGGATGTTCACTCACCCAAGGATGATCCGGAGCGATATGGTTCGGCACAAAATCGAGGATGAGACGGATCCCCCGCTGTCGAAGCATGTTTCGCGCCATGGCAAGGCCCTCCGGTCCGCCCAGCCGTTCATCCACCCGATAGCGACGAACACAATAAGGAGAGCCGACATTGTCTGCCGCGGTTAAGTCAGGCAGGGCCCGCGTGAAATCTTCGAGCAGGCCGCGGTTCTGCAACGATATCGCAATACCGGCAGGACTGCGTTCCCAGACACCCATCAGCCAGATGACATCAAAACCAAAACCGGCGAGTCGGTCCCACTCCTCCGCAGGCACCGTGGCAAGAGTCACCGGCCGCTTGTGAATGCCCTCCAGCTCGCCCAGCCACACCCAGGTGTTGATTTCATAAATCACGGGGTGTTTGGGCCACGCTTTCATTGCTTAACTTCCCAACCGTCGACAACAGAAGCCGACACAGCGCGCGCGGCCCCACGGATCAAACCACAGGGCAATCCCGGTGTCCACACCGGCGTATCAAGTATTTTGTTGTCACAGGCTCAACCCGCGCCTATAAATCCATTCGTGCGCCTTCATAAAAGCATAGCGGCTTTCCTGTGCCTTGCCATAGTCTGGATCGTCTGGTGGAACGGCGTGAAACACAAGGATTTCGTCTCGCCACCTTCGCCTGTGCAACTGGCAAAAGTGCGTGAGGAGACCCTGCGCAATCTGGGTGCGCCGGAAATCATCGCCCGCGAGGAACCAGCCAAAGCGCTTCTGGTCAAGGCAACATCGTTGACTTTGCCGAATCCTGCCTTGGAAAAGGAGATGGCGCAGACAAAAGATGAAATCATGGAGATGGGTGACCTCATCACCGCGCCGGGGCTGGATTGTTATGCGAACCTCTCGGAGAAAGGCGCGTCCCACCTGATCGACCTCGCCACTCTGCTTGAAACCAAGGGGGAACTGCAGCGCTCGCTGCTTGCCTGGGAACGGGTCATCGACGTGGTCAAGCCGGAAAAGGAACAATACAACATCGCGTGGAAAGCCATGCAACGACTCAAGCCCCAATTGCCGCCATGGAACATCGATCCCACAGGATGCCAGGTCGTGATCATCAACGCGGGGTGTGATCGCGAAACCGCAAAGTTGCTCGAACCGGTTCTGGCCGAACTGGCTGATTTTCTGGCGAGTGCCTCATCGGGAATCGTGCAGGTTCAATCGAAGATTTTTTCCGGTCCGGCTCCGGCGAAAGGTGGGCCGCAATTGCCCATCGCACTTTGGTTCAGCGGCCCGGCGGATCATTCTGTGCAGTCGAAAACGATCAGCATTCCCTCGCAATACAGTGACCAAGCCGCCATGAAACGCGTGGTAGCGGCCAGCGCCTACAAGCTCATCCGCGACGATATTGCATCAAAAACCGCTTTTCAGGCGCCGGATGACCTCAAGGAGAACGAAGATGCCAACCCGCTGCTGGCCACGGCGCTGACCCGCCTGCTTTGGAGCGAATTCGCAACCCGGCTCAATTCGCCCCCGTGAGATTTTTTTTGAACTTTTTTCATCTCCGCGACGCTGTTACCCTTGCACCAACACCATGCGCATCCTTCTCACCATCTTCTGCTCTGTGGCTTTTCTCCATGGGCAACCCGCACCCGCGCCGCAAGCGCCCCCGAACGGGGAGATTCCAGGCAAACCGACTCCGGGGCAGGCGGAAAAAGCACCAGAGCCCGCGAAAGCGCCGTCGGTCACCAAGCTCGAAAACGGGATGATCAAGGTCGGCGAGGTGACATTCGATCCCAAAACCCGGCAAATCTTCATTCCCTGCACGGTGAATATGAACGAAGGCATGCTCGAATACGCCATCGTCCACGAAGGTGGCAAAGTCCATGAATCCCTGCTGAAAACCAAAGCTTCGCCAACCGATATCAACGTCGCCTTCAAACTGCTGCGTTATGTGGCATCCCCCGAGTTGTTCCCGCTTCCCCGGGAGAACTATGAGACACCCGTCCAATATCCCGTTGTCTCCGACGAGGTGCGCAAAGGCGCCCGGGTTGACCTGAACCTGGAATGGCAGGTCGAGGGCAAAAGCAAGAAAGCGGCTCTGGCCGAATGGATCCACCACGGCGACGAGACCAAGATGATGGACAAGGAGCCCTGGGTTTACGGCGGTTCGATGATGTACGGTGGCAAGTTCGTGGCGGAAAGCACGGGCGACATCGCCTCGATTTGCGTTGTCAGCGCATCGATTCTCCTCTATGCAGGACAAGACGACGACAACGACGAGATGTGGCATGCCAATCACGATGCCATGCCTGCCAAGGATAGTCCTGTGACGCTGGTCATTTCGCCCCACAAACCCTGAATCTCGACAATCAACGAACCACACTTATGAAAACATTGTTCCTACTTCTTACGGCAGGCATCGCGTGTGCCGATGTTTCGCCCTATGCTTCGCTGCAACAGGAAATGAAATTGGCCATCGCACGTGGCAACGCCTGGCTGGCCACCCAGCAAAAAGCCGAGGGTCACTGGGATGACCCCGAGACTCCCGCATTCAGTGCCCTGGCCCTCACTGCGGCGGTGCGCGATCCCAACCGCAAGGCCGGTGAGGAAAAACCCGCCCACGTCAAAAAAGGCTTCACCTGGCTGCTGACCAACCAAAAAGAGGACGGCGGGATCTACAACAAGGGACTGAGCGTTTACAATACCGCTACTTCAGTGACGGCCCTGGCGTCGGCGGGCGACGAGGCCTACGAAGCCGCGATCGTGCGCGCCCGCAAACATCTCATCAACAACCAGTGGGACAAGGGTGAAAAAGGAAAACCCGATGAAGCCAACGACGGCGGCATCGGTTACGGGTCCAAAAACGACCGCTCCGATATGTCAAACACCCATCTGGCTCTGGAAGCCATCGTTCTTTCCCAGAAAATCATCCAGGACGGCAAACACGGCGAGCAACCCGACCTCGACTGGGGCGCCGCGGTGCAGTTCATTTCCCGCTGCCAGAACCTTGAGGAAACGAACGACCGCGACTGGGCGTCAAATGATCCAAAAAACAAAGGCGGCTTTGTTTACGGACCGAACGAAAGCAAGGTGGAATCGGAAAAACTTCCCAGCGGAAAAACGCCTCTGCGTTCGTATGGATCGATGTCCTACGTGGGACTGCTGTCGTTGATTTACGCCAAACTTTCGCCCGACGACCAGCGGGTTGTTGCGGTGAAGGAATGGTTGGGCAAGAACTACAGCATGGACGAGAATCCCGGCCTCGGTGCCCAGGGGTTGTATTATTATTATTCCGCCATGGCCAAGGCGCTCTCTGCTTCGGGAATCGACAAACTGTCTCTGGAGGGCGGCAAAACAGCCGACTGGCGCAAGGACCTTTGCGAAAAGCTGCTCAGCAAACAGCGCGAGAATGGTTCGTGGGTCAATGACAATGGTCGATGGATGGAATCCAATGCGGTGCTCAGCACGGCATACGCGGTGATGGCACTGGAGCAGATTTACGACTCGATCCCGCAGCGCTGATTCGAAAGATCGGTGCGATTACATCCAACTTCTTCAAGCATGAAACGCTGCCTGCTTTTGCTGCCATTATTGTTGCTTGCCTCCTGTGCCACCTGCTGGCGCGGTGGCGAGCCGTTGCGAACGAATGAGTTGAAATCGCTGCATGCGGTGGCGGCGGATTTGCGCACCGCGGAAAACATCGTGGTCTATCACGGACTCGCCCATCCGGTGCGCGACAAGGAAATTTACCAACAACAATTGAAAACCGTTCCGAATGTGGAGTTCGCCGGTTTCCGCTTTCACAAAAAACCCGAGCCCGTGTCGCCGCAACTGGTGCGCTCGGTGGTGAAGCTCTACAGCGATCCCGCATCCCACCAGGCTCTTGCTTCGCCCAAATCGACCTGCGCGGGATTTCATCCCGATTATGCTCTGGTCTGGTCTAACAAAAAAGGCCGACGCGTCCTGCAGATCTGCTACGGCTGTCACGAATGGAAATACTTCGGCCCTGGCGGTGTTCTCCACACCGACATCAACGAGCCAGCCTATTTCGATTCGATCACCCGCTGGCTGCCCCCGAAACCATAGGAAAAAAGATACCCGCCGATTTTGCGAGGCACCTTTGAATAAAGTGAATGATGCTTCGTCGTAGCTTCTGTAACGCACGTTACACAAGTACATGAAAACAGCATTCACTGCATTCGCCATCGCCGCTCTTGCCATCGCAGGAACGGCATCCCGAGCCGAAGCCCAGTCCCATTGCGGACGGGTGCCATCGAGCTACACCTGCATCAGCGATTGCCGTTTCTGTCGTTGATTTCACATCGTTTCCGAACAAGCCACACTGTCCAGTCGTGTGGCTGGTGCCCCGTGCTTCATTACACCGATTCGATTCGCCGCGACGTTTTCCTGCTGCGCTTTCAAACAACAGTAATCCTCACAGGAAATGCGCTGCATTTCAGGATTGCGCCAAAGCAACTTGCGGATCATGATTTTCCGTCCCGCGCGGTGGCTGGATCATCGGGAACTTCACCGCAGCGGCGCATGAAATTTGAATTTTTTTGAGGTGAAGAAATTGGTCGTTGTCATTGCGTGTGGAGGAACCGGAGGACATTTGTTTCCGGGAATCGCGGTTGCGGAGGAACTCAAGTCGCGCGGTCACAAACCGCTGCTGTTGATCTCGAAAAAATCCGTCGACCAGGAGGCGTCGCGGAAATACGGCGATCTGGAATTCGCGGTGATTCCCGCTGTCGCCAAACCGTCGACCCTTTCCCCGCAGATGATTCCTTTCCTCTGGCAAATGTGGGGCACGATCCGGCATTGCAAAAAAATCCTGCGCGCCCACAAGGCCGACATGGTGATCGGCATGGGCGGATTCACCTCGCTGCCGCCGGTGTATGCCGGTCATGCGCTCGGTCTGAAGACCTTTGTGCACGACTCCAACGCCCTGCCTGGCAAGGCGAACATGCTGACCGCGCGATGGTGCACCAAGGTATTTGTCGGGATGAAAGAAGCGCTTGTGCATTTCAAGGGGCGCGACGTGGTGGTCACCGGCACACCGGTGCGCGGGGAGATGAAACAGGTGCCTTCTCGAAATGCGGCGGCGGAAAAATTCGGCCTCGATCCGCAACGGCCGATCCTTGTGGTCATGGGCGGCAGCCAGGGGGCCCAACGATTGAACGCGCTGGTCGCGGAGGCATTCGATCAATTTCCGGCGGGAACGCAGGTTCTGCATGTGGCTGGTAGTGCCGACGAGGCACGCGTGCGCGAGCAGTCGGCCGGGCGCAAGGGTTACGTGGTGCTAGGATTTTGCGACGACATGGCGTCGGTCTATGCGGTGGCGGACCTGATCCTGTGTCGCGCCGGAGCGTCCAGCATGACCGAACTCGCGCATGCCGGCTTGCCGTCGATTCTGGTGCCCTATCCCTATGCCGCCGATGACCATCAAACCAAAAACGCGGAGGTGTTCGCCGCTGCGGGGGCGGCAAAAATGGTGCAACAGGTGGACCTCGATGCCGCCGGGCTGGCCTCGATGGTCGAGGCAATCTTCGGCCGTGAGGAAGTCATCATGAAAATGAAAACCGCGGCCCGGTCTCTCGATGTGCCCGATGCCGCCGCGCGGGTTTGTTCGGCAATGGAGGCAGCTTTGAAATAATCAAATACGATTCACGTAGTAGATCCGCAACACATTCATGCACATCAAGGACTGGAGCATACGCATCACCCAACGGGAAAAACCACTGCGGGTGCACTTGATCGGTGTGGCGGGTTCGGGCATGAGCGGGCTTGCGTTGTTGTTGTTGGAAATGGGTCACCAGGTCAGCGGGTCCGACCGCGTGACCAGTGCGGAGACCGAACGACTCCAGGGGCTCGGCCTGCGTTTTTCCTCGCCCCACACCGCCGAAGCCGTGCGGGATGCCGATCTCGTGGTGTTCAGTTCGGCGATCCGCCGCGAGAATCCCGCTTACGCCGAAGCGCTGGCACGGAACATTCCTCTACTCCGCCGCGCCGAATGTCTGGCGGCGATTCTCAACACCAAAAAAGGCGTGGTGGTCAGTGGAACCCATGGAAAGACCACCACCTCGTCGATGACCGCCCACATCCTGCGCGAGGCGGGCATGCGGCCCAGTCATTATGTCGGCGCGGAAATTCCGATCCTCGGCAGCAACGCCCACTGGGAGGAAGCGGGGGAATACATGGTCGCGGAAGGCGACGAAAGCGACGGCACCCTGGTTCTCTACGAACCGGAGTGCTCGCTGGTGCTCAATGTCGAGGCCGAACATCTCGATCACTATCGCGACATCGATCACATCTGCGAGGTGTTCGCCACCTTGTTGGATCAGACGCGCGGACGCATCGTTTATTGCAAGGAATGCCCCGTCGCCACCCGGTTGCAAAGTGGTCGCGACCACGCAGTGTCCTACGGCTGGCAGGACGCGGATTATGTCGCCGAAGACCTGCGCGAGCTGCGCGGCTCCAGTGCCTTCCGGGTGATGCGTGGCGGTGAACTGCTCGGTGACATCGAACTCGGAATACCCGGTCGACATAACGTGCTGAACGCGCTGGCCGCCATCGCCGTCGCCGATGGAGTCGGTGCGAATTTCGCCCTCATCGCCAGTGCCTTGTCAACTTTTGCCGGAGCGAAGAGACGATTCGAGACCAGGTATCTTTCGGCCAATTACCGCATCGTCGATGACTACGGCCATCATCCCACCGAGCTGGCGGCGACCCTGCAAACCGCCCGATCCCTGAAAACCGGCCGCGTGGTGGTTCTTTTTCAACCCCACCGCTACTCGCGGACCCAGGCGCTGGCCGATGATTTCGGTCGTGCCTTGCAGGCGGCGGATGAAGTTTTCATCACGGATGTGTATGCCGCGAGCGAGAAACCGATTGAGGGCGTGAGCGGCATGACGTTGGTCGAGGCGATGAAACGCCACGGCGACATCAAGGTGACCTCCGTGCCTGATTTGAGCATCGCGCATCACCAGGTGGGCAATGCGCTGCAACCCGGCGACCTGCTGATCACCCTCGGAGCGGGCAATGTTCACGAGGCGGGAACCCGGATCGCGGATGATTTGAAAATTCTCGAGGAAATGCTGCGACTGGTGCCGGAGGGCGACCTCGAGGGAAAACTTTACGAGCCGATGCGCCGACACACCACCATGTTGGTGGGAGGACCGGCGCAGTTTTGGCTGGAACCTCATACGTTCGCAGCCTTCGCCGCCTGTGTCGGCTATTGCCGGGAACGCGGCATCGCCGTGCGCGTGGTCGGGCGCGGCTCCAACCTGCTGGTCAGGGATGGTGGCATCCGCGGTGCCGTGATTCATCCGACCGGTGGCGCATTTTCCGCCGTGCGCGTGGAGGGTGACACCGTCATCGCCGGTGTCGGGGCGCGCTTGAAAAAAGTCGCGAGCGCGGCACAAAGCGCGGGGATCGGTGGCTTTGAGTGGATGGAGGGCATTCCCGGCAATGTCGGCGGAGCCCTGCGCATGAATGCCGGTGCGATGGGGGTGGAAATGTTCGACCAAGTGGTGACTCTCACATTTCTTGATGAGGACGGAGAAATCCGCACGCGTCAGCGCGACGAGATCACCGCGGAATACCGCAACGTCGGCGAGCTGCGACGCAATTTCGCCCTGGAGGTTGTGCTGTCGGGAACTCCCGATACGAAGGAAAACATCCAACGTCGCTGGGATGAATCAAGGGCCAAGCGCCAAAAATCGCAACCGGTTGCCGCCAGCGCCGGATGCATGTTTAAAAACCCCGAACCCATTCCTGCGGGCAAACTGGTCGATGAACTGGGCCTCAAGAGATGCCGGGTCGGTCATGCCGAAGTTTCCGCCATCCACGGAAATTTCATCGTCAATACCGGCGGCGCGAAAACCGCCGATGTGTTGGCCTTGGTGGAACAAATCCGCGACAAGGCAAGGGCTGAACGAGGCATCGAGATGGAGATGGAGGTCAAGGTCATCGGGGAGGACGAATACACATTCTAACAAAAAATTATGGACAAGAACTTGTTGATTGCCGTGCTGATGGGAGGTCCGGGGTCGGAACGCGAGGTTTCACTCGCCTCCGGTGCCGCTGTGGTGAAGGCGTTGCGGGACGAGGGCTGCCGTGCCGAAGCGGTGGATGTGCACGGCCGTGAAATCCTTCTGCCAGAGGGCACCGCGCTGGCATTCAATGTGATCCACGGAACATTCGGCGAGGACGGGACTTTGCAGGAATTGTTAGAGAAACGCGGCGTTCCCTACACCGGGGCCGGAGTCGCCAGCAGCCGGGTGGCTTTTGACAAAAACCTCGCCAAGAAAAAATTCGTCGATGCAGGCGTGCCGACACCGCGTGCGGAAATCGTCGATGTCTCGTCGGGCGTTCGATTGCCGGAAATGGCCGCGCCTTTCGTGGTCAAACCGCCCCGTGAGGGTTCGAGCGTGGGTGTGCACATCGTGCTCAAAGCCGAAGACGCGATGGCGGCCATGGAGGATGCCGCCCGTTATGGCAACGACATTCTGGTCGAGCAGTACGTGGCCGGAAAGGAATTGACCGTGGGCATTCTCGACGGCGAGGCGCTGCCAATCGTTCATATCGCCCCGCGCAGCGGTTTTTATGACATGAGCAACAAGTACCCGTGGATGAGCGGCGGCCAGGGCAGCGATTATTATTGTCCGGCGGATCTCGATGAAGCAACCACGCGCTGCGTCCAGCAAGCCGCTCTGGCGGCGCATCAGGCACTGGGCATCGAAATTTACTCGCGGGTCGACGTGCTTCTCGACTCGGACAACCGGCCCTATGTTCTCGAAGCGAATACCATCCCCGGCATGACCGCCACAAGCTTGCTGCCAAAGGCGGCGGCGGCAAAAGGCATCGCTTTCGGGGAATTATGTTTACGAATTGCTGATATTTCACTAAAGTTGCGCTCGTAAAAGCAATGGCTCGTCGCAAAACCACATCGTACCGACCGTCGCAGCGCACACGTGTGCTGATGACCCGCGTCACGTCGCCGACGATCATTTGGTTTGCCATTCAAAAATGTCTGTTCCGGCTGTTTTTCTGGGGGCTGGTTTGCGCCGGAATCGGCGGAGCTGGTTATGGCGTCTGGCGTTATTTGCAACAGTCCTATCTCGACAATCCAGAGTACCAGTTGCGAATCGTCAAACTCAATTTGAACAGCGTGATGAATGAAGCCGATGTCGTCCGGATTGGCGGCATTCCTCTCAATTCGAGTATTTTCGGCGTGGATGTGGCCGGAGTCGAGCAGCGCCTCAAGGAGCAGCCGGCGATTATATCCGCCTCGGCGCGAAGGGAACTGCCCGCCACGATCGTGGTGGAAATCCAGGAACGAATTCCCTATGCGTGGATTGAATGCCCGGCGCAGAAAATGACGGCGCGAAGCCTCGAAGGCGGGTATTTGATCGACAAAAACATGCATTTGTATCCGTGTCCGCCGATGCAGTTTGATTCAGCGCTGGTTCTGCCAGTCATCGAAGTGGCCGCCGAGGAGGGCGAGTTGTTGCAGCCCGGGAAAATCATCGAAACCAAGGCGATGAAACGGGCCGTTCATCTGCTCGATATTGCCGAGAACGCCAGTCAATCGAACCTGCCGTGGATCGACCGTATCCAACCATACAACAGTTGGGCCATGAAAGTCCTGACCCGCGACGGCATCGAGGCGGTCTTTGGCCTTGAGGATCATGAACGACAAATGGAGAATCTGCTGGTTTCGATGAAACATGCGGCAGGCAAAGGCATGAAAATCGCCGCAATCAATCTGATACCGGAAAAAAACATTCCCGTGGTGTTGCGTTCGTCGGGCACGTCCGAACCGCTGAAGGTCAAACCGAAGACACCGCCTGGCTGGCAGGCCGCACAAGGACGCCACTAACGGAAAGGAGCAATGATTGCAAACTATGGCACGCGCCAGAATTCATGTGGGACTAGAGATCGGCACCAGCAAGGTTTGCATGGTGGTCGGTGAGGTTCGGTCCGATGGTTCGGTGAAAATTCTCGGCCTGGGCACCAGCAAGTCCGCCGGCGTGCGACGAGGCGAGATCAGCGACTACGCCAACACCAAGGAATGTGTGGACGATGCCCTCGTCAAAGCGGAAGAGGCCAGCGATGTGGAGATCGGCAGTGTGTTCCTGTCGGTGACCGGATCGCACATCGTCGGCATGAACAACACCGGAACCTACCGGCTGCCGGAGAATGAAAAACAAATCCAGCCGGAACATTTGCACGAGGCGAAGGAGATTGCAAAAGACGTGCACATTTCCCCGGACCACGTTTGCCTCCACAACATTCTGCGCAGCTATCGTGTGGACGGCTTCGAGCACAGCAGCAGTCCGGTCGGATTGTTCGGCAAAACCCTGGAAGTCGATTTCCATGTGGTGGCCGGCATCGGCACTCGAATCCAAAACAGCATCAAGTGTGTCAGGGAGCTGCAGGTGGATGTCGACGATGTCGTTTTCGCGCCGATCGCCACGGCGCAGTTCGCGCTCGACCGCAGCACCCGCGAACGCGGCGCACTGCTGATCGACATCGGCGGCGGCACCACCGATTATGCGCTCTATTTGAAAGGTGCGATCGTGGCTTCGGGATGCATCCCCGCAGGTGGCGAGCATGTCACCAACGACATCCACATGCTCACCGGACTGCCGTTTTCGCGGGCGGAAACGTTGAAAATCAAAGAAGGTGATGCCTCGGGCGACCAGTCGCGCTCGGTCGGCGGCATCAAAATCCCCGTCGATGAAAAAGGCTTTTCCCAGCAGGAAGTGAAACGCGAGCTGCTCAATGAGGTCATCCGACAGCGCATGCTCGAAATCCTCGAACTGGTCAAAAAGCGCCTGCCTCCGGGTTCGGTCGAACAGATCGGCACCGGCGTTTTTCTCTCGGGTGGCAGCAGTCTGATGCGCGGGCTCGACGAACTCACCCACCAGGTGTTCCGCCGCGCGATCTACCGGGCCCAGGCGGCGGAAATCAGCGGTGTGCAGGCAAATTTCAAGGACCCGCAATTCGCCACCGCGCTGGGATTGATCCGCTATGCGCAACTGGCCGATGTGGAAAAACAAAACTCATCACCCCGTGGATTCGGCCGCATCTGGCCGTTTGGAAAAAAATAAACAACGTGCGAATGCCACCACCATGATCGAATTCGTCAAAGACCCGCAAAACACCATCCCCTCGTCTCTCGTCAAAATCATCGGCCTCGGCGGCGCCGGCGCAAACATGCTCGACCGCGTGGCGCTCGATGGCATGGAAGGCGCTGAAATGCTGGCTCTCAATGCCGACATCCGCACGCTCTCCGGATCGGTGGCTCCCGAAAGAATTCAACTCGGCGTCAATCTCACCAAGGGCCTCGGCACCGGCGGCGATCCGGACCTCGGTCAAAAGGTGATGCTGGAGGCCGAAAATGCCGTGCGATCCTCGATCAAGGGCCGCAAGATCGTTTTCCTGTGCGTCGGCCTCGGCGGCGGCACCGGTTCCGGTGGTGCTCCCATCCTCACCCGCATCGCCCGCGAGGAAGGGGCGTTTGTGGTCATTTTCGCAACGATGCCCTTCGCTTTTGAAGGCCGCAGAAGACGCGAACAGGCGGAAACCGCTCTCAACGAGCTGGCGGTGCTGAGCAATGCGCTTGTGGTTTTCGACAACACCCGGATGGGCGAACTGGTGCTCGCGAAACAGGGCATTCACGAAGCGTTTTCCGCCGGCGACCGGATGATTTCGGACAGCATCAAGGCGGTCATCCGTCTGGTGATCCGCCCGGGATTGATCCACGTGGGCCTCGATGAACTGATGACCGCCCTGCGCACCACCCGCTCGCGCTGCCTGTTCGGCTCGGGCACGGCCAATGGCAAGGACCGTGCGTCAAAGGCCCTGGCGAATGCGCTGTCGAGTCCGTTGCTCGACAAGGGCGCCCTGCTCAAGGAAGCCGCCTCGGTGCTTGTCCACATCTGTGGCGGCGAGGATCTGACCCTCTATGAGATCGAACTGTTGATGCAAAAACTTTCCAAGTATGTGCCGCAAAAAGCGCACGTGCTTTTTGGAGCCGCCATCGACACCAACATGAAGGACGCGCTCAGCATCACGCTGATCAGCGCGTTGCCCGAGGAAAAACTGCAAGCCAGCTCATTCGAAGAACTGCCCGGCGAACGCGAGGCGATGGAACCCAGCGAAGGTTTCGGTTTCGATGACATGCCGCAACCCGCGCGGATTGTGGAGCCGCCCGTTGACGAAGAACCCGCCGAAAATGAAATCATTGAGGCTGTTCCGCCCGCAGTGGTGGCACAACAGGTCGATGGCTGGGTGAATTTTCAGGAAGCAGACGATCACGAGGTCGACCTGCCGTTTGCCGAACCCGAGCAATCCGGCAGTGGGGTTGTTTTTTCTCCGCAAGCCAGCATAGCACCCGCGAGTTTTGTAACTGATGCGGCGCGCGACTTTCGCGACGCATTGAAGCCGGCAGAGCCGCTCTCCGAGGAAGAGGATGCGCAAGCTCCACCCGCTGTGCTTGGTGACCTGCTGGAAAAAACCCGCATCCGCCTTGGACAAAACGACATGCTTTTCGAAGGCAGCTCCCGCGGAAAATTTGCCGACAACGAAGCCAATCTCGTCGATGGCGACGACCTCGACATTCCGCCTTTCATGCGCAAGAAGAAGAAATGATCCCGCACGGATTTATCTTCCCTCCAGGCCGAAAACAAAGTGGATCTTTTGATCGGCAATGCGGACATCCCGCAACAACCAGCGCGCCAGCGATTGCGCGGAGTCTTTTTCCGTTAGATTGTAAACGGGAATTTTGTCAAAATACTGGCTGGCCGCCAGAGTCGCGGCGTTCTTGACGATCTCGAGGTATTTGTTAGGAATTTTCGGGATGCTCAGATCCTCCAATCCGGCATCCTGAAGGTAAATTTGCTTCTTTTCCGAATCGTAGCCGATTTTGGTGAGCACCGCGGCCGCGCCATCATAGGATTTTTCGAGCCCACTGATGCCAATCGTCGCTTTCACCTTCAAACTCACCCGCACCTGGTCGGTACCGGTGATCAATTCGGCCCGGGGCTCGGAGTAGGTGAGCTTGACGACCTTGAGATATTTTTTGTTCTGCGGAAATGTTTTCGCCAACACCGCATTGATCTGCGCCTGCGAAATGGTGACCTCCATCCTGCCGGACGCAAGTTTGCGATGCACGAAAAAGATCAGCAGCGCGATCAAGACCAGAGCAAGCACCGCTGCAAGTGGGGAGATGGGCTTTTTCATCAAACGCATCGTGATGATCGCATGCCGGGTGTCAATTCCGAAGTAGGCCGATGCATCACGGGCAAAAGGAGCGAAGCCGCGGAACTATCGATCCGCCACCGGTGCCTGCCACCATCGGCGCGCGAATCCCACGCCGCAGGTCGCAGACGATCGCTCCACACATTCCCGCACGACGGATGCTAGAATGATCGATGTAGGATTGGTGCATTTTGGGTTTTGAAGTGCGATGAGGAATAACAAAGCAGGATCAATCAAAAATCGAAATTCAAAAACGCAGCACCCTTCCGCTTTCCGACCCGGCAGCCAACTCCAGCAAAGGTCCAAAACCGGCGCTGTCGGAAAACCATGCGCCCTGATACGACAGACCCCATGCACATTCAAGGCACGGTGAAGCAATCCATCGGTCACCGGAAAAGAAACACGGGAGTTTTGCTCCCGTGATGTCCCTCTCGGACGCCCTCAAGCTTTCGTCGGCACACCCAGCCGCAACAGGCAGATGCCGTAGTCGAGGATGCGCTCCTCCTTGGAAACCAGCCGTCCGGGCGGGATGGCGTATTGGCCGGCGCGATTCTTTGTTACCAATCCGCACGAGTGCAGAATCTTCATGTGCCGGGACAAACTATTCCGCACAGCCCCGAGTTGCTCGGATAGTTCGATCGTCAACAGCGGCTCTCCTGCCGCCAGCTCGCGAAGTGCTTCCCAGCGTGTCGAATTGCCCAGAGCATCCGCCAGCGATTTCATGGTAATTTGTGCTTCATTCATAATATGCACGTGGAAGATGACAAAAACCGCAGATTTGCCAATAAAAATAATGTGTATGTTGATAAAAATCGCATTTCATCTCCCCTCATCATCCTGTTTGATGATAGCAATCGATGATTCGCCTATCCGAATCTGTCCGACGGTTATACCAATGGATCGTACGGTGGCACCGATGCATCGGATGGTGGCTTCAATATATAAGTAGGTTATATCAATAACTCCGACGGTGGCACTAATGAATAAAATGATGATATTAATGCGTCAGACGATGACATCTATGAGTCTGACGGTGACATCCATGAGTCTGACGATGATGTCTATGCATTAGACGGTGATTCACATCACGCCTTCGGTGCATGAAATCAATGGGAAGGATGGAAAAACGAATGACCGGACTTAGACCGCTACTCAAAAAATCTTTTCATTTATCTTCGCCCCAACGGGGCGCACGGTGAAAGCGAAGGGTGCCACTCGGCACCCTGGAATAAGCGTAAAATGATCCGCGCCCCAACGGGGCGCACGGAGGTCGACGAAACATAAAAGCCCTGTTGGGGCGCGGAGATACGGAATGGTCATACCAGGGTGTATCCTTTGATGAATACACCCTTCGCTTTCACCGTTTCCCCGTTGGGGACGAAGAATTTTCTTACCTCGCCAATAGACGAATAGACTTTTGGCAACCGGTCTAGATGAACGTTTTTTCTTTATGCAGCTCGAATCCGGGGTAGAGTCTGGTTGTCGTGCATGAGGTTGTTTTCATTATCTGTGAACTGCTGCATTTGGATCGGTTGCAAAAGCACCATGCCGCAGCGATAGCCCACGGCTTGAATCAGCCGCAACACCTCACCTTCAATTCAAAAATCAACCAGCAGGCATCCGGCGATGCCAGCCGCAGCCATTAGGCCTTGGCAAAAACATGAAAAAGCACCTGCTTTTCCTATGCTCGCAGAACAAGCTTCGTAGTCCGACAGCAGAGGCCATCTTCTGCGAACACCCTGCTGTGGAAGTCGACTCGGCCGGTCTGAATAACGATGCTGTCACACCTCTTTCACCCGAGCAACTCCATTGGGCAGACATCATTCTGGTGATGGAGAACTCCCACAAGAACAGGCTGAACAGAAAATTCAAAGCGCATCTGTCCGGCAAGCGGGTGGTTGTTTTGAATATTCCTGACGATTACGAATACATTGATTCGGAACTGATTGCGATACTGAAAGCCCGCTGTAGAGCTTATCTTGGATGACATGGCGAATCACGTCATCGACCCAACGCACTACGCGAGTTGGTGATAAAGCATGTTCCTCAAACCAAGAAACGGATGGAAACGATCGGGTCGAATCAGCACAAACGTCCCCAGCCGATGTGAGCACGAATCATTCTGGGTGTTCGGGGTGCCAGGCGTTGGACGTCCCGGCTTGACCAACCGGTCAATTGGCAGCGCGGGTGGCAGTGGTGGAGATGGCTCCGCCGGCTTTTTGCACGTCCTGACCGAGACCTTGAACGGTGCCGCAGGAGTTGGCAAGAAAAGCAATGGCCGCAGTGGTAAGAAGAAGAATGATTTTTTTCATAAATGGTTCTCGTGGTCGGGCGATAGTCTAGGCAGACTTTTTGCCGGGTCAACGCCTTTTTTCCATGTTGTTGCGGGATGTGAAACCGAGCACCCTAATTTTTGCTGTCGGTGCCTGAACAAAACTAGACAGCGACGGTTCAAAACTAGACAGCGACGGTTCAAAACTGGATTTCTTTGTTGCTGCATGGATTTTCCTTGGTTTGGGCCGTCAGTATCGCAAGCTGC
>Ga0114972_10001451_pt1 | contig 17845 bp, 18 predicted proteins | sample M_140807_EF_Meta_FD_87354 | JGI IMG/M metagenome (GOLD analysis project Ga0114972, IMG submission 87354) | Freshwater microbial communities from Lake Montjoie, Canada to study carbon cycling - M_140807_EF_MetaG | ecosystem: Environmental > Aquatic > Freshwater > Lake | place: Lake Montjoie... | reverse complement strand
CCCCCCTCCCCATCCAGGGCCGGGTAGGCCCGCCCCTCCCGGCGACACCAGGCGGCCACCTGGGGGTAAGCCCATTCGAACAACAGGGTGTCGTAAAGCTCGGCAGGGATCCCTTCGCCCCGCTCCGGCAGCAGCCCGGCGGCCTGGCGCTGCCGCACGGCCTCGAACAGCAGGGTGGCCGTGGCCACCGACACATTGAGTGACTGCACCATTCCCTGCATCGGGATGAAGATCGCCTGGTCCACCAGGGATGCCGTGGCTTCGCTGAGTCCCCATTTCTCGGCGCCCAGCACGAAGGCCGTGGGGCCGGTGAAGTCGCATTGGCGATAATCCACGGCCTCCTGGGCCAGGTGGGTGCCGTAGATCCTGAAGCCCTGCTCCCGAAACTGGGCGAGGGCCGTGGCGGAATCGGGTTGCACATGCAGAGGCACCCATTTCTGGCTGCCCAGGGCGGTGTCGTTGAAGGTGGGCATCCGCCCTTTCAGGCACACCGCATGGGCCTCCAGCACGCCCACGGCGTCACAGGTGCGCAGGATTGCGGAGAGGTTGTGGGGTTTGTCCACCTGCTCCAGCAGCAGCGTGAGGTTCGCCATGCGGCGATCCAGGACGCTGCGGAGGCGTTGGTAACGGCGGGGGAGGAGGGGCATCGATGCTTGCAGGGCTTCAACGGCTCTTTCTGACCCTGACACGGATGCGATCCCCGTACTGCGTTGTCGTCCTGGGTTTTGTTTTTCGCCAGAACCTCCATCGGCGCGGGATCTGCGGCAACCTGAGCCACAGCCTTCGGGCCCAGCCTCCTCGGCGCGAGATCGGCCGGATAGAACTCGGCTGGGGAAGATCGAACAGCCAACACAACCATTCGATCCAGCCTCTCAGGCCTTTGCGGCGGCGCTTGAACCGGGCCATTGGGTCAGTCCTGCCAGGCGGCCCGTGAGTGCAGCTTGATGGTTGATGGAGCCTGGGGTCGCAGGAGCGTCAAGTTCAAGCGGGACTCCGCCAACCGGGGTAAGAATCTATCTAACCAGAAGGGATTGAGCAGGTGAGGTTGATCCTGGCGTAAAACTATTTACAGGCTTTGTTTTTGTTTTCGCTGCTTGGTTGTTGGTCGCGCGTTTGCTGCTCGTCATGTGTCGCGATGGTGTGCGCGTCTTTGTTGTCGCTGCCCGGCGGCCGGCAACGGACCATAGGCTTGGCGATGGGCTGTTGGAGGTCGAAGGGGTGGCGGTGAGCGGTTCACGGGTGGAGGTTGGTCTGCGGGCGGGGGGGTCTGGAGGCTGGCGCGCCCCGAAACACCTTGATTCCCCCTTGGGCGGTGATCCTGTCCATGGGCTCTGGGATCGCCAGGTGTGGCAGGTGGTGGCCCTGGTGCCCCATGGGCGCCTGGCCACCTATGGCCAGATCGCCGACCTGCTGGGGGCCTGGGGACGGGCTCGGCAGGTGGGCTGGGCGCTGCGGCGTCTGCCGCTGCCCTCCACCATCCCCTGGCATCGGGTGGTGAATGCCCGGGGCTGCATCGCCATGACCCCCAGCCGGGAAGGCAGCGACTGGATGCAGCGGGATCTGCTGATCGCCGAGGGGATTCCGGTGGATGCCCGCGGCCGCTTGCCTCTGGTGCAGCATCGTTGGCACCCTCCTCTCACGCTGACGCTCTGATGTCGCCCGTCGATCCGCAGTCGGGCACCGTGCCAGGCGTGCCAGCGCGCTACCACGCTTGGCGCGTGCTGCAGGCGGTGGCCGCCGGGGCCTTTGCCGATGCCGCCCTCGAGCGGGAGCTCAACCAGGCAGCGCTCTCCCCGTTGGATCGGGCCCTGGCCACGGAACTGGCCTACGGCGCCATCCGTCAGCGGTTGCTGCTTGATGCCTGGATCACAGCCCACGCCAAGGTTGCCGCGGAACGCCAGCCGCCGGCCCTTCGCTGGTTGCTCCATGTGGGGCTCTACCAGATTCTGTTCAGTGAGCGCGTGCCGGCGGCAGCGGCGGTGAGCACCAGCGTGGCCCTGGCCCGACGCATCGGCTTGGCCCGGTTGGCTCCGGTGGTGAATGCGATCCTGCGGGCCGTGCTCCGACGGCGTGAAGATTGCGCGCTCCCCCGCCTGCCATGGGATGGCCTGAGCCTTCCCACCGATCCTGCCGCTGCGCTGTCCGTGCGCCATTCCCTCCCGCTTTGGCTGGCCACGGAGATGTTGGGATGGCTGGCGGCTGATCAGGCCGAGTCCTTCGCCCGGGCTGCCAACGCTGCCCCTCCCCTCGACCTGCGCATCAATCCTTGTCGCACAGATCGGGCGCATCAGCAGGCCGCTTTCTCGGCCGCCGGCATCGAAGCGCTCGCCCTGCTTGATCAGCCCCTAGCGCTATCTCTGCCGGGTCGTTCCGGTGATCTCCGCAACCTGCCTGGTTTTCGTGAAGGGTTCTGGTGCGTCCAAGACCGCCACGCCCAGGCAGTGGTGCCTCTCCTGGACCCCCAGCCGGGTGAGCGAGTTCTCGATGCTTGTGCCGCGCCGGGGGGCAAGACCACTCAGATCGCCGAATGCCTGCAGGATCGCGGCGAGTTGTGGGCGGTGGATCGTTCCGAGGCCCGGCTGCGAAGGGTGCAGGCCAACGCCGATCGGCTCGGCCATGGGCTGATCCGCACCCTGGCAGCAGACGCCACCGACCTGATGGCCCTACGGCCTGACTGGATCGGCCACTTTGATCGGATCCTGCTGGATGCGCCCTGTTCCGGCCTTGGGACCCTGGCACGCCATGCCGATGCCCGCTGGCGGATCAACTCCGCCACGATCGAGGAGTTGGCGGCGTTGCAGAACCGTTTGTTGGCGGGATTGGCGCCCCTCCTGGCCCCGGGAGGGCGGCTTGTTTATGCAACCTGCACGGTGCATCCCCAGGAAAACCAGGCCAGGGTGGAACACTTCCTGGCCTCACGCCCCCACTGGCGGTTGGTTCGGGAGCAGCAGTGGTGGCCTGGTCAGGAGACGGGGGACGGGTTCTATGCCGCGCTGATGGTGGCGCCTGCGCTCAACGGGGAACCGGCGGGGGCGGCGGCGGCGGGCTGACAGGGAGGCTGGGAAGTGGCGGCGGCGGCGCCTGCGGAACGGGTGGTGCTGCCGCTGGGGCGGCAGCCGGAGCAGGGGCGGCGGCCGGTGCCGGTGCGGGGGCTGCTGGGGCCGGGGCGGGGGCGGGGGCGGGGGCAGGCCCGGTCGGTACGGCCTCCGGCTCGCGGCGGGGAGTCGATTCCCAGTCACGCGGCTGGGTCGGGGGCGACCAGCGGGGATGCTCGCGCTCCGGGGTCGGTGGGGTCCAGCGTCCCTCTTCTCGGGCCGGGTCGGTGCCGGTTCGGTCGTCGCGCCAGCGGGAGCGGCTCCGGTCGGGATCATCCACGGGCGGCTCCCAGCTGCGGCCACTGGGACCCACCTCGGTGGGGGGAGCCTTGCCGCTTTTCGGGGTCTTGGGCGGCACGTAGGGAATGAAGGAACCAGTCAGCACCGGGCGGGGCGGGAAGGTCTGGACCGGGATGTCCTTCAGCAGCCCGATCATGTAGCTATACCAGGCCGCCGCAGCGGTGGCGCTGCTACTGCCGGTGCGCCAGTTTTCGTCGTAGCCGAACCAGATCGCGGTGGTGAGCTGGGGAATCGAACCGATGAACCAGAGGTCGCGGGCGCCTTCGGCGGTGCCCGTCTTGCCGGCGGCGGGGCGGTCGGGAAGGCTGGCGGGGCGGCCGGTGCCCGCATTCACCACGTTCTGCAGCATCCACATCACCGTGTCGGCCACATCGCTGGGCACCGCCCGGCGCGGCGGCTTGGCATCCACCCGGCGGCTCCAAAGCAACTCGCCATCGGGTCCATAGATCTCATCGAAGGGGGTGGGTTCCACATAGACCCCGCGGTTGTTGATGGCGGCGTAGGCGGCCACCATCTCCAGCATCGTCTTCTCATTGGAGCCGAGCACCATGGCGGGGTACTCGCCGATCTCTCCGGTGATGCCCAGCTGTCGGGCCACACCGATCACCCGGGGATAACCCACCTTCTCCGCAAGCCCAACGGCAGCCGGGTTGATGGAATTGGTGATGGCCGACAGCATCGACATGCTCGTGCCCGATCCGGGGATGCAGAAGCGCTTGTAGCCATCGCGGTAGCAGCGTTCGCGGGAGGTCACGGAGTCCTCCGGCCGCATGCCGTATTGGATGGCGGCGGTATAAGTGAACAGCTTGAACGTGGAACCTGGAGACCTCAGCGCCTGGGTGGCCCGGTTGAACTGGGATTTCTGCCAATCGGTGCCTCCCACCATGGCCCGCACCAGGCCAGTGCCGGGCTCCATGGACACCAACGCGCCCTGCAGTCCCCCGCCGCCGCCCACCTGGCGCACCACGCTCTGGGCCCGCTCCTGCCAGGCTTTGTTGAGGCCGGTTCGGATCGTGAGGCCACCCACCTCCATCTGCTCCTTGCTCAGCACCTTGGGCAGTTGCTGCTCCATCCAGCTGATGAACCAGGGGGCCGGATCGGCGTAGTACTTCGGTTCAGCGGGTTTGAGCGCCAGCGGTGTGGCCTGGGCCCGTTCGAGCTGGGCATCATCGATGAAGCCCGCCTCTCGCATCCGGCGCAGCACGATGGCGCGCCGTTTTAAGGCCAGATCTGGATTGATCAGCGGGGAGTACACCGAGGGGGCCGGCGGCAGGCCGGCGATCAGGGCGGCTTCGGGAAGGGTGAGCTTATCGGGCGTCTTGGAGAAATACACCCAGGCGGCATCGGCCACGCCATAAGCGCTGGAGCCGAGATACACGAAATTGAGGTATTGCTCGAGGATCTGCTGTTTGCTGAGTTGGCGCTCGATCTTGCCCGCCAGGGCGGCCTCTTTGATCTTGCGCCACAGGGTGCGGTCCTGGTCGAGGTAGACGGTGCGGGCCAGCTGCTGGGTGATGGTGCTCGCCCCTTCCTCCACCGAGCGTTCTTTGAGGTTGCGGACCATGGCGCGGGCAATGCCCACGGTGTCCACGCCGCCGTGCTGATAAAAGCGGCGGTCTTCCGCCGCCACGAAGGCTTTTTCGATCAGCTTCGGCATCTTGCCGCTCGGCAGCCGGTCGCGAGTGGCCGGCCCGTCTTTGAAGATCACGCCGCCGTTGGCGTCGAGCACGGTGAGGGTGCCTGGCCGGTTGTAGCCACTCAGGCGCCGGGCATCGGGCAGCAGGGAATCAATGCCGCTCACGATGGCGCTCTGGCCGAAGGCCGCCCCAACCCCAAGGCCCGTCGCCAGAAGGCCTGGAAGGAGCAGACCCCTGGAGGAACCAAGACGACCGATTGCTCCGCCGAGAGGAGCGGACCGCTTTGAGCCCCGTGGCGCCCTCAGCTGGGTCAAAGCGCAAGGGGCGCCGCCGCCGCCAGCTGGGTGAGGCCGCTGTGGCCAATGGCCAGGGCGGTCACGAGCATGCCGAGCACTAGAAAGGGCTGGGCACTGGCCTGGTACTTGACATCGAAGGCCACGGGATCGCGCAGCAGCCAGATGTCCTGGAAGGTGATCTGAGGCACGATCAGCAGCACCAGCAGCACGGCGGCGAAATGTTGGCCGATGGCGATCAGCACAGCCACCATGGCGAGCTGGAAAACATCAATCATCGCGGCGCTGATCCAGCTGGCTTTCTCAATCCCGAAGGCCACCGGCAACGACTGCAGGCCGAGGGCGCGATCGCCTTCGACGCTCTTGAAGTCATTGACCACGGCAATGCCGAGCCCCGCCAGGCTGTAGGCAAGGGTCAATAAAGCAGTGGTCCATGTGAGCTGGCCAAACAGGGCCTGGCCTGCCCACCAGGGCAGGGCGATGTAACTGGCCCCGAGGGCGTAATTTCCCAGCCAGCCGTTCTGCTTGAGCTTGAGCGGCGGGGCCGAATAAATGAAGCTCACGAACGAGCCCCCGAGGGCCAGGAGCAGCAGCACCGGGGTGGTGTGGCCCGCCCAGCGGTCAAGCCCCCAGGCCACGGCTAGGCCTGCAAGCAGCAGAACCCAGATCTGCAACTTCACCTGATCCAGCGGAATGGCCCCCGAGGGGATCGGGCGATAGGGCTCGTTGATCGCGTCGATATCGCGGTCGTAGTAGTCGTTGATCGTCTGGGTATAGCCCGCAAGCAGCGGACCGCTCATCAGCATGCAGGCCAACGAAGCCAGCACCTCAGCCGGGCGCCAGTGGAAGTTTCCGGATGCTGCGGCGCCGCAGAGCACTCCCCAGATCAGGGGAATCCACGTGACCGGCTTCATCAACTGCAGCCGGATTTTCCAGATGTTGGTGGTGGTACTCGCCCCCTTCATGCCAAGCATCTGGCGGGCGGCGCTGCCCTCGTTGGCTGGCGGCTGGGGGGTGGGACTGTCGCTCACGGTGGGGAGCCGGCGGGCCGGGGAATGGGCCGCTTCAGGCCGGAATGATCTCGTCGTCGAAGAACCAGCTGGTGCTGCCATCGGCCAGTTCCAGCACCACACCCACTCCGGTGCCGTCGGTCATGCGGAAGCCCGTGACCGTGCCGGTGGGATCCGCTTTCAACGCGGCGACCAAGCCCGCGGGAATGCGGTCACGCACCCGGGTGACCCGCACCTTCGAGCCGATGGTGATGGCGGCCTGGGCCATGGCGCAGGGGGCTTCAAAAGTGGGGCAACCCTAACAGGGAAGAGAATCTGCTCCCTAAGCCTTCGCAGCACGCAATCGCCCTGGCCGGTCCGACCCCGCAGCGTTGCGGGAGCGGGCCTGATTCTCTGCCATTGTTGAAGTTCAACCTCCGGTGCCACCGCTTCGATGGTCGCCAAGCGCATCATTCCCTGCCTGGATGTGGCCGATGGTCGGGTGGTGAAGGGGGTCAATTTCGTGGGACTTCGCGATGCCGGCGATCCAGTGGAGCTGGCCTGCCGCTACTCCGCCTCCGGAGCCGATGAGCTGGTGTTCCTCGACATCGCCGCTAGCCACCAGGGCCGTTCCACCCTGGTCGATCTGGTGCGCCGCACCGCCGAAGCCGTGACCATCCCTTTCACGGTGGGCGGCGGCATCAGCAGCGTGGAGGGCATCACCGACTTGCTGCGGGCCGGTGCCGACAAGGTGAGCCTCAATTCAGCCGCGGTGCGCGATCCCGATCTGGTCCGCCGCGGGGCTGAACGCTTCGGCTGTCAATGCATCGTGGTGGCCATTGATGCGCGCCGGCGCACCGAGACGGAGGCGCACGACCGGGGCGACGGGTGGGATGTCTACGTGAAGGGCGGTCGCGAGAACACCGGGCTCGACGCGGTGACTTGGGCCCAGCGGGTGGTGGCGCTCGGCGCTGGTGAGATCCTGCTCACCTCCATGGATGGAGATGGCACCCAGGCTGGTTACGACCTTCCGCTCACCCGGGCCGTGGCCGAGGCCGTGGAGGTGCCGGTGATTGCCTCCGGGGGGGCCGGCTGCATTGACCACATCGGTGCCGCGTTGCTGGAGGGCAAGGCCTCCGCAGCCTTGCTCGCCTCCCTGCTCCATGACGGGGTTCTCACGGTGGAGGCGATCAAGGCGGATCTGCTGCAGCGGGGACTGCTCCTGCGGCCCCTGCTAGCCCCGCCGGGCCTGCCCAGCTCGTTACATTGAGCAATATGGATCCATGCCCGACGGTCCTTCCTTGTCCGCCTTCGTCGTGCCTCCTGCTCCCCTGCTCACCGCTGTTGCGCTGCTGATGGTGGCCACAGTGGTGGCCTTGGTGGCGTGGGCCCTTCAGCTGATGCAGGCCGCCTCCGAGCGGCGAGAATTTTCGCTGATGCTGGCGGGCTGCATGGTGTGTTCCGCCGCTGTGGGCCTGGCCACGGTGATGGTGCTCACCCTCTCGGGGCCCGGGCGCCTGGTGGCCCGTGGCATCCTACCCACCCCTCTCCAGCCTGACAGTGGTGTGAGCCTCGACGCGATCGTGCTCCCCTGGGATGGCTCCGGCACGACCCGTTCCGCCGGCCCCGGATGAAGCCCGGTGATCCCGCCGCGGTGCGTGATCTCTTTGAGGCGATCGCCCCCCGCTACGACCTGCTCAACGACGTGCTCAGCCTCGGCCTGCATCGTCTCTGGAAGCGCCAGTCGATGGCCTGGCTCCGGCCTGGCCGGGGCCAGCGGCTGCTTGATCTCTGCTGCGGAACCGGTGATCTGGCCCTTCTGCTGGCCGAGCGGGTGAGGCCGGGGGGATCGGTGCTGGGGTTGGATGTCGCCGAAGCTCCCCTCGCCGAGGCGCGGCGCCGTGCGGCTGAACGGCCCTGGTTGCCCGTGAGCTTCTGCAGTGCCGATGCCCTGGCCACCGGCCTTGCCGATGGCTGGGCCGATGGCGCCGCGATGGCCTACGGCCTGCGCAACCTGGCCGACCCAGCCGCTGGTCTGGGCGAACTGCGCCGGCTGCTGCGTCCGGGGGGCCGGGCCGCCGTGCTCGATTTCAACAGGCCGGAGGGTTCAGCGGGCTTGCCGGCGGCGACCCAGGTGGCGGCGTTCCAGCGCCTCTACCTGCGCCGCCTTGTGGTGCCCGCTGCCCGGATCTTCGGCTTGCCGGAGCACTATGCCTATCTGGAGGCGAGCCTGCAGCGCTTTCCCACCGCCTCGGAGCAGGAGGCCCTGGCGAGGGAGGCCGGCTTCCGGCTGGTGCGGCATCGGCCCCTGGCGGCTGGGCTGATGGGTCTGCTGGAGCTGGAGGCCTGAGATCGTGGAGCCGGTGTTGGATCGCCAGAATTCTTACGAGACTCTGGCCTTTGTGACCCCCCGCCTCAGCTCGATCCAAGGTGCCGCCAGGGTTTTCCGGGGCTGACGGGGTTGTGGGGCACAGCGGCGTGCATCCCGTCATGCTGTGCTTTCCAGACAGCCTGCCTAGCTTGAAGTGTCGTTTCTCATCGATCATGGGCGTTCCACTGTTTGACTTCGCTGCCAACATCGGCAAGAAGGTGTTCAACCGCGGCGAGGACAAGGCCGCCGAGAAACTCAAGCAACACATCGAGGCCAACAACCCCGGCGTCAACGGTCTGGATGTGGCCCTCAACGGGGATACCGCTGTGATCAGTGGCACCGCCAAGGATCAAGCCGCCTATGAGAAGGCCGTGCTGCTGGCTGGCAACGTGGAGGGCGTGGGCAAGGTGGAAGCCGGTGCCTTGGCCGGGGCCGGCGGCAAGGAGGCCGAGTTCGTGCTCGTGCAGTCCGGCGACACCCTCTGGGGCATCGCTGAGCGGGCCTATGGCAACGGCTCCCGCTATCAGGAGATCTTCGAAGCCAACCGTGAGGTGATTCAGAACCCGGATCTGATCTACCCCGGCCAGAAGATCCGCATTCCTCGCTGATCTGGGGGTTCTCAGGCTGGCGGGGCTCTGGGCTCAGCCATCCTTCAGCAAACAGCGCCCGCCGATCGGCGGGCCTTTTCTTTGGCACCCAGTGGCACACAACGGTGAGGCAGGGGATGCCGGCAGGCCTGGTGAGGAGGTGCGCTCTGCGGCCATCGGTCCTCGCGCAGGCTGGTGGCGACTGCCCTCCCCCCTACGATCCAGACCTTGGCCAGGCCCTTGCGCTGCGATGCACTTCCAGGACATCATCGCCACCCTCAATCGCTTCTGGGCGGAGCAGGGCTGCCTGATCCTCCAGCCCTATGACACCGAGAAGGGGGCCGGCACGATGAGCCCCCACACGGTGCTGCGGGCGATCGGGCCGGAGCCCTGGGCCGTGGCCTATCCGGAACCTTGTCGCCGCCCCACCGACGGCCGCTACGGCGACAATCCCAACCGGGCCCAGCACTACTTCCAGTACCAAGTGCTGATCAAACCCTCGCCCGCTGGCATCCAGGAGACCTATCTCGCCTCCCTGGAGGCTCTCGGCATCCGCCAGGCCGACCACGACATCCGCTTCGTGGAGGACAACTGGGAATCCCCCACCCTCGGGGCCTGGGGGGTGGGCTGGGAGGTATGGCTCGACGGCATGGAGGTGACCCAGTTCACCTACTTCCAGCAGTGCGGCGGCATCGACTGCAGGCCGGTGTCGATTGAGATCACCTATGGCCTTGAGCGCCTGGCCATGTATCTGCAGGATGTGGAGAGCATCTGGGACCTCAGCTGGAACGGTCAACGCCGCTACGGCGACATCTGGCTGCCGTTCGAGAAGGGCCAGTGCGCCTACAACTTCGAGGCCTCCAATCCGCAGCGCTTGCAGCAGCTCTTCGCGCTCTATGAGGCCGAGGCCACTGATCTGGTGGCGGCGGGCCTGCCCGCACCGGCCCTGGATTTCGTGCTCAAGTGCAGCCACACCTTCAACCTGCTCGAAGCCCGCGGGGTGATCTCGGTGACCGAGCGCACCGCCACCATCGGCCGCATCCGCGCCCTGGCCCGCCAGGTGGCCGAGGCCTGGCTGGCCGAGCGCCAGGCCCTGGGCTTCCCCCTGCTTGAGGGGGAGCGTCGCGAGGCCTGGCTGGCGGCCCATGCCGTCGACGACGAGACGCCTGCGGTGGTGGCCTGATCCATGCGGTGGCCCCCCCTGGGGTTGCCGCCTCTTGGTGCTGGCGGCGTTCATGAACCCTCGCCTGGCCTGCCGCCATCCGGGCACCTGCCTGGGATGAAGGTCGGACGGCCAGGACCCAGGCGGCCCGCGGGAATGCTGGGGCAGCCGCCCGTTGCCTCAGCTGGCCTCCCTTCCCTGGACCACACCGCCTGGTTCTTCCGCTCCGGTCGTCTCGACACCCCCACCAGGGTCTTCCCCGGCCCGGCAATCCCTTCGCCCGGAGCGGTCAAGGTGCGCTTCTGTTCCCACGGGGTCTCTCGAAGATGGGCGGTCCCCTCCCGTCCTGGGTTGGCCTGCCGTGCTGATGCTGCTGGCCTTGGCCGGCCTGCTGCTTCTCCTGGCCATCCGTGCGGCGTCCCCGGGGCCTCGTGATCCTTTGCGCCTGCTTGCCACACCCGATGCCCGCCAGACCGTGCGCCTTCACGGCCGCCTCCAGGCCGACCTACGCCCCGGAGCCGGCCCCTGCCGGGGCGTGCTGCAGCTGGAGGGTGAACACGCGGGTGCCATCGCCCTGCGCTTCCCCAGCTGCCCCGCCCTCCAGGAAGGTTGGCGCCTGGAGGTGAGCGGTCTGCTGCGGCGCCCCCGGTTGGCCCCCCATCCCCTGCTGGCCGGCGCCGCCGAGCGGCTTGCCCAGCGGGGCATTCACACCGAGCTGCGGGTGGATCGGGTGAGGGTTCTTGAGCGCCCTGCCACCCCCGTGGCCGATCTGCGGCGCTGCATCGCGAAGCGTTTCCTCGCGGTGGCGGGTCCCGAGGTGGGAGGGCTGCTCGCGGCCCTAGTGCTGGGCAGTGCCGTGGTGCCCCTTCCCGAGGCGCTCACCGCCGATTTCCGGGCGGCGGGTCTTTCCCATGCCCTGGCCGCTTCGGGCTTCCATCTCACGGTGCTGTTGGGCGCCGTGCTGGCCGTGGCCAGGCCCTTCGGCCGGAGCGTGCGACTGCCCCTGGCGGCGGGCGCGATTGTGCTGTTCCTGCTGTTGGCGGGGCCCCAGGCCTCGGTGGTGCGGGCCGTGCTGAGCGGCTCGCTGGCTCTGCTCATCCTCGAGAGCGGGCGGCGGGGCCGGCCGATCGGGCTGCTGGGCCTCACGGTGGTGCTGATGCTGCTGCTGCAACCTCTTTGGTGGGCGGATTTGGGCTTTCAGCTCTCGGTGGCCGCCACCGCCGGGCTGCTGGTGAGCGCTGCGCCGCTCGAAGCCTGGCTGGCCGGGCCGGATCCGGGCCGCTGGCGGCGGATCCTGGCGGCGGCGGTGGCGGTCCCTCTCGCCGCTTCCCTCTGGACCCTGCCGCTACAGCTGCTTCATTTCGGCGTGGTGCCCCTTTATGCGGTGCCCGCCAACCTTGCCGTCGAGCCCCTGCTCACCCCCCTCACCCTCGGCGCGATGGCGATGGCTTTAGTGGCCCTGTTGCTGCCGCCGCTGCTGCCGCCGCTGGCCTGGTTGCTGACCTGGCCTTCACGGCTGCTGCTGCTGGTGGCCCACGGCTTCGCCGCCCTGCCGATGGCCCAGTGGCAGACCGGCCGGCCCCAGCCGCTGCTGGTGCTGCTCTTCACCCTGGCCTTGCTGGTGCTGTTGGTGCCGACTCTGGCCCGGCGCTGCCGCCGACCGGCCCTCGCCGTGCTGGCTTTGGTGGCTGTGCTTCACACGGCTGCCCTGCGGGCCGATGCCCTGCTGCTGGTGCACCAGGGAGGCGGCGATCTGTTGGTGGCTCGCCACCAGGGTCGTGCCGCCCTAGTGGCCAGCCGCGGCGATCCCTTCCTCTGTGAGCAGGCCCGACGCTTGGCCCAGGGCTTGGGGGTGGTGCGCTTCGACTGGCTTTTGCTGCTCGATCCGGTGGCTCCGGCTGATCCTGCCTGCTGGAGCCAGCAGGCAGGCCTGAGTCTGCTGGGCGGTGACGCCACGGCACCCCTGGCCGCTGGTCAGAGGCTTGTCAGTGCGGGGCTGGAGGTCAGGGCCCTGGCCATGGACAGCCAGGCCCTGGCGTTGCAGGTGGGGAGCCAGCGCTGGTTGCTGCTGCCGGATCGCCAGGCTCTGCGTTCCGTGGAGCTGCAAGCGGCCGATGGGGGCGATGGCGGCCTGTCCGGCAGAGCCGGTCATCTGCGCCGAAGCTCTGCTGGCTTGTCTGCGCAGCCGATCACTTCTGGGGCGAACTGGAACCCTGCGACCGGCATCTGGCTGGGCTTCGAGCCCCGGCGCTCCGAGCGGAGTCTGCTCCACTCCCACGCCGCCGGCCCGGTCTGGATCAGCGGGGACCCGCCGGGCGGTCCGCCGTTGGCTCCGGGCTGGAATGCCACCGGAGCCAACGGTTCCCTGTCCTGGGCCGGAGGTTGATGGCCTTGCCTCATGGCTGCGTACGATGCTGCACGATCTGGATTGGGTCCGGCTTCGCCGGGGCAGCCTTGATCTCAAGGAGAGGTGGCTGAGTGGTCGAAAGCGAACGACTCGAAATCGTTTGAAGGGAAACCTTCCGTGGGTTCGAATCCCACCCTCTCCGTTTTGACAGGATCCGAAGGGATCCGCGGAAGTGAAGGGCACGGGGGCAACGGGCGGCAAGGCCGGCACCGCTGAGCTCCAGGCCCTGGAGCAGCGCCTCGTTCGGCTGGAGCAACTGGTGCTGCTGATCGCTCAGCAGGTGGGCGTGCCCCAGGACGCGATCACGCGGTTGCTGCCGCCGGCTGCTCCGCCAACCTGAAGCCGCGCAGGGACAGATAGACCGGAGGCTCTATATTCGCTATTCGCGAATGCCGAATGGCCTGGTGTGACCGTGGCCCGCTCACCCTCCAATCCCCAGCTCGTCCTGCGCCCGCAGGATCTGGTGGTGCTGCTGCGCCTGGCTCTGGAGCCGGGCCCGGCACCCACCTATGCGGCCCTCGGCGCCGAGCTGGGCCTGACGGCCTCAGAGGCCCATGCAGCGGTGGAGCGTGCCGTGGCCGCCAGGCTGGCGATCAAGGATGAGGCTGGCAAGCCCTCAGTGGTTCGAGCTGCCCTGAGAGCCTTCGTGCAGCACGGTGCCCGCTACTGCTTCCCGGCCACGCAGGGCGGGCTCAGCCGCGGGGTTCCCACCGGCTACGCCGCCTCCCCCCTGAATGAGCAGATCCGGCCGGGCAGCGACCCACCACCGGTGTGGCCGTGGAAGAAAGGAACGGCCCGCGGCATCGCCTTCCACCCGCTCTATCCAAGTGTCCCTGAGGCGGCAGAGCGCAACCCGGCTCTGGGGGAGCTGCTGGCCCTGTTCGACGCGGTGCGCGGCGGCAGCGCCCGGGAACAGGCCCTGGCGCTGGCCCTGCTGGAGGAGCGGCTGCAACCATGAACCCCAACGATCCCAACGTCTCCCTGCTGGAGCGGGCGGCTGAGCAGTTGGGAGAGGCTCTGATTGAGCAGCTGGTCTTTGTCGGCGGCGCCGTGGCCGGAGTGTTGATCACGGATCCCGCGATGCCAGAGATCCGGCCCACCCAGGACGTGGATGTGATCTGCAGCGTGATCGCCAGGTCTGACTACCACCAGCTGGGGAGGCAGTTGCGGCAGCGGGGCTTCCAGGAAGACAGCCGGCCAGGGGCACCCCTCTGCCGCTGGTGCACAGACGATCTCATTCTCGATCTGATGCCTAACCAGGGCGAGATCCTGGGCTTCTCCAACCGTTGGTATCCCCTCGCCCTGGAGACCGCCCAGCTTCAAGAGCTGCCAAGTGGCTGCGCGATTCGGATCGTGACCGCACCAGTGTTCCTGGCCACCAAGCTGGAGGCCTTTCGCGGTCGCGGCCAGGGCAATTTTCTCTTCAGTCACGATCTGGAGGACCTCATGGCCGTCGTCGACGGACGTGCCTCGCTGCTGGAGGAATGCAGGCTCTGCCCGCTTGAGTTGAGGAATAATCTGGCGGCTCAGTTCCTTGAGCTGTTGAAAACCTCTGCCTTCCTGGAGGCACTGCCTGCGTTCCTGCCGCCGGATCAGGCCAGCCAGCAGCGACTACCGGATTTGCTGGAGACCCTGCGGGCGATCACCGCTCTGGCTGAGCCTTGATCTGCAGCTCGGCGTAGCCGGTGGCCAGATCCAGCTTCCGGCTGAACTGCCACTCCGGCAGCAGGCCGATCACCAGCTCCGCGGTGGTGCGCACCAGCGAGCAGCACCCGGGCAGCTGCTCCCACGATGGGTGCAATCGAGCGGGGTTGGCCGTGAAGGTGATCGTGGATCTGTGCGTGGTGCCGATCGGCGTTGGCGTGCACCTGGCGCCCTACATCGCCGCCTGCGAGAAGGTGCTCAGCGAGGCTGGCCTCAAGATCCAGCTGCACCCCAATGGCACCGCCATCGAGGGCGAGTGGGAGCCGGTGTTCGCCGCGATCGAGGCCTGCCACCAGGCGGTGCATGCCATGGGCTGCCCCCGCGTCTACACCACCGTGAAAGTAAGTACGCGCACGGACAAGGACCAGACCCCGGAGGACAAGGTGGCCAGCGTGCAGGCGCTGTTGTGATGCCAGGCGAGCGGGACCAGGCTGGCGAGGTTTTCGCCTTCTGGTTTGTCGAAACCAGGCCGCGCCAGTGGTTCGCCAAGGACGCTGCCTTCGACGAGCTGGTGCGGCATCGCTTCCTCGGGCTCACCAGGCAGGCGCTCGCCGGCGAGCTCGACGCCTGGAGCACTGCGGCGACCGGGGCTCTGGCGCTGGTGCTGCTTCTCGATCAGTTCCCCCGCCAGATCTGGCGCGACACCGCCATGGCGTTCGCTGGCGATCCCCAGGCCCTGGCTGAGAGTTTGCGGGCGGTGGAGCGCGGCTGGCTGGAGGCGGAGCCCGAGCAGGCGCGGCGGCAGTTCTGGCTGATGCCATTGATGCACGCGGAAGACCTGGCGGTGCAGGAGGCGGCGCTGCCGCTGTTTGAGCAGTTCAGCGATCCGCGCACCGCCGATTTCGCCCGCCGGCACCGGGATGTGATCGCCCGCTTTGGTCGCTTCCCCCACCGCAATGCTGCCCTCGGGCGGTTGTCGAGCGCCGAGGAGCTGGCCTTTCTGCAGACGCCCGGGTCCCGTTTCTGAAGCAGTTCAGCGCTCAGCCAGAGCGGCGAAAGCCCTGTTTCAGCAACAGCGATACGTACACCAGCGAGACCAGCACCGGCACTGAACATCAGCAGGGGGCCCAGGCCCCAGGTGAGCCCAAGGGTGATGACCAACAGGCGCCCATCGCGGGCCATGGAGCCGAGTTCGCCGTAGCGCACCTTGGCCAGCACTGGATACATCATCAATAGAAGTCCGAGGGCGATGGGCAGGGAGGTGTGCCCCACCTGCACCGTGGCCAGCAGCCCCTGAAGGCCGGGCACCAGTCGGCCCAGCAGCAGCCCTGCGGCCATCGCCAGAAGGATCCAGAACGGCAGCAGACGATCCAGCCACGGCAACCCTCCGGCTCCTTCGCTGCGCCTGGCGATCGGACCTGGACGGGTGGGGGCAGGGGTGGCCATCGCGATCGGGAGCCGGTGGATGTTCGGGGCTGCTGTGGGAACGGGGTGCTCAGCAGCAGGGCGGGGCCGGGGTCCGGCAGCCGGCGGCCAGCTGACCAAGCCAGTGCTGCAGGGCGCTCAGGGCAGACGGTTCGAGGCGGTAGTAGATCCAGCGGCCCTCCTGACGGGCGCTGATCAGACCCGCCTCCTTGAGCACCTTGAGGTGAAACGACAGTTTCGACTGGGCCAGGTCCAGCTCGGCGGTGAGTTCGCAGACGCAGCGCTCGCCGTTGGCCAGGGCCTGCACCACCTGCAGGCGGATCGGCTCAGCAAGGGCGCGCAACATCTGCAGCGGCTGATCAGAAGCCAGAGGCTCAGTGGTCGGGATCGTTGCGGCAGGGCGCTCTAGGTGGGACAGGCGTGGGGCAGGCGACGCAGCGGCGCTCAAGCCAGGAGCAGCTGGCTGCAGGGCTGAGGGCTGGGAGGCTGACGGCATGGTTGCAGACGGCACAGCGGCTGGTGGCACGGATCCCGACGGCATCTCTGCCAGTGGCAGGTCTGCAGGCAGCACGTTGGCAAACAGCATGCCGGCAGGCGAGAGGCCTGCAGGGGGCACAGCCGTGGCCGGCACGTGACGCAGAGCACCTGACCCATCAACCGTAGTTGATCTATCGTCGGGCAGAGCGTTATCTCCCCTGGCTCCTGCGCCCATGAAGATCGGCATCAACGGCTTCGGTCGCATCGGCCGGATGGTGTTCCGGGCCCTGTGGGGGCGGCCCGGCATTGAACTCGTCCATGTGAACGATCCGGCCGGGGACGCCCACTCCGCCGCCCACCTGCTGGCCTTCGATTCGGTGCATGGCCGCTGGTCCCGCGCCGTGGAGGCCCATGGCAGCGGTTTCGCCGTGGACGGCTCAACGCTGACTTACACCCAGGAGAAGGACCCCATCGCCGTGCCCTGGCGCCGGGCCGGGGTGGCGATGGTGCTCGAGTGCAGCGGCAAGTTCAAGACGCCCGAAACGCTGCAGCCTTACTTCGATTCGGTTGGCTTGGAGCGCGTGGTGGCGGCCTGCCCCGTGAAGGGCCAGATCGCCGGCGCCGAAGCCCTGAACATCGTGTTCGGTATCAACCACCAGCTCTATGACCCTGGCCTGCACCGGTTGATCACCGCCGCCTCCTGCACCACCAACTGTCTGGCGCCGGTGGTCAAGGTGGTGCACGAGAGCTTCGGCATCGAGCACGGTTCGATCACCACCCTGCACGATGTGACCAACACCCAGGTGGTGGTGGATGGCTTCAAGAGCGATCTTCGCCGGGCCCGCTCCTGCATGCAGAGCCTGATCCCCACCACCACCGGATCGGCCAAGGCGATCGGCATGATCTTTCCGGAGCTCCACGGCAAGCTCAATGGCCACGCCGTGCGGGTGCCGCTGCTTCATGCCTCGCTCACCGATGCAGTGTTCGAGCTGAAGCGAAGCGTGAGTGTGGAGGAGGTGAACCAGGCCTTCGAGACGGCGGCGAATGGCCCATTGCAGGGGATCCTCGGCTACGAAACCCGGCCGCTGGTGTCGGTCGACTACGTGAACGATTCCCGCAGCGCCATCGTCGACGGTCTCTCGACGATGGTGGTGAACGGCACCCAGCTCAAGGTGTACGCCTGGTACGACAACGAATGGGGCTACAGCTCCCGCATGGCCGATCTGGTGAGCCATGTGGCGCTCCTCGATGAGCGCTGAGGCAGACCGATGAGCTCCCATTCCCGGCAGGGGCAACCGCAACCCCAACGGGCTCTGACAGCCCTGCAGCAGTACCTGATCGTGACGGCCAACTACTGGGCCTTCACCCTCACCGATGGGGCGCTGCGCATGCTCGTGGTGTTCCACTTCCACGCACTCGGCTACAGCACGCTCGAGATCGCCCTGCTGTTTCTCTTCT